>Ga0075424_100000959_pt1 | contig 24290 bp, 26 predicted proteins | sample SoiMethybrSBSTD3_FD_75301 | JGI IMG/M metagenome (GOLD analysis project Ga0075424, IMG submission 75301) | Bulk soil microbial communities from a Populus tree surrounding site in Tennessee, USA - Soil MetaG P. TD hybrid SBSTD3 | ecosystem: Environmental > Terrestrial > Soil > Tree plantation... | reverse complement strand
CACTCGGCGGCCTGGCTCGAGGGGCGCTACTTCGCCGACACGCCGGGTGACTGGCTGCGGCAGCGCGCCGAGGAGCAGGGCTGGCGACGGGTCGGCGTGTACGGCCTCGACTACGTGATGAACGTCCGCGACTACCGGGCCCTCGCGGCCGGCGACCTCGAGCTGGTCCCCTTCGACGCGCAGTTCGACCTCGCGCGCGCGGTGAAGAGCGACGAGGAGCTGGCCTCCGTGCGCGAGAGCGTGGCCGTCAACGAGGATGGCTTCTGGACAGTCCTGGCGGCCTACGAGCCCGGCAAGACGGAGGCGGAGATCATGGCCCCCGGCGCGGCGCGCTTCGTCGAGCTCGGCACCGGGCGGCACGCCATGAACATGGTGCTCGCACACGGCGCTCCCGGGGGTGCCCGGCCGGAGTTCGTGATCCCCAGCGAGACGCGGGCCGTCGAGCCGGACGACCTGCTGCTGTACTCGCTCGAGATCGCGGGGCCCGGCGGCCACTGGGCAGAGGTCTCACGTCCGATCATGCGCGGCGCGCCGAGCCGCGAGACTGCGGCCATGATGGAGGCCTACGCCGAGTACGGTCAGGCGGCTCGGGAGACTATGCGCGACGGTTCGACTGCGCACGACGTCCACATCGCATGCTCGGAGCCGTTCAGGCGCCGCGGCTTCCAGCTCGGCCACGTGACGGGCCATTCGATCGGGATGACGATGATCGAGCACCCGCGCGTGGGGCAAGGCAATGAGACCGTCCTACGCGAAAATATGGTGTTCTCCATGCATCCCCACGTGATCGCGGAGGACGGCTCGTGCCTCTACATGCAGGAGACCTGGCGCATCGGAGCGGAGGCGGGGGAGCAGCTGTCGACGTTGCCGCTGCAGATCTTCGACGGCTCCGAAACCCGCTCGTAGGGGAGGATTTCGCTGGTTCCACGGACGCCGAGAGCGGGGCGGGGCTGGCAGTTAGAATGACCCTGTGAGCTGGGTGTTCGTGGGGCTCCTAGCCTGCGCGGTGGTGGTGCTGATCGCCGCGGAATGGCCCCGGTTGTCCCGGCGGCTGGGCCTGACCGGCCGCCGCGAACGAGCGCGCGCCAAGCGCAGGCCGAACCTGACGCTGGTCGAGAACGACAGCGACGACTTCGCCGCGAGCGTCGAACGCGATCTCGCGCAGCTCCCTACGATCGACGAGCACGACCGCTCGAACTAGCGCGAGATCGTCGACACGGAGCCTTTGGCGTGACCCGATGGATCGTTCCCTTTGGGCGGTGTCAACCACGTAGACCGTGCCGTCTCGAGCCACTGTGACGTCGTACGGGTCGTTGAACGCCGCGCCGACGTTTCCGAGCCGCGCGCCGGCCGAGCTGTAGGCCGACGCGCAGCGTCGAAAAGTTTTTTCCAGCAGCGCTCGCCTAACGGACGCGGATTACGGCTCCAAGTGTCCTCGTGTTCGCAAGGATGCGGTAGACGTTCTCCATGTTGCGCGTCTCCTGCCAGTCCGACGCGCTGAACGACAGACGATGGACGCCCCGTCGCAGGGCGGCTCCCAGGACGGTCGCCACCCTCCCGTCGAAGCGGACGCGGGCCCGCTTGCCGTCGATCGTCGCGGTCAGCGAGGCGGGCCACACGCCGGAGCCGCGGTCGCTCACACGTAGCCGAGGCGACGCGCCTCTGGCGATCGTATGTCTCAGCAGCCGGATCGACGGAGGCGTCGTGTCGTTGATCCAGAACCAGAACCGGAACGGTCCGGCGCCCTTCGTCGACGGCGAGTCGAAGACGACGTCGTAGCCGCCGCGCCCGGGAAGGTCGACGCCCGCGACGGGCATGCGCTCCCCGTAGTTGGAGAAATACGGGTTCACGTTGTACGGAAGCGCCGGTTCGCCCATCAGCCGGTTCTCATTTCCGGCGGCGACGATTCGCGGCTCGACGGACGAGCCGCTTCCGCGTGAGACGATGTGAACGCCGAAGTTGGCGATCGAGCCCTTGACGTTGAAGCGGAAGATCTGCTCCGGCCCGTCGAGCTTCGCGGAGATGTTGAGACCCGACGGATCGTCCGGGTACCGATACGAACTCACGAGGGACGGTCGCCCTCGGGTGTCACCGCGGTAGAGCCCCGCGCGCGGCAGGATGCTGTGCTGCTCGCGTCCGAGCGCCGGCGCGGCCACCCGCAGCCAGTAGGGGATGCGGCGCGTGACGTCGCCACGGCTGAGGACGACGAATCCCGTGGCGTCACCTTGCTGCGCGGCGGCGGGTGCGGCCGCCGAGACTGTCAGGGATCCGGGCACGTCGACCGCCGAGGACGCGGTGACGTCGACGGATGCGGAAGTGGACTGCGGCTCCACCTGCACGTTCCACGTTCCTGCGCCGTCGCCGGCGTCGGTCAACGTGACGACTTGCCTTGCGGTGCGCCCGGGCTGCAGCAGCTTGAACGACAGTCCAGACGGGTCCGCGAAGACACGCGGGTCGTTCGCCGCCTCGAGATCGATCATCCCGCCCCCCTCGCGCGTCGTCGGCGCCTCGACGCCGCGCTCGGTGACGGGACGTCCGGTCAGCACGAGCGCCGATTTCACCTGCGCGGGTGTCCACGTCGGATGGCGCTGCAGCAGCAGCGCCACACCGCCGGCAACGTGCGGGGCGGCCATGCTCGTGCCGTCGAAGCTGGCCCACAGGCCGTCGCTGCGCGGGACCGACGACAGGATGTCGTAGCCGGGTGCCGCGACATCCGGCTTCATCTCGAGCGACAGCGGCGTCGGCCCGCTCGAGGAGAAGTCGTCGCTCGGGTCGAACTCGCGGTCGTCGGTCGCCGCTGCGACCGTGATCGCTCCGGCGGCGGTCCCGGGCGACCAGATCGAGCCGCGGCCGAGCGCGTCGAAGGTATTTCCGGCGGAGACCGCGGCGACGACGCCTGCGGCAACGGCGGCGTTCAGGGCACGCACCGCGAGGTCCCGTGACGGCGTCACCTCGGGTTCGCCGATCGACATGTTGATGACGTCCATGCCGTCGCGGACGGCCGCCTCGATCGCCCGCGCGATCTCGGGCGAGTTGCCGTCCGCACCGCCGTACGAGGCGGCCGGGTAGGTCAGGACCTTGTAGTTGCCGAGGTACGCGGCGGGCGCGATTCCCGAGAGCACCTGACCGACGGCGTTCGTCCCCCGGTCGCCCGCCGCGATCCCCGCCACGTGGGTGGCGTGGAACGAGAGCTTCGGATCAAACGGGAGCTTCGCGTTCTTGTAGCGGGGACGGGGCGGAGCGAAGGCGCGCGCGACGATGACCTTGGCCGTCGTGTAGCGGCGCTGCCCCTTCGGGAATCCAGCCGGCATCGTGTATCCGGAGGGATCGAAGAAGGGATGTGTCTGGTCGAGCCCGTCGTCGATGATTCCGATCTTGAGGCCCTGCCCGACCGTCGAGAACGTGGGTCCCCAGAGGAACGGCGCGGCGATCGCCGACGCGCTGGCCTCGGTTCCGCCTCTGTACTCGGTTCCGTCGGCGACGTTCGCGACGCCGGGGACTTGGCGTAGACGCGGAATAGCGTTTTCCGGCAGGTAGACGGCGAGCCCGTCGAGAACGACCTGGTAGCGCCACCGGATCTCCGCCTCGGGGATCGCGCGGCGGATGCGCGCCGCGAGGATCCGTTGCTCGGCGTCGAGCCGGCGGAGGTACGCCGCGCTCGTCGGAGAGCGGAGGTCGAGGGGGCGGCGCCTGACTGCGCTCGTGAGCACGCGACTGTCGGAGAAGGCGCGCGCGAGCGAAGGCGCTGCGAGTTCGGCGACTACCTCCGTGTTGGGGCTCGCCGAGGCTGCGCTCGCATGCGCAGGCAACCCCACGGCAAGGGCGACGAGTGCCGCAGTGACGAACAGACCCCGCTTCAAGTCCCATCATGGTACGCGCGAGAGCAGCACGGCTAAACTGACCCGGCCGCGCGGATGTGGCGGAATTGGTAGACGCGCACGGTTCAGGTCCGTGTGGGGGTAACCCCGTGGAGGTTCAAGTCCTCTCATCCGCACCTAGCGTCTGAGCAGGACTTTTGTCGCTCAGCCTCGTCCCGGTAGTGCCCTTTCAGTGCCCAAACCACTGTCGAAGGCGTCGAGCACTGCCCGCTCCTGCTCCTCCGCATCCGGTGCGTGCTGCCCGTAGGTGGCGTCGATCACACACCGGCGGCGAGGCTCCAGGTCGCGTAGGTGCGCAGGAGGTCGGAGATCGGCGAATTTCGATGCCCCACGGTGGGGTGGGGGCGCGCGGGTCCGGCCCGCCACCCCTACCCGAGGTGTTACTTCGCCTTTGCGTGGAGATGCACGGGAAGTAGTGGGCACGTCTGCTGATGATCCAGGTAACGGGGCCCGGCTGGCAATGATCCGGGAGACGTTCCGTTCTGCCAACGCGATCATCGCCGAGAGGGCGGTGGCGTTGGACGTTCGCGACGCGCAGCTTCCGTTCGTGTGTGAGTGTGAGGATCATTCCTGCACGACCGTCGTCAGCCTGACCCTCGCGGAGTTAGAACACGCACGGGAAGCCGCCGCTCACTTCGTCGTCGTCCCTGGTCACGAGGGGGCGAACGAGCGCGTGTTGCAAGCCGAGCATCGGTATGTCATCGTCGCGGTGAGTGATGCTGCGGCTGCATCTCTTGACATGTGACCTGATCACGGGGGGCGGTCTCGATGGACGAGCAACCCGAGCGGATCGGTAAGAACGAGGCGATCTTCCGCGAGGCGAACGAACAACTAGAGCAGCTCAACCGCACGTTCGCGTCCGGGGACACGATGCGGTTGATCTGCGAATGCGCCAAGACCGACTGCACGGAGGACGCGCTGATCTCACTGCCCGAATATCGCGAGCTGCGAAGCGACCCCACGTTGTTCGCGGTCAAGCCCGGGCACGATGCCCCCGGCGTTGAGGACGTTGTCTCGAAGTGCGAGACGTACTGGGTCGTGAAGAAGCGTTCCGGTGGCCCCGCCGAGGTTGCCGAGTCGCTTGACCCGCGCTCGTCTTGACCACGATCCGGCGGTAGCGGCGCGCCAGCAGCCGGCTTCCACGGCGGCAAGGCTACTGCCGCGGGCAAATGACCTGTAGCGATGCGAGCGCGGTGCTCGCTCGGCGGTTGCCTTCGTCGGTAGGGAGCCGCCGTCTTTCAAGAAGAGAGAGGGGTCACCTATGGCAACGGACGTTGCCCGCACGGGGCGCGCCAGCTATCGGATCGGAGCGGTCAGGACTCCGACCGAGACGAAGCCGTTTTTCCTGACGAGCGAGTTCATGGTGCTCGCGCTGATGACGACCTGCCTCTTCATCGCCAGCGCCGTCGTCGACGACGTCGACTCGCGGCTGGCATGGATTCTCGGCAGCTCGATGGTTGGCGCGTACATCCTCAGCCGGGGGATCGCCAAGGCAGGCACGCGAAGCTGGTCGCGTGATCCACGCGAGGACGTGATGAACGGCGACCGCACCGACTCGCCGGGCGCGCGGGAGCGCGACTAGAGACGACGTTCGCGGCAAGGAAGCAGCGGTGCCGTTCCGTGGCCGCAGGTCGTCCCCGCATGTGCGGGTGTACGGCTGCTCCCCTGGCTGCCTCGCGGCATCGCTGCTTCTCTCCCTCCTGCTGACGCTCCTGATCAACCTGCTGATCCGATTGCACTAGCGGCACCTAATCGGGGCTGCCTCGCCGCGAGTGTCAACCCATGGGCTTCCGCGTCACCGGCCGCCCACGGGACCTCCGGTGCTCGCCGACAACGCGCAGCGGATCGAGCGCCGGCGAAGAAACGCGCGCTGGCGAAGCCGCTAGGTGACGTCGGGTTTGGCGCGCCTGGCCGAAGCTCTGGCGATGACCGCAAGAGCCGTAGCGCAGCGCTGACCTCACCGAGCGCCGCACCGACGTCTTCGACCTTCACGTTTGACGGTTCGGCCGTCGCAACGTGGCGCGCGTCTTTGAAGTTCGCACCGGTCGGCTGCGAGTGGGAATTTCGCGCCGGACGCGCGGTGCCGCGAGTGCCCAATCAGTGCCCAAAAGACTCAAACCGCACCGATGCAGCCATGCGGTGTGAGGGGCACCCCAACGTCGAAAAGTGCGTGCTAATCAGCCACTTCGCGCCACCGTGCTCCACGGGATGCCAGCGTTTCGGTAACCCGTGGAGGTTCAAGTCCTCTCATCTGCATTAGCCGGGGCATGCGGCTCGCGGAGCGGACCCAGGTGCACACCCAGGTCACGGCCCGCGGGCAGAGATGAGCAGAACGCCTTAAGTGCCGGCGTCCGACGCCCGATCTCTCGAGACCGTCGATCCACCCTTCGCGGGATCCGGTCCGCCCATCCGGGCGGTTGAACACGCGGGAAGCCTGGCTTGCTGCGCTCCCGGACAAGCCCGAGCCGGTGCGACGCGACGCCGAGTTTTAGCGGCGCGCGTCGGAAGGGGACCGGATTGTTTGCGCGCCGCGGGTAGGGGTACGGACACCTGCAAGTTGTAGCCGAGGATCCTCTGTCAGCAGAGGGTGCTCCAATCAAAGGGGGAACTCTTCATGAAGTTGAAGTTCAAGCTGATGGCTGCCTGCCTTGCCGTCGTCACGGCATCGGTGATCGCGGTGCCGGCGGCAATCGCCGCGGCAGCGCCCGCGGCGCAGAAACCCGCGGGGAGCCTGCCTGTGCCTATCACGGGCTCGTTCACCAACCAGGCGGGCACCGGCACGTTCGCCGGGCAGCTCGACATCACCAAGTTCGTCAACCAGGGCGGTATCGCGGCGGTCGGGACGCTGACCGGCACGCTGACCGATGCTGCCGGCAACGTGCTCGGGACGGTCAATCAGCAGATCACGATGCCGCTCGCGCAGGCGAACGGAACGTGCCAGATCCTCCATCTCGAGCTAGGCCCGCTCGACCTCAACCTGCTCGGGCTGATGGTGCACCTCGACAAGGTCGTGCTCGATATCACGGCGCAGCAGGGCCCGGGCAACCTGCTCGGCAACCTGCTATGCGCGATCGCCGGACTGCTCGATCAGAACAGGGCGTCGCCGAATGCGATCACCCAGCTCTTGAATCAGATCCTTCGCGCACTCGGCTAATCTGCCGTCCCCTCCCCGGCGGAGCCGAGCGCTCCGTCCAATCTACACAGCGGCGGCGGGTTTCATGGCCCGTCGCCGCTCCCGCTCCCGTGAGCGGAGCTCGAGCGACCGCGGTCTCGATCCACCGAACCGACACCGGCTAGTGGCGGTGGACGCGCTCGTCGCCTGATTCGCTTGGGCTGCCAGAATCGGTTCGTGGCGGAAGCACGACTCGAGGACTCTGGTTCCGGGCTTGCCCCCGTCACGGATGGCTGGTTCGTCGTCAACGTGCGCGATGCCGAATGGTGGTTCGCGGACAGTCGCGGAGCAGCGTGCAGGTTCGAGAGCGAATACGGCGATCCGCCGCTCGAGTTCGGGCAGCTCGGGATCAACGTCACGGTACTCGAACCGGGCCAGAGCAGCCTCTATCACGCCGAGTCGAATCAGGAGGCGTTCCTCGTTCTGGCCGGCGAGTGCAGGTTGCTCGTCCAGGGCGAGGAGCGACGCCTCCGGCCCTGGGACTTCTTCCACTCGCCTCCCTGGACGGAGCACGCGTTCGTGGGGGCTGGCGACGGGCCATGCGTGATCCTGATGGTCGGCGCACGCTTGAGCCCGGAAGTGCGGTACCCCGTGTCGGAGCTCGCCGCGCGCTATGGCGCCAGCGTCGAGAAGGAGACATCCGATCCGGAGCAGGCCTATGCAACGGCCGAGTGGTTCCGGCGAGAGCGGCCGCCGTGCTGGTCCCGGCTGCCCTGGGGCTAGGTGGGCGTTCCCCGCGCGAATCGACCGTTAGCCGGCTGCCGCTCTGCTGCCGGCCGGCGGTCGCAGGCGTCGATGCGCTCGCGGAACCATGCGAACATGTGTTCGTGTCCTCGAAGGGCTCGCTGCGGGGGAACTTTCAACGGGCTATCGACCGGCGCCAGCTCGTCTACGCCGAGGCTCTGGCGCGCCAGCTCGAGCCGCTCAGCGTCTCGGACGCGCTCGCGTTCCTTCTGCTCTTGGCCGAGCATGAGCCTCGGCGGTTCGACCGAGCCGGCGCTCGCTGGCACGCGCGCTTTGCGCTTGAGGCGAGCGGGATCGGCCTGCTCGAGTCGCAGGTGGCACTCTCGGCGGTGATGCGTCTTCCGGCGGGCGATCGGAAGGCGGCGAGCGTCCTGCGCGAGCTCGCGCGCCGCTACCGCGTGCCGAACGTGGAGGCCACCCTGCGCCGGTCTGGATGAGTCTGCGCGTGGTGTCGTCCGGCTTCGAGCGCGGCGAGTGCCGCCCGCAGCTTGGCGTCGAGGGCGGTGGCGATGCCGTGGTGGATGCCGACGTCGACGACGAGGTCGCGGAGGTCGGCGATCATCTGGTCGGGGTCAGGTGCACTGCGACCAGGTCGAGTGGCGGCAGCTGTGAAGCCTTGCCCCTACTTCCTCCGCTGTCGCCCTTCCGGCGGGCGGCCGTATGCGGCGAGGAAGACCTTCACGCCGGCATCGGCGTAGCCGTCGAGCTCGGCGGATGGAGGCGCCTCGTCCGTGCCGAGAAGCATCGCCTGGTTCAGCGGGATCGACAGAACCAGCCAGTTGAAGTGAGCCGCCGCCAGGCGCGGATCCTCGACGAATAGCACACCGCGGGTGCCGAGGCGTTCGAAGGCGGCCGCGAGCGCGTCGACCGTACGTCCCGGGCCCTGCTCGTAGAACATCCGGCCGAGTTCCGGAAAGCGCCCCGCTTCGCCGATGACGAGCCGGCGCAGCTGGAGCACGCGCGGCTGGAGCACGCCCGCGAGCAGCCGGCGGGCCAGGTCGCGCAGGTCGGCCTCCACGTTGCCGCTGTCGGCGAGGTCGAGGACCTCGTTGTAGACGCGGTTGGCGACCTCCTCGACCGTCGCCGCCACGATCTCGGCGAAGAGGCGCTCCTTGTCCGCGAAGTGCTTGTAGACGGTTTGCTTCGAGACGGAAGCGAGCGCGGCGATCTCGTCCATGCTCGTCCCCAGGTAGCCGTTGCGCAGGAACGCGCTCGTAGCCGCCTCCAGGATGGCGCGCCGCTTACGGGCTGACCGGCCGTCGTCGTCGACGGCAGCATGGTACTGGACGGTACAGTCCATCTAAGTACTGAACCGTCTAGTTCTAGGAGGCCGACATGGAAGCTTCGACTGCGGACACACGGGTACTCATGACGGGCATCGGGCTCGGAGAGTCGCCGCGGTGGCACGACGGACGCCTCTGGTTCGCCGACTGGGTGGCACAGGAGCTCATCGCCCTCGACGCGGACGGCTCCAGCGAGGTGATCACGAACGTCCGGTCGCTGCCGTTCTCCATCGACTGGCTCCCGGGCGGGCCGATGCTGATCACGAGCGGCCGGAAGCTCCTCCGGCTCGAGCCCGATCGCTCGGTAGCGACCCACGCTGACCTGAGCGCGCTCTCGCAGTACGGCTGGAACGAGATCGTCGTCGACGGCCGCGGCAACGCGTACGTCAACAACATCTGCTTCGACTTCATGGGCGGTGGCGAGTTCGCGCCCGGCATCATCGCGCTGGTCGCCCCGGATGGCTCGGTTCGCCAGGTGGCGGACGGCCTCGCCTTCCCCAACGGCATGGTCGTGACGCCGGACAACTCGACGCTCATCGTTGCCGAGTCGTTCGCCAGGACGCTGACCGCGTTCGACATCGCGGGCGACGGGAGCCTGTCCGGCCGGCGCGTCTGGGCGGAGCTGGCCGGTGGCGCCGACGGGATCTGCCTCGATGCCGAAGGGACGGTCTGGGCGGGGTCGATGAACACGTGCCTTCGAGTGCGCGAAGGCGGGAACGTCTTGGAGCGCTTCGAGCTCGACCGCTTCTGCTTCGCGTGCATGCTCGGCGGTCAGGACGAGAGAACGCTCTTCATGATGGCCGCCGAGTGGAACGGGCCTGACAACGTCGGCAAGGGGCCGCGAACGGGGAAGGTCGTGACCGCCGGGGCCGCTGCGCCGCACGCCGGCTGGCCGTAGGCTCTATCGCCGCACGCGATAGCTGAGCCGTGCGAACTGGCGGTCGCGGGCGAGGTCGGTGAGCTCGAGCTGCGACGACGTGAGCCTGCGCGGAAGGAGGGGCGCTCCGCGGCCGAGCGTCACCGGCGCGATGCCGACGAGAATCTCGTCCAGCAGCTGACGGTCGGCGAACTGTCCGACGAGGTCTCCGCCGCCGACGAGCCAGATGTTCTTGCCGCCGGCCTCTCGGGCCATCGCCTCGTGCACGGGTCCGACGTCGCCCTCGGCGAAGCGGATGTCCGCCTCCGGGATCGGCGGAAGGGTCCTGTGCGTGAGCACCCAGCACGCCGTCTCCCCGTAGAACGAGCGCCACCGGGACGGATCATCGAGCAACCGCTCGTGCTCGAGCACCCACTCGTACGTCGTCGCCCCCATCGCCATCGCACCGACGTCGGCGAAGAACGCGTCGAAGGAGTGGTCGCCGCCCTCGGCCCGATCCACCTCGAAGAGCCACTCGAGCGAGTGGTTCTCGTCGGCGATGTATCCGTCGAGCGTCGTCGCGGTGTAGTACTGGGTCTTCGCCACGCGGGCACTCTGCCAGCCGCCGGCCGGCCGCGCGTCGCGTCCGAAAGGTGACGCTCGTCACGCCGAATCCGTGACGCGCGGCTCGACCGGAGCCGCCGCGGGATGCGGAACATGGAGGCGATGCGAATGAAGGAGTGTCCGATGACGATTCGCAATCGCCGCATGGCAACGGTTGTAGCGGCGCCCGTCGCAGCCCTGATCGCGTGGGCGTGCATCCGACTCGGAGGCATCGACCTCGTCGTCAAGACAGGGGACGGGTCCGTCGGCCCCGCTGACGCCGTCGTTGCGGCGCTGGCGGCCGGGCACGCCGGGTGGTTCGTGGTGCGCCTCCTGGAGCGCTACACGGTCCGTCCCGGCTTCTGGTGGCTCCGCTCGGGTCGACGGCGCTCGCCGTCTCGACCATCGGGCCGGCCTATCTCTCCGATGGCGTCAGCGTGGTGGCGCTCACCGGACTCCACTTCGTAACGGCGATCGTCGTCATCACCGGCTTTGCCGCGACGCTTCCGGCCCGCTGCCATCCGCGGGCGGCGTGAGCTCGCGCTGCCGGCGTTACACTCGCCGGGTGATCGAGCGGGTCGGCGATCTCCCGGCGGGTGTGCTCGGCTTTCGTGCATCCGGAAAGATCACTCGCGACGAGTACCGCGAAATGATGAAGCCGATCTACGAGGCCCTCGAGCGGGGTGAGAAGCTCAACATCTACTTCGAGCTGGCCGGCGACTTCCACGGTCTCGATCTCGACGCGCTCTGGGAAGACATGAAGGCGGGGGTGTCGGTCGGGCTCAAGCACCGCTCCTCTTGGCAGCGCATGGGGCTTGTTACCGATAAGGACTGGATTCGCTACCCGGCAGCGGCGTTCGGCCCGCTCGCTCCCGGCGAGCTGCGGGTCTTCGACCCTGCGGAAACGGACCGCGCGAAGGCCTGGGTCGCAGAACCGCTGTCGGCGTAGAGCGAGGCTCCTCAAGGGAGTGGGAGCCAGACGTGAAAGGTGGTCCCGTCGTCTCCGGTGTCGAACGACAATGAGCCGCCGTGGCGTTCCTCGACGATCCGACGGGCGGTGTCCAGGCCGAGCCCCGTGCCACGTCCGACTTCCTTCGTGGTGTAGAACGGTTCGAAGACGTGGTTGCGCGCCTCGGGCGGAATCCCGGGTCCCGTGTCTGCGACGTCGACGAGGATCGACTCGCCGTCCCGCGTCGTTCGCAATGTGATCGTTCCGCCGTCGCCGAGGGCCTCGATCGCGTTGTCGAGCAGGTTCGTCCAGACCTGGTTGAGCGCGGAGCCGTACACCGTGACCGGAGGCAGCGTCCGATCGTAGTTCCGCTGGATCTGGATCTCGGTGCGCTTCAGCTTGTGCGCGAGCACCGTGAGCGTGGTCTCGAGCCCTTCGTGGATGTCCGCCTCCACGAGGCCGCCGCGATCCATGTAGGCGTATGCCTTCACCGCCCCGACGAGTGAGCTCATGCGATCGGTCGCTTCCCGCAGCTCGCCGACGAGCGTTCGGGCGGTGAGCGCAGCCGCGACAGAGCCGAGCGCGGCCGGCGTCGCCGGGCCGGCCAGGGCCTGAATCTGTCGTAGCCAGTCGGCGTCGACACCGGCGCTCGCCAACGGCTCGGCAAGGCGCCACGCATTGGGAATCCCGAGCTTCTCGAGCTGATCGAGCATGTCGTCCTCGGCGTCCGCCGCATCGAGCGCTTGCAGGGCGCTGCGCTCGCCTGCCTGGTGGACGGCCTGCTCCTGGAGGTCGACGATCCGGGCCGCGTCCTCGCGCTCGATACCCGCCCGGACGAACTCGCGCAGCGTCGACCCGATGACGTCGAGCGCATCCGCCAGCTCGGCTGCGGAGCGGCGGGCCGCGGCGGCCGGGTTGTTGAGCTCGTGCGCCAACCCTGCGGCCATCGTGCCGAGGGCGGCCAGGCGCCCTCGATTCTGCTCGATCGCGGTGACGCGGCTCATCACCGGCCCCACCTGGCGCACGATGCGCCGGTGGACCGCCGGGTGCGCGAGCGCGAGTCGGCGGAACTCCGGGCCGGGAATGAGCGCGACACGGCACGGCGTGACGGTCAACATCTGGGCGCCGAGCGCCGATTCGCTCAGCGCGGCGATCGCTCCCATCCAGGTGGGCGCGTTCTGGTGCCCGATCGGCTCCAGCCGATCACCATCGGGGATCAGCGTCTGCATCGTCCCCTCGAGCAAGCACACCATGCCTTCGGGTTCCTCTCCGTGAACGGCGACGACGACGCCGGGTTCGACGTGGCGCAACTCGGCGGCCGCGGCCCAGGCGCGAAGTTCCTCGTCGCTCAGGTCGTCGAACAGGTCGACCGGACGGAGGTCGGCGATCGTGACGGCGTTGCCGCTCATGCCTCTGACAGGTACTGGTGGATCAGCGAGACCGCCATCGCGCCCTCGCCGACCGCGCTGGCCACGCGCTTGATCGAGCGAGCCCGTACGTCACCCGCGACGAGCACGCCGGGAACGCTCGTCTCCAGCGGGAACGGGTCTCGCGCCAGCGGCCAGCCGTCGCGCTTCGCGTCCAGCCCTGCGAGGATGAAGCCCCGCTCGTCGCGCGCGACGACGCCGGCCAGCCAGTCGGTGCGTGGCGCCGCACCGATGAAGACGAAGCAGGCGTCGACGTCCTCGACGGTCTCGGTGCCGTCGGCACCGCGGATGCGGAGCGCCTGGAGGTGACCGTCGCCCTCCGCCGCGACCGCCTGGCTGCGCAGTCGGACGTCCACGTTCGGCAGCGCCTCGATCTGCTCGATCAGGTAGTGCGACATCGAGTTCCCCAGGGAGTCGCCGCGGACGAGCATCGTGACCTGATTCGCATAGCTGGAGAAGTACACAGCCGCCTGCCCGGCCGAGTTGGCGCCGCCGATCACAACGACGTGCTGATCGGCGCAGGAGCGAGCCTCGGTCAGCGCGGCGCCGTAATAGACGCCCTGTCCGGTGAGCTCTGGAAACCCTGGGGCATCGAGTTGCCGGTACGAGACTCCCGAGGCAACGAGGACGCTGCTCGCGCTGAGGCTTCCGCCGCCGGCGAGGTCGACGATTCGGCCCGCGCCCTCGACCCTGAGGCGGCTGGCATCCTGCAAGGTCAGGAGCTCGGCTCCGAGGCGACGCGCCTGATCGGTGGCACGTCTCGCGAGGTCCGAGCCGCTCAGGCCGGCGGGAAATCCGAGGTAGTTCTCGATCCGGCTCGACTGCCCGGCCTGTCCGCCCGGGGCCTCACGCTCGACCATGATCGTCTTCAGGCCCTCCGAGGCGCCGTAGACCGCCGCTGCGAGTCCTGCCGGTCCGCCGCCGACGATCACGAGGTCGTAGTGCTCCGAGGCGGGCTGTCCGCCGACGCCCAGGCGAGCGGCGAGCTCGAGAACGGTGGGGCGTTCGAGCACGGCGCCGTCCTCCAGCAGCGCCACCGGCAGCCGGTCGTCCTCCACGCCTGCGACGGCGAGCAGCTGGCGCGCCTCCGCGTCGCGCTCGACGTCGAGCCACCGCGCCGGTACCCGGTTGCGAGCGAGGAAGTCACGCAGATCGTGCGAGGCGCGGGAGAAACGGTGGCCGATAATCCGCACGCCGCCTGACTCGAGCGCGGCTCCCGCCTCCCAGCCGGCGAGCAGATCCTCCACCACGGGGAAGAGCTGCTCGTCCGGCGGGTCCCACGGCTTGAGGAGGTAGTAGTCGAGCGAAACCTCGTTGATCGCCTGGATCGCGGCGGCGGTGTCCGCGTAGGCGGTGAGCAGCACGCGCTTGGCCGACGGCACGATCTCGCGGGCGCGCACCAGATAGTCGGTGCCCGACAGGCCCGGCATGCGCTGGTCGGCGACGAGAAGCGCCACCTGGTCACCGCGTCGCACGAGCGCGCTCAGCGCATCGAGCGCGTCGGTGCCCGAGCCGGCTCGGATGATCCGGTACCGCTCGCCGAAGCCGCGCCGGAGATCTCGCGACACGGCCGCGAGCACCGCCGGCTCGTCGTCGACGACGACGATTGCCGGGTGGCGTGGGGGGGACTCCGCCACGCTTTGAACGTATCCGCGGCGTCAAGGTGAGTCGCGACCCTCCTCGCGGTGGCGGCTATCCGTCTGGCCCCTAGCCGGTTCGCCATCCCCAACCCTTAGGCGGGCAACCGCCATTCATGCGTGCGCTTGGAGTAGCGTTCGAACGTGGTCACCGCCGAGGAGATCGGGCGCATCGCCGTATTCGCTTGCCTGAGCGAGGCAGATCGCGAGCGGCTCGCGCGGGTGGTGGCCGACATCAGCCTCGGGCCGGGCGAATTCGCGGCGCCTGAGGGCAGCCAGCCCGCGCTCTTCGGGTTGCTCGAAGGCCACATCGAGGTCGTGAAGCTCGTCGACGGGATCGAGCGCATCGTCGGACAGCGCGAGCCCGGCGACATCTTCGGCGAGGTGCCGATCACGCTCGGCAGCCTGTTCCCGGTCGGGTTCCGGGCCACGGAGGAGTCGCGTGTGATGCAGCTCGAGCCGAACGACTACCACTCGGTCGCCTCGGTGCAGCCGGACGTTGCGAAGGAGGTCGGCCGGCTCGCGAGCCACCGCATCGGCGGCCCGACCGGACTCTCGGGCATCTCCGCGGATCCGCTGCCGCCGAGGGCCGTGATCGTCGGGCCTCGCTGGGATCCCGCCTGCTCCGAGCTGCGGCGGTTCCTCGACCGCAACCAGATCAAGTTCAAGTGGATTCAGCCGGGAGCGCCCGACGCCGTGGAGGACTGGGGCTGTCCGTTGCCGCCAGCTGATGACCAGCCGGTGATCCGCGTGGTGGACGGAAAGACGGTGGTGCGCCCCCAGCTTCGGCGGGTGGCAGAGCTGCTCGGCCTCGGCACCGAACCGACCTTGCCGGAATACGACACGGTCGTGGTCGGCGCCGGGCCGGCGGGGCTCGCGGCCGCCGTGTACGGCGCCTCCGAAGGCCTGCGCACGCTCGTGATCGAGCGCGAAGCGCCCGGGGGACAGGCGGGCACGTCGTCGCGGATCGAGAACTACCTCGGCTTCCCCTCAGGCGTCTCCGGCTACGAGCTGGCGAGTCGCGCGCTGCAACAGGCGCGGCGGCTCGGTGCGGAGATCCTCGTGACCCGCGCGATCCAGCGAATCGACACGGAGACGCGTCAGGTGCACCTGGACGGCGGCGACGTCCTTCGCGCGCGGACCGTCATCCTGGCGTGCGGCGTCTCCTGGCGGCAGCTGTCGGTGGCGGGATTCGACCGGCTCCTCGGGAAGGGCGTGTCGTACGGAGCGACACGGAGCGAGGCGCCGGCCACGCATGGGCTCGACATCCACATCGTCGGCGCCGGGAACTCGGCCGGTCAGGCCGCGCTGTACTTCTCCACGCACGCGCGCAGCGTCACCATCCTGTGCCGCGGCGCCGGGCTCGAGAAGAGCATGTCCCGCTATCTCGTCGACCAGATCGCCTCGCAGAGAAACATCCGGGTTCGCACGCGCACCCAGGTCGTCGAGGCGCACGGCGATCAGTCACTGTCGGCGATCGATATCCATGACGCGGCGACGGGGCAGACGACCCTGGTCGGCTCGGGCGGCCTCTTCATCCTGATCGGCGCCGACGCCGAGACTGCGTGGCTGCCGCCAGAGATCGCCCTCGACCGGAACGGCTACGTCCTCACCGGCTCGGACGTGCGCGCCGCGGGCCGCTGGGAGCTCGAGCGCGATCCGTACCTGCTCGAGACCAGCGTTCCGGGCATCTTCGCCTGCGGCGACGTCCGGTTCGGCCCAGTGAAGCGCGTCGCGGCTGCGGTGGGCGAGGGCAGCATGGCGATCGCCTTCGTGCACCAGTACCTGGGGCCGAACGGCGACCGCGCGGCTCAGACGATCCCGAGCTCCCGGGCCGCCCAGACCGCCTGAACGCGGCGCTGAACTCCAAGCTTCGCGAAGCTGCGGCGCAGGAGCGTCTTCACCGTCTCGATCCCGATGCCGAGCAAGGCGGCGATCTCGTTGTTGGTCGCCCCTGCGGCCACGAGCGTCAAGACCTCGCGCTCGCGAGGACTCAGCGTCGAGCAGACGGGCGGGCGGCGCGGATGGCGCGAGTCGAACGCCTCGCTGCCCACCTCGACCGAACGCAACGCGTCGAGCAGCTCGCTCGCGCTTCCGGTCTTCAGCAGCGTTCCCTGTGCGCCGGCCTCACGCGCCGCCTCGTTGAGACCGGGCTGGGCGGTCGTGGCCAGGAGGACGGCCGGGGTGTCGATGCCCCGGTTGCGGAGCTCCCGGATCAGCTCGACGCCGCCCGAGTCCGGCAGCCGGTGATCGACGAGCAGCAGTGCAGGTTCGCTCTGCGACAGCATCGCAAGCGCCTCGACGGCGCTTGCCGCCTCGCGGAGGACCGGAAACTCGGATCCCTTGAGCGAAAGGCGGAGCCAGCCACGCGCCATCGCGTCGTCGTCGATGAGGAAGACGGGAGCCTCGTGGACGGGCTGGGACGAGCGGGAGACCACGCTGGTGAGCGGCCGCCGGGTCGGGCGCTCCAGCAAGGTGGGCGTCTCCCGCATGGTCGGGCCAAGAGCAGTGCTCATCGAACCTCCTCGAAGTGACCGCTTGTAGTTGCCGCAGAAACGGTCCCTTGCCGCAGGGCGAGGAACGATTTAGGTTGTAACAGAATCGACCGGTTTTTACAAGAGCAACTGCCGTCCCTCATTCATCCCAGCCGTCCCCCGTTCGGGTCAGGAGGGGCGCCGGAAGGCTAAGCGGGAAGCCGGTCGAGCACCTGCTGCGCGTGCTGATCGGGATTCACGCGCCGCATGATGCTGGCGACGTTTCCGTCAGAATCGATCACGAAGGTCGAGCGCTCGAACCCGCCGCCGTTCGGCTTCGTGACGCCGTACGCCTCGCCGGCGATGCGCTCAGGGTCCGCGAGCACGGTGAAGGGGAGCCCGTACTTCGACTTGAACTTCGCCTGCCGCTCCTTCCGATCCGCGCTGACCCCGAGCACGACAGCTCCGCGGCTCTCGAACTCGCTCCAGACGTCGCGGATCCCGCACGCCTGCCGCGTACAGCCCGGCGTGTCGGACTTGGGATAGAAGTAGAGGACGACGGGTCGTCCTCGCAGCGAGGAGAGCCGCACACGGTCGCCGCTGTCGCTCTCGAGCTCGAAGTCCGGTGCCGGCTTGCCCACCTCGACCACGCCGCTCCTCTCTGTAGGGTGCACGCGCCTCGATGCTAGCTGTGCACCGGACACTGGCCGTCGCCGTGCTCATGGTGACCGCGCTCGCGTTCCTGGTGGGGGGATTCGTGTACTGGCGGCGGCTGCGTCCCGGCCACCTCACGACGAATCTGCTGGTGCTCGCCCAGACGTTGCTGGTGGCCCAGGTCGGCGCCGGGCTGCTCCTCCTCTCGGATCACCGGCGCGCCCCCGACCGGCTCCACTACCTCTACGGCGTGCTGGCGCTGGCGGCTGTGCTCTCCCCGTGGTTCTACGCACCGGCGGATCCGCGGCGGCGCCTGGCATGGTTCGTCGTGGCTACGCTAATCGCAGCCCTTCTCGCCGGAAGGGCATACATGACGTCCGGAATATGAGACGCCTGATCGCCGACATGAACCCGACTCTGCGCGGGTTCCTGATCATCGCGCTGATCGCCGTGGTCATCGTCGTGCTCTCGCTGGAGCGGACGCTCGTCGCGCTCTACGCCCTTGCCGGCATCGCCTTCTTCCTCGCGATCGCCTTCTTCATCTACCTCGTCTGGCGAGAGCGGCGCGGCGACATCTCGCTCTGGTCGACGCGGTCGCAGCTCGTCTTCTACGGCGCGGCGCTGCTGATCGTCGCCGATCTGGCCGTCTTCTTCCTGCGCGGCGCGTCAGGCCTCGACGCACTCGCCTTCTTCGTCGTGCTCGGGCTCAGCGCCTTCTCCATGTACCGGATCTGGCGCGACGAGCACTCCTACGGGCTGTGACCTGGGGGAACCCAGGGTTCCCCCACGAGCCCCTTCCTTAACAGCTCACGCGTTTCTCGCGGTGTGGCTTCGGCGAGCAAAGCTCGCCTACGCCGTTCTCGCGGTGTGGCTTCGGCGAGCAAAGCTCGCCTACGCCGAGTAGGGATTGCATTCCGGTGTATCTGGACAACCAGCGACTTGGCTGACTGGAAGCCGAGGCGGCCGCGAACGACGCAGAGCTGTGGCAGCCAGGAAAACACTCGCAGCCCCTACACCGTCTATCCAGCAGAGTCGGCGCGCGAGGTATGCAACGAGCTCTCCAAGCTTCTTGGCTCCGCTTCAACCCGGCGTCGGGCCGATCGAGTAGCCCCACGAGCCGGGGTTACGCTTCCACGCGGGCCGAGGCGCCGTCAAGGGCGCCGAGCGCGTCGCGGATTGCGACGTGGCGGCCGACGAAGATCGGTGTGTCGCGCTCGGTGTAGCGGCTCGCCTCGGATTCGCGCAGCGTGAGCATCAGGTGCATGAAGTCGGCCGGCTCCTCGCACTCGAATGCGGTCATGAACTCCTGATCGTCGATGCCGAACGAGTACGTCGTGTGGTTGTGGATGGTCGAAAACTCGTGGCCGATTCGCATGTGCTCGTCCATCGCCCGCTGCCGATCCTCGGCGGGCAGGGCGTACCAGGGCCGAACCTTCACGAACGGGTAGACGACGAGGTAGGGCGACCCACGAGGGATGACTTTGCGCGGCTTTCGCGCCTGGGTGTACTGCGACGCCTTCGTCGTCGCGAGGTACGAGTACGGTGTCTCCAGCCAACCTGCCAGCGGCGTCCCGTTCAGTGCCGTTCCGAGCGCCTCCAGGTCGTTGTACCGCTGGGTGATCTTCCAGAGGAAGAAGTCGGAGTCCGCGCGGACGCCGGCGACGGAGTAGGCGCGAAGCGCGTCCAGGCGGGAGGCCCACTCTTCCACCACTTCGGCAAAGGCGTCCTTGCCGGCCTCGCGCTCGTCGATGGGGAGCCGCCGCCAGGCCGGATCGACGCGGTAGAAGGTATAGGCGACGTACTGGCCGCTCACGGCGTTAACGCTAGCGTCCGCCGTCATGCGCGTCGGCGTCCAGCTGCCCGAGGTCGAGCGCGACGTGCGCTGGCCCGAGTACGCGGCGATGGCGGCGGCCGCCGAGGACGTCGGCTTCGACTCGATCTGGCTCGGAGACCACCTGCTCTACCGCGACGAGCCGGGAGAGCGCGGCCCGTGGGACGTCTGGACGCAGCTTGCCGGCCTGGCGGCCGTCACGGAGCGCGTGCAGCTCGGCCCGCTCGTCGCCTGCACGGCGTTCCACCGTCCCGGGATGCTGGCGCGGATGGCCGCGGCGGTCGACGAGATCTCCGGGGGCCGCCTGGTCGTCGGCGTAGGGGCCGGCTGGAACGAGGTCGAGTTTCGCGCCTTCGGCATTCCCTTTGACCACCGTGTCTCGCGGTTCGAGGAGGCGTTCGCGATCATCCGTCCCCTGCTCGAGGGCGAGCATGTGACGTTCTCCGGACGCTTCTACCGCGTCGAGGATGCCGTTCTCCTGCCGAAGCCGAGTCGGCGGCCGCCGCTCATGGTCGGCGCAAACGGGCCGCGAATGCTGGCGGCGACGCTGCCGCACGTCGACGCGTGGAACACGTGGTTCACGCACTACGGCAACACGCCAGAGGGCTTCGAGCATCGCAATGACGAGATCTCCACGGCCGCCGAGCGTGCCGGACGGGATCCGGCGGAGATCGCGAGAAGCGCCTGCGTGCTCGTCCGCGTCGAAGACGTACCCGCCGCGCGGGTCGACACGACGCCGCCCGTCGAGGCAGCGCTCCTGGCCGACCATCTCCGGGCGCTCGCGGGTGCGGGCGCGGACGACGCGATCCTCGTGGTCGAGCCGATCACGGAGGCGACGATTCGCGCGCTCGGGCGCGTGATCGCGCGGCTCCGCAGCTAGGGTCGAACGCTCAGTGCGGTAACCGGCGGAACCTCGTGTATGCCGGCTTCCTCTTGCCGGCGCGGGTCATCAGGCCGGACTGCCAGCCGTCGTGGCCTCGAGACCGCGGCTCGTCCCGGAGCAGGAACCAGATCAGCATGTCGATGCGCGGGTTCTTCCGCGCAATCGAGTACGCGCGCGAGAGGTAGCGGGCCTGGAGCGCCCAGGAGACGCCGAAGAGAGCGTCGGGCGGCTTCGTCTGGTAGCCGTATTCCGTGAGCCAGATGCGCTTCGGCCCGTAGAGCTTCGTGACCTGCGTGATCAGCTTGCCGATGTTCGCGAGCGTCACCCCGGTCCTAGGCGTGGTCGTCGGCGCCTCGTGCGGATTTCCGTAATACGGATGGTGGGCGTAGGCGTCGAACCCCTTCGCGCCCGCGCGCTTCATCGCCCGCAGGAACGCGAGCGGCGAGACGGAGGGCCGGGTGCCGGCGGGCTTGTCGTTCCCCCGCGGGCCGGTCGCGCCGCAGGCGACCTTCTCGCCCCGCAGGACGGTGGAGTGGACGCCGGTGACGACCGCGTTGCAGATCCGCGCGTAATCGCGGGCGCTCTGCATGACGTACTTCTTTCCAACCTTCCGGTACTGCGGAGCGAGGAAGATCGGATCGTTCGGCTCGTTCCAGGCGAGCCACAGATGGACGGCCGGAAGCGGCTGATCCGACCCTTCGGGCGTGAAGCTGCCGCTGTACCTCGTTGCGGCCGCGTACATGAAGGCGCGAAGCGACGAGCCGCTTTTCGGGGCTCGGTTCCAGTGCTTGCCGCCGTTCGCCCACCGCGGCGTCCCGATCACGGAGAAGAGCACCTTGATCTTCTCCTCGGCCGCCTTCTTCACGATGTAGTCGTACGCCGTCCACCGGTACGCCGGATCGGCCGGATCCGTCGCCTTCTCGGGCTTCCGCCGCGCGACGCTGAGCGCGCCGAGCCCGCCCCAGTCGAGCGAGACCCTGATTACCTGCGTCCGCAGCTGCTTCAGGACTGGGAACGTCGTATCGGGGTTGCCGAGGATCGAGCCGTCGTCGAAGAGGCCCACCTGCATCGATCGCGAAGCTGTCGCGCTCGAGGCTGCGAGCGAGGCCGAGACGGCCAGCAGCGCCGCGGCGACGACACATGCGCGAGTAATCGTTCGAGAGGTCAGACCCCCTGGCCTCAGCATCGCCCGAGCTTACCTGCCGCTTCGGAGATCTCGCTCGGAGGAGGCGACGGCAAGGAGCCAGATCTGCGTCCAGAACGGCGCGAGCAAGCGGTAGACGAGTGGCTCGGCGATGTGGCTGAGGATGTCGAAGGGCCTGTTGGAGTAGAGGCGTTTCCGATTGTTGTGGAACCGGCGGACGTCGACGAACCCACCCTCGCGGAGCGCCCGCTTGAGACGGTGCGGCGTATAGCCGAGCTCGGTAGTGCCGTACGCGGTCGACGCCTCCCGGCCCTGGAACCGCTGCTTCCAGTTCGGCTCCGCGAGCAGCAGCCGTCCGCCGGGTCTGAGGGCGCGGCGAGCGGCTCGGAAGACGAGATCCGGCCGTGAGCTGTGGTGGAGCGCCTCATAGAGCAGGCAGGCGTCGAAGCTTGCCCTGAGGTCGAGGCGCTCCATGTCACCGACCTCGAACCGTGCGGGCACGCCCTCGGCGGCGGCTCGCCCGCGCGCGATCTCGATCATCTCCGGCGAGATGTCGTACCCCACCGCGTCGACGCCCTGGCGGGCGCCGAGGAGCGTCATCCAGCCGGGGCCGCAGCCGAACTCGCACAGCCGGACGCCGGCCCGCAGGTCGAGGAGCTGCAGCACGTAGCCGAAGTCGATCAGGTGGCGTGCGGTGTGCCGCGGGTCGTGGACGAACGGCTTCGTCTCGAGCCACCGCCGGCCATCCGCATCGACGTGCAGCGGGTAGTCGCGCTCGGCCTGTTTGCGAGCGTCGCCCACGGCGGGTGATGGTACGCGCGCCGATTCAGCGGCGGCCGCAGCGGGTGATCGTGCCATCCCGCGTGGCGATCACTGCGTTGCGCACGGCGGGCAGACTCGACTTCGGCGTGTCGTCCGCGTAGTAGAGCCCGGACTGCCAGCGGCCGAGGTCGGCCTCGTCCACGACGTGGAAGATCAGAAAGGCTCGCACGGTCGGCTGGCAGTACGCCAGGGCCAACGCCTGGCGGTAGTAGCGCGCCTGCGTCGCCTCGCTGACGGCGTCCGCGCTCGCGGGGAGGTCCTGGTTCGTGTAGACGTCCTCCTTGTCGGGCGGGATCCGAGACTGGACCCCGAACTCCGCGTAGACGATCGGCAGCCGCGCTCCCGGCTGCGCCGTGCGGCGGAACGCGCGCTCGAGCAGGCGCGTGAGCTTGGCATAGTCGCCCATCGTGATCGTCGTCGAATGCGGGTGCCTCCTGGTCGGCGACTGCGCAGAGTTGGCCGGGTACGGATGAAGGGAGAAGGCATCCATGATCGGCCGCTTCCGCCCGCTCGCGCGGTAGGCCTTCCCCAGCTCGAGAATGAACCGGGTTGGCGAGTGTGTCGGCGTGCGGGCGCGGGGATTGTCGCCGCCTCTCGGCGATAGGGCGCCGCCGATGACCTGAATCCGCCGAGAGACGCGCTTCACGGCGTCGTACGTCGTGGCGAGCAGCTTCTCGTAGGCCGCCGGCGCGGCACTCCGGTTCCGCTTGAACTGGGGCAGCCAGAAGCGATTGAGGTTCGGCTCGTTGCCGACGATGAACCGGTGGACGGTCGGCAGCTCGCGCGCCAGCGCCGCCGTGAAGGCGGCGAACTGGCGGCGCGCGCGGGAGGTGAGCGGCGTCGTCCGGCTGCCGGGCTGGTACACCGAGAGATAGACCTCGATCCCGTCGAGCGCGGCGGCGTCGGTCGCGTTGTGGAGGTCGTTGAGCTGCTGCTCCGTCGGCGCCGTCCGGCCGGGAAGCCACTGCGCCGTCAGCCGGATCGCGCCGAGGCCGCCGACGCGCGCGAGGTCCATCTTCGTCACCGCCAGGGTCAGATCCGGCTGCTCAGGTGAGTCCTCGGCGGCGCCGACGAGCATCCCTCTGCCGGCCGTGGCCGCCTGGGTGAGGGCGAGCGCCATGGCTGCGCCCGCGAGGATGGTGACGAGTCGTTGGGGAATCGGGGCTAGGGGGTTAGGTGGGCCGCGTGACGGCGCGGGATGTTAGTGGACGCGGCTCGACTTTGGAACAGTTGTGGAAAACTCGCCTCAACACGCTCGCCGTTCCGACGGCGATCGGCTCCTTCTCGTCGCCCTCTTTGCGGCGTGCGCCTGATCGTTGCACGGAGACGTAACACGCTTCGTCGTTGCCGGGACGACCCCGACTACCGCGTCCTCGGCGAACTCTGGGCGCCCTCGATGCTGCTCCTCTTCGGCGACCCGAGGCGACGGCTCACGCTGCCGGCGCTCGCCACGCGCAGCGCTGTGGGGTGCGGACGCGCTCTACCGCGTCGTCGTGATCTGAGTCCCGCCGCTACGCGGACTGCTTCTTCTTCGTCGGCCCGGCCGTGGCGGAGAAGAGCGGGCTGCGCAGGTTGAGCGCGCGGCCGGGGTTGAGGGGTGCGACGAGGGACAGCTGCAGCCGGTATCGGCCGGCCGCCAGCCGCGTTCGCACCGGCACCTTTTTCAGCACCGTGCCGATCGCTCGTCCCGAGAACGCGAACACGGTCTTCCCCCTGGTCGAGACGATCCGAGCGTTGAAGGCGCAGTCGATGGAGCAGCGCAGCTGGAAGGAGACCGGCTTGCCGCGCGAGAACGTGCCTCGAGGCCACTTCACCTTCTGGACTCGCGGGATGAGTTTGAGCCCGGGGCAGCGGGCAAGCACGCCGCGGTGCGCCTGCGCGATCGCGTTCTTCACGGCCGCGAGCGTGACCTTCCTCGGCGTCCGGTCCGCGT
>Ga0075424_100000958_pt1 | contig 24311 bp, 15 predicted proteins | sample SoiMethybrSBSTD3_FD_75301 | JGI IMG/M metagenome (GOLD analysis project Ga0075424, IMG submission 75301) | Bulk soil microbial communities from a Populus tree surrounding site in Tennessee, USA - Soil MetaG P. TD hybrid SBSTD3 | ecosystem: Environmental > Terrestrial > Soil > Tree plantation... | reverse complement strand
GCGTCCGCCGCAAACGCCAGCGACTTCGTCCAAATCCCCCTATCGCAAGTGCCCCGGCGGGAAACACTCGGGTCCACGCGGGTTGCTCGGCGCCGGCGCACTTGTCGATAGAGTACTAAGATTTTGCAACAAATTGCCTTTGCCGCAAGGAACGCTTTTGTTCGTCTATTCGTGCCGCAGCGCCACCACAGGGTCACCCCGTGACGCACGTCGGGCAGGAAAGTAGGTCGCTAGCAATGCCACGATAGCCAGCACGACTGAAACTCCCACATGAGTGATTGGGTCGCTCGGCGCAATGCCTACCAGGAAATCGCTGCCCATGCGGCCAACGGCCCACGCCATCAATAAGCCAACGGTCTAGCCGGACGCGACAATCACCAACCCTTGGCGTCCAACAATCCTGAGAATCTCGTGTTGCTGAGCGCCCAACGCTATGCGAATACCAATAGGTGATATCGCTCGCAGAAACTGACCAGCTTCTGATTTGATAAAAACTGGCGTCTTGAGCGGGTTTTAGGAGAAAGAGGTTAGAGAACTCTGACTTTCAGTAAAGCATCGAAAGGTCGGGTTAACCAGGGACGCTTATCCACACAAAGAGCCTGCTGCGTCGATTCTAGGTGGCTAATCGGTCTGCTCGTCCACCGAGACGGTATCGGTGATAGAACCTAACGAATTCGCCACTTCAAGGGCCGAAGTGTGCTTCAGTCTGCATACTCTTCATCTAACTTATATACGTATTGTCTGCCCCGGATGTTTGGGGCTATTTACCAGACAGGTTACGGGCGCTTTGAACGACTTGCCAGGCAGAACCTTGCGGCATGACGTCATCAATTCGCAAAACAGCACGTTCGCCTTACTTTGTTAGATCCACCACCGCGACCTTATTCACCCCACTACATGCCAAGTACAGCTTACGATCGGGCGTGGCGACCATGTTACGGACCACACCACCGCCCGACGGGATCTGCTTCGTGCTGAAGCTCTCCGATTTAGGATCGAACCTGACCAGGGTATTGGGCTTTACACCCGATTCGCTATACCAAACCTCACCATCGTTCGCGACCGCAATCCCATACGGTTCTGAATCTGTTCCTGCTGGTGAAGCCCACTCCTTCAGCAGCTTCCCACTTGCTGGATCGAAGTGTCCGAGATATCCGCGCGCGAAATCAGTGTAATAAATCGTCCCGTCAGGCCCCAGCGCGATTCGCCGCGGCCGCGCGTTCTCCGCCGGCAGCGTGTACTCACGGATTCTCATCGTATTCGGGTCAATACTGGCAAGCTTATTCGTGCCGAACTCGCAAAAGAACGGCACGTTTTCATGCGTAATCACGATGCCATAAGGCACGGCGTGCGGCGTTGGCGATTTCGTCAGGGTCATCTTGCCGGTTCTCGGATCGAGCCGCCCGATAACGTTGGTATCTTGATTGGTGAACCAGAGAATGCCATTGTGGTCGAACGCTGGAGTGTGGGGGTCGATCTCGGCACCATCGGATGGGCGGTACTCAGTGATCGCACCGGTCTTCGGGTCGAGCTTCCCGACATAGCCGCCGGAGATCGCGGTGAACCAGATGTTGCCGTCTTTGTCGGCGACCAATCCATGCGGCCCGGAAGCGGGTGTTTTCAGGGGGAATTCCTTGAACTCTCCGGTTTTCGGATCGAGTCGGCCTAGCTTGTTCGCACCCTGGCCTGTGTACCAGAGCGAGCCGTCAGGTGCGACTGCCGGGTCGTGCGGCCGGGATCGTGGCGTCGGCACCTCGAACTCCTTGATCTGCACGCTCAACGTCGTCGCGGTGGCGGCTACGGCAAGCGAAGCCGCAAAAATGAAGAGACACATTTTCCACCGAAACATGGTTGCTCTCCCTTAAGAAAATTGTAGTCCTCGTTCCGTTGCTTTCCATAGCAGACGTGTCTAGCCCCGCCGGGAGTATCCTTGCTCGCAGGAGACTCTTTCATGAGCGAGGAAGTCGACAAATCGTTGCGTTCACTGTTGCGCACGACTCCGGCTGTGGTTTTTGCACTCACGGTGCCTGCAGCACCGTTGGGGCAGCAGCAAAAGGAACAGGAGCAGAATGAGGTTACCCCAACTGAGGATCTGATGCGTGAGCATGGTCTTTTGAAACGAATCCTGCTCGTTTATGAAGAGGTCGGCAGCCGCATTGCGCAGCAAAGAGAATTTCCTCAGAATGCGGTGAACGATTCGGCCAAGATCATTCGTTCATTCATCGAGCAGTATCACGAGAAGCTTGAAGAAGATTTTATTTTTCCCCGCTTCCGTAAGCACAACCTACTTGTGGAGCTGGTCAATGTGCTTCAGCAGCAGCACGAAGCCGGCAGACGGGTTACGGAACAGATTCTGACCCTATCCGGAAGCGGTCTCAAATCTAACGACGATAAACGGAAGCTCTCAACTGCCTTGCGTCAGTTTGTCCGGATGTACGCACCCCATGAAGCAAGAGAAGATACAGTGCTGTTCCCGGCATTGCACCAAATTGTCTCTCGCAATGAATACGACGCCCTTGGAGAGGACTTCGAGAAGAAAGAACACCAACTCTTCGGTGAGGAAGGTTTTGAAGGTATGGTGCCGAGAGTCGCGGAGATCGAGAAACAGCTTGGGATTTACGACCTCAGCCAATTCACGCCGCGATGATCTTGTCGATATTCGTGCTTCGTGCGGGCGTGTTGCCGGAACTGGTGCAGCTGTCAGCGACTTTTGACCTTCTGTCGCAGAACCTGCATTTTTGCCGAATCTGCGCTAAACTCGGAGATCTCTTGTGGTCCTTACGTCGAACCCTTCACTTTCCCAACCAACCCACCTGAAAGGAGGGAGTTCATATGCGCTGTTTGCTAAAGGTCTCAATTCCGGTTGAAACTGGTAACGTCACAATCAGCGACGGCACGTTGCCCAAAACTATTGAGTCAATCCTCAATGAATTGAAACCCGAAGCGGCTTATTTCGCCGAAGAAAATGGCAAGAGAACAGGATTCGTTTTCTTTGATCTGAAAGACGCCTCTCAAATTCCAGCGGTGGCCGAACCCTGGTTCCTTGCTTTCAATGCTCAAGTCGAATTCCATCCGGCCATGAACTTGGAAGACTTGAAAAAAGCTACTCCCGGGATCGAGAAGGCAGTCAAAAATTACTATTCTGCTGCACGCGCCAAAGCAGCTTAACTAAGTTTTCGGCAGCGCGAAAATGAAATGCCCCTTCCAGGGGCATTTCGCTTTTGGGGATTCGTCAAGTGACCATCAAAACACAACGGAAGTATTATTTGTCGTCGACTATGACCACGACACGACCGCATACTGTGACTACCCAGCCATAAAAGTCGCGACTACGCCGAGGTCGGCGTCGGAAGCAGTTTCCATAGAAGGAGATGTTTACCAAACCTATCGCTGACATTCGATAACTGCAGGTGTCGTCGGAGTCGCAAAGCCCCCTACCAGCCAATACCAAAGCCCAAGGAATCCGGAACTCATGAACCGCTCTCGAACGATAATAAGGTTTGCTCGGAGTCAGCCTGAGGTTGGAATTTGCTCTAGTCGCTGGCGAAAGTACTCCTTCCAACTGAACTCGCAATGCACGCCCCACCCAATCCACATCAGCATCGTTATATCTTTTCTCAGCGTACAAGCGAGTGATTTCCGAAACCGGGACGCCGTTCGGGTGATGGCAGATACTTCTTAGTTCATCGCCCGCGCCCACCTCTCCCTCTCGAGTAACGGCGAGGTAGAAACCCGTTCGGCGGCTCACGAAGAAGCGCTTTACCATGTCGTCGGCTTCAAATCTGATCCCAAGCTTGTAGCAGGGGAGCCGAGGCTGCGTCACAACCATCTCCGCCGAACCCACGGAGAACTGATCCCCAACATGGACTGAGTCTTCCAACAAGCCCTCGAGCGTGAAGTTCTCCCCAAAGGAGCCCATCGGCAACGCGCGACCCGGCAGCTCCCCTCTCCAGTATTCGTAATGCCCGAGTGGATAGCAGTAGACCGCCTTATATACTCCCCCATGGACAGTAAGATCTGCCTGTCCATCACCGTCCAAATTTAACTTGCGCAATGCAACACGCCCGTCTACAGGGTGCTTGAAAATGCCGGTTCTCACGATCCTTCCGTGCCACGTCACTTCTTGGGGAAGCCCAGTGTTCACCGATATCAACTTCATTCAGGCGCTTGTCCTATCTGTCACATGTTAAGCCGACTTATCGGGCATTATATCGGGTTAGCAAGATAGGGCTCACGCGCCAGAGATCTTCCTGCTTGCGGTTGAAAGTGAGTAGATCGGCGGTTTCGGCGATGATGTTAACTAACGATGGATTCTCACTGAGTACCCGTCCCAGAAGGCTGGGCTGCTGACGCCGAAACGGTGAGTGGTGCGTCTCCATGGCGCCGAGATGGTCAAATTGCATGCGAATTGGCATTTCTTTTGAAGGGCTTAGGGTGTTGTAACATTATCTCGGTACTTATTGATATCTACCGATGTTTTGGTACACTAGCGACATGGCGCAGTCAAAGGCAGAAAAGCTGATTGAGCTCGTCCAGCGACAACACATCATCCGCCCAAGGGACCTGGAACGCGTGCGTATTCCGCGGAACTATCTGACGCGGCTGGTAAATCGAGGGCAGCTCCAAAAGCTCGAACGCGGGATCTACACCGCCGAATCGCTGCCGGCGTCGGAACACATCAGCCTGCTTGAGGTCAGCCGAAAAGTTCCCAAGGCAGTGATCTGCCTGTTCTCAGCGCTCAGTTTTCACGAAATCGGCACGCATGTTCCACATGAGGTTTGGATTGCGATTGACGGAAAGGCCTGGACACCTCGAATCACGTCGCCACTGGTCCGGATCATCCGGTTCTCCGGGGATGCTCTTCATTTCGGTGTACAGCAAAAGCAGGTCGTCGGAGGGAAAATCCGCGTCTTTAGCCCCGCCAAGACGGTAGCCGACTGCTTCAAATTTCGCCACAAGATTGGAATGGACGTCGCGCTGGAAGCGCTTCGCGATTGTTATCGGCAAAAAAAAGCCTCCATGAACGAGCTTTTCGAGGCGGCAAAGGTCTGCCGTGTCGCCAACGTGATGCGGCCTTATCTGGAGTCGCTGCGTTGACTAAGCCGATCGTTAACGTGGCGGCTTCTGTTCGTCAGCGGCTCTTGAATCTAGCACGTGAGCGAAAAGAGGATTTCGGTCTTGTGCTGACTAGGTACGGACTGGAACGGGTGCTGTACCGAATTGCGCAGTCCAAGCATCGAGACGTCCTTGTTCTTAAAGGTGCGTTGCTATTCGAGCTGTGGACCGAGCAGCGCTACCGCCCCACGCGTGACGCAGATTTCCTTGCGCGGGGCGAGAACAGCCGGAGCGGTTCGTGGCAATCTTCAAAGGGGCCGCCGGTCGTGCAAAACGATGGTTGTGTGCCGGCAGATATTCGTTTTCCAGAAACTGGTTCGCTGCTGCGTAGCTGTCGATCCCTTTCCTGCGCAGTTTCTTGCTGCGGATCCGTTGCGGGTCGCGACAGGAGGGTTGGCTGTCCGTCCAAACGCTCCAAGGTGGGGCATCTGACTACAATGGCCGGCAAGTTTCGCCAGGCCCGCACGAAAGCTGGCCTACCGAAGAGTCTAGTGCTCTATTGCGGCCGCCATGACTTTGGCACCCGGGTTCTGAAGAAGACCGGTAACCTGAAGCTGGTGATGCAAACGATGGGACGCATTGACGTCAAGACGGCCATGAAATACCAGCACCCCGAGCTCCGACATTGTGCGCTCGGCTTTGAACGACACGCAGCCAGGAGAGCCGCCGTTGGGCGCGTAGTCTAGTCTTGCTACGGCACACTTTACGGCACACCTGGAAAAATCAGTTTGAAGACAACTGGTAAGTGCTTGAAAAGATGGTGAGCGCGGGAGGAATCGAACCTTCAACCTACTGATTAAGAGTTGCAACGTGAAGGCCAACATAGAACACCAGGCCGTCACGACCATCAACATCGGAATCTACCAGGGCGGCACGATTGAGCAGAGTTCCCTTGACATGATGCGCCAATTACGGCGCGCCATTAGAGGGGGAAGTAGGAGTTTTAAAGAGGGTCGAGACTGATCGAGGGTGGGCCAATGCTGATCCTAGCCAACGGCGATTCATTGAAACGACCCGATGGAGGGCTGCAGAGTTTTGGCGCCGGTCACCACCACCAGAATACCGGCCCGCGGGCACGCGTTTCTTAACAAAGCTTACTGGACTCGCCGCTGGCGGGAGACTCGGATGCGAGCTTAGTAAGTAGGTCAGAATCGTAGTCGCAACCACACTTGGATTCGTAATGTGTCCCATGGGAGTATTCCTGCCATCCGCTGAAGAATCCTCTGCTATCATGCCAGGCGGACTATGAACTTTTGTTTCCTAGGAGGACACAGGTGTCTGCCACTCGACGAGAAATGGTTTTTCTGGTCTCAGGGCTTGTTTCGAGGGCGGTTGCATTGGAAGCTTTGCCGAGCCAGGACAATCCACTTCCCTCGAATACGTACCTGTTCAGCGAATTGCCAATGAAGATTGTGAACGGCGCGGAAATCCGCCCGGTTCTGAAAGGCAAACTGGCCACAGCCGAGTCGCTGGAAGTGCACGAAACAACATTACCCCCAGGCGGCATGCCGCATGCCGCACATCGCCACGTGCACAGCGAAATGTGGCTCATTCGGGAAGGTACCATACAGCTCACGATCAATGGTACAAGCCATGTTATGGGACCGGGTTCGGTTGGATTGGTTCATTCCAACGACGAGCACGGCATTAAGAATATCGGCACGGCTCCGGCCACTTATTTTGTCGTGGCTGTGGGACCGGGTGCAGATACTCAATAGCATCGACGCGTGGATCCTGCATCATAATCAACTTCGTACACATTAAGATGACCGATATCTGGGAAGGCTCGGCCTTCATGTACTCAGCCGTTTTCGGCGGAATTCAACGCCGTGCGGGAGCGAAGACGGGAGCGCTGTTCACACAGAGTGCCACGGAAAGATGCCAGTATCGACGCAAGCCACCAAGACCACAAAGCGTGACGCTCGCTCAGACACGTTAGCGGCGACATCAGTACCGAGACTCTGGGGCGGGCGTCATGCCCGTGCGGTACTGACCCCCCTGTCGCTCGCTCTTCATTTAGTGCGGCGCAATTTGTGCGGCCGAAAACGGCTCAGGGGTGACCCCAACAAGAGCATGAGCCACCAGGGAGCAAGGACGGTAGGTTTACCTCAGTTTATGCGCCCGAGTTGGGGGCTCATCACAGCATCTAACCGGGTCCGTTTACGCCGCTTAGAAAGCCGCCCAAGTGCCCGGTCAGTGCCACCATACCGACGGCCAGAAATTCAATCGCCAGGCGGTAGCTTGGCAAGGCTTCTGCCCGCCGGCGCGCCCGGAAATTCACCCACCAGACCAGCCAGATCATCAAGCTCGAAATGCACGCAAGTATCAGATGCAGCAGTAGAATGCCCTTCAGTTTCTGCCCATCGAGCTGCCACGCGAGGATGCCTGTGACAAGAACCGGTAGGGTCGAAATCGCTGCCGTTAGCAGGTTGTAGTAGGCTGCGTCTGCTAGGCCACGTCGCTTCGTCCAGTGCGCTATGAGGTCGAAGGCTACTGCTGCGATAAACAGCGCGATCGGAAAATGGATGAGCACCACATGTTGCGCGTGCTTGGCGAGCAGCACCGTTTTCAGATCAAATGGATTCACCGGAGTCCGCAGTAGCGCTGTTGCCATATCGATGACCTCAAAGGAATAGAACTGACGCTCCTACGAAATATTCCCGTCGTCAGCACCCTGAAACAACGTCAGCCCTCGGTGGTGTTCTTCTCGACTTGCGACACTCAGAACGAATATGGCAACTCGCCCTGGACTCGGATGCTTCAGCGGTGAGAGCGGTAGAGTTGGCAGGGCAATTCGCAGCAATGGTGTCATTGAGAAAAAGGGCGGCCCTAGGAGAAAGGACCGCCCCAGTTTGAGCTGGGATTTCGACGCTAGAACGTGATGCTCGCATGCAACTGAATCAGTCGCGGCGAAGCGTCCGCTCCCAGAAAAGAACCGAAGATGCTGGTTGGTGAACTGACTGGGTTGATGACGCTGCCGAACGTGGGGGATGCAATGTCTGCATCCGGCTGGTCAAAGTGCGGGTGATTGAGGATGTTGAAGAACTGGGCCCCAACCCCGAACAGAGCCCCTTCCCAATGCGGGACCTTGAAGTTCTTCGTTACCTCCAGGTCCGTATTGAAGTAGCTCGGCCCAGTGAACTGGTTGCGGCGTTGCTGGCCGAAGCCGTTCACAGCGGGGCTGAAATTGGAAGCGAGCAGGCAGGGCGTAGCCGGATTTGCGGCGCTCGCAGTGCATGTCTGACCTCCATTACCCGAGAAGTTCGCTGGTACGGAGACCGACGTAATGTTCGTGAAGCCGTAGTTGAAACCTTGCAAAATGCTGAACGCGTTGGAATCAACAACTGTAAACGGTAACCCAGTACGTGCGAAGGCCGTGCCCGAAACTATCCATCCCCCGAGTAACGCGCTCGGTCCGAGCTTGTGAGGCACGTTATAGACGTAGTTCAAGCTGAAGTACTGCCGGGTGTCATAGTCGGAGTTGCCATAGTTCGATCGCAGGTTGAAGGGATCGAATGCATTGATGGGACTGAAGTTTGTATTCTGTCCGAACTGCAGGATACCGCCATTGGAGATCTCATCGAGTGCGTGGCTCCAGGTGTAGTTTGCCTGCACAGTTAAACTCTTGGTTCGGCCAGTAAGAGAAGCCGTCAGCCCGTTGTAATTAGATACCCCGATGGAGCTGATTTCGGTCACTGTCGAGAACCGCGGATCGGTTGCCGTCGTCGGCAGATCTCCGAAATGCCCTGCGGTAGTACCCAACTGTCCTTGACAATTGCTATCGCAAAACGCGTTCAGGCTCGGATTTTGCACTACCTCGTGAACTCCGTGATTTCCCACGTAATTCAGCGAAAGCGACATCTTCTGGCCCAGCGCCTGCTGCAATTCCAGATTCCACTCCTGGTAGCGCGGATTTTGGATCCGGTTCGCCACCGTATTAATGGTGGGCGGCGTGAATCCGGGCACGCTGTTTTGAATGCTCGCGAGCGTACCACCGTTCGCGAACCCAGCCTGGAACGCAGAGTTGCTTTGGGTAGCCAGTTGCGCCTGGTTTCCGGCAACTGCAGGAGAAAGACCACCACCGGCAATGTTGAAGCCAGCTTGCAGCGGCGGATTACTCAACAACTGGTCGGCGACAGTGCCCGGGAAGGAATCCGCGAACAACCCAAATCCACCCCGAACGACCGTGTTCTTAAGGCCAAGGGGCGTCCAGGTGAAACCAAAGCGCGGCAGCCACTCGACCGCCGTGTAGTTCGGCAGGACCTGGTTCAGGCCAGAGACAACCGCCTGGTTGTAGGGCTGGTTTGCGTCGTGCGAGATATTGAGGAAGTCTCCGCCCAGCCGCGCAAAGCAATTGGTCTGGCACACCGGATTGGAGAAGTGCTCACCCCGCAGCGAGAAGGTCAATTTTAAATTGGGTTCACGCTCCACTCGTCCTGCGCGTAGAAGCCTAGAGCGTAGAGGGCAATCGGTTGGCTGGGCTTCGAAGGGAAACTCTGGAAATAAGTTCCTCCGATGCCATTAAAGAAGTTCTCGAGCGTTGTGCAGTGCCGGACGTTCTGGCGCGAAAGAAGGAGTTCGCCGAAGAATTTGGACGACGTTGGAATAGCCGTGTTGGTCCGGTACAAGTTGTTTTCACAAGGACTCCTGAGGGCAGAAAGCTATTGCTCCGGGCCCGCACCCACTCCCTCTCAGGTACGTTCCAGAAACGTGCCGAACGGGTCAGTTGTTGGAAATAATCTGTGCTAAAGACGATCAAAATCCTGCGTGAGCGGGTGGAGCACCCGGAGGCCTATCCCTTCTCCGTTCCTGCGATTGGTTCATTGGATGAACTGAATCTGCGCTCACGGGTCTGCCTTCTTGCTGGGGAGAATGGCACAGGCAAATCCACCCTGCTCGAAGCCATAGCCGCGCACTATGGTTTCGGGCGCGAGGGCGGGAACCGGAACTTCGGCAACGACAGCACCAAGAGCAATCACTCGACTGATCCGCTTGTACGAGCGCTGCGGCTGTCCTTCGATAGACGCACGGGAGCCGGGTATTTTTTAAGAGCGGAAAGCTGGTTCAACACAGTTTCGTACATGGACAAACTTGACGAGGAGCCGTCATTCGCGCCGCCGATCAGCGCCTTTTACGGTGGGCGTAGTCTTCATACGCGTTCACACGGAGAAACCTTCTTCACACTGCTCGACCTCAAATTTCGCCGTAACGGATTATTCCTGCTCGATGAACCAGAAGCTGCGCTCTCGCCACAGCGCCAATTGAGCTTCATCGTGCTGATCCATGATGTGCTTCGGAAGTACAAGGACGCACAGTTCATCATCTCCACGCACTCGCCGATTATTCTTGGATACCCCGACGCACAGATTGTGTCCTTTGACGACGGAGAAATTCATGAGGTTGAGTACGAGGACACCACGTCCTTGCAGATCGTGCGGCAATTCGTGAACGACCGGGAGAAATTTCTGGAAGAACTGCTAGGGAAGGATTTGCCGCTGCTGGATGGGTGTCCTCCTGACAAGACAAGCTGAGAGTATGGCTTATACCCAGCCGAGTTCGTTTCGTGAAAGCTAAGAACATTGATTGTGGCGATTATCGGACTGATGCCACTTTTTGCGATTCTGACGCAGCGTTGGTCCCCACTCGAAAATCAGCTGGCGCCAAATCGACTTCGGCGTCGGGATTGTAGTAATCGTACAGCACCGATGGGGCCGTCCGAGCTCTCAAGCCGTAGCGTAGATGGAATGAGAAAGTCAGCTTTGTGCCTCCCGCTCGCGGCCACAGATATAGCACCAGCTTGTCCGGGAGAAGATCGTAATGCGAGACCTCCCAGCCCGAATTGCTGATCACGTCATCGAGTACTCGCCGGTCGACGTCAGCGCCTGGTGGTAGCCCGATTTCGGCTATCATCATCCCCCAGCCGCGGCTCCCAATGCGCTCGGCGTCAACTGCGCACCGTACCAAATCGCCGGCTCGAACGTCCGTTTTGTCGAAATGAACAGCAAGGCGGAGCGCCTCCACTTTTCCCAGGCGAGTCGATTCGGCTGCCGCTGTGCCAGCCCATGGTACGTAATAATCGGCTACAACCTGCACACTAGCGGCGGTCAGGCCGCCACTACTTTGCACAGAAATTGCGTTCTCGCCGGGTTGAATCAAACCAGAAATGTCCACGAGGACAGGAGCATCTGCGCGCGATGACACTTGCACCGGTTTCACGTGACCATTCACAGTCACGTTGAGAGTGGCATTTGTGTCTGCCGTCTTAAAGCTATCAATGCCTCTCAGCAACGCTTCCAAGACGTTGAACGTCGCTTGACCGGAATACCAGACCCCATAGTGGTCCTTCTGCTGAAGCAGCCACAGCGTGCCCGCATCAATCAGCTGACGGCCTTCGACCGTTCCGGGGGTGACGAGCGAAAGCGCGAGAACGGCCATCGCTGTGCTTTCGATCCTTCCAGTATTTCCCCAACCATAGAAGGGAGTATTACGTTCAAGTGCCCAGTACATGCCACCATGCTCCGGTGTGGCCAGTTTCGAGAGTGTTGTAGCGACGGCTGAGGCTTGTTGTTCTCCTCCGCTTAGCTTCAACGCAATAGCAAATTCAGCGAGTGCATATGGATCAGACAGACGACGATGAGGATCGGCCAAGTATGCTAACGCGCGCGTGACCGCATCGTGTACGGATTTCTTAAGAGGCTCAGAAAGCTGTTTTTGGGATTCTGCCAAGGTCACCGTCACGTAGGCGGTAAGGGAGTGGTCATCCTCTCCGTACCGAGGCTGCCAGCTTCCGTCTTTGTTCTGCTGCCCGACAAGCCACTTCTCAGCATCCTGAATGATTTCGGGATCGACCTCTGTGAATCCGGAGGCGTCCGACAAAAATCGAACGGCGTATGCCGTAAGAGCAATATCTGGAGAACCGTGGCCCCAATAGCTGAAGCCCCCGGTTGGCTCACGATAATTCAGGAGCCGGTGGTATCCGAGGTTAAGGTATCGATTGGCTCTGGACTGCAGCGGCCCACTTGAAATGCCAGATGCTTTGTAATACTTGAGCAGCAGCACGCTTGGGTAAGTTGAAGAAATCGTCTGTTCTCCGCAACCGTAGGGGCGCTCAAGTCCAGCCTCTATGCTCTCGGTTACGTGTGCCAGCAGATTCGGGTAGATCTTCAGTTTCGCTTGCAGACTGCCAGAAATGAGATCAGGCGGAATGCGCAGCGAAAGATTGTCACTCCCTCGTGTGATGCCCGAGACCGTAGAATGCTGCTCCATACCGTCTGGATGCACTGTGAGAGTCTTCTCAATGGCATCCCCAAGAGAGCGATTTGCTGCATAGACCTGCTGCTTGCCAGACTTCACGATCGCCGTTGCGCGAAATGGGAAAACGGCAGTTGCGGATTCACCAGCACTGACCAGCACAGACTGCTTGCCTGGATGTTCGAGGTCAAACCAAGCGGCGGGCTTCATTTCTATATTGAGTTGCTGAGCCTGCGCGGTATAGTTCCGCACCACCACCGGAAGGTCAATGAGGTCACCTATTGTGAGGACTTTGGGAGGATCGTGTTCGAGAAAGAATGGTTGGAAAGCTTGAATTTCGCTGTCAGCGACTCCGATTTCTCCGTTCTTTGTAGATGCCAGAACGGTCATCTTCCACGTGGTAATGTTGTCGGCTAATTTGAACTTCAGATGGGTTCGGCCATTCGGATCAGTAATCACCGATGGAGACCAATACAACGTTTCGGGGAAGTAGTCCCGCAATCTCGGGGTGAACGTTTCTTCGCGAACTTGCACCTTGGTGCCGCCGGCCGAGTTCTTAACCTGCGAGACACTCGCAGACGTAGTTTCAACACCCACCGCCTCCGCAGCGACTTCAACCGTTTCTGTCGCCGCGCCCACGTTAAGCACCACGTTCACTGCCGTGATGCTGGTCGAGTGCACTGGCACGGCCCGTATTTGGGTCAAGCGGAACCCCGGCGCGGAAATGTCCACATCGTAAATTCCCGGGGGAATGTTGCGAATAATATAGGACCCAGTCTGGTCCGACTTTGCCGTGAACTTCAACCTTGTCTCGCGAAGTGTTGCAACCACCGCGGCATTGGCAATCGCCGCACCGGTTTGGTCAGTCACCATTCCATTGATGGCTCCAGAATTTCCAGATAGCGGATCGGATGTTACAGGCTTAGCGACGAGCTGTTTTCCACTTTGCTCAGCGATGTCCCGCGAAAAACTCGCAACCGCGAAATCGTCCTGGGTGCCCGGCCTTCCATCGAGACCCGGGCTCATGATGCGAATCCAGGCTAGCTTTCGGGTAACGGGAGTCCCGGTCTGCACGGCAGCGTCTGGCCGATAAGTGATTTGGGTCGTGTCGCCGTACTCGGATTCGACGCTGTACTTGGCGTAGTAGGGATGACCCCAGGGATCGACCAGTTTACGGAAATCAATTCCTTTCTTGCTCATTGCAGAGTCAAAGGTCTCGTCATCCTGCGGGAAACCTCCAGAGCTCTGTGAGAGTTGGAAAAGAGCGGCATCGATTTTCCCACGCGCCTGTTCAAAATAATCAATCGAGCTGGTCCACACCGAAAAAGTTTGGTTCAGTTCCCCGGATGCATGGGCGCCAGCGCTACTGACGACGATTTCATAAACCGATCCATTCGGGTGAAATTCGAACGTGTAAGGGTTTCCCCACGGATCGCGAAGCTGTTTGAGATCGATTCCCTGCGCGAGCATGGCGGCTTGAAGCGCGTTGAAGTCGCGAATATAGGCTCCGCTCGACGCGTAGATTTCTTTTACGGCTCGATCAATCTTGTTGCCAATGGGCTTGAAGTAAGGCCAGGCTAGCGTAAGCGCTTCAATGTCATCGGGAGTGCCAAACCTTTTGTCCGGACCAGCAGACGCAATCGTGATTGTGCGATTACGCTCGTCAAGCCCAAAGCTGTAGCGATACTGTGCGCCCCAGGGGTCCACGACGTCCTCTGGCTTGATCCCCGCTTTCCGCAGTACAGATTTCAGTTCGTCGAGATTTGTGGCGAACTTCCAGTCGGCAGCACAATCGTTCAGCAGAGCCTTGCGTGCAAGTTCGAGTCCGTTTTTGATATTGTCCCGGAACAGCGACTCGGTTTCGGATCCGTACTGGTTTCCTTCAATTTCAGGCAAGTCGGCCCAGCCGTAGCCATTTCCCAACAAGAGCATTTCCGCGAGCAGATCCATTCCGTCCGGAAGCGGCTTAGATAGATCTATTTCTTCAAGATCCTTCAGCGTGACACCTCCGACAGAATCAGCCGGATACCACCAGCTCCAATCCCAGAAGCCATAATGCCCATTCCCAAACTCCTCGTCCGTCCGAATGCGTTCTTCAACGGCCTTGTCAACCACGACGACACCCAAGGCACTCGCGGAACCTGAGCCTGAGGGCAGACTCACGTTAAGCGCGGCTGATACTTCATCACCGGGCTTGTAAGTCGCGCGATCCATTTTTACCTTCACGCTCAAAGTCGTGGGATGTGGAAAGAGCACAGTCCTCACCCCGAAGGGAATTTCATATCGCGACTCTGCTGCGGTTTCGAGCGAATACGCCGAAATTGTGAGTTCACCCGTGAACTCGGGCGCGAAAGGGATGACCGTGAACCCATGATGATCGTGCAGGTTTATCTTTCCGCTCCAGATGACCACTCCATCGCGAGAAACATTCACAACCAGATGTCCAGTCAGAGTCCGGGAGGATTTGGCCGAGACGAGAATTTGTTCGTTTGGCCCATAGAGCGCCTTGTCCGTCGTCAGCAGGATGCGATCATGCGAATCATCCCAGAAGACCTCGTTGTACGTCGTAGTTGCGCCATGCCTGTCGCGCACGTCAAAGATGAGGGGATAGCCGTGGTACTGGTCGGAATTGCCAGGATCAGTTGAAATCTGCAGATTGTAAATTCTTGCGGCGCCGAAGCGGTTCGTTTTTATTGTACGAAGGAAGTCACGGCCGCCGGATTGGATGTCTTCGTCTCCGTAATTGACGTAGTGGTTGCGGCCTTCGCTGATGCTGACTTCACATTCAGCCGGTGTCCCATCTGGGTAGTAGGTTGAGATGTAAAAGAATGCGCGATCCCCCAGTAGCGCGCTACGAGAGACATACACATGAATTGGTTCGCGGCTCAACCGCACTTGAAAACGCCGCTGTTCAGTTTTTCCTGTCGTGGGGTCGGTTACATAGGCTGCATAGTTCAAGTCCTGGAATCGCCTATATTTTTCGCGGGAAAGCTCAGCTTGGAGATCTGACAGGTCAATCGTGAACTTCGCTGATCCCGAGCGGTCAAGTTCGCCAGATTGGGTGTCCGCCTGATTAACTACCCATTTGCGTTCGGTTGAATCCCAGTGGCCCTCTTCTTCTCGAACGAGTTTCACTGAGCCACGAGTCAGTTCCTTGCCGAATAGGTACTTCGTTACGACTTCGATCGATGCATTTTGGCCGGGAAGATAGTAGGAACGGTCCGGCTTTGCTGTAACTGTGAAGTTCGGCAGATCGTAACGGCTGATGCGGACATTGGTTGCTGCTTGGGCGCTACCGTACCGATCGCTGTTGGACAGCGCGACTTGAAGAAAATATGGTCCTAGTACGACCGAATCTGGCAGGTCCCAATCGACATTCGCGACACCGAAATCATTAGTTTTGGCCGTGCCGGTGAGCACGGTGTTGCTATCCGGGTCCAGAAGTTTGAATTCGATATCTTCGTTTGCAATCGCCCGCTTGTCCACACTGAGTACCAGAGCACGAGCATGCAGCGACTGCCCTGGCTGATATAAGAGCTTGTCTGTATTAATAATGATGCGGGCACGCGGGTCCAACTCAAAATCGAAATCCTCTTTTCTGATTTGATCGCCTTTGCGGGCCTCGAAAATTACAGAGCCTCCATCTGTGGTGTTCGCCGGTATGCGAAAAGCAAAGACCGCGTCACCGGATGAGTTTGTGGTGTGCGCTAGGACTATCGGCTTGTCCGCGGAGTCAAATTCTACTCGCCCACGAATCTGTACTCCGGCGATAGCCTTCCTCGTAACCGGATTTGCCGCGTGGATATCAACTTCGAAAACGTGACCCGGCAGAGCTTTGTCCGGATGTGCGATGCGCAACTCGTAAATATCGGGTGCGATTGCACTGAGTGCGACAAGACCACTGAAAACCTTATTCTTGTCCGACTCGAACTGATACCGAATTCGATACCAGAGAAGTGGATCTTCGACAGCGGAATTGATCCTCGCTGGGCGCGGGAGGTTCGCAGCGACGGCATTCCTGCCAGGCTTCAACTCCTCGGTAAATTTCGATGTCGAGACGACGACATCGTTCGAATCCAGGAGATCGAACGACAGCGTCCCGGTGATTTCTGCCTCACTGTCATTCCAAACCGACATGCCGACTGAGATTTCCTTGTCGACAACCGTCGCCTTCATTTCTGATTCGTTGATGCGGATAAGATCAGAAGCAGCGAGAAGCTGAATGGAACTGAATAGAACAACCAGCAGGCCTATTCGGCGCGCAGATCGCATTTTTCACCGCCAGACGCGAGATTCAGGCGAATACTAGCACGTACCACTGCTAGCTTTCACGCAGGTCATCGTTCACGAAGAACTGGTACGCCTGCTACCTGATTTCTTGCTTCAAGACTCCGTTGTGTACTTCATATTCGACATGGAACGGCTTTTGGTAATTGCGATTCTGCCAACCCTCTTCCGCGATGACGCGTCCCGCCTGCGCGATACGTTCGGAAGTGGCGGGATGTGACCGGAAGTATCCCTCCAGACTCTCAATGGCAAGCTCAGAGAGCTCCTGTTCGGGGCTCTTGGCATGAATCACATATTCAGCATGCAGTTCATTGAACTTCTCAAACAAGCTAACTGCACCATAAGGCGAATAACCACCGACCACGGCCAGACGTAATCCTTCGCGATCGGCTTCCAGTTCTTCATCTTTGCTGTACCCGACCTCCCATACTTCGAGGGGAATTTGAACCAGTTCGCCGACGATTCCAAGTTTTAGTCTTCTGAATCGCGCTTCCACTTGGACACGTTCTGCGCAATGGTAATGATCAATGTGTTCGAGTTCGTGTCCGAGAATGAATGCGAGCTGGTCTTCACTGGACATGAGATCGAGCAGGCCCTCGCCGACAAAAACATGCCCTCCTGGGAGCGAGAAGGCATTAATCAACGACCGGTTTGGGATCAAATGAAATCTGTAAGGAAGATGCCGATGTGCGTGAGAAGAAACTGCGGCTCCAACTTTGATGACGTATTCCTGCAATCCCTGCTGCTCGGGACTTAACTTCTCGTCGTAGGTTGAATATTTTCCCGCCAGCTCATTGCCGATCTTGATTTCTTCCTCGTCGGACAGCCGTGTAAACCTCATCGGAGCACGCGTGATGTCGCGCTGAACATCCGCCGCCATTTCCAAAACGGCATTCGGTGAAACCGAACTCTTTTCACGACGGCGCTCGCTAAAGTACAACGCAGCCAGTGCTACCCCCAGCACAATCACAAAAACAAGAGCACGTTTCATAGAAATTGCCGAATCGTGTCGCGATATTTGCTGTACAGGAACGACACGGCGAGCAAGGCGGCGCCCAGGATAATAAAGGTGACGTAGCGATCACGTGGCGCGAGGCCCCATGCATCCATTAGTAGAACCTTCCCCACGCAGACCAGAAGCAGAACCAAGCCGGTCAGCCGGAAGCTTCTTTCGTTGATCGCGATTGCCATCAGGATAATCAGCAGTCCCTCCAGCCCCCAAGAGACCGTAACCATGCCAGCCCGCATTTTCAGCCCGAGCATGAGAGTGAGGAGAACAACCGGCGCGAAGAACATGAATTGTTCCGGGTGAGCAAAAATCGCCGCTAGCCACCTCCTCGCTGTGACTTGCGATTGCCAACGACCGCGCACTCGAAATGCGAATGGCAAACATGCCAGGAGAATCGCTATCCCGGTTCCGAGCACGAGGAACCTGCCCGTCCAGGTCCCCTCGCTGAAGTAACTCGCGCCGAACAGGTTATGCATGATTCCGCGCACGACGGCGCCCATAGTCAACAGCAGCGCCTGGTGCAAAAAAATCTGCCGCTCCAGCCAAAACGCAGCCGCAAACAGTGCAAATATGACCGATGCCCAGGCGGCCACGAGCCAGTCGTTCTGAAACTCGAAATACAGCAGTGCCACAACCGTGCTGGTTCCTAAATACCCAAGCAGCGCGTCAAAGCGAAGCCTCGAATCTTCCTGCGAGTTCTTCTCTCCGATCTGCGAATACACGAAGAAAAGAATTAGCGTGATCGGCAGCACAGTGTACATGCGCGGTCCCCAGGGTTCGCCCGGAGTGCCCGCTGCTAAGTTTGAGAAGAAGATGCGCCCGAAAGCCGCGCTCAGTGCCACATAGGATTGAAAGCGGAACTGTTTCACGTTGCGCATCAGGCCGTATTCGAACAAGACCAGCCCGAAAACTGCCCAGCCGACCGCCACTGTCAGCGGCTGCAATTCATACCACATCAGCACCGAAACCAAGGCGGACGCAGCCCACGAATAAACATGGTGAAAGTCTTGCTCGCGCCACAAATCGGGCATGCGAACCAAGCGGGAGAGCGCATAAAACACGACTGCCACAATGGCGAGCGACAACAGTCGCACACTAACGCCGTGCCACGTGTCTGTCACGTGCAGATTCACGGCGACACTGCGCACCAACGTCAACCCAGCAAGCACATGGGCCTGCCACCCGAGGTCCTCCACTTCAAATCGCCGGTCGATCGCGGCGAGGACCAAAGCGAAGATCGCCCAGACGGCTACCAGCCACCCGCTCGGCGCCTCGTACCAGGCAAGTAGCGATAATAGGGCAGTCGCGGAAAACGTATGCAGATAACTGATTGCCCGCGCAGAGTCGGTCTCGCGTGCAAGAGCTTTCCGCGAAAGGAAATAGACTCCAGCTGCGACCAACGACACTGTAACCAAGCGCAGCGAGAATCCTGCCCAGGATTTTTCCTGAAGCGTGTAGTTGAACGTGAACACTCGCACAACCACTGCTGCCGACAGTGCGTTGGCTTGCCAGGCCAGGTGGTTGTACTGCATTCGTCGCATCACGAATGCGAGAGCGATGGCAAAGGCGATCCAAGAGACTGCGACCCATGGCGCCGGTGTTGCCTCGAACAGAATCCACGCCATCAGTCCGGTTCCGGCCCAGGTGTACGCGGCGCGGCCTACATTCACTCCTTCGGTGTCCGGAGCTTTTGTCCTCTTGGCGATCAAATACAAACCGGCAACCACGGGCATCGCCGTCAACGCATGCAGCGGGATTGAATGCCACAAGTGCGTGCTGCCGGGATCAGTGGTAGCCGCTGCCGCGATGGCTAGAGCGCTAAGGATGTGAGCATGCCATATGAACGCGTAATACGGCAGTTTCTGCGAGATTTCGAGCAAAACCACCGCGAACGCGATCGCCGCGAACGACTGCCAGAACTCCGGCACCTCGAAATAGATCAGCCCCGTGATCAGCGCGGTACCCACGAACCCGAATAGATCCCGGAATGTGCGCTGTTGGCTATCATCGCGGAGCGCCGCCCATTTTGCTGTCAGGTAAAACATTGCCGCCAGTATGGGCAGCGTGATCAGGCGCGACTGAACATGCGCAAACCGCACCGCTTCGGTGTGAAGATTGAAAGCGGCAATGCGGTACAACGCGAGGCACCCGATTACGCCGTACTGCGACTGAAGATGGGACGTCTTCAGCGCGGGAGATTTCAGCGCGCGCCCGGCTCCGGCAAGCACCACCATGGACCCCGCGAATGCCAGCGCCGTCCAATCGTTCGAGCACAATGCCCACGACGCGGACACGGCCGCAAACGCGCCAATGTACGACTGCAAAGCCAGCAGTTGCGGATCGCGCCATTTGGTGAAGAGGCGCCAGCGCTGTGGAATGAAAAGAGAATTGAAATAAAATACGACGGCGCACACCGCGAAAGTCATACCCGCTGTGAGTACCATCGCCTCGCCGCTCTCTCGCGCCGCCATGAGCTGGCGGAAATCGATGGCCGCGAGGTGTCCTCCAACCAGTAGTCCGGCCAGCAGCCCCAATCGCCGGAATACAACTTCATCGAAGATCGCGCCGGAAAGCAGCAACGCCTCAGCGCCGATCAGCCACAGAATCGAGACATTATTGCCGGAGTAGCGGAACGGCACCGCCGCCACCATCAGCGCCGTGCCGACGATAGTCAAGAGCACGAAGGCTTCCCGACGTTTCTTCGTTATCGGCAGCTGAGCAATGCTGAACTCAATCGCGCCAATCGCCAGTAGCGCATAAAACGCCAGCTCAGGGTGCACCGACTGGAACTTCATCGTACCCAGCAGCAGAAGCGTATTCAGCAGCGCCCCGATCATCGACATGTTCTCGTCGGCAGGCGACTTGATCTTGCGCACGACGTACGAGAGACGGAACGTCGCCCAGTAGAAAAGAAGCAACGCGGTGCTGGCGTGATAGTCAGGAAAATTATGCCCTTGTGCGCCGCCTAGTCCGAGAATTCGGTAAAGCCAATATAGGTGGTTCAGGTAACTCGACAGAATTCCGAAGACTTCGAGTTCGAACCATCCCATCTTCAGGACAATGCTTACTAGGCCAATAGCAAGCACAGCACCAGCGGAAAGGCTGTACACCGTGTCGTGACTCATGGCTACGGTACTGTAGCCAAGCAGGAACGACAGCCCGGTCACAAGTTGGGATCGATACCGCAACGTGTGCACCACCATTGCGGCCGCCACGATAAGCATGAGCACGAGATCCGGCAGTTCGGAGCTGAGCACGCGCATCGCTGTCACGTTGTACAGCGCGTAGGTTGTGAAGAAAAGGAGTGCCCATCCGCCCCCGATCAACGTGTGGCCCAGGATTCTGTAGCGTTCACGCTTCTCCAGAAAAACGCCGCCCACAAGAAGCCCGGCCGCAACCGCATAGGAAACAAGCACTCTTCCTAACGGACCAACTTGCCCCAGCTCGTAGATCCCGAAGCTCGCGATTCCCAAAACCAGCAGCGTGATCCCGAGCTTGTTTAGCCAGTTCCGGCCGAGCGTTTCCTCCAGTGCGAAAAGCGACTTGATGCGTTTTTGTGAACTTTTTGCCGATGGCACACGAAGCGCGGCAAATTGCGGGGGTTCCACAACCCGCGCCGATGGAGTTTGTGGAATCGCGTGAGTCTTGATGGGTGGCGACGCAACTGGCGGTTGAGATTTTTGAGGATTTATCGCAGCCGGGGCGCTTGGTCGGCTTTCGCGAGCGGGCGCAACCTGCTCCTGCCTCCATGCAATCTTCTCGTCAGTAACAGGAGGCGTCAGGGCAGGTCTCAAAACTGCAGGACCGGTCGGGCACTTCTCACTACCGCCCCCGTGAACGGTTCCACACCAAGTGCAAAACTTCAGTGCTTCTGTAGCTGCGGCGTGTGAGACCCCCGGCGCGGAAGGTGTCGGTACCGAAGAAGCCGCGGCAGAAACATCAGTCTTGTCAACTGCAGGCGCAAGCGGTTCTGGAATGACCGGCTCTTCTGGCACAGCGGGCTTTTCTAGGATCCGTGGCGTTTCCCCTGGCGCCGCGATCGGTTGCGATATTGGCTCCCGAGCGGTCTGCGGAACAGCCACATTAACGTCTTTCTTTATTTCTGGAGCCGCTTGCGAAGGTGGGGGCGCAACCTGTTGTAGATTCGCAACCTGTCGCTTCACGTCCAACAGTTCGCGATGCAGCGCGTCATTCTGCCGGCTGTGATTTTCGAGAACTTCGTCGAGGCGTAGCCGTAGCCTCCGCTGCCTCACGAGGAGGATAGCTATGGAAACCGGAACGGCTAGGATTAGGCCTACACCTAACAACGCGAACAGTACGGCTGCGTCTTCCAATTGAGACTCCGTCGTATGTGCGTGATCTTGTTAAGCCTACATAGTAGAACGGACTACCTGCCTGGCAACGGCAAGAGAGTCTCAATAATCTCCCATAGAGTGTCAGGAACCAGAGCGGGAGCCATAGCATAAATCCTTTGTAGTACGTACGCGGTTGCATTCCGACTTCAGCACAGCCAATTTCGCCATGCGCAGTACGCGCTCTAGGCCTCTGGTACTAGCACTGCTACCTGACGTCCGCCTAGCGTGCCAGAAATCTTGAAGTTGCCAACTGGTCCCGGTGCTTGCCAGGTCCCTTCCACATGCAGGACTCCACCTTCGGTGCCCTTACCGCTCACGGTCAGGTCGGCAGCCAAAGACAAGTCACTTTGCCACACCACCTTTCCATTCACCAGGACATCTTTGGCAAAAGCACAGTCGGCGAGCGTGATTATCTGGTTTCCGTTGTCATCGAAGCTGCTCTCGAAGGTTCCGGCTCTCAGGGCAACTCCCGTTCCGTCTCCGATGCTGGTGCGCTTGAGGGCGTCGAGCGCAGCTGCCACGGCGACAGTGACGACTTCGCGCTCTTCCACCCCAATCTCATTAGTTCCATTGGGGTCGATCTGGGCAGGGCGGGCATCGGAGGCCTGCAGCGGGAAACGCCCAAGGGCGGGCCACACGGTCCCAGGAGTCATTGTGCACGTGGTGTCTCCAACCTGAAGAGTTTCGAAGAACTGGACCTGAAGGCTTGCGGAGCACGAATAAAAGAGGGTTACATGGCCTGCTCCCGCCACTTGGACATATGTGCTTCCGTGGAAGAGCGTCGCGACTCTGCGCACTTCTTCCAGCGGCACGATCGTATCAAGATCGCCACCCAGCACCAGGGTGGGCACGTTCGGGTAGATGGGGTGTGGCGGCGTGACCGGGGAGGACGGCGTGGGCATTTCCCACCACAGACACTGTTTTTGCAGGCTGACGTCTAAGCTGGCAGCCGCATTTTTGGAGAAGGGTGAAAAGGCATCGAAGGGAAGTTCCGACAGTGCCTCGGCAAACTGCTTCTTCCGATTGCCTATAGAAGCTGACCAGTCCCACGGTTGGTCGGCATCGGAGCAATAGGTGGCGTAATGCGCACCCTGCGAAAAAACCGAAGGGTCGCCGTTGTCGGTCACTAGAGGAGTGGTCTCTGCCCCCAACCGAAGTAATGGAGTAGGATCATCGTTTCTCAGCGCGTCTCCAGTTGCGAGCAGTTCCCCAACGTTGACGAAGTTTCCCGTTGTGTTGATGGCAATATTGAGCAGTGTGGATTCGTCCACGCGAACCCTAAGGAGATTACCGGAGGCGTCGTAAGCGTGCCCCTGCACGGGCTTAGTCCGTATGGTCTGAATCAGCCATTCAAATTCCACATCGGGATGGGGATGGTCCGCTTCACATGTTGGGGAACGCAGGCATACAAGCCTTACTGCGCGAACAGTGGACTGGGCGGAATAGCGGTCCCGAGCGAAGGCCCGCAGTCCCGGCGCGCCCACTGGTGCATCCAGGACAACCGAGCGCAAGTGCTGCCCAAAGCGAGTCGCATAAGCAGTTGCGTCCATGCCGCCGTAAGATTGGCCGAGAAAGTCCACTTTGTTGTAGCCGAGAGCAGCACGCACGGCATCGGTATCGATTGCGACATCGCCCGTTCCGTACGAGCTGTCAGCATCACCCAGTTGCGTGGCGCAATCGGCCTCTGCCCTCGCGAACCGGGCGGTGCCGTGCTGCAGTTCTTCGCAGTCAATTGTGGCGGATAGACCCCGGCCGCGGTCATCGATCAGCATAAGGTCATGGACATCGAGATTCGACGCAAAGAGAGGCAGGGCACCAGACCTCAACTGGGTCGTTCCCAAGCCCGGCCCTCCTGCGTTGCCGATAATTGCGCTTTCCGCTGGGCCGGGATTTGTATGCAAATAGAGCTCGAAGTAGATGTCGATCTTTTGCCCATTCGGATGCCTGCGATCAAGCGGCACGGGCAAGGTCCCGCACATGGCTCCGAGATCCTGTGCTTCGGGCGGACACTCCACCCACTGGATGTCCGGGGAAGCTGAGGCCCGCCGGAGTGCTTGCTGCTCAGGCGACGGGAATGAAAGCCGAGTTGGCGACTTGTGCAAATAGCGCCTGACGGACCTTGGCGGGTAACCTGGTGTGCGGCTACTTTGGGCGGATAATGCGAGGCTCAATACCACGACTGTGGCTGTCATTAAGTATGGATTTCTCATGAGGGACTCTCCGCTGGCTGACTGGCGTTTGGGTTCGTTTCGTTCAAGGTAGCACTCATTTGTTAGTGGTCCGTCACCGTCATT
>Ga0075424_100000957_pt1 | contig 24320 bp, 21 predicted proteins | sample SoiMethybrSBSTD3_FD_75301 | JGI IMG/M metagenome (GOLD analysis project Ga0075424, IMG submission 75301) | Bulk soil microbial communities from a Populus tree surrounding site in Tennessee, USA - Soil MetaG P. TD hybrid SBSTD3 | ecosystem: Environmental > Terrestrial > Soil > Tree plantation... | reverse complement strand
TCAAGGTGTATGCCAGTAGCGCGACCCTTTCAGGCGAGCGAGCGCGTCACCGTCTGCCGCTCGCCTAGTGCAGTTTCGAGATGCGTGTAGCGCTGCCCTTTCAGGGCCGCGTCTCGCCGGGCTGAAAGTCCCGCGCTACATCAATATGGAAAACGCGCTAAAACGCTCGCGCTACTCAGTGGCGTAGCGGTCGTTGAACCAGGGTTCCGCTGAATTCGAGTAGCCGCGTACTTCCCAGAATCCCTTGCGATCGCGCGCGAGGAACTCGATCTTCCGGATCCACTTCGCGCCCTTCCACGCGTACAGTTTTGGCGTGATCATGCGGCATGGTCCGCCATGCTCGCGCGGCAGCGGCTTGCCCTCCCAGATGTGCACCAGCAGCACATCGTCTTCGATTGCGCGCGCGAGGGGGACGTTCACCGTGTACGGAATGTAGGTTCCCGGCATGAAGTCGTGGCCGGTGCATAGGATGTAGCGCGCGTCCATCTGCGGAACTGCGAGCTCCGCGATCGTTTTGAAGCGCACGCCCCGCCAGTGGTTGTCGAAACGGCTCCACGTCGTCACGCAGTGGAAGTCGCTGACGTCGTCAACCTGCGGCAGCGTCATGAACTGATCCCACGTGAGCGTGAGCGGATTGTCCACCAGCCCTGTGACCTCGAGCTTCCACTCGGCATGCGAGACGTCCGGCTGCTCACCGAGATCGAGGACCGGCCAGTTCTTCACCTCATGCTGACCGACGGGCAGCTTCGGCACGCCGTGACGGTTCGTCGGTCCGGAGCCCTCCGGCCGAAGGCCGGCGAACTTCACGTTCACTGCGCCTTTGTCCAGCTCGATCTGACGGCGGATGTACTGCTGCCTTCGCGCGACGAGGTCGTCTTTGTTCACGTAGTCATTCTATCGGTACGTGGCTTGCGTGCGCGCGTTCGCGCCGGTGGCGCTTCGGCGGCCAAGAACGCATTCCTGGCGATACATCAGGAGGATGTCATGGACGAACGCGACAAGATCGAGGACGGCGACGAGAGCGGCCCGCTCGACGGCAGCACGAGCGGAACGATTGGCGGCGGCGGCGCCGAGACCGGCGGATCGACGGATCGGCCGGAGCCCCCGGACACGCCGAAGGTCAAGCCCGAGGACGCCGCGAGCGGCCGGCGCGCGCCCGACACCCTCGGTGCGACGACCGAGCCCGATGATTTGGAGTCCGGCCCGAGCGACGTGTCCCAGCGCTGACGCGCGCGGACGCGGTCGCCCGCCAAACGTACTGCGGCGCCACGCCACTACAGCGCGAGCCGTTCCGGCGAGCGATGCGGCGTTACGCCGCAGTATTAGGAATCGAGTCGGTGGGTGGTGTCGCGACTTCGTTGAACAGATCGGCGCCGAGCAGCCGCGCCTCGGACGGACGCACCAGCATCAGGTGACCGCGGCGCGCGGCCTTGTCTCGATACATGCGGTGATCCGCGTCGGCGAGGAGCGCCTCGTAGGTGGCGCCGTCCTGCGGGAAGACCGCGGCGCCCGCGCTCGCTTCGAGACGCAGCCGCTTCCCTGCGCGCACGTCGAACTCGATCGTCGAGACGAGCGCCTGCAGCTCGCGCCGTTTGAGCTCCGCCGCTTCGCGCGAACAGTCAGCGAGCACGACGATGAATTCGTCGCCGGCATAGCGGACGCACAGGTCGTACGGACGGAGCGCCGTCTGCAGCGCCGCCGCCACCTGGCGCAGCGCGTGGTCGCCCACGTTGTGTCCGTAGGTGTCGTTGATCGCCTTGAAGTTGTCGACGTCCATGATGATGACGGCGAGCTCGCTCTTCAGGCGCTCCGCGCGCGACAGCTCGCGCGACAGATGCACGAACATCGATCGGCGATTCGGCAGACCGGTCAGCGGATCGGTCAGCGAGTCTTCCTGCGTCTGCTCGAACACGATCGAGTTGTGAATGACGGCGCCCGCCTGTTCCGCAATCCGCTCGAGCAGGCGGCGGTGATCTTCGTTGTACCGATTCGGCTCCGAGTGATACAGCGCGAGGCAGCCGATGAACGCGTCGTTGAACGACAGCGGACACACGAGCGCGGATCGCAGATCGACCGGCGGCACGAGACCGATCGCTTCGAACGTGATGCGCGGATCGGCGTTGATCAACGTTCGCCGGTTTCGCGCCACCCAGCCTGAGAGGCCCGCCCCGCCTTCGAGCGTCGCGTTCAGCAGCCGTGGCGCGTCGGAACCGGCCGCGAAGCGGCACTTCAACGTCTCGGAATCGGCCGGCTGCAGGAACAGCGCGCATCCGGTCCACGGAACGATCTTCGAGATCTTCGACGAGATGAGCGCCATCGTATCGGCGACGCCGAGGCTGGTGCCCATCGACTGCGCGATTTCGTACAGCGCGTAGATCTCGCGATGCGCGAGCGCGATGTTCTCGAACGCGCTCGTTCCGGTCGGCGGCACGAGTCCGGTGGCCGTCGTGCCCGTGCGAATCGTCTCGACGAGCGGCCGCGACGATTGCTGCCGCTCGAGCCTGTCGGCTTCGGCGATGAGCGACGGCAGCATGTCGACGAACAGCGGAACGAGCACCGGATCGAGCGCGCGGCCCGACTCGTGGCGCAGCAGTCCGATCGCGCTGTCGATCGTCAGCGCCTTGTGGTACGGACGCTCGGTCGTCACTGCGTCGAAGTAGTCGACAATCGTCAGGATGCGCGCGCCGGCGGGGATCTGTTCGCCCGCGAGACCCTGCGGGTATCCCTTGCCGTCCCACCGCTCGTGGTGGCTGAGAATGAGCGGCGCAACGGGATAGGGGAACGGAACCGCCGCGATGATCTCGGCGCCGACCTGCGGGTGAATTCGGATCTTCTGGAACTCCTCCTGCGTCAGCGGACCGGGCTTCGAGAGAATGTGCTCGGGGACGGCGAGCTTTCCGATGTCATGGAGGAGCGCCGCCGTCTTCACGCCCTGAATCTCCGGCTCGCTCAACCCGGCGGCCTTCGCGAGGTCGGCCGCATACAACTGCACGCGGCGGATGTGCATCTGCGTCGTCTGATCCTTCGCGTCGATCGCGCGCGCCAGCGCTTCGATCGTCGCGAGGTGCAGATCCGAGGTCTGCTGCACGTGGCGCTGCTCGTCTTCGATGCGCCCCATGTAGACCTTGTACGTCCGGTACGTGAGATAGAGCGGCGCGAAGGTGAGCGGCGCAACCCAGTAACCGGCGTGGACGACGAACCACGCCGCGAGCGCGGCGGTGCCCGCGCCGACGAAGTAACTCGGCGCGCTCCACAGGAAGTTGTTGTGCCACGTGGTGGCGATCGGTTCGCCCGTCGACAGGCCAATCGCCGTCGCGACCAGGCCCGTGTTCAAGAGGAAGTACACCGTGGCCGCGGCGACGAGCGGGCGTGCGAGCTCTCTCGTCGCCATGCTCGGCATGCTCGCGGCGGTGCCGCCGAGCAGATGAAACGCAAGGCCGGCGCCCTGTACGGTAATCACGAGCGACGCGATGCTGAAGAGCGTGCGATGCACCGCGTTGCGTTCCTTGTTGTTCAGGCTGCACTGGCTGAACGCGCTGCCGGCGGCGACGAGCATCGTTTCATGCGGGCCGAGCAGCAGCAGCGACGCGAAGTCGACCGCGTACGACACCGACATCGTCGATCCGCTGCTCGTCAGCGGCAGGTGCACCTTCAGCGCCGCGGTCGCCGACGACAACAGCAGCAGCACCAGGAACAGCACCGGCTCGTGGAAGTCGACCCGTGGTGCGCACACGACGAACAACACCACCCCGATGATGATGACGCTGACGACGTAGACGCGTGCGGCAACCGGCAGCTGGTTCACGCGATGTGATCCCGCGGGAACGTTCCCCATTAATGGACCCGAGGCGCGGTCGATACCCAGTGTTCGCCCCACTCTTCCTTCAACATCGACCACAGCACCTGGTCGACATACTCGCCGTTGCGGCGCGCCGAGCGGCGAAGTATCCCTTCCTGGACTGCGCCGAGCTTCCGCAACGCGCCGTTCGCGCGGCCGTTCTGCAGAAGGACGCGTGCTTCTAAACGATGTGCGCCGACCGAACCGAACGTGAAGGAGCCGACAAGTCGTGCAGCTTCGAGAAAAATACCGCTGCCGCGTGAAGACGGCGCGATGGTGCACTCCCATTCCGCCGCTTCGAACATCGGATCGAGCTGCCGCACCTGCGCGAGCCCGACGACGGCGCGCGTTTGTGTGAGGGTGATCGCGTACGTGATGCACACGCCGGCCGCGCGCTCGCGGGCGGCGCGATCGATCGCTTGTTGGACGGCGACCTCGCTAATCGGCTCGTCGATCCCGAACCGGGTCGCATCGGCGAGCGACAGGAGATCGACAAGCGGGCCGAGGTCGTGCGGCGTCGGCTCGCGCAGCGTCACGTGGCGCGCCGTCAGTGTCGGGAGCTCCTCGCGCCAGTTCGGGATCTTGATCAGACTCGGATCTGTTTCCATATCCCCTCGGACCCTGCGCCGACACACCGACCATTCAGGGTCGGCCGAGCAACTCTGACGCCAGACGAGTGGGTATGCCCTAAGGTGTTGGCAGCGCGCACCTTACACCAATCGCGGTGCGCGCGTGAATTAGTCAGTATGTGCGTTTGTATGACAGGAGCTGCCTGAGCGTCGCCGCGCCGGGCACGCGTACTCGTTTTCGTGCAACGAGTTACGGCTGAGGTGGCCCGGTTCGGAACAGCTGTTCCGTTTCGGGTCAGTCAACGCACGCCCGACGCTTGCGCCTGCACGAGTTCGTCAGCTCGATTTGGTCAACGCGCCGATTGCACGCAAACCGGCTCTCGCTGTCGGTGACGGCCGGAGGTGCGCGAGGCGAATCTGCGATCCGCCTCGCCTGCTGGCCTTCGCGTTTTCGTCGGTGGCGCCGGGCGTTCGGCGCGATCGTCAGCGCTGCGCGCGAGGGTCGTACGGATCCGCCTGTGCATCCGGCTGCCCCGGCGCGGGGTTCCCACGGCGTCCCGGATGAAAGTCGCCGGCGCCATCGGGAATGCGCGGACCCACACTCACCTTGCCCTTGCGGATTTCCTTGACGAGATACGGTGCGAGCAGACCAGCCGCGAGCAGAATCGCAACGACAATCCCCAACCCGCTCCACAGCTCGATGGCGACCATGCCTGTACCTCCAGATAGGAGGAACGCAAGGCTAGTGCCCGTAGGGCAGTCGACCGTCAACAGTCGACGGTAGTCGACAGGACCCTGTTAACTGACTGTTGACTGTCGACTGCGTTTAAGCGAAATGGGGTGGGTAACGGGGTTCGAACCCGCGACTTCCGGAGCCACAGTCCGGCGCTCTACCGCTGAGCTATACCCACCATAGGCGGGTCGGATCGCTCCCTCGCGTGGGGTCGCGATGAGAACACGATATCCAATCCATTCTAGTGGACCGTATCCGCAAAAGCAGTACTAATCACCCGAGGCGTGACGGCGATCTTCCGGCCGCGACGCGGAGGGGCCGGTCGTAAACCTGAAGGGATACGCTACGAGTCGCGTTCTTCGCTCGATGGTGAGTCGGCGTCCGGCTGCGGCCCTTCGTCGGTGATTTCGACGAGCGCGCCATCGTCGAGGCGCAGTCGCACGAGATAGATGTGGCTCGCGCGCTGCCCCTTCGCTTCGTACATCAACCGGTCGGCGCGTTGAATGAGATCGGCCGCAAGTCGCCGTGCGATGAAGCGGCGATCGGCCACGCGTCCGAGCCACAGGCACACGACGCCGACGTCGACGCGAATCGGCTGCGCTTCAAGGCGATGATCCTCGATCGTCCAATCGAACCGTTCGACCGCTTCGCGAAAGCGTTCGCCGACGGCATGCGCCTGGTGATACTCGGCGAGATCGGGAATGAGAAAGCAGAATTCGTCGCCGCCGAGGCGCGCGTGCAGATCCTTCGACCGCGACGCCCCCGACCGCTCCTGCGCGATGATGTCGTCGGAGCGCGCCTGCTCGCGCAGTAAATGCGCGACGCGCTCGATGATGCGATCGCCGACGGCGTGGCCGAGCGCGTCGTTGTACCACTTGAACCCGGTGATGTCGACGAGGCCGACCGCACACCATCGACCGCGCTGCTCGAGCGCCAGAAACGACTCGAGCTGCTCGGTGAAGCGCGAGAAGTTCATCAACTTCGTTTTCGGATCCCGATGCGATTTGTCGGTGAGATCGGCGACGAGCGCTTCGAAATAGCGCGAGATGCTGCTGACCGTCGCATCGCGCGCCGACAGCTCGGTCTGCACGCGCGACATCTTGTCGGCGAAGCCGGCCGCCAGCGCCTGAATCGCTTCGTGCTTCGACTCCTGCCAGAGCCGTTCGTGGCGCGTGAACACCGCATCGATTGCCGCGAGCAGCGCGGTTTCGAGCGCCGCGTGAAGCGCGAGATTGTCGCGGATCCAGTTCTGCAGTTCGTTGCGGGTCTGGGGCAGCGTCGTCGAAGTCGGCAGGTTGTCCGGTCGGGCCGCGGATCGCTCAGGCATATGCGTGCGGTGCGATCCCACCTCTACAAATGGCATGCCGACTCAGTTGTCAGTTTTACCGCAGGATCGCCAGGATCCGACAGGTGTGTAACGACGCGCGGACACATCGAACCGTATGGTTCCACTATTGATGCCGTCGATGCGTCACTTGGAACCGGCGCGCAGCAGCTCGTCCAAAATCGACCGCCGCGCACCAGCTCCGACCGATGTCGCTACGTGATTTACTGGCAGCTCGACGCGACCATCTTCACCGACTGAACATCGAGACTCGGCTCATTGGCCGAGCTCTTCGTCTCGCCCGTCGTCGTCGCCGCGCCCGTCGTCGTCGCCGTGCCGGCGGTGCCGGTTGGCGACGGTTTCGATGCCGACGCGTCGTACGACGTGCGGCCGCTCACCTGGATTTTGTGGCCCACGTGCTTGTCGAGATCGTTGCCGCCGTGGAGCACCCAGCTCATCGCCTTGCCCGCGCCGATCGACTCAGCGGTGTTCGCCGGAGCTGGTGTCGTCCCGGTCGTGCCGACCGTCGTCCCGGTCGCTGCCGTTCCTGCAGTCGTCGTTGCGGCTCCCGCAGTCGTCGTGGCACCTGCGGTCGTCGTCGCCTCGGAACGATCGCCCATGGCGTTATCCATGCGCGCATTCGTCAGCATGTAGCTTCCATCCGCGCTCTTCGTCAGACATCCGGTTATCGTGACGGCATGTCCGGCCGCGCTCTCACTCATCCGTGAGCGCTGGTCGGTCGTGGTCGACTGCGCACCGACCGAAACGGCAAACGCGAATGCTCCCGCGATGCACATCCCCCACACTGTCCGTGTCATGAACGCTACCTCCTTGAAATTTCGAATCATCCGGGTCCAGTAATAAAAACTAATCCCTGATCCCTGATCCCTGATCCCAACTAATCCCTAATCCCTAATCCCTGATCCCTGATCCCAACTAATCCCTAGTCCCTAATCCCTAATCCCTGCTGCGCAGCCTCAGTGGCCGATCTTGTCGCCAACGTCCTTGATGGCCTCTCCGACCTTGCGGCGCCCCTTACCGATTCCTTCTCGCGCCTTGCCCGCTGCCTGGTCTGCAGCACCTTCGTTGCGCAGACGCTCGTCGTCGGTCAGGTCGCCGATCTTCTCTTTCATCTTTCCTTTTGCCTGATCCGCCTTGCCGGTCACTTCATCCTTGTTCCACATGAGCGGACCCCTCCTCTCGAATCGCACGAGAGGATTGCATTCCGCATGCCCCGGATTTTTGATGAGTAGCAGGATGCGCGTTACGCGCTGACGGTACGAAGGAGAGAGATCAGCCGTTCCGTCTCGACGTTGAGTGCGCGCCACGCGTTCTCGTGTCCGACGAAGTGCGCGTGGCGTCCCATATCCTCGAGCTCGCGCGCTGCGGTGACGACACCGTGGGCGTCGAAGTTGGCTGCGGCGCCCTTGAGCCCGTGCGCGGCGCGGCGCAGCGATTCGGCGTCGCGCGCGTCGAGCGCCGCGCGGATGCGCTCGAGATGCTGCGGCGCGTCGGCGACGAAGAGCCTGCTGATCTCGGCGAGCAGCCGACGATCGCCGCCGACCCGCGCCAGCACGCGATCCGGAACCGGCGGCGCGAGCGCATCGCCGTCGCTGCTCGTGGTGACGCCGGCGAGCGATTCGACGAGCACGCAGAGCAGCCGCGAGTCGAGCGGCTTGGTGAGATATTCGTCCATGCCTCCGGCAAGGCATCGCTCGCGATCGCCTTTCATCGCGTGAGCCGTCATCGCGATGATTGGAATGTGGCGATCGGTGCCGCGCTCCTGCTCGCGGATCGCGGCGGCCGCCTCGAAGCCGCCCATCTCCGGCATCTGCACGTCCATGAGGATGACGTCGAACGGTTCGCGCGCGAGCGCGGCGAGCGCGTCGCGGCCGTTGACGGCGATCGTCACTTTGTGGCCGCGCCGTTCGAGCAGGCTCGCCGCGAGCCGCTGATTGACGGCGTTGTCCTCTGCGAGGAGTACGTGCAGGCGGCGGTCGGGCAGATCGGTCGGCAGCATCGCGCTCGGCAGCTGTGTCGGCGTCGTGTGCTCGCGCGCGAGCGCGCGCGCAATGGCGCTCAGCAGATCGCGCTGATCAACCGGCTTCGTCAGATGGTTCGCAATTCCTATGTCACGACAGCGCGCGCTCTCGCCGTACTGTCCCGAGGAGCTCAACATCATGATCGTCGCGCCGGCGAGGCGCGAGTCGTCGCGGATGCGCCGCGCGACGTCGAAGCCGTCCATTTCGGGCATGTTCGCGTCGAGCAGCACGAGCGGAAACGGCTTGCCGTTGCCGGTGGCATCCTCGAGCGCGCGCAGCGCCGACGGCCCGCTGTCGGCGACGATCGGGCGCATCTTCCAGCGGAGCAGGAGATCATGGAGCACGCGTCGATTGACGGCGTTGTCGTCGACGATCAGCACGGGCAGATCGGTGAGGTTCGGCGCGAGCAGATCGGGCCGCGCGTCGGTGACGCCGAGCCGTGTCGTGAAGTGGAAGATGCTCCCCTCGAGCGGCGTGCTGTCCAGCCAGATGCGGCCGCCCATCATCTCGACGAGCGTCGACGAGATCGTCAGGCCGAGACCCGTGCCGCCGAACTTCCGCGTTGTCGATCCGTCGGCCTGCTTGAAGGGGAGAAAAATGTCCTGCTGCTTGTCCTTCGGGATGCCGATGCCGCTGTCGCTGACGAAGTAGTGGAGCACTGTCGCGTCACTCGACTTCGACTCGACCTCCACCTGCACGAGGATCTGGCCGCGCTCGGTGAACTTGATCGCGTTGCCGATCAGATTCACGAGCACCTGCCGCAGACGTCCGGGATCGCCGACCGTGACGCTCGGGACGTCCGGTAGCACGTGACACACCAGCTCGAGCCCCTTCTGCTCCGCGCGCAGCGCGAGCGGCTTGACGAGATCCGCGAGGTGATCGCGAACCGAGAACGGAATCTCCTCGAACTCGAGCTTCCGCATCTCGATCTTCGAGAAGTCGAGGATGTCGTTGAGGATGCTGAGCAGCGCGTCGGCGGAGCTCTTCACCATGACGAGGTATTCGCGCTGCTCCGCCGAGAGCGGCGTGTCGAGCGCGAGCTCGGTCATGCCGATGATGCCATTCAGCGGCGTGCGGATCTCGTGGCTCATGTTTGCGAGGAACTCGCTCTTCGCCTGGTTCGCTTCTTCAGCGACGCGCGTCGCGGCCACGAGCTCCGCCGTCCGCTCGCGGACCTTGCGATCGAGATCCTCGGTCAGCGCCCGCAGCTCGGTGTTGAGCCGCTCGCGCTGCGCGAGCGCCTGCTCGAGTTGCTGATAGGAATCCTTCAGCCGCGTCTGCATGCGGTTGACGTTCTCGAGCAGCTCTCCGATTTCCGCCGGCGCCGTCGACGACAGGCGCGCTTCGGCCGTGCCGTGCGCCGAGATGTTGCGCACGAAGGTCACGACCTCTTCGAGCGGACGTGTGACCGAGCTGGCGAAGCCGCGCGCGGCGAGCACCGCGCCGGTCAGCGCCATGATGATCATCGCGAGCGTCGCCGCGTAGTACTGCGTCGACTGCAGGCGCAGCTTGAGCAGAGGCTGCTCGATGAAGACTTTCCAGTCGGCGGACTGAGTCGTGGAGACGGCCACGAGGCGCTCGCCGATTGCCGCCTCCGCGCTCTCGCGGCGGTAGCGGAACACGCCGGTCTTCGCCGCCCCGCTCGTGCGAACGAGCTCGTCGTCGGCCACGCTCTGCAGCACGGCGTAGCCGGTGTCCTTGCCCGCGTAAATCACGCGGTTGTGCTGATCGACGATCGTGATGCGTGCGTCCGGCAGCGTGCGGAAGTCCTGAACGAACCGCTCGAACCGCGAGAGGTCCAGCGACCCGCCCGCCACACCGGTCACCATTCCGTTGGCATCGAGGAGCGGCGTCGCGATCGTCACGATCGGCCGGAACGATCGCCGTCCGAGGATGACGTCCGACACGGCGAGCCGCCGCTCGTGCACGGCATCGATGAAGTACTGCCGATCGTCAATCGCCGGCAGCGTCGCGCCCGGCGCCTGATGCGGATAGATCTCGTGGACGATGCCCCGCACGTCCGCGATGAAGATCGTGATGAAGCCCGGGTAGACGTCGTGGTAGTCGTCGATGATCCGCTGGCGTTCCGACGACGCATTCGCCGCGACAGCGGATGACGCGGTCGGTGCAGCGGCCGGACGGTCCGACAGGGACGTGGCCAGCGTCCGCACCGCGTGCACGTGATCGCCGAGGTACTCGTCGATGTGCTCGCGAAGCGCGGTGACCGCTTCGTTCAGCCGCGCGCTGCCGTTCGACTCCTGGCGCGTGGCCGCGAGCTGACTGTCGACGGCCGCGAGCAGGAGCACCGGCAGCGTCGACACGAGGACGAACGCGTGAAACGCGTAGCTGCGGATCCGCCGCGTGCCGACCGGCACGGCGCCGGTGACGAATTGCTGCGACGCGGCTGCGGTCGCGAGAAGATCCGCGAGGACGACCGATACGAGCGCGTTCAGCGGCAGCTGCAGGGCGATCGGCCAGACCGTCTGCCGGAGGTATTCGACGCCGTACCACTGCGGCGCGGCGATGAGTGCGATCGCGGCAACCGTCCATACGAGGCCGCCGGCGACGAGCGGCGATTTACCGCGCCGCGCCGCCCAGCCGATGAGCGTCGCCTCGATGACGCAGAGGATCAACGTGCCGACCGCGAGTCGACCGTTGAGCGCGCCGGCCGCGCCGAGCGCCGCGCTCAGGGCGCCGGCGACGGGACCGAACAGGATCGCGACCGGAAGTGTGACGATGCGTCCGAGGAACAGCGGGGCGATGGCCCCGATCGGCAGCGAGTTGATCGCCGCGCCAAGTGCGCCGCACAGCGCTGCTAGACCGAAGCGCCGCATCGAGACAGGGTTCATCGAATTGGGCGAGGAGCCGATAGTATACTCACCACCGTCTCATGAACGTGCTCATTGCCGAGGACGATCGCGTCACTGGAGAGATTCTCGGACGAACTCTGCAGCGCTGGGGTCATGACACGACGATCGTGAGCAACGGCGCGCAGGCGTGGGAACACCTCCGGGCGGCGTCGGCGCCTACGCTCGCCGTCCTCGACTGGATGATGCCCGAGCTCGACGGGCCGGACGTCTGCCGCCGCGTGCGCGCCGAGCTGCCGTCCGCGCACATGTATCTGTTGCTCGTCACCGCGCGCGAGAGCCGCGGCGACGTCGTGGCCGGCCTCGACGCGGGCGCTGACGACTACATCATCAAGCCGTTCGATCCGGAAGAGCTGCGCGCGCGCGTCGCAGTCGGCGTGCGCGTACTCTCACTGCAGCACAACCTCGCCGAACGCGTCGCCGAGCTCCAGGCAGCGCTCTCGAACGTCAAGCAGCTGCGCGGCCTGCTGCCGATCTGCAGTTACTGCAAGAGAATCCGTGGGGACGATCAGTACTGGCAGCAGGTCGAAGGCTACATCGCCGAACATTCGGACGCGCAGTTCAGCCACGGGATCTGCCCGTCCTGCTACGCGACGATCGCGGCCGAGCTCGAGGAGGCCGCACGCGCGCGACGAAGCTCACGCTGATCAGCGCGTCGCGTCCGCGACGATCTTCTTCGCCAATGGCAGACTGACGCCGCAGTTCGGATCGTCGACGCGGCAGCGCGCGACCGTCAGATCGCACCCGCACGTGCACGGCTGCGAGTTCAGCTTCTGAAGCAGTTCGGTGCGGCGCTCCGCCGGGAGCTTCGACAGATCCACGCCGGGGATGCTGGTGGCCTGCGCGCCGTTGTCCAACTTCAGGCCTTGTGTCTGATCGACGCGCTCGATCGTCGCCTGGACCGGAAGTCCGGCGAGCGATCGCGTCTCGGCCTCGGTGATCGCCTTCGTCAGCATGCCCACGTGCTTCTGGACGACGCGGCCCTCGCGATCGATCACGAACGTGGTCGGCAGCGCGGACACGTTGCCGAACAGTTTCTCGAGTTCGGGCGTGACCATCGCCACCGGGTAATTCACGCTGAACTTTGCGGCGAACTGCTTCACGGTCTCGGGCGACGCTTCGTCTTCGGAGATGCCGAGGATCTGCAGTTGATCGCGGTACTTCTGCTGGAGCGCGACGAGGTCGGGAATCTCCGCACGGCAGGGACCGCACCATGTCGCCCAGAAATTGACGAGCGTCACCTTGCCGCGCAGCGACGCCAGCGAGATCGTCCGGCCATCGAGATCCCGGATCGTGAAGTCGCTCATCGTCGCCGGGTTCTTGTAGAAGCGAAGCGCGATCGGTCCGCCGCCCGACGAATCGTCTGCCGGCGATGATGATGTCGAAGAGGCCGTCGACGCGGTGGCCGAGTGCGCCATCATGTCGCGTGCGTATTGGGTTGCGGCGAACACCATGGCGGCGGCGCCGATGACAATGATGAGTACGAGCGCGCGTCGCTGGGTCATTCGTTACAAGTGTAAGCTGAAGGCCACGATCGTGGAAAAAATCCTCGTCAGCGCGTGCCTCCTCGGCGCGAAAGTGCGGTATCACGGCGGAGACGCCGAGTGCGAGCACCCGGCGCTCGACCGCTGGCGCCGCGAAGGGCGGCTCGTCGCCGTCTGTCCTGAGGTCGCCGGCGGATTGCCGACGCCGCGGCCGCCGGCCGAGATCGTCCGTCCCGGCGCCGGCGGCGGCGGCGTCCGGGGGCTCGCCGTCGTCCGCACGAGAGACGGCATGGATGTGACCGCGGCATATCTGGCCGGCGCGGACGAAGCGCTCGAACTCGTCGAGCGGCACGGGATCCGTGTGGCCATCCTGAAGGACGGCAGTCCGTCATGCGGCACGTCGTTCACCTACGACGGCACGTTTTCGGGCGCGCGGCTCGCGGCGCCCGGCGTCACGGCCGCGATGCTCGCGGCCCGCGGCGTGCGCCTCTTCAGCGAGCGCGAGATCGACGCCGCGGACGCGTGGCTGCGGCAGCTGGAGAACGCGCGATGAGACTCGTTCGACTTCTGATCGCGCGGGCAACGTCGTCAGCATCGCTCGTTTTCTTCGCGTTTCTTCCCGCCCTCATCGTCGTGTCCGCGCAGGTTGCGCGGCGCGCCCCGGCGGATGCGTTTCTGCTCGACGGCGCGCGGCTGATCGATGGCACCGGCGGAACGCCGCTCGAGTCGAGCTCCATCCTCGTGCAGGATGGACGAATCGCATCGGTCGGACGCCGGGGAACGGTTCGCGCGCCGGAGGGCGTCAGACGCATCGACGTCACCGGACAGACGATCATCCCCGCGCTCGTCGACACACACGTCCATCTCGGTTATCAGAAGGGGCTCAGCTTCGCGACGGCGAACTTCACGCGCGACACGCTCATCGATCACCTGCGCCGCTTCGCGTACTGCGGCGTCGGCGCGGTGCTGTCGCTCGGAACGGATCCGGGCGAGTTACCGTTCCAGATTCGCGCGGAGCAGGAAGCAGGACGCCTCGACGGTGCGTTGTACCTGAGCGCCGGCCGAGGTCTTGCCGCGCCGAACGCCGGTCCGGGAACGCCGGAGCTGAAGCCGTCGGCGTACGGTGTGTCGACGGAAGACGAAGCGCGCGCCGCCGTCCGCGAGCAGGTGGCGCATCACGTCGCGTTCATCAAGATCTGGGTCGACGATCGGAACGGCACGGTCGAGAAGCTGCGGCCGTCACTCTATCGCGCGGCGATCGACGAAGCGCATCGCGCGAACACGCGCGTCATCGCGCACGTGTTCTATCTCGACGATGCGAAAGATCTCGTGCGCGCGGGAATTGACGGCTTCGCGCACCTGCCGCGGGATCGCGAAGCGGACGCGGACTTGTCTGCGTCGATGAAAGCGCACGGCGTCTTCATGATCCCGAACCTGTCGGTGAGCGAGAACGGCGTGCACGCCGAAGCGCCCGCGTGGCTCGACGATCCGTTTCTGCGCGAGACCGTGTCGCAGGAGGAGATCGACCGGTTGCGCGCGAGCTACGCGCGCCGGTCGCCCGAGGCGGTTCAGCGGGCGCGCGCCACGTACGCGGGCATGCAGCGCAGTCTCATGACGTTGAAGCGCGCGGGCGTCACGATCGCGTTCGGGACCGACGCCGGCGCCGTCCGCGATCATTTCTACGCGTACATGGACCACCACGAGCTGCAGCTGATGGTCGCGGCGGGACTGTCGCCGATGGAGGCGCTCACGGCCGCGACGCGCGCGTCCGCGCAGGTGCTGCGACTCGGCGATCGCGGCACGATCGCGCCCGGCAAGAGCGCCGATCTCGTCGTGCTCCGGGCCGATCCGCTCTCCGACATCGCGAACACCGAGACGATCGCGGCGGTGTATCTGCGTGGTGTAGAAGTCGACCGGGAACACAAAGGACACAAAGGCTACTAAGGACACTTGGGAAAACTAATTTTCCTTTGTGTCCTTTGTGTCCATAGTGTCAACGGATCGTCCAGAGGTACAAGGTTTCGCCATCCACGACGAGCGAATCGTCGGGCGCCCATTCGCCGATGTGGAACTGGTGGGACACGATGCGCGCGCCTTTGTGCAGCTCCCTGCGCAGCTTGGGCTCGAGCCGCGCGTTCACGGCTTCGGACAAATACAGCGTGACCACCGTCGCGGGCGAGATGTCCGTGTCGAACAGATCGCCTTCGATGAATGTCGTGCGATCGGCGACCGCTCCGTCTTTGGCGATCTCGCGCGAGACCTCGACCAGATGGTGATCGATCTCGACGCCGACGGCGCGCGCGCCGTACTTCTGCGCGGCCAGCATTACGATGCGGCCGTCCCCCGACCCGAGGTCGTACACGACGTCGTCGCGCGTCACGTGCGCGAGCTTCAGCATCGCGTCGGCCACGGCCTGGCGCGTCGGCGTGAAATGAATGTCGGGCGTGCGCTCAGGCGCTTGCCACGCAACGCAGACGATTAGTGCGACAACCGGCCGGACGATCAGCTGAAAACGCTTCAACAAAGACAGTCTACGCCTTGCTCGCAATCAGCGAATCGTGACCCCATCGAATGCCGCTCGGCAGAGCATGCCGGGCGTATGGCTCGTGACCGCGAGGCCGACGTAAACACTGGACGCCATTGGCACTGTATCGCTCCCGACTCGCGTCCATGTGATGCCGTCGACTGATGAGTAGCCGATGAGCGTCGCGCCGCGGCGCGTCAGCTTCACCCATTGCGGCGCGGTGCCGGCGACACGAGTCGACGTGCTGATACCGCCGCTCTGCAGGCGCCTTTGAAACGCGACGCCCTTCGCCGGCGTCACGAACATCGACGCGTGACGGCTCGACGCGGCAAGCGACTCGCGCACCATCACGCCGGCCTTGCTCCACGGCGCAACGTCCTGCACGCTCGCGATCCGCGCGACGATGTCGACGTCGCCGGTCAAACGGCGATACGAATAGTGGAACGCGTCGGCGGTGCCCCAGACGTCCGCGCCGGCGCCGGACACAATGGCTCGTCCGCCGCTCGACGCGCTCGTACCGGCTGCGCCAACAGGACCGATGTCGCGATCGATCATCGGCGCGGTCGGCGCGGGAGCGCACGCGTTGATCGCCTTGCGGACGTTCAGGCGCCCGCCTGTTTCGACGACTCCGGCCAGCGACGACAGCGGATCGACGTTGTTCAGGATCGTCGCTCGAAGGTTTGCGGTCGACAGCGCACACCGGGACAGCAGCAGCGCCGCGGCGCCCGACACGTGCGGCGTCGCCATCGACGTCCCGCTCATCGTCGCGTATCCGCCGCCGGCGATGGTGGAGAGAATGCCGACACCGGGTGCGGCGAGCTGCACCGACTGCGCGCCGTAGTTCGAGAAGCTCGCGAGCGTGTCGTTCTTGTCGGTCGCCGCGACCGCGATGACGTTCGGCGCGTGGTAGCTCGCCGGATATGACGGCACCGCGTCGTTGTTCGACGTGTCGTTGCCGGCGGCCGCGACGAACAGCATGTTGGCGGCGTTCGCGCGCTCGATCTCGTCGAGCAGCACTCGAGACGCGCCGCCGCCTGCGTAGCTGTTGGACAGGACCCTGACATCCGTCGACGCGCGGCCGAGCGTCGCCTTCGCCTGGATCGCGAACTCGATCGCGTTTGCCGCGTCCGCGACCGAGCCGTTGCCCGCCGAGTCGAGGAACTTCAACGCCATGAGGCTGCCGGTCCAGTTCACGCCGGTGACGCCGAGTCCGTTGTCACCGGCGGCGGCGATCGTGCCGGCGACATGCGTGCCGTGATCGTTGTCGTCCATCGGATCGCACGTCAGTGCGATCGCGTTGAACCCGTGCGATCCCTCCGGGCAGGTGATCGTCCGGCCGGCAATCGTGACGCCAAACGGAGCGGAAGCGGACCAGATGTTCGCGCGCAGATCCGGATGCGTGTAATCGATGCCGGAGTCGATCACCGCGACGACGTGCGCGCGCGAGCCGGTCGACACGTCCCACGCGTGCGTGATGTGAATGTCCGCGCCGGGATGCGACGCATTGCGCAGCCCCCAGAGCTGCGGAAAGCTCGGATCGTTCGGCGCTGCGGTCGCCGTCAGCAGATAGTTCGGCTCGATCGCTGCGACGTCGGGATGCGCCGCGAGCAGCTGCAGCAGCGCGTGACTCCCGCGCGTCCGTGAATGCAGACGCCGCCAGCGGCCGTCGGCAATCGGTTCGTCGAGATCGGCGTCGACGAGCCGCGCGAGCGCGGCGTGCGCGTCGGATTTCAGCTGCACGAGGATTTCCGCGTCAGCTGCGATGAGACCGTTCACGATTTCCGTTCGTTCGACGCGGCTGTGCGTCGCCGCGACGACGACGTGCGTGCCCAGCGGGGCGCGAAGGATCACGAGTGCGCACACCAGCGCTGCGTTCCGAGCCAGGTTTTTCACAGGGTCAATCGAGGTTAGCGTGACGCGCGCGGTTTTTCGAGCTGAAGAAAGAGCTGATCGTGAAGCGGGCGCCGCATCGGAGCTGAACCGTCAGCTGAGCGGCAGCGATCAGCTCGGCCGCATCAGCACGCCGGCAATGCGAGCTGCGCGCGGAGACCGCCGGCCGGCGACGTCGCGAGCGCGATCGAGCCGCCGTACACGTCCGCGAGATCGCGCACGATCGACAATCCGAGTCCCGTTCCCGGCGCCGCTTCGTCGGCGCGCACGCCCCGCTGCAGGACCGCGTCCCGCATCGCCGGCACGATGCCCGGACCGTCGTCGTCGACGGAGATGATGACGAGCCCGTCGACCTGCGCAGAGCTGATCGTCACGTGTGTTTTCGCCCACTTGCATGCGTTGTCGAGCAGATTGCCGAGCATCTCGTCGACGTCTTCGCGCTGCGCGCGGACCGCGTGTTCGCGCGCGACCTTCACGGCGATGCTGACGCCGCGGCCGACGTGCAGCCGCGCGAGCGTTCGCGCGAGCCCGTCGGCGGCGTCGACGACCGTGCAGTGCGCGCCTGGCGTGGCGCCCGATGCGGCGGCGCGCGCATGCGCGAGATGGTAGTCGATCTGCCGCTTCATGCGACTCACCTGCTCGCCGACGGCGGCGGCGAGATCGTGCTGCCCCGCGGTGCGCGCACGTTCCGCCTCGTGTGCGAGAACGGCGAGCGGCGTCTTCAGTCCGTGCGCCAGATCCCCGGCCTTGGCGACCGCACGCGTCACCATCTGCTCGCGGTGCTCGAGGAGCGCATTCAAGTCCGAGACGAGCGGCTGGACTTCTGCCGGATAGGTTCCGCGCACGGTGCGATCGCGGCCGTCGCGGACGGCGGCCAGCCGCGTTCGCAGATGCTCGATCGCCGCCAGCGCGTGTTTCACGTGCGTGAATCCCGCGATCATGCAGAGGATCGCGATAGCCGACCCGATCCAGATGTGCGCGAAGAGACCGTGAAAAATGCGCGGCCATGACGGAAACCGCAGAATCATCGCGGTGAACACGATGCCGGCGACGGTGAACAGGCCCGCGGTCCACAGCGCGGCGCCGAGCAGTACGTCGGCGCGAAGCGATCGCGGCGGCATCGGCGTCATCGGATGCGTCATCGCGGTTCACCGATGCGATAGCCGAGCCCGCGCACGGTCTCGATGTATTCGCCGCCAAGCTTCCGGCGAAGCCGCGCGATGAACACTTCGACCGTGTTCGATTCCCGGTCGGCGCTCTGCGCGTAGATGTGATCGGTGAGCTCGCCCTGCGACACGACGCGCTCGCGATGGTGCATCAGATAGCAGAGCACGCGATATTCGTGGCTGGTGAGCTTCACCGGCGCTCCACGCAGCGTGACCCGCGCGGCGCGCGCATCGAGCGCAAGATCGCCGCATCGAAGCTCCGGCGTCATGTGACCGCTCGCACGGCGGATGAGCGCGCGCAGCCGTGCGAGCACTTCCTCGATGCGGAACGGCTTCGACATGTAATCGTCGGCGCCGCCGTCGATGCCCTGGACCTTCTCGTGCCAGCTGCCGCGTGCGGTCAGCACGAGCACGGGGACGGCGATACCTGCGTCGCGCCACCGGCGGAGGACCGTCAGGCCATCCATGCGCGGCAGACCGATGTCGAGGACGACCGCGTCGTACGGTTCGGTCTGACCGAGAAAGTCGGCCTGTTCGCCGTCGGCCGCGGCATCGACCGCGTAGCCGGCTTCGCCAAGCGCGGCGACGAGCTGCCGCGCCAGCGCCGGTTCGTCTTCCACGACCAGCACCCGCACGAGAGCGTTATAACGCAAGCCAGCCTGAACCGCAGCTGAACGACCCGTTCATCCCCGGTTCAGCGCCGGCCTGTTACCGTCTCGCGCATGTCGAACAAGTCGTTTCTGGTCATTGCGGTGAGCGTGCTCGCGCTGGCCGTGCTCGCCGCGTACTTCCATCTCCCGGCTGCCGCGCCCGTGCGGCATGCGTTGTCCACGACGTTGCACGGCGGGCACTGACGTGATCGCAGACCTGCGCCAGGCGTGGCGATCTGTCTGGCGCATGCCGATCGTGGCCGCCGTCGTGATCGCGTCGCTCGCGGTCGGGATTGGTGTCAACACGGCGGTGTTTTCCTGGATTGAAGCGGTCGTCCTGCGTCCGCTGCCGGGCGTCCCTGATGCGTGGTCGTTCCATTCGATCGAGCCGCGCGCCGAAACCGGCACGTACCCGGGTATGTCGTGGCTCGAGTATCAGGATCTCCGGCAGCGGCTGCAGTCGGTTTCCGATCTGCTCGCGTTTCGCATGACGGCTCTCAACGTCGGCGAACCTGGTCACGTCGAACGCGCTCACGGACAGCTCGTTTCGGGGAATTACTTTCAGGCGCTGCAGCTGCGCCCGGCGCGCGGACGCTTCATCCAGCCGGACGAAGTCGCCGTGGCAGGACGAGCGGCGGTCGCAGTGGTGTCGTACGACTACTGGCGAACACACCTTGGCGCGCGCGATGACGCGATCGGCACGACGGTTCGCGTCAACGGTCGGGTGCTGACGATTGTCGGCGTCGCGCCCGAGCGATTTCAGGGGACCGTCCTCGCGCTGCAATTCGACATGTGGCTGCCGGCGACGCTAGCGCCGGAGTTGCTCGGCGGCTCTCGAGAGCTCGAGGATCGAACGCTGCGCGGGTACTCGGCGCTTGGACGGCTCGCGCCGGGCGTGTCGCGGGAACAGGCGCAGGCCGAGCTCGATCAAGCGATGCGCGAGCTTGCTCGCGCATATCCAGAGACGAATCGAACCGTGCGCGGTGAAGTGCTCGCGTTCTGGCAGGCGCCCCGCGGTCCGCAGCGGATGCTCGCAGGCGCGCTGTTCCTGTTGCAGGGCGTGCTCCTGCTGCTGCTCCTCTCGGTATGCGGCAACACGGCGAACCTGATGCTCGCGCGGGCGAGCACGCGGCAGCACGAAGTCGGCGTGCGGCTCGCATTGGGCGGCAGCCGTCTGCGCATCGTCAGGCTGCTCCTGATCGAGAGCCTGCTGCTGTCGCTGCTCGGCGCCGCCGCGGGGTTGATGATTGCCGCGTGGGCCACGAACGCGATGCGTGCCGTTCCGTTCATCACGGCGTTTCCAATCAGATTCCAGACCAGCGTCGATGGCGTGGCGCTCGCGTTTGCCGTTGCGCTTGGTGTCCTGTGCGGACTCGTCTTTGGCGCAGCGCCCGCAACGCAGCTCGCCAGAATGGATCCGGCGGCTGCGCTCCGTACCGGCTCGCGCAATGCCAGCCGCAGCACGCTTCGCTACACGCTGATGGCCGCCGAAGTTGGACTCGCGGCGGTCGTGCTGCTCGCGGCCGGCCTGTTCCTGCGAAGCTTCCGCGCGACGCGCGACACCGACCCCGGCTTCCGGCGCGAAGGCGTGTTGCTCGCGGCGTACGATTTGAGCGGGCGAAACTTTGACGATGCGGCGGCGCGCACATTCGCAAGTCGGTTGCTCGGCCGCCTCCGATCGCTGCCGAGCGTCGAGACGGCGGCGATCGCGACGTCCGTGCCGCTCGACATTCACGGCCTGCCGCTCCGATCGTTCACGCTCGAAGGACGTGCGTCGCCGGATGGCACGCCGGATCGCGCGCTCAGCAACGTCGTCAGCGACGACTACTTCGGCGTGATGGGGATTCCGATTCGCGCCGGCACCGATTTCGTGGCGCTCGAGGATCGAAACGCGCCGCCGCAGGCAATCGTCAACGAAGCGTTCGTGCACCGGTTCCTGGAGCAGGTCGAACCGATCGGACGTCGTCTTGAAAATCGCGGGCGGAGTTATGCCATCACGGGCGTCGTGCAGAACTCGTTGAGCGAGTCGTTCGGCGAGGCGCCGACGCCGGTCGTGTATTTCTCGTTTCGCGATCGTCCCGCGTCCGAAGCCGAGATTCACATCCGCACGCGGCCGGGCGCCGAGATGCTGCTCGGTCCGGAAGTCGAGCGCGTCGTTCGCGATCTCGATCCGACCATGACCGTGTACGACACCCGCACGCTCGGGGATCATGTCGAGAAGAATCTGTTTCTCCGCCGCATTCCGGCGCGCATGTTCGTGGTGCTCGGTCCGCTGCTGCTCGTGCTCGCCGCCGTCGGCATCTACGCGGTGGTCGCGTACACGGTCGCGCAGCGCACGACCGAGATCGGCGTCCGCATCGCGCTCGGCGCGACGCCGGCTCGCGTCATCCTGCAGATCGTCTCCGAGACGCTGCGTGTGATCGCAGCCGGTGTCATGGCGGGATGGCTGCTCGGGTTCCTCATCGATCTGCATCTCGTGCGCGGAGCAATCGATTTGCTGGTATTTGCGGGAGTGCCGGCCATGCTGATCGCCGTCGCGACGTTCGCATGCTGGCTTCCGGCGCGTCGTGCCGCGACGATCGATCCGAGCGCCGCCCTCAGGCAGGAGTGAAGTCCAGCCCTAATCCCTGATCCTTAATCCTTAATCCTTAATCCCTGATCCCTGATCCCTGATCCCTGATCCCTGATCCCTGATCCCTGATCCCTAATCCCCACTCCCTGGCCCGACGCTCGACTTGATAGTCGCCTTTGCCGCGTCGCGGAGTCGCACGATCTCGCTGTGACCTTCTCTCGAAGGGACGAGCGCGCGATGGACGGTGATCTCGATCCGGTTCGGTCGCAGCAGAAAGGTGCCGGGTGGCCAGATGACGCGGGTGCCGCGCACCGCGATCGGAACGATCGGGCAGCCGATCTCGACAGCCGCGCGAAATGCGCCCGAGCGAAACGGATCGAGATCCACGCCGCGCGCGCGATGGCCTTCCGGATACATCAGCACCGAGCCGCCGCCGCGAAGAACCGCGGCCACGCCGTCGAACGACGCCGCCCGTGTCGCGGCGCGGCGCTGATCGACGGTGATGTAGCCCGCCTTACGAATCGCGGTCCCGATCATCGGCCACCGCGCATAGCGTTCCGCGACGACGAAGCGATAACGCAGCGGGATCGCGGCCATCAACGCGATCGAATCGACGTAACTCGTGTGATTGCTGACGAGGACGACCGGTCGATCGCGCGGAATGTTCTCGAGGCCGACGACGCGCAGACCGCAGCCGCTGAGCGCGACGATCGCGCGCGCCCATCCCTTGACGAGGCGATCGGACCATGCGCCGCGCGGAAGCAGCAGCAGAATAATCCACGCGGGAGGCATCGTCACCGCGACCAGGACGATGATGAAGGTCGTGAACAGCAGAGCGCCGGCGCGGCGCGACAGGTTGCTCACACGCCGGCGCGGCCGAACAACGCGTCGGCCCGCGGCGCGAATCGCTCCAGCGTCAGCATCATCGGCTGAAACCGCGCATCGGGCGTGCCGATGAGCGGTCCGAACGGTTCGAATCCGAGATGCTCGTACAGCTTCTGCTGGCGCGTGATGCCCGAGATCACGGCAAGGTCGTAGCCGCGCGCGCGGCAATGCTGCCACACGCTTGCAAGCAGCAGCGGCAGCAGTCGTCCGCGTCGATCCCTCGGATCGATCGCCAGCAGTCGGAGCTCGCACATCGATCGGCCAGGCGGCAGGTACAAGTCGAGATCCGGCAGGCGATCCTCGATCGAGAACGGCCGGCGATCGCGGATCGCGATCATGCCGGCGAGGCGATCGCCTTGCAGCGCGATGACGTACGTGTTCTCATCGTGAAAGCGATCGATGAGCCGCCGTTCCGGAGAGGGCGCGTACCGCGGAATTTCTTCCGCGAACGTTCGATGGTTGAGGGCGAAGAGCTGCTCGAGCTCCGACGCTTCGGTCGCGATCTTCACCTGCAGGCGTGGACGCGGTTTTGTCACGCGATGCGTCCGCTTATTCGCCGACGAGGCGTTTGAACTCGCCGTACTGGCGCAGCGGCGCGAGCAGCGGATCGGCGGCGGCTTCGCGTTTCAGATACGGCTGCCGCCGGACGGCTTCCTCGAGCGGCGTCAGCGCGTTCCACGGTTCGCCGGCCTGCGCGTAGCGCTGCGCGAGCGCGTAGTGCAGCCGCTCGTTGTTCGGTGCGATCGCGATGGCTTTCTTCTGCTCCGCGATCGCATCCGCGAACTTGCCGTCGCGCGCGAGCTGGGACGATCGCTCGGTCAGCTTGTTCGGAACCCCGAGCGTCAGGTTCAGCAGCCGCCGCAATTCGACGAACGGGTTCGTCGCATCGTCGACGCGGATGTCGACGATGCGTTCGAGGGTCGACTCGGAGTTCGGCGGCAGCGGCCGGACGACGAGAATGCCGGCGGACTGCATGCCGCGGACGTCGCCGCCCTTCGATTGTCCGGCGTCGAGCGCGTCCATCAGCCGCTCGGCCATCGATCCGGTTCCGTGATCGTACGCCTCCGCCATCGCCTTGACGACCGCTTCGCTCGCGAGCGTGTTGCCCTGGACCGAGAAGTTCGTGCCGGTGACGTGGCCGGCCCACGCGCCGTTGTGGACCGGGTCCTTCGGATCGGAATTGCGATCGATCACGCGCTTGCCCGTGTGGACGGCGGAGCGTCCTTTCATGTCGATGACCGCGACCTGCCGCGTGTCGCGGCCGGCGTCCTCGTCCGTGATCCGCTTGACGACCTCGGCCGGCGTCAGGCCTTGTTCGAGCAGCGCGATGGCCTTCGGTCCGTACTGGCGGTTCGCCGAGGCCTGCGTCGCCACGGCGCCGACGCCGGGTTTCGCGAAGGGCACCGCCGCGCCGGCCGCGAAGGCGCGCGACTCGACGGCCACGCCAAGCTCGCCGGTTGACGGGTCCACGGCGATGATCGAGAAGGTGGAGAACCAGGGATCGACGGTCCCCGCGTCCTCGGCGAAAGCGGGCGTCACGGCGAGGAGCGAGAGGAGCACCACCACCTTTTTCATGGTGCGCATCGTATGCGGTGACCGAAACGGCGCGCAACTGAACCGCGTGGTGCCGCGGTGGTGCCGCGGTCGTGCCGCGGTCGTGACGGGGGCGTGCCGCGGTCGTGCCGGGGGCGTGCCGCGATCGTGACGGGGGCGTGCCGCGGTGGTGCCGCGGTGGTGCCGCGATCGTGACGGGGGCGTGCCGCGGTGGTGCCGCGG
>Ga0075424_100000956_pt1 | contig 24335 bp, 20 predicted proteins | sample SoiMethybrSBSTD3_FD_75301 | JGI IMG/M metagenome (GOLD analysis project Ga0075424, IMG submission 75301) | Bulk soil microbial communities from a Populus tree surrounding site in Tennessee, USA - Soil MetaG P. TD hybrid SBSTD3 | ecosystem: Environmental > Terrestrial > Soil > Tree plantation... | reverse complement strand
GGGGTAGTTTTCTCCGGCTCAATGAACAGCTTGCGACGCTGGGAGTCTGGATCCTGCTCGATCATCCTATCGCGCTACGCCCCTGGCAGGCGCCGGCAACCTGGGGCGAGCTGAGGGAGCAGCTTGTTGCACAAGGCGTTGACCTGCGGAAGCTGCTTGAGGGGTTGAGCCCCAGCCTGCGCGATCACGACTTGCTGCGGGAAAACCGTCCCGCGCATCTACTGTTACTCGGATTTCCCGTTCCAAAGAGAGTGGGCGAATCACCTTTGCGGATTCATTGGCTGGCGGTCGAGCTTCCTCCCTTGTCTGCGGGCACGGATTTCGCCAAGGGATTTCGGAAGGGAGAGAAGGGATATCGGCTACGTGACGCAAGCTTGCTGAGTGATAAGCGGCCGTTGAAATGGATCTCCTCCGAGTGCTGGGACAAGGATGAGCTTTCTGGAAGAGGCCGACTGGGTGATGGTCTACGAGGCAGGACCGTTGCCCTAATTGGAGCGGGGGCACTAGGCTCGGCGCTCGCCGAGCTTCTGGTCCGCGGTGGAGTTGATGACCTCACGATTCTCGATCCGGAGACTGTGGAAGCCGGGAACTTGGTGCGTCACACTCTGGGCTTGGCAGAGGTCGGCGCCAACAAGGCGGAGGCCTTAGCCCGGAGACTGGATCAGGCTGCGCCGTCCGCCACCATCAGCGGCATTCGTCGGACGTTTCCCGATCGCCTGGTCGATTGCGACCGGGCGGAATTGATCCTGGATGTAACGGGAGACGACGATGTGCTCTTCCATCTCCAACGCAACCCCTGGACACACGAGCGGTGGTTCGTCTCCCTCTGGGTGGGCATGCACGCCAGGCGCATCTATTGTTTTTCGACCAGAGGCAAGACCTTCCCGGCGGAAGTCTGCTTGGAGCTCTTCGAGCCTTGGCGGCTGCTGGAGAGTCGAGAGTACTCAGTGGAAGAGCCTCCTCGCCCCAGCATTGGCTGCTGGCACCCCGTCTTCCCGGCCCGTGCCGACGACATCTGGTTGGCGGCGGCGATCCTGGTGAAGCACCTCGATCGCCTTCTCGTGCAAGGCGAAACAATGCCCGTCTTGGCGGTTTTCGAGCAGACCGACGATACGGGGAGTCCTGGCGTCCGAAGAGTGGATGGACTAGACCGGAGGCGGCTTGGAGCTTCGATCGCGGGATAAGAGGTTTGGGCTGGTGCTGTCCGGCGGACAGGAGCTGTTGCTGCGAGAGCGCTGCTCCATGAGCTGGCCGAACGAGACAGGCGGAATCCTCGTCGGTTATTACAACCAGCGGCGGGACACAGCCGTACTGACTCAACTTCCTCCGACTCCCTCCGATTCGCTCTCCAGCCGAGCGAGATTCGTGCGAGGTCTTCGGGGGCTGCAGCAGCTACTGGCGCGGCTCTGGCATCAATCCCCGGAAAGGCGCGAGTACTACCTTGGGGAGTGGCACTACCACCCCGGCCAGGCGCCGGTGCCAAGTCCCCGGGACGAAGCGCAGATGAGAGCCATCGCCGAGGACCGAAAGTATCGATGCCCCGAACCCGTGCTCGTCATCGTCGGAGGCAGCCCCTCGGTCGGCTGGTCGACCGCTGCTCACGTTTATCCCCGAGGGGTCGAGCCCCTGCCGCTCCTCCCTTGCGATCCCCGAGGATGAGCTTGGCCGAGGAATCGCCTCAACAACTCGCATCGCTCAGTGTCTGGCCCTTTGAGGCGCCGGTCCAGAACGCCGGCTCGCTTCGGGAGGTGACAACGAGATGAGCCCGAAAGTTCGCTATGAAGACTTCGAGGTCGAGGTTCGGTCTATCGCCAAGAGAAGGTACGAGGTTCGGGCGCTGAATTCGCCCCGAGGCCGCGGCGGGTCTAAATTCGTCCCGCCCTATCCGGCGGACAAGCTCGACGGCATTCTCTCGGCCTTGGAGGGACGTGTGCGCTCGAGTTCTCGGGCAGGTCGCGACCTGGAATGGGAAGATGGCAACCCGGAAGCCATGCCGCTGCAGGAGGTGGAGGATCTCGGCCGGACGCTGTTTCGCGCTCTCTTCCGAGGGGATGTAGAGCGGCGTTTCCTCGAATCCCTGGGAGCTGTCCATGAGCGACGCCGAAGCCGCCTTGGCCGAGGGCTCTGCCTGCGGGTGACCTTCGACCGAAACGAGGACTTCGCCTTGCTCGCTACTCTTCCTTGGGAGTTTCTGTGGGATCAGGGGCGATTCTTGAGCCGCGACCGTCTGACACCCGTCGTGCGGTCTCTCAACGCCGCGCCGCCACCCTCGCGAGCGGAGCCAGCAGCACCTCTCCGGGTGCTCTTGATTCCCTCCAATCCCACCGATCTTCCTTCCCTGAAAATAGGCGTTGAAGCCGGGCTCGTCAGGCGCGCATTGAAGCATTATCCCGGGATCGAGACCGTTACGATGCGGCATCCCACCCTCGACAAGCTGCGGCGGCTTGGAGACGAGGTCTACCACGTTGTCCATTTCATGGGTCATGGGGGACTAGTCGAGCACCAACGCGACCACTTCGTCCTCTACTTCGAACGAACGGACCATGTGGCTGCACCGGTGCCTAGCATGCTGCTCGCCGAATGCCTCCAAGCTGTTCGGGGCCTCCGGCTCGTCGTCCTGAACTCTTGCTGGAGCGGTGCATTCCCTCGCCGCCAGGGGCAGGATCCGTTCACGGGGGTGGCGGCCTCTCTCGTAGCACGCGGGATGCCTGCGGTGGTTGCCATGCAGTTCCCGATCTCGGACGCCGCGGCCATCGCGTTCAGCCAGGCCTTCTACGAGCGGCTCGCCAGGGGCGATTCGGTCTCGGCCGCGGCGACCAAGGGCCGCCTAGCAATCCTGGAATCAGAGCCCGAGTCTCTTGAATGGGCGACACCGGTTGTGTTCCTGGCGGGCGAGGATCGCGGCTTTAACGTCCGGCCGGCCGGAGCAAAACCGCAGCAAGAAGCGCCTCCCACGGGACCGAACGAAGCCATGCGCCCAAAGGTTATGCAACCTGTACGGCTGGCCGTCAGGAGCTTCCGAGCTCCCTATGTTGCCGACACGGAGACGCCGGACGACCTACTGGATCTCACACCTTTCTTCGAGGGCCGCTACATCAAAGACGTCTCTCTCTGGCGTGAAGAAGTCTACCCTCGTCTTCACGAGTTTCTCCTCCGGCATGAGAGTGAGAGGCGGCCCATCGTCTTCGACTTTGCGGCCCACATGACCATCGCTTTCGCCGCCGGCTATTGCCTGGAAGCTAAGTCCGGAATGGACGTAACTCTCCTCCAGAAGGGCGTCCGAGGAGTCCGGTCCTGGCGGGCGGAATCGGGCCCGGCCCGCGAGGGTCCTCTCTGGCGAGACGAAGCGGATCTCGTTCTGAATCCGAGAAGCTCCGCCGTCGCCCTGGCCGTCAGTGCGGCGCAGGCCATTGTTGGTGATGTAAGCCACTATTTGAAAAAATCAAGAAAAGCCATCGGGCGGCTCGTGCCTCTGACTGTCCATCCTGAACCTAACGCCACCGCGGTACAGGACGGCTTGCACGCTCTCCAGCTCGCACAAGACATGAGCCTGAGGATTCGGGCTCGCTCGGTCCAGGAGCGTATGCGGCCACTCCATCTTTTCGCCGCTGCGCCGAACGCCCTCCTCTTCTTCCTCGGCCAGCTCGCCAGGAGCTTTGGGGAGGTGCAGCTCTACGAGCATGATTTCGAGTCCAAAAAACCCGGAGCTTATATGCCCTCGTTGCGACTCCCCGTGCCCACCGATCCCTAGCGCGACCTTCTCGTCCGCCCCTGAGTAGCTAGCCTGGCCACTGCGGTAGCGCAACGGAGACCCCAACGCTGAACGGTTGTCCTCGGCAGCGATATGATCGCGCTCTGGACACCGTTCATGGGCAAGCAAAGAAATAAGCAGGCGCAACCCAAAACCGCAACCGAAGCCGCGGAACAGCGTGAGGTCTTCGACGCGTATCATGGTCGGGTGTACGGTTTCTTTAAGAGCCGCCGTTTTTCAGACGACGAGGCTCTGGAGCTGACCCAGGAGACCTTTGTCCGTGTCTTTCAGAATATGGGAAAGTTGCGGTCCAAAACATCGCTCGACTCCTGGATTCTGAGAATCGCGGCGAACATCTGGAAGAACGAGATCCGCTATCGCCATGCCGGCAAGAGAGACGCCCAGGAGGTCTCCCTGGAGGGCGCCGGAGCTGAGGCAGACGCGATCGAGCGTGCGGCCCTCGAGATGAAGGACGTCCCAAGCCCGCTGGACGAAGTGCTGGCATCCGAGCGCGCCATCGCGGTCAAGAGGTGCCTTGAAGCGCTGCCACCCAGGATGCGCCGCTGCCTGGTCCTCCACGTCTTCCAGGATCGCAAGTACCAGGAGATCGCCGACCTGCTGCAGCTCTCGATCCAGAGCGTCAAGTCGCACATCCACCAAGCGCGGCAGCATCTCGAGGCCTGTGTCGCCCGGCGGCTCGCCGGAGGAGCGCCATGACTCCTGGTCCGCCGGACGGCGACGATCCCAAGCTGGAGGCGGAGCTCCGGGCGGTGGCGGAGGCGAAGAGCCGAGGTCTCGCCGACCATCCATCCCCGCAGGAACTTGTGGACTACCACTTCGGCCTCCTTTCGCCCGAGGAGGCTGATCAGCTCCAGGAGCATCTGAGCTTCTGCCGGGAGTGCGCTCAAGTGGTGCTCGATCTTGCGGCCTTCTCCCGCCCCCCTGCCGGAGAACCGGCTCGGCCTGCTGCGGATCTCGACCGCGAATGGGATCGGCTTCAAGGTCGCCTGCGGCGGGAGTCAGGAGAACGAGGCGTTCGGTCAGTTTCCGGCTGGAGGTTCGCCCTGGCCTTGGCGGCCTCGCTCCTCCTAGTCCTGGGCCTCTTCAGCTGGAATTTGAGTCTTCGCAAGGATCTCCGGGAGGCGCTCCAGCCCCGCGCGGACATCGCCATGGCCGACCTCGCTCCCGAAAGGCGGGGAGCGGAACGGACAGCGGAAGCGCCGCCCAGAGTGCGGGTGCGGCCGGACCAGGCGCGGGTCCTTCTCGTGCTCAATCTAGGCGACCTGCGCGAGTTCCCCGTCTACCGGATCGAGCTCATTGACCCCGAGAGGGGTCTCCTGTGGACAGAATCCAGTGTTCCGCGGACAGACGAGGGCACTTTCCTCCTCGAAATTCCGGCGCGGATGTTGGAATCCAAGCTCTATAAAGTCCGGCTTTACGGTCAAGCTGGCAAAGCAAGCGTCTCCCTGGCCGAGTACTCCTTTGAAGTCGTCCGGGGAGATCTCTCCTCTCACGAAATGTGACCGCGCCAAGAGTCCTCTTCACCTGGCCCGTTCTGTTCGCCCAGGGGGCGGCTGTGGTCGCGATCTGCCTCGCAGCCTGTGGCAAGAATGGCGGACCGGCACCCGAGAGGCTGAGCGCCGGCGGTCATCCGATCGCGACGCGACGCGACGCGATTTCAGTAACGGGAAACTTGAAGCCCGGCAAGATCGAGCAGGGACAAATCGCTGGTGCGCAGCCGGCGGCCTACCGCGTTGCGCTCGGCGCCGGTGACTACCTCCACGCCACGTTGGAACAGCAGGGCGTCGACGCAGTCGCCGTCCTGCTCGATCCAGACGGCACGGCAGTCCTCACAGTGGACAGCCCCAATGGGAACCGCGGGCCGGAGCACCTGTTCTTCGTCGCCACGCGGAGCGGCTCGTACCTCTTGGAAGTGCGGGCGTTCGAAAAAGCCGGGGGCCGCTTCACGCTGCAGATGGAGTCGCGGCCTGCCACGGCCGTGGACCGGAGCCGGGCTACAGCTTGCCGGGCCGTAAGCGAAGGGGACGCCGCCCTAGCGCAAGACAACGGAACGGCCAAGCGCGAAGCCTTGCTGCTCTATACGGAGGCCATCGAGCAGTGGCGACGGACGGGGGAAGCCTACCAGGAGGCCCTGACGGAAACCAAGCTCGGTAAAGCCCTTGCGAGGCTCGGGGAGATCCGCACCTCTGTTCAGCATCGGGAGCGTGCGCTGAGCCTATTCGGCGGCCTCGCGATCGAGAGTCAGCAGCCGGCTCTGCGCAACGATCTGGGAGTCGCCTACGAGCGCCTCGGTCAGTTGGGTATCGCCCGTTCTCTTTTCGAGGTGGCCCGGGCGAGCGCCCGGCGGCTGGGCGATCGTCGCGAGGAGACGGCCGCGGTCAACAACCTTGGCCTGCTGGAGAAGGATGCCGGCGAGCCGTGGAGGGGGCTCGTGCTCTTCGAAGAAGCGCTCGCGGGTTGGCGCGAGCTGGGAGATTCGAAAGGGACGGCCGCGACACTCCATAACCTGGGCACGCTCTACACCGTCCTTGGCAAGTTGCCCGAGGCGGAAGAATCCCTGCAGCAGGCGCTCGGCATCTACCGCGCCCTCGGCTTGCGTCGCGACGAGGCGGTGACCACCTTGGCCCTGGGTTGGGTGCACTTTCTTCAGGGTGACGCCCCCCGTGGCCGCACCGAGCTGCTGCACTCCCTCGACCTTCGGCGGTCGACCGGCGACCGTGGCGGCGAGGCAGTGACGCTAGACCGGCTCGGCACTCTCTCGCGGGAGGTCCGGGAGCTGGATCGGGCCATGTCCGAGTACAGGCAGGCTCTCAGGATCCTCGAGTCTCTGGGAGACGCACAGGGCAAGGCGCGGACACTGAGCAATATGGGCGAGACCCTGACCGCGAAGGGAGATCCCGCGGCCGGCCTGCGCGATCAGGACATCGCGCTCCAGCTTTTGGAAAGCCAGGCGCAGCCCTCCGCGGAGGCGTACGCCCGCTTCCGGCGCGCCCGGGCGGAGCGAGTCTTGGGCCGTCTCGAGGCCGCCTGGGCGGACATGCGGAGGGCTATCCCCAACCTCGAGAGGATCCGGGAGCGCGCCGAAAGCGACGATCTCCGGATGACCTATCTCGACTCTGTCCACGAGCTGCACGAGTTCTCGGTGGATCTCTTGATGGAGCTCCACCACAGGGAGCCCGGCCTGGGGTACGAGCGGCTCGCGCTCGCGATGGTGGAACGATCTCAGGCCCGTGGGCTGCTCGACCTCGTCCACGAAGCCCAAGACCGGAGCGCCGCGGACCGGATGGGGCCGCGCGGCGGAGGTCTCCTCCGGCTGGAAGAGGAGATCCGCGCGGCGGAGAGGAGGCAAGCCGTGCTCGTCGCCGAGGCGGGGCGAAGGAACGCGGTGGCCGCCGAAGAAAGCCACGTCCGCCGGCTACTGCGGGAGCGCGAGAAGATCCTGGTGGAGTTGCGCCTGGCCGGAGGAGCGAAAGGCCTCCCGGCCCGCCCGCTGGAAGCGGTGGAGATCCAGCGCCGGCTCCTCGATGCCGACACCTTGCTCCTGGTCTACTTCCTCGGAGAGAAGCGGAGCTTCGTCTGGGCGGTCAGTGACCGAAACATCGAGAGTGCCGTGCTCCCCCCCAAGGCCTTGCTCGAACGGGCAGCGGTGCGGCTTCACTCTCTGGTCGCCCGCAGCGCGCCGGAGCGAAACGGAAAACAGTTGGAGCTGACGGCGGAGGAGCTCTCCGGCGTGCTGCTGGGCAAGGTTGCCCACCTGCTTGAAGGCAAGCGGCTCGTCGTCGTGGCGGATGGCGCGCTGGCGTACGTGCCCTTCGATACGCTGCCCGATCCCGTGAATGGCGGCCTGCCGATGATCGTACGGCATGAAGTAGTGATGCTCCCCTCGGCCTCCGTCCTGGCGGCGATCCGGGAGAGGGCTGCAGTACGCCCGCCCCCACCCAAGCTCCTTGCCGTGGTGGCGGATCCGGTCTTCAGCCGCGACGACCCCCGCCTGACACAGGGTCCGCAAAGCACTTCCGCCGTCCTGGGCGCAGGGACCGCGCCGGGTTGGGTGGTCACCCGATCGGCACGCGACCTCGGCCTCCGGGGCCTTGCCCGTCTGCCCTTCTCCCGCCGTGAGGCTGAAGCCATCCTGTCGCTTGTCCGGCCGGAGCAGAGATTCAGCGCCATGGGCTTTGCGGCGAACTACGCGCTCGTCACTGGAGGGCGGCTCAAAGGCTTCCGCATCGTGCACTTCGCGACGCATGCCTTGATCCATCCGAAGTATCCCGAGCTGTCGGGAGTCGTCCTCTCGCTCGTCGACGAGCGCGGCCGGCTTCAGCCGGGCTTCCTGCGTTCGTACCAGATTCTTTCCCTGCATCTGCCCGCGGATCTTGTGGTCCTGAGCGCCTGCCGGACCGGCCTCGGAGTCGAGCTCAACGGCGAGGGACTGGTCGGCCTGACGCAGAGCTTCTTCCACGCCGGCGCCTCGCGCGTGCTCGTGAGCCTGTGGGACGTGGACGACCGGGCGACGGACCGCCTGATGGAACACTTCTACCGCGAGCTCCTCCTGTCCGGGAGACCGCCAAGCGCAGCTCTCCGCGCGGCGCAGCTCTCAATGCGCGACGACCCGCGCTGGTCCGCGCCTTACTATTGGGCGGGGTTCGTGCTCCAGGGCGACTGGCGCTGAACAACTTCGCATCCTCCGTGTCCTGCCCTTCAGGAGGGTCCCGACGGACGGGCCTCTCGAGGACGACCAGGAGGATGCGATGAGCGACGGCGGCAGCGATCCCGGCACGAGCGACACGGGCAAGATCGACAAAGGCCTCAAAACGCCGGCTATTCCGGTGGCCAGAGACTCCGGCGGCAGCGATCCCGGCCAGGACGACAAGATCAAGACCGAAGACAAGGGTCTCGGGACGCCGGCTATTCCGGTGGCCAGAGACTCCGGCGGTAGCGATCCCGGCACGAGCGACTCGGGCAAGATCGACAAGGGCATCTGAGGTCCAGAGCGGCGGTGTCTCGAAAGCTCGCCCTGCTGGTGGGAGTGGACCGTTATCCGCTCCTCAAGCCGGTAAACCAGCTCCGGAGCTGCGCCAACGACGCGCGTCTCATGGCACATGTGCTGCTGGAGCGGTTCAGTTTCGACGAGGAGGGGCTGACTCTCCTCCTTGACGAAGCCGCGACCCGGGAGGGGATCTTCGCGGGGCTCCAGGATCTCCAGGCTCGCGCGAAGGCCGGGGACTCGATCGTCTTCTTCTACAGCGGCCACGGCTCGCAGGTTCCGGAAGGCGAGGGAGGAGACGAGCCCGACGGGCTGGACGAGACCCTCGTGCCGCACGACAGCGGCCGCTCCCCGCATCCCAACCGCGACGTGACCGACGACGAGATCTATGACTGGATCCTGGAGGTCAACGCGATCACGCCGTACCTGACCGTCATTGCCGATACCTGCTTCGCCGGCACCCTGACTCGGGCTCCGAGACCCGGAGAGAAGTGGGTCGAGCCGGACTCTCGCCGGCCGGAGGCCCGGCGTCCGCGCCCGGCGAGACCGAGGTCCGCCCTCCACCGGCGCCGCGACACCGGGACAAGCGGATTCCTGCCGATCAGCGACCGGTACGCGCTCCTGGCGGCCTGCCGAGTTCACGAGCACGCCAAAGAGCTGCCCCCGATCCCCGGAGTGCGCGAGCCCTACAGCGCCTTCACCTTCTTCCTCTGCCAGGAGCTGCTCCGGGCGCCAGTAGATGCCACCTACAGGGATGTGATCGAGCGGACGCGGGTGGCCGTTGCCGCCGCGGTGGCGGCCCAGACCCCGCAGCTCGAAGGGGCGCGCGACCGGCTGCTCTTCGGGATAAGACGGGTTGAACCGGCGCGTTACCTCCCGCTCGAGGCGAGGAACGGAACGCGCGTTCGTCTGGGCGGCGGCGCTGTGCACGGCGTAGACGCGGGATCGCAGTGGGGGATTTATCCGCCGGGTACGCGGCAGACCAAGGGTGCGAAGCCGCTGGCCGTCGTTCGCGTCAGCGAGGTCCGGGCGGTTTCCGCGGAGGCCGAGATCGTCAAGGAGAAGAGCCCTGTCCAGCCAGGCGCTCGCGCCTTCGAGATGTCCAAAGGGCCAGGCTGGATGCGGCTGGCCGTTGCGGTAGAGGCGGACCTGAGCCGAGCTGCGGCGGCCGACCTGGGCCGGCGCATCCGGCGCTCCAAACTGCTCCGTCTCGTCGAGGACATGGACCAGGCGGAGGCCCGTGTCCTGATGGTGGACCCACCCGGCGGCGAAGGAGAGATGGAACGGCAGCCTCCGGATTCGGTCCGCGTCCAGCAGAAGAGTTGGGCCGTTCTAGGGAGGACCGGTGAGCTCCTGCTCTCCCCCATACCGTTGCGCCAGCCCGGGTCTTTGGTTCGCCTGGCCGACGATCTCGAAATGCACGCCCGCTACCTCAACCTCCTGAGGCTCACTGACGAAGACAACCAGAACCCGCTCCGCGGCTGCCTCGAGGTCCACCTCCTCCGGCGATCGGCAAATGGCGACTTCCGGCCGGCGGGACCCGAGAAGGCGACCGGCGAGGTGGTCTACCGCGAGGGGGATTACCTGGCATTGCGAGTCCTCCATCGCGCAGAGAGACCCCTTCACATCCACGTCCTCGACCTTGGCCTCGCTGGGGCGATCGGACTCTTCCACCCGGTCGCTGGCGACAACGAGCCCCTCCTCCCGGGGCGGGCGCTCGACATCGGCGTGCGCGCCGGCCAGCGAATCAAGATGCAGATCCCCGAGGCGTTCGCAGCCTGGTCTCGGGCTTCCGGTAACGACGGTGACCTTGAAGGCAGAGAGTTCTTGAAGATCCTCGCGACGACCGAGGAGACAGACCTGAGCGTGTTGAGACAGTCGGGATTCAGGAACGCGCCGGCCGGCAAGAGGCCTCGGGGAGAGCTCGGCTCTCTGCTCTGCCGGGCGCTCCGTGGAGCTACCCGGGAAGGAGCTTCTCCGGTATCCGGGCAGCAAGAGCAGTGGACGATGGCGACCCAGGCCTTTCTCGTCCGCGGCAGCCGAAGGTGAGTGGTGGGTGAAATCCGGAGACCTGCAAACAGGCGCAAGAAGCGTTGAACAACTGCGCTTTCTTCGTGTCTTGCCGTTTGAGAGTGGGACCGATGACTCAAGGAAGGCTCGTGTGAAAGACGGCTTGGACTACCAGATCCCCGCCATCCTCCACCTCCGCCGGCGCTGCACGCTGCGGGCGGAGGAAGAGGCGCTACTCCCTTCGTTTAAGGGCTCGATGCTGCGCGGCGCCTTCGGCCGAGCGTTGCGCAGATCGCTTTGCGGGAGCAGGTTATGGAAATAGAGGAGGATCTCCTTGCAGGCTTCGCAAAGGCCTTAGGAGTCCGCGCGGACAGCTCGCTAAAGGCTTATATCCGCGACGGGAAAGGAGCGCCTCCGGGAACAGCGAAGCTGCTGGCCTGGGATGCCAACAGCATCCATGCGTTCGTTTTCGACACGACCAATGCCACAGGCGTCCGGGGAGCGAGCGACGTCCTCCGCAGCATTGACAACGATCTCCGGGAAGGCAACAGCCTTGGGCTCTCGCGGAGTCAGGTTCTCTTCGCGGGCGGGGGGAGCGGGCTCGCCGTGGTCGCGAACCATCAGGTCCATCCCACCATGATGAGGCTCCACGAGATCTTTGCCACGAGAGCCCGGATCGCCACCTGTACTGCCGCGGCCGTGGATCTGGTGGATGGCGACGCCGGTTTCCCGGAGCGAGTCCGTGCGGTGGGGCGGGCCCTGACCCGGGATCGGGTCCTCACCGGGCCCGACGCGGAGCCGGCGGTCCCGTTCTTCGTCGAACGCTGCCAGGTGTGCGGTCGGCGGGCCGCCGCCTTCCTCAAAAAGAGGGGAGTCCGGAGTGCAGCGGAACGGCTCGAATGCGAGCCCTGCCACGCCCGCATCGAACAGGGCAAGCGCAACGTCCGCTATCAACAAGAGCCGTCGGGCTTCGAGGACATCGCCGATCGCGGTGGCCTGGGCTTCTATGCTGTGGTCTATGCCGACGGCAACGGCATCGGCAAGACCATTACCCGGTTGCCAAGCCCCCTCGCGTACGCCTCGTTCTCCCGCGCCATCGGTGGTGTAATGGCAGGGAGCTTCCGAGAGACCGCGGCCCGTTACCGGCTCGGTGAAGATGGCGGAGCCGGTGAGTCCCTGGGTGCCTTCCAGCTCCCGATCTGCGGCGGCGACGACGTGGTGGCCATCCTTTCCGGCGAGGTGGCCGTCCCCTTCACCCGCGACCTCCTGGCCCGGCTGGAGACGGCAGCCGATGTCGATCAGGCTCTCGCGGGCCAGGCCATCGGGGCTTCGGCGGGCATTGCCATCGGACACGCGAAGTTCCCTGTCCGGCATCTTCTGGCCGAGGCCCAGGGGTTGCTCGCCGCCGCGAAGCGCCGTGCCTATCAAGAAGAAAGCACGCGGAGCAGCCTCAGCTTCGCGGTGGTAACGGACGGCTCGCCACGCGCCGAGACTACGGAGCCCGAACGCTGGGCGCGCACTGCGGGAGACCTCCTACTCTCCGGCCGCCCTTACACGCTAAACGAATTCGCGGAGTTCTCCCGCCGATTTCGGGCCTTTCGGGCCGCGAAGAAGGTCGGTCGGTCTCAGCTCTACTCTCTCAACCGCCAGGCGGCGCTGGGACACGCGCAGTTCCGCAACCATGTTCTCTACCAGATCGGCCGGCGCGAGGAGTGGCGCGATCTCGCCGTCGAGCTCGCCAGCCGGGGTGAGAGCACGCTTCGCGATCCGGATGCCTGCATGGCCCAATTCGCCCCAAGCTACGGCGGGCGCCAGGTGTTCGATGTCGCCGACATGATCGATCTCCTGGGCCATTGGAAGGAACCGGAGGAGGAAACCTGCAGTGAAGCGTTATGAGATTGTGGTAGAGCCTTTCGGCTCCCTCTACGTCGGCGGCTATGCTCAGGCCCTCGGCGGCTCGGACGGCGACACCGCGGCCGATTCGCTTGGGCTGCTGGTTCCCGGTAGCGCCTTGAAGGGAGCCCTCCGAGAGTCCGCCGTACGGCTCGTCAACGCCGTGGGGCAAGGCGGCGACTTGCTGGATCGCCTGTTCGGCAGCCCAGATCGAGCGGGCAGGTCCAGCCACCCGGGCCTGATCCGGGTGGGAACGCTCCGCCCGCGCCTCGTAGCGCCTCTGGACGCCGAAGCCGCCTCCGGCTCACTGCGAAACCACGTGAGCCTGGAGCGGGCCACCCGCCAGGCCGCTCCGCAACGGCTGTTCCAGAACCGGGTCACGCCGACCCTGTCCGAACTCAGCTTCTATGGTTTGCTGGAGATCCGCCGCGAGCTGAACGAGGGCGAGCTTGGGCTCCTTCGTGCCGCGGTGCGGATCACGGACCAGATCGGCGGCGGCAGGGGCCGAGGCCTCGGCCGGGTGAGCGTTTCCCTCGCCGAGCTTCCCCTTGGCGCGGAGGCGGCAGAGCGGGAGATCGCTGATGGCACGACGGCTCTCGTCCTCGGCCTCGAAGCCGAAGAGCCCCTTCACCTGAGCGGCGTCAAGGACCCGAGCAACTACGTTGCCAGCAAGGACTTTTTGGACGGTGCCGCCATCCGGGGGGCGGTGGCGGCGGTCCTCGCAGACCGTGTGGACGCGGCCGTGCTGGAGACCCTGTTGGGAGGTGAGGCGCCTGCTGCCTTCGGCGACGGCCGCCCGGGCCATCCCTGCGCCATGCCGGCGCCGTTGACGCTCAAGGAGCCCAAACGGGGAGGCCCACCATGGGACGAGGCCGCGCTCCTCTGCGCTGAAACCTGCGGCGGTAGACCGGGAGCCCGGCCGGAAGACATGCGGACCGCCGGAGGGACCTGGACCTGGGGACCGGCGGGCTGGCGTGCCTATCCCGTAAAGCGGCGAACGGTGACGAGGACCGCCCGCGATCCGGCCAGCGGCCGGGCTGCCGATGGCCAGCTCTTCTCTTTGGAGGTGCTGGACCCCTTCTTGGACCATGCCGATCTGGGAAATGGCCGGCGCCTTCGCTTCTATGTCCCGGTGAGCGGGAGCCGGCGGCAGTTGGCGCTGATCCTCGAAGCGGCGGGCGAAGGCCTTGCGGTGGGCGGCGACCGCAGCCGGGGATTCGGCCGGCTCCGGCTGGCCCATGTTCAGGCCGAGCCGCCGCTGCCGAGCCTGGAGGAGCGCCATCGCTCGTGGGCCGGGTTGGTCGGCCGGTTGGGGGTGCCGCAACCCGAGGCCACGGGCGTGCTGCTGGCGGTGGGTCCTCTCGGCGTGACCCACGAGCGCTTCCTCGGAGCCTTGCGAGCCGTGGGCCTCGAGCTCAAGGAGGGGGTAGCCCGCCGGCAGCCTCACGGCGGCTGGAATGCCGAGCTGGGACTGCCGCGCTCGCTCTACAGCCACTACCTTCCCGGGTCGACGTTCATCGTGGCCCGGCCTGACGGGCAGTCTGCCTTGCCCTTCCTGGCGGAACTGGAGGACAAGGGGATCGGCCCGGGACGCGCCGATGGCTGGGGCCGCCTGATTGCCTGTCACCCCATCCACGTGGACTGTCTCAAGGAGGAATGAATGTGTCCTCGCTAAGCCCCGCACAACGACGCGCCGTCGATTGGGCCAAAGAGGAGTTGGTGAAGGCGGCCGAAGAGCTTCTTGACAAGGCCGAAGTGCACCCGAGCGATGATTTCGGCCACTCTCAGCTCCGTAATCTGGAGGCCGTGGCGGCGGAGACCGAGTCGCCCGCCGTGGTCCTGAACTTCATTCGCTACCAGATGGGACGGGACCAGAGGGACAGGAAGAGCTGGGCGCAAGGGCTGGAGGGCCAGCGGCTGGGAGACCGCTTGATCACCGATCTGGGCGAAGAAAAGGGAGCCGTAGCCGCGGCACTGGCGAAGATCCCGGACCTCGAAGGAGAGCCCATCGCCGAGCAACTGGCTCGCATGGAGCTGATCCGCTATTTCCTGGGCTTCGCCACGCGCTACATGAAGTACCTGGAGCTGAAACTCGGTAAGCGGAAAAAGGAGAAGCGCCTGTGAACGCCATGCTCCTCGACACCTTCCAGAGCCGCCTCGGTCTCGAAGGCGTGCTCACCACCCGGACCGCCCTCCACATCGGCGCTGGCGGGAGCGGCGACCCGTTGGGCACCGACACTCCCGTGGTGCGGACGGCGGCCGGAATGCCCTACATCCCCGGCTCGAGCCTCAAAGGAGTCTTGCGCAGCGCGGCCGAAGCCCTTCTCCGCGGCGGCTCGTTCAAGGAAGACCCGGCCGGAGAGCGGCTCTGGGCGTGCAACCCGATCGCGGGGAAAGAACTCGTCTGCCTTTCCCACGAGAAGGCTGAGGCCATCCGGGAGGCAGTATTCAAAAGAGCCACGGATGAGGGCCGGGAGCCCGACAGCCGCGAAGCGGCCGAGGCGATCTGGGACGCGAGCTGCACGGTCTGCCGGCTCTTCGGTTCGCTGGCCTTGGCCGGCCGCGTCCGCTTTGCGGACCTGCTGCTGCGAGGAGAGGCGCCCCTCTTCGAGCTGCGCAACGGCGTGGGAATCGACCGCGACAAGGAGCTGGCGGCCGACGGTGTGCTCTACGACTTCGAGGCCGTGCCTCCCGAAACGGAGTTCGAGCTGCGGGTGACGGTGGACAATCCCACCGATCCGGAGGTGGGCCTGCTCCTCTACCTCTTCCACGAGCTCGACTGCGGCAATCTCGCCCTGGGTGGTAAGACGAGCCGCGGTCTCGGCCGGGTGCGCATCGCCTGGGAGAGGATCGAGGAGATCACCCTCCAGGCGGGCAACCCCTTCGCCGATCTCCTCTCGAGCCGCGACCTGCTGGCCCGTCCCCTGGCCGCCGAGCCCGGCATGGCCGCCGGGGAGCCGGACGCGGAGATCCCCACCACCGGAGATCCGGAAACCTGGAAGGCGCTGATCGAGCTCCTTCGCGGCCTGCCCCAGATTGACAAGGGCGTGCTAGGCCAGAGGGCCGCCGAGCGGGGCCTCAACAAGAGCAGCCTCAACGAAAAGCTGGGCCTGGGGCTGGAAGAAAAGCACGTGCGCCGGGCTTGGGACGTGATCCTCGAACGCCTGGTGGCCAGCGGTTTCCTGATCAAAGAAGAGGAGGATTACGCGGTCGCGGGCAGGTCGGGGCCGGAGACGCCGGCCGCCGAGCCTCCTGGCGACGTAGGGCGCCCGCCGGCGCTCCAGGCCGTGATCGATCGCTACGTGGGCGCCATGGCCCGGCGGTGGCAGGAGGCCTCTTAATGTTCTCTCAGCAACTCAACCAAATCCGCCTCGATCTCTCCATGACACCACGAGCCCCCCTGCTGATCCGCGCCGGCCGCAAGGGGGCGGATCCAACCCGGCCTGAGCTGGAGTGCGTGCGCACCGCCTGGGGCGGCACGAGCAGCGTCTACCTGCCCGGTTCCAGCCTCAAGGGTGTCATGCGTTCTCATGCGGAGCGGCTCCTGCTGAGCGAGGACGTGAAGATCACGCCCACGCTGCCGGCGACCGATGGCGGCTTCCGGCAGTCTACCCCGGGCTCGGAGGCCTATGCAGGCAGCTCGCCCCTGGGCAGGACGTTCGGCAACCTTTGCCTCAAGGGCCATGTCTCGGTCTCCGATCACCTACCCGGCGCCCATGAGCCCGAGGGGAGCGAAGAGCGGGCGCGGCAGATCGCCTTGGCGAACGCTGTGGAGCAACGCAACGGCATCGCCATCGACCGTCTGCTGGGGTCGGTCGCGGGCAAGGCCTTGTTCGATCAGGAGGTCGTGGTGCAGGGGCGCTTCGACGGCCGCATTGTCCTGCGCAATGCCCAGCTCTATCAGCTCGCGTTGATCCTCCTCGTGCTGCGCGACCTGGACGAGGGGTACGTCCAGATCGGCTCGGGAACCAGCCGGGGGAACGGCTGGGTCGAGGCGAAGGTGCGGCAGATCGTGATCGAGACCCGGCGTGGCAAGACCGAACCGTCGACCCTCCGGGGCTTGGGCGGCCTCTTGGCCGAGGCTCGTGCCTACGACCTCTTCGAGGGGGACGAGGTGACGCTTCCCGCAGGCCTGGTGCCGCAGCCACGGCTGGTCTGGGACCAAGTCTCCGTGCCGGGCGAAGCCTTCGACACGCTGGCTGAGTACCTGGTGGCGGGGCCATGGAAAGCCTTTCTCGATCAGTCCAGGGGGCGGACATGGAGGGCGTGAAGGCGCGGGCGAGGGAAGGAGTCGAGATCCGCTACCTGCCTGCCGAGCAACGGGATGAGGAGGTGGCGAAGCTGGCCGATCCATGGATCGGTGACGAGGGGCCGCTCGACGCTGGCTTCCGCCGCGGCGCCGGCGATCAGCCGTTGCGGCAGCGCGGCGTGGCCTTCGACGAGCGAAAGACGGTGGTGTGGGACGAAGCCGGAGTCCAGGTCCTCTGGGCCGGCGAGGCCGAGTCCGAGGTCGTCGCCCTGCGCAGCCCGGTGATCCTCCGCTCTCGGTTCCCAGGACCGGAGCACCTCTTCCGGGTGGATTACCTGCGCCGCGGTGCGCTCCTGGGCAGCCGATTCACCACCGCGGGAGGGGACGATGCGTGATCCGAAGCAGTACGATGAGCACGGGCGAAACAACCCGTTGAAGCCCGAGCAGCTCCGGGAGCATCCCTACGACTTCGTCTCCCTGCCGGAGGCGCCGGCGCGCGGGCAGGCGGTGGGGCACGACCGTTACTTCCCTAACCGCCTGAGCGGCCGGCTGACCCTGGTCTACGAGACTCTCGAGCCACTGCACGTGGGGAGCGGAGCTTTTGAGACCGCCGCCGAATGCGGCCTGCGGGGTGGAGCCACGCCGGTCCGCGGCATTGCGCGCAAACTGGGGAAGCCGGTCCTGCCCGGCTCAGGCTGGAAGGGTGCCGTCCGCGCCCGCTTCGAGGCGATCACCGGCTCGCGATTGGGCGTGCAAAGCCGGGGAGGCAGGATCGAAGACTGGAAGCTGCCAGCCGAGCTGCGGCCGGCCGACCGCGATCGCAAACCTGTAGCGGTGCATCTCGCCGATCCGCAGACGCGGGCTCTGCGTCCCTTGAAGCGCTCGAACGACGAGCTGCGCGCAGGGCTCGACGCTCTCTCCCCTGCGGAAGCCCTGTTCGGAATCATGGGCTATCGCGGCCGGATTCACCCCGCCGATGGCGTGGTCGAAGGACCGGCCGCCACGGAGCCCCTCGCGGTGCCGCCCCTCGAAAGCCCGGCGCCTCACCGCCTCGCCAAACCGGGCGCTGCACGCAAGACAGTTGACGGCCGCGTCGAGATCACGCAGGTGGAAGGCCGGAAGTTCTATTACGACGGGCCTCTGGTCCGTGCCCGGCCCAGCGCCAGAGGCGAAGCCGGCGGACCGGTCCAGGAGCTGATCGATGCCGTGCCCGCCGGCTGCACGATTACCATCGAGGTCCACGTCGAGTCGGTGACCGAAGGCGAGCTGGGTGCGCTCCTGGCGAGCGCCGGCTTTGGCGAAGAGGTCGGGATCGTCCGCTTCGGGGGCTACAAGCCGGCCGGGCTGGGCAAGGTGCGGTTGGTGGACGTCCGGGGTGAGCTGCGAAAAGGCTGCAGCACCGATCAGTGGCGGCGCTCCGCGGGCGAGCCTTTGGATGCGGCCCGGGCCGTCCAGGCGGCTCACCGCGAAAACCTGATCGATGAAGCGGCCCTCTCCGAGCTCCACCAAGTGACGACCCGCCAGCGGCCGTGAGCGAGGATGCGGGCGCATGTTGACCACAGAGCAGGTGTTGATGCGGGCCGAGACGCTGGCGCAACTGGCGGCCGCTGCCGGTGTCACCGATGAGCAGCTCGCGCTGGTCCTGGTTCATCTCAAAAGGCACCGCGATGTAGGCGGCACCTTGACCCTCCTCAAGGAGCTCAAAAGGAGCCCGTTCTCGAGGCGTTCCCGTCAGACGCCACGGCAGCTCGCAGCGCTCGAAGAGAGCGTGCGCGGTGCCTTGAAGGGTCTGTCCTCGTGGGAGGAAGCGGCCGGCATCATCGGCTGGGCGCGGCGGCTCGCCGTCTTCTACCAGCCCAAGAGGCGGCAGGCAGGAGGAAGGGAATGAGCCGGGATCATGGCAGGCCGCGGTTGTTCGTCGCCTCGTCGCGAGAAGGCGAGAAGCTCGCGCTCGCCATTCAGCGCAATCTCCAGGACATGGAGGTGGCCCTGTGGGCGCAGGGGGTCTTCCGGCTCACCACCTGCTCTTTGGATAGTCTGGGGCGCCGCTGGTGAAAATGTGACCTCTCCCATGGTTGGCTATCTTCGTCTGGAGCTGCTGCTGGAGTCGGACTCACTCGCCGGGGACAGAACGGGAGGAGGCGGCCTCCTGAGTGCTCCCATGCTCCGGCGTGTCCTGGGACGAGCTCTCATCGAGTGTTTCTGTCCCTTCGGCGAGCCACGCTGCCAGGCCTCTTCGGCGGCTGGAGATCACGGGTTTCCTCAACCGCTTGACCTTTGCCAACTGGCCGAAGCGTGCCCCTACGGCGTTCTTTTCGCCGCCAGCCGGACCCGGCGGCGCCCTCCCTTCGCGCTCTTCGTGCCGCCGCTGAACGGTAGCGTGGCGGCGGTGGAGCTAACCCTGTTCTGGCCCGCCTGCTCGGCCTATGCCTGGGCCCTCCGGGCCTTCGACGACGCGTTGCGGCGTGGCCTCGGAAAACAGCGCCGGCCCTGGGCGATCCAAGAGGTATGGCGAACCGATCTCGACGGCGAGCGGGAGCGGCTGTGCGGCTCAGCCCTCGTCGCGTTGCCCGCGAGCCTGCCGCCGAGCCGCCTGCAGCTCGCCAGCGGCAGCTACATCGCCCCCACGCCGGTCCAGGTGGTCTTGCGCAGCCCTGCACGCTTCCTGCGTCAAGGCAAGCTCCTCAAAGGCTGGGAGCCGGTGCTCTTCGAGGTGCTACTCGCGCGGATTCTCGATCGCTTCCAAGACCTCTTCACCGCTTCTGCCGAAAAGCTCCTGGACTCCCGGCTCCGAACCCAGATCGAGGCCGAAGCCTCCCGCGTGCCGCTCCTCGTGAACGAGACCCGATGGGAGGAGGTGCGGGATTATTCCGCCCGCACCGGCGCCGAGATGCTCCTGGGCGGCAAAGTCGGACGCCTGGTCTACGGCCCCGAGGCGTCACGGTTCTTTCCCATCCTCCGCGCGGGCGAGATCCTCCACGTGGGCAAGAATCCCACCGCTGGCTGTGGCCGGATCGAAGTGAGCCTTCCAGGGCCGCCGTAAGCGCAAAATCGAGCCTCTGCTTGCTGTCATCCGTTCAGGCTCTTTGACAACTGACGGATCCTTCCTCTTCTCGAACCTCGCGATAAGGGCAACACCCGGGGAGGTTTCGCGGAATCGGAAAGTAACCGAGGAAGTCCTTGCCAAACCAGGAGGTCGGCGACGAGGAGGGAGTGAGTGCGTGACCAGGAGCGCGGCAGCTTGGTGACCGGGGTTAGCGGAACAGGTACTCTGGCTGTTCCTCTCTATACTTGGAAAGATCGACCTTCGGCGCCGGGCGGGGAAGATCTTTGACGACTGCCGTGCTGGCCCGCGCCAGATGAGCACGCGCTATCGCCCTCCCTCGCCACAGGCTCGGCGAGCGAGGTTAGCGAAACGAGCGTCTTAATTCCTTTTGTTGTATGGGATTAGAAGGCTAGCTGTCGCAAGGAGATCAGGACCCTTCGGGGGATTGGGACGTCGTGGCGCAGTCGTTTTCATAGCACGTCTGACACGTCGCAAGGAGATCAGGACCCTTCGGGGGATTGAGACTCACTCCTCCTTGCCGCTCAGCGGCTCAGTTGCGTCTTCCGGTCGCAAGGAGATCAGGACCCTTCGGGAGGATTGAGACACTTACGTTCTTGCAGCCAGGAGGACTGGGGCCGGTTCAGTTCTCGACGCAGGCCCTCGCCCTGCTGCTGGACCACGGCATTGACGTCTCTTTCTTGACCTCCCGCGGCCGCCTGCGCGGCTCGCTGGTCTCCGGTCAATCCCGCAACGTCTACCTCCGGCTCGCTCAATTCGACCGCTGGAAGAACCCTGAATTCCGCGTGGCCTTCAGCCGGTACATCGTCACCGCCAAGCTTACGGCCCAGGAACGGCTGATCGACCGGTACCGGCGGAACCACCCGGACCAAGTGGAGGAGGGAGCGCAGGAACGAATCCGCCAGATCATCGAAAAAATCGCGACTGCGGAGTCCGTGGAGACCCTCCAAGGGCTGGAAGGCGCCGCCGCCGCGACGTATTACAGACAGTTCGGGAGGATGCTCAAGGCGGTGCCGTTTCCCGGCCGCAAAAAGCATCCGTCCACCGATCCCGCCAATGCCCTGCTCAGCCTCGGTTACGTCCTGCTCGGCAATGAGATCGCCGCGCTGCTCGAGGCGCGGGGCTTCGATCCTGGGATCGGCTTCCTGCACGGCCTGCGCTACGGCCGAAGCTCTCTCGCCCTGGACGTCGTGGAGGTCTTCCGGCAGCCTGTGATCGATCGGCTCACGTTGCGCCTGTTGAACCGCCGCCAGCTCTCGCCCCAGGACTTCGAGGGTGGAGAAGCCGGGCTGCGCCTGAACCCCGAGGCGTTGAAGAGCTACCTCGCTCTCTACGAGGAGCAGCTCCGCGCGGAGAGCGAGGGCAAGGGCACGCCAACCTGGCGTGGCAGGCTCCAGGAGCAAGTCGACGTCCTCAGGAGATTGTGATGACAGGGCACGCTGCTCCCCTCTATACTTGGAAAGATCGATCTTCGGCGCCGGGCGGGGAGGATCTTTGACAACTGCTTTGCCGGCCAGCGCCGGATAGGCATGCGCTAACCTCCGCGAGCAGCCGAAACTCGGGGAGGTTAGCGCAATCGGGCTGAGGGAAATAAGTCATGCAGAGTGAGCGAGTTGAACGCTTGGCCCTCGGCGGCGAGATCGCTAGCGCCTCCCTCGCCATGGGCTCGGCGAGCGAGGTTAGCGAAACGAGCGCCTTAAACCCTTTTGCTATATGGGGTTAGAAGGCTAGCTGTCGCAAGGAGATCAGGACCCTTCGGGGGATTGAGACATTGCAATAGAGGTGAGCCGGAGCGGGAGGCGTCTGTCCCCGGTCGCAAGGAGATCAGGACCCTTCGGGGGATTGAGACACCCGTTGACGAAGTCATCTCCCAGTTCGGTTCTCAACCAAGTCGCAAGGAGATCAGGACCCTTCGGGGGATTGAGACAAAGAATCGCGGAAGAGGCCGCGAAACCAAGGACGACACCGGTCGCAAGGAGATCAGGACCCTTCGGGGGATTGAGACAATTGACAGGCATGGTTTCACCTCCTTGCAAAGTCCGCGTCGCAAGGAGATCAGGACCCTTCGGGGGATTGAGATAGAATATTCTTCATGACGATGACGCCTCTCTTTCCGTTTGTGTCGCAAGGAGATCAGGACCCTTCGGGGGATTGAGACAATGAATTCCCATACGCTGTGCATATAGCGCGGGTCGTCGCAAGGAGATCAGGACCCTTCGGGGGATTGAGACGATACCCCTGCAGGATCTGCAGCAGCTCCGCCTTCTCGTCGCAAGGAGATCAGGACCCTTCGGGGGATTGAGACGCTCTCCTTCGCGCTTTTATCGTGTATCGCGGTTGAGGTCGCAAGGAGATCAGGACCCTTCGGGGGATTGAGACAGCTGGGTTACGGCCCGAACCAGGACCTCATCCACGCTGGGTCGCAAGGAGATCAGGACCCTTCGGGGGATTGAGACCGGACGGCGTCGCCGGTCGCAACTGCCCCAGCCAGCAGGTGTCGCAAGGAGATCAGGACCCTTCGGGGGATTGAGACAGTCAGGGTCATTGGCCGCGGCTTTTTCGACGTCTGCGTCGCAAGGAGATCAGGACCCTTCGGGGGATTGAGACAGATGGAGTCAGGCGTGAGGAAACGCCCGGCTAAGTGGTCGCAAGGAGATCAGGACCCTTCGGGGGATTGAGACAACTGTTAAGTCGCCGACCTTGAAATCCATCGCAAGCTTCGGTCGCAAGGAGATCAGGACCCTTCGGGGGATTGAGACATTATCAGTCCGTTTCGACTTTCCCACTCGTCCTTCCTCGTCGCAAGGAGATCAGGACCCTTCGGGGGATTGAGACTGTTTACCACAAGAAGAACGATGAAGCTTAGGCCCAGTCGCAAGGAGATCAGGACCCTTCGGGGGATTGAGACAAAATTCCCACCAGGACCTTGGCGCGAACGAGTCCCGTGTCGCAAGGAGATCAGGACCCTTCGGGGGATTGAGACAGCTTCGTGGCCCACGCCTTGCAGGTCGCCGCCATCGTGGTCGCAAGGAGATCAGGACCCTTCGGGGGATTGAGACAAGATCGCAATGCGAACTACAGCGACATCGGTTGCCCCGTCGCAAGGAGATCAGGACCCTTCGGGGGATTGAGACAAGATCGCAATGCGAACTACAGCGACATCGGTTGCCCCGTCGCAAGGAGATCAGGACCCTTCGGAGGATTGAGACCGTAGTGATAGAGACCTGATTCTTCGCGAAGTCGATGACGTCGCAAGGAGATCAGGACCCTTCGGGGGATTGAGACTCTTCAAGCATGGCGATGTCGCGGAGTCGGTCGGTTTTGAGTCGCAAGGAGATCAGAACCCTTCGGGGGATTGAGACAGGAATCTGGTCTGGGTGTCGGTCTGGGCGGAGAGAGCCAGTCGCAAGGAGATCAGGACCCTTCGGGGGATTGAGACTGAACCCCATATCCCTCAGTACCGAGATTGAGGCGTTGGTGTCGCAAGGAGATCAGGACCCTTCGGGGGATTGAGACAAGATAGTGCCCTCCATGAGGATCTTGCTCGCGTTAGTCGCAAGGAGATCAGGACCCTTCGGGGGATTGAGACAAGATAGTGCCCTCCATGAGGATCTTGCTCGCGTTAGTCGCAAGGAGATCAGGACCCTTCGGGGGATTGAGACACAATAGGTTCCGGTCGGGGATGCAAGCTTGATACGAGTGGTCGCAAGGAGATCAGGACCCTTCGGGGGATTGAGACATGGAGAGCACGTGCTTGATGTCGAAGGGTCCGGCGCGGCGTCGCAAGGAGATCAGGACCCTTCGGGGGATTGAGACGGAAAGACGGCGAGCGCAAGGCCCACGATGAGAAGTAGCCACTGTCGCAAGGAGATCAGGACCCTTCGGGGGATTGAGACATTCGGAAATGTTCCGTGGCCCCGGTGGTGGAGAAACGCAGTCGCAAGGAGATCAGGACCCTTCGGGGGATTGAGACACAAGGACAATGGTGGTCTTGCGCATTTTTTCCTCCATCTCGTCGCAAGGAGATCAGGACCCTTCGGGGGATTGAGACGGAAGCAGCCAGCAACTGCTTCCCTCTCGCATTTGGTCAGTCGCAAGGAGATCAGGACCCTTCGGGGGATTGAGACATGAACACCGCACTTGCGGCGAGCGCTTGCTCTCTGCTGAGTCGCAAGGAGATCAGGACCCTTCGGGGGATTGAGACAGTTCTTCGGAGGGGCGGGCGTCGCGGTCTCGGCGGGAGAAGTCGCAAGGAGATCAGGACCCTTCGGGGGATTGAGACAACTCGACCCTATACTTGGGGACCTTGCCGTCCCCATCCGCGTCGCAAGGAGATCAGGACCCTTCGGGGGATTGAGACATG
>Ga0075424_100000955_pt1 | contig 24344 bp, 27 predicted proteins | sample SoiMethybrSBSTD3_FD_75301 | JGI IMG/M metagenome (GOLD analysis project Ga0075424, IMG submission 75301) | Bulk soil microbial communities from a Populus tree surrounding site in Tennessee, USA - Soil MetaG P. TD hybrid SBSTD3 | ecosystem: Environmental > Terrestrial > Soil > Tree plantation... | reverse complement strand
GCCAGCTTGGCCGATCTGGGAACCGTGGATCCGACGACCTCTGGCACCTCGGCAGAGGATACCTCAGATGATTTTGTCGCCGACGAAACCCAGTTCAATATCTTCAACACAGATCGTAAGTTGTCGGCGATCGAATCGGTAGGCAAGATGTGTCGGGATTTACCCGGGAAAAAGTTTCTTGTGTATTTCTCCAGTGGAATTTCGACAACCGGAGTTGAGAACCAAGCCCAGTTGCGGTCTACGATTGATACTCTGAACCAGTCCAACACTTCGTTTTACGCCGTGGATGCACGAGGTCTGATTGCTGCGCCTCCTGGAGGAGATGCGAGCAAGGGCAGCTCTGGCGGAACAGCCCATTACACTGGGGCGGCCATTCGCGATCAGTTTGCGGCGATCAGTAACTCGCAAGAGACCCTGACTTCGCTATCGCTGGATACGGGTGGAAAGGCGTTGCTGGATACCAACAATCTCGGTCAGGTTTTTGAAACCATACAGCAGGACTCCAAGAGCTACTACCTTCTGGGATATAATTCTTCAAATCTCAAGAAGGACGGAAAATATCGCCGATTCAGGGTGACGGTAAACATTCCTGGCGTCCGCGTGAGTTATCGTCCGGGTTATTATTCACCAAAATCGTTCACCCAGTTCACCAAGTCGGACAAGGAGCGGCAACTGGAAGAGGCGGTGGCTGCAGAGCGCCCTTTTTCGGAGATTCCCTTTCTTGTAGCGACTCAGTATGTGCGTGCCGACGACCGTCAGGTGTTCGTTCCAGTTTCTTTGAAGTTTTCGGCGGCCGATATTCCGTTTGAACAAAAAGGCAAGAAAGCTCAGGCTGACTTTGATTTTATCGGACAAGTACTCGGCGCCAAGAATAGTGTCATCAGCGCGGTGCGGGACACAATTCGGGTCAATCTGGATGAAGATTCGCTGAAGAAACTCAGATCCGGCGGAATTCAGTATCAAACAGGCTTCTACCTGAAGCCGGGAGAATACTATCTGAAATTCCTCCTGCGCGAAAACCAGACAGGCAAGCTCAGCACTTTTGAGCAATCGCTGGCTGTACCTAATTTTGGTGAATCGAAGCTATCTATGTCTTCAATCATCCTGAGCAACCGGCTAGAGCTGGCCAACCAGAAGCAGAGCGTTGCAAGAAAGATCAATGTTGGCGGTGAACCCACCAGCAAGTTTCATGATCCCCTGGTCGTGGATGAACATCGCATCGTCCCCAGCGTAGCGCGCCTCTTTTCGCCTAAAGACACTCTCTACATCTTTTTCCAAATTTACCCATCACCCGCCAAAAGAGTTGCACCGGACCTAAAAGCCTCTCTGGTCTTCTTCAAGAATGGAGAACGCTACCGTGGTGCCGGCGATCTTGAGCTCAATCAGTTCGACGAAGGCAGCCACGACACGCTGACCTGCAGTCTGAATCTTCCGTTGAACGGATTTCCTCCGGGCGATTATGCGCTGCAAGTCAACATCGAGGATCAAACCTCAAAAGATAGCCTGAACCAGAGGATCAACTTCGCCGTGCATTGAACGAATCGTCCAGAGATCTGAAATGATCAGCCAAGACGAAGCCGCTCACCCACCTTGTTTTCGAGAGCCAACTGATAGATTTTTCCTGCCACCGCCACATCCTCCAAGGCCAGACCGAGCGACTTGAACAGCGTAATGTCCTGCGGATCCGTGCGAGGCAGGAAGCGAGTGGTGACGACCTCGCCCAGCTCGCGAACTTGCTCCCAGTTTAGAAGTCCCTTCTCAAGTGGCGCCAGAAACTCTCCGCATTCCAGCTTAGCCTGATCTTTTAGGTCGACGACGATCGACGTACATTTTCGGACGCAGACCTCGTCCAATTCGCGTTTCACCAAAAAGTTGGATCCTGCTGCATTGATATGAGTTCCAGGCCTAAGCTTGTCGCCGTCGAAGACCGGGGAGACGGAACTTGTAATGGTGATCAAGATATCGGCGGTCTCGAGCACTTCATCCGGCCTGCTGGCCGGAGTGCAGGGTACTTGAAGACGCTCCTGCATTCTGTCACAGAACTCTTTCAATCGGTCCGGTGAGCGGCCGGAGGCGATGACCTGATTGGGAGGACGCACCTGGCAAACTGCCTCTAACTGGCTGCGTGCTTGCCAGCCGCATCCGATGATTCCGACAACCTTGCTGTCCGCCCGGGCCATCCATCGGGTAGCGACACCACTGGCCGCACCGGTTCGCATCTGGCCGAGGCGATCAGCTTCCAGAATGGCCAGTAACTCTCCAGTCTCCGCACTGTAAAGGTGAACCAGGAACCGGGCGCGACCGGAAAACACGGTGTAGGACTTGTATCCCATGTAACCCAAGTGCGGTAGGGAAGCCGCCATCAGATGGAGTATGCCGCGCGGGGTATGCAAGCGCCGCCGCGGAATGTTTTCTGCCTTTCCGTGTCCGAGATCGCAAAAGGCTTGCTCGACCGCTTCGAGTGTGAGCGACATGGTGATTAACTGTTCTACGTTCTTTTCCGTCAAATAAAGAGTCATGGACTTAACTCAACGCTCAAACACACTGTGCTCTCGATGAGAGGAATGGGGCGAGGATGGCCCCTCGCATATTTCTGAGACAAAATGTAGCACGAACACTTAACGTGGGCAAAGCGATTGGGCCGCAAGAATCAGGATTGGCAGCAGCCGTGGCGAATTGTGCTACTCTTGCAGTAGTGGTTTTGCCATGGCCAATTCATACTGGTCAGGAACATACGGTAGTCGGGCTGAATAAACCTCTGAAACGAAAGCGCGGAGGTACACCATGAGATGGTCTTGGAAACTCGGAGAACTCGCGGGGATTGGTGTCTACGTGCACGCAACTTTCTTGCTGATTATTGCATGGGTACTCTGGCTTCATTGGTCTCAAGGGCATAGCCTGACAATGGCTCTGGAGGGCGTGTGGTTCACGTTGGCAATTTTTGGTTGTGTCTTGCTGCATGAATTCGGCCATGCGCTGACGGCCAAGAGATTTGGTATTAAGACTCGCGACATTACACTGTTGCCCATCGGCGGCGTGGCTCGGCTGGAGCGCATGCCCGATGATCCCCAACAGGAACTGTGGGTGGCGCTGGCTGGACCAGCGGTTAATGTCGTTATCGCTGTGTTTCTCTTCGTCTGGCTGCAGCTCCGCAACGGATTGGGCCCTTTGAGCCGGCTCGACGTCGCCAGCGGCTCTTTCGCACAAAGACTGCTGATCGTCAACGTCTTCCTCGTGCTGTTTAACATGCTTCCGGCCTTTCCCATGGATGGAGGGCGTGTTCTGCGGGCCGTGCTGGCGTTGCGCCTGGATTATTTCCGAGCAACTCATATTGCTGCGAACATTGGGCAAGGCATGGCCTTTTTGTTTGGTTTCCTAGGACTTTTCGGCAACCCCATGCTGTTGTTCATTGCATTTTTCATTTGGATTGGAGCTTCTCAGGAAGCGGGGCTGGTACAGATGAGGTCGGTATTAGGAGGTATTCCTGTGCACCGTGCCATGATCACGGACTTTCGTCAACTGTCGCCAGAGGACCCTCTTTCCCGAGTGATAGAACTGATTTTGGCCGGCTCCCAGCAGGACTTTCCGGTGGTGGAGGGCAACCGCGTGGTGGGAGTCTTGACTCGAGGTGACCTCCTGGTTGCTCTGGCCAAAGCGGGTCAGAACGCGCAAGTCTCTGAGGTGATGAACCGCCAATTTCAAATTGCGGATTCTTCAGAGATGCTCGAGGCGGTAGTTCAACGATTGCAGAGCTGTGAGTGCCGCACCTTGCCTGTAGTACGAAAAGGGCAACTAGTCGGGCTCTTGACCATGGACAACGTTGGCGAGTTCCTGATGATTCAGTCGGCCTTGAAAGGTATCAAGAGAGATGCCCAGATTGCCTGGGGAAGATAGGGAACGGCGAGCCTAAGTTAGGGTACGGGCTCTCAGATTCTTCCGAGGCCGAAATTTACAGTGATCGTCGTCAATACCTCCACGGGTTCGTTGTTGAGCAAAGTAGGTTTGTACCTCCATTGTCTGACGGCCTCTAGCGCGCCCTGAATTAAGAAAGGGTGTCCGCTGATTACTTTCAGATTGACAATCGTTCCGCCTCGGCTGATGACGGCTTCCAAGACCACAGCTCCCTGAATCCCTGCCTGCTTGGCCAGAATGGGGTACTGCGGCTTGATCTGAACGATCAGATTGGCTTGCTGTACTTCTCCTCCGATGCGCACGGGATGGGCAGCTAGAGGAACGCGGGGTGGTACAGGGACTGGAATTGCCGATGCAACAGACCCTTGAGATGAGCCGATTAATCCCGCGCTACTTCCGCCTGGGAAGCCAAATGGGAAGCCAATGAGGGGGTCGATCGGTTCATTCTGGAGAAGGAGTCCAACGCCGGTAAGGTCTGGTGGGCTCACGCTGTCAGGGATCGTTGAAGGAGTTTGCAGGGCAGTTGGTTCCCCAATGAGATCAGGACCAGCCTTCCCCTTTGCGGGTGTAGTTGCGTGGGGAGTTCCCAACGGAGGTGGAGGAGGCACCAGCAAGATCATTTTCGGCAGTTGGGCCGACAGGATTTGTGGAGCAACCATTGGAATTAGGAGCAAAGCGCAGACCAGGATGAGATGAATGGTCAGAGCTGCCGCGAGGGCAAGTGACCTCCTTTTCTGACTGGCCGCTGTGGACTCGATAAGTTGACGGAACATACGCAGTTCTCCTTGCTCAAGAACTTGGCGATGGGGCCGCACGCTCGACTTCCATCGCTTGTCTCAAATAGGATTGCCGCGCGACAGCAACCGCCGACAGCGAAGGAGCTATCGGCAACACAATCGAAGCGTTACTCAGCTTAGACACCTGCTGCGGGGGAAAGTTCCCATCACATTGGGCAGACAGGCGCGGGACAGCGTTCTTGGAGGATTCCGCTGAAGGATGCGCGGCAGCAGGCTTCTATCAGGATCCATTGAGAACTGGCGGAGATGATTGGTCGGGTCAGACCGTTTGAGTCAGTTCACTGGCATAGGAGAAGAGACCGGGAGTGCCACCGGTATGCAGAAAGAGAACTCGATCCTCCTTCTTGAACCGGGCCGCCCGGATGTCATTGAGCAGGCCGGCCATGGCCTTGGCGGTGTAAACAGGATCGAGGAAGATCCCTTCAGTTTCGGCCAGCAGTTTTAACGCGGCGTTGCCTTCGGGAGTGGGGATACCGTATCCTTGACCGATGTATCGATCTGAGTTGAAAACTTCGTTGGGTGACAGTTCCAAATCAAGGTTCAAAATCCGGGCTGCCTGATTCGCGATGCGCGCGATATCGAGGTGGCGTGGCTCTGCCCACTGGATGGGGGTAATTCCAACAATCTTCATCCTCAGGCCTAGCGCCCTGGTCGCTAACGCCAGTCCGGCTTGGGTCATGTTGGCGGCGCTGACATAGAGGCTATTGAACGAAATCCTCCTCTCTTCGGATTGCTCGACTAGTTCCAGCATCGCATCGACATAGCCAAGGCTCAATAGCGGAGCGGACTTTGTACGGGCATCAACAACGTAGGGCCGATAGCCCTGTCGAGCTAGGCTCTCGGCCTTGCGTTCGAAGTGCGATACCAGTTTCAGGCTATCCGTTTCGTCCACAATTTCGATTCCAGCACCCATCAGCTGATCTAGCAAAAGATTCCCTTGACGCTCCGGTCCTTTGATTCCTCGCATAAGGATTAGATGAGTCTTGAGACCAAATTTTGTGGCCGCCGCTGTCAATTGCCGGCAGAAATTAGACTGGCTGCCAGCCCCGCTGACGATGGCGTCAGCTCCCTGTGCCAGAGCCTCAGCTAGCAAGAATTCAATCTGTCGCGTCTTGTTCCCGCCAAACGCCAAACCGGTCTGGTCATCCCGCTTGATCCAAATCTCTGGGCCGTCGAGAACCTGTGTGAGGCGCTTGCACTGTTCCAGACACGTTGGAAGGTTCGCCAGAGCAACTCGAGGAAGTTTCTCGATCTGTCGTCGAATCTCCTTTAGTGAGTACTCCCGTCGTAGCGCTTCAGCAGCCATGACTTCTCCTTTAAGGCTCGGAACGGCCCATTCATCAGTTCAATTCCGAACAGTAGCACAGATGTAGGTCTGTTGTCGCTGGGCTAAACGGGTCTTACCTTTCTTGACGGCTACATCGGTTGCCGCAGCCCAGGGGCCTTTCGCAAGAAAAAAAGTTGTTGCTAGATGGACGATTCGATATAGTAGGCAAGACTTGATCAGGCTTTTGTAATTTATTACCAGTTAATAAGGCTACAAAGACCATGGTTTTGTAGCCTTTTTTTTGTGTTCTTGGAATGGTTACGAAGACCGGACAGGATTATCTTACGAAAGGACTTTCAGTATGAAAGAGAAGGGCACAGTGAAGTGGTTCAACGATGCAAAGGGTTATGGGTTCATTCAGCGTGAGTCCGGCCAGGACGTCTTCGTCCACCATTCCTCCATTCAACAGGAGGGATTCAAATCGTTGAGCGAGGGCCAGGCAGTGGAATTTACCGTGACGAAGGGCCCGAAGGGGCTTCAGGCACAGGAAGTCGTCAAGATTTAATGATCGGGCTCTACTCTGGGCGAACCCATCGTGGGTTCTGTTCAAGGGCCCCTTTCCCGATACTTGCAAGACGCCACAACACGTTTGTCAGTGTCTAACGGACTCTGCGAGGTCATACTGAGGCGGGATCTTATGTCCAAACTGTATGTAGGAAACTTACCGAGAACCGCCACCGAGAGTAGCCTGGAGGAGTTTTTTCAAGCTGCCCAGTACCAGGTGGAGAGTATTAAGCTAATCCGCGATATGGATACGGGTGTACCTCGCGGCTTTGCCTTTGTTGAACTGGCTGCAGGTGTCGATGTCGAGAAGGCAATTCAGGAACTGAATGGGCAGACCATTGAGGGCAGGCAGTTAATTATCAATGAAGCCAGACCGCAGCGGCCCAGGATGGGTGAAGGCGGTGGTAGTGGTGGTGGTGGTGGTAGGCGTTTCGATAACCGGCCCCGACATGGAGGAGGCGGCGGGGGAGGCCGAGGACGCGGCGGTGGTGGAGGTGGCAGGAAGCGTTTTTGATTAGGGCATTGTCTAGCTAGGAGCCGCTTTCCAGCGGCTCCTGACACCTTTGAGGTTTCCTCACCCGGTTCGACACTGCCGGTATGCCCTCTCACGTTGCCACAACAGGGGCTAGCCCTTCTTCTCATATAGCCGAGCCACAAACTCCCCGTACCCGTTGTACTTCAATGTCGGACGTTTTTCTCCTGTGTCAATCAGGGTCTCCTTGGCTTGAGACCATCGAGGATGAGGAACCTCCGGATCGACATTCGAAGTAAAGCTATACTCCAGCGGTTGAAGACTGTTCCAGAATGTAGACGGCTTCTTCTTGGTGAATTCAATTTTGACGATCGACTTAATGCTCTTGTACCCGTATTTCCAGGGCACAACCAGTCGAATCGGGGAGCCGTGTTGTTTCGTCATTTCGTGGCCGTAGATACCCGTTGCCAGCAGCGTCAACTCATTGGCTGCTTCTTCCAGCGTTAATGCTTCGAAATAGGGCCACGGATACCAGTTGGCGTGCTCCTGTTCGGGGGCAATTTCCGGCTTCAGGAATGTGAGAAGGCGAACAAACTTGGCTGTGGACTTGGGTTTCACGAGATCGAGGAGCGATTTCATCGGAAAACCTGTCCATGGGACTGCCATGCTCCAGGCCTCCACACAGCGGTGACGATAGAGCCTTTCCTCCAAGGGCATTTTCCTGAGTAGATCGTCAATATCAAAAACTTTTGGTTCTTCGACCTCACCTGTTACTTCCAATTGCCAGGGCCGGGTTTCAAAGCGCTCAATGAATTTCCAGACGTCCTTCTTGAGGCTGAATTCGTAGAAATTGTTGTATTGGGCAGCCACCGTTTCTTTCGTAAGGGGACGATCCAACACAAATCTTGGGTTGCGCTTGGCTGGGTAGAGATCGCTGCTCCGGGACTTCGGTATATATGCCGAGAGCTCGCGCTGCTGCGCAAAAAAGCTTTCCGAAATCAGCCGTGGGCCGTTCAGAAAGGCCAACACGCCAGCTCCCGAAAAACCCAGCGCTTTCAAGAATGTTCTGCGGTTCTGATAGAGCGCCTCTGGGGTTGCCAATCTTTCAGGAATTTCCCAGCCCCTCGGAATTCTCAAATTCGCCATGTGCCCCTCCCCGGGAATCGCCGCCATTCACCCCTCATATATTAATAATACCTGAGATGCGCTGGCTTAATCCCGACAATAAAGGGAAGGAGTAAGATAGTGTTTACGAGGAGCTGTGCCCATTATGCTGCTGATTGCTGTGGTGCAACTTTCAGCCTCTCCCTTTTCAGCGGGCGGCGATTAAGTACCTTGTTCGGCTACAGAAAACTAATGCACGTAGGCTTTGTGGCCAAAACAGATGCAATTCGGCGTGAATTTAGATACCATTCCTTCTGAGCTAATGTCCGGCCTGCCTGAGAGGCAGCGGTAGCTCTCAACCAGCAATTTCACCGTCCAAGTTTCTGATGATGAATGAACGTTTTTGCTGAGAATCAAGAAATTCTCATTGCCCTCCTGGTTAAGCTTGGGATCGTCGCATCTCTGGCTGCTCTTCTCGCCCGCTCTCAAAAATTCAAGAGGACCTTGTTCGCTGAGCCCCGCGAATTCAGGGAAAAGCTGCACCTGATTCTCTTCTGGGGTGTGCCTCTGGCTGCTGGAGTTGCTATCCGCTTTTCGATGAACTACAAGGCTTTTGACTTGACCTTGGAAGGCACCTTCATCGCTGGACTGTTGGGTGGGAATGTCGTTGGTCTCATTGTCGGGTGTCTGGTAGGACTGACTGCGATGTTGCACAAAGAATGGCTGGCTTTGCCACTATTCGCATTATTTGGCTTGACCAGCGGCATTCTACGCAATCTCTGCTCTGACAAAGAGGAGATTTGGAGTTTCTCACCTTTTGCTCTCATCAACATTTTCTTGTCGCTGCGCTCCCAACACCTCTTCAAGAAGGTGATCTGGCAGTTAATTATCTTTTTTACCTGTCTCACTTTCGATATCCAGCGCTACCTCATTGGTCAGAGCTTTCCGGCAGGCTGGCTCTTTTATCTTCAGCCGCATTCGGATGCCCCTCTCATCCTTATGTTCATTTTTGCCGCGACACTCAGTTGTGTCGGAGTGGTACTAAAGATTTGGAACAACACTCGTCTGGAGCTGAAATTGGCGGAGCAAGAAGTGTTGGTGGTCAAAGCTAGGTTGGACGCGCTGGCCAATCAAATCAATCCGCACTTTCTGTTTAATACCTTAAACTCAATTTCTTCTCTGATTCGCACCAATCCAACCAAGGCCAGAGCCATCGTTATTAAGCTTTCGCACATTCTGAGAAAGTTGCTGCAAGGACACGAAAATTTTATTTCATTGCGGGAAGAACTCGAGTTTATTGACAATTACCTGGATATCGAGGTCATCCGCTTTGGAAAGGACAAGCTCAAAATTGAGAAAGAGATTGATAGCGATTCTCTCGGCCACATGATTCCCAGTATGATCCTGCAGCCCATCATCGAGAATTCCATCAAGCATGGTATCGCTCCGAAGATTGAAGGCGGCAGCATCAAGATTCGCTCTTCGAAAAACAAGGACCGCATCTGTATTGAGGTCGAGGATGATGGTGTGGGGATTTCTGATGATATGGTCCCGAGGATCTATAACTCTGGGATTGGGATCAGCAACATCATTGAACGTCTTAAGGTGGCTTACCAGGCTGACTACGTGTTCACTGTTAACAGTTTTCCCGGTCACGGAACTTTCACTCACATCGAGATTCCGGTGGTGGAAGCAAGCAGGCGTGAGAAGACTGGGTAAAGGCTCTCAGGCTCCTTTGGGTCCGAAGCGAGGATGATGTTCAATGCCAATTTCCTGCATTATCGTTGATGACGAGCAGCCGGCCTTGGAAGAGCTGAATTTCCTACTAGGCTCCATACCTGATGTCAAAGTAATCGGGCAGGGGAGAAACGGAATCGAAGCGATACAGCTTGTCGAGGAGTACGAACCTGACCTGCTCTTTCTGGACATTGAAATGCCTGGCCTTAACGGATTCAAGGTCGTCGAGGCTTTGGTAAGGAAAGATCAGTTGCCCCAGCTCGTGTTTGTCACCGCCTATGATCATTACGCGGTCCAGGCCTTTGAGGTGAATGCGGTGGATTATATCCTCAAACCCGTCGAAAAATCCCGGCTCGAAAAGGCGGTTCAAAGGGCTCGAAAGCAGCTGGAGTCAGAAGCTGGAGTCAACGATCAGATCAAGAACCTCCTGAGCATGATCGCTCCGTCAGCCCAAAAGAAATCCAAACTCTTGGTCAAGGACAAGAATAGGAACTTCCTCATTGATTCCGAAGAAATCATTTTTGCCAACGTCTCTGACGGCATGATTTTAGTCACGACCAAGGACTTGGCGGGCGAAGCCAATTATCGAACGTTAGAGGACCTGCAAGCAGACCTCGATCCAAATATTTTCTGGAAAGTACATCGCTCATACCTTGTTAACATCAATAAAATTAAGGAAGTAGTGCCATGGTTCAATAGGACTTTGCAACTTAAGATGATTGATAAGAAGGAAACCGAAATCCCTGTGAGTCGGTCGCACTCAAAACGGCTTAAGGAATATCTCAAGCTATAGCATGGCAATCAGCTCAGCGATCCGCATGTCTCGAGGCTGACAGCGGACCTAGACTATCATTGATGAATTTGCCTTGAAGCCCTCTTGGGATTATGTTACGTTCTGGAGTAGTGGCGAACAATCAGCCAAAGATCCTCAATGACCATTGATAAGGAGGTTGGGTGATGGAACTAGGGACCTTGGATATCAAGGAGCATCTCTTGCAGTCTAGCGAAGAATTCAGAAGACTGGCCCAAAAGCACACCAACTATAAGGAGCAACTCGAGAAACTGCTCCATCGAGGCTATTTATCCGAGGAAGAAAAGGTTGAAGAGGTAAAGCTGAAGAAGTGGAAGCTTTATGTGAAGGACCAGATGGAACTTATGATCCAAAAATATCGCCAGCAAGCTGGGAAAGGTTCCACAAAATAAAACGGTGAAAACGTCCTAAGCCAGCCACTCTTGCGGATGCTAGGGTGAAGAAAAGGGGGGAATCAGTCGATTCCCCTTTTTGTTTTTGCCACACAAACACAGAGGTTACTGAATAGCTTGGATCGCAGGGATAGCGGTCGGCCGTCCCGAAAGTACTCTGGATCGCTCGACCTTACCAGCGAATCGGTCGTCGTTGAGGTAGTGCCGCGCTTGTGCCGAAGGCTAAGCAACCCACATACGCTAATGAGCGCCCAACGTAACGTACGGTTCACTGTCCACCTGATTGACTTTTCTGGCTGTTTGTGAAATTATCCCGCCTCGTGCATTGGCTGGATTTCTGGTTCTCGGATATCGGGTTGGATCGCCGAGGCCATCACATTCGTTTCTAAGATGAGCCTTCAAAAGGAATATGTCCGCTACCTTTCCAAGAGGATTGTGGAAGAGTTAGTTAAACGTGAAATGATAGAAGTTCCAAGTCCCTCTGAGTTGCGAGAGCGGGTGACCGGAGTTTTGGAAGCTGAGTTGAGGTTGGAAGAACAAGTCAACGAAGAAGTCAGAACGATTCTGAAGGACTACGCTGAAGAGATGCGCCGTACAGGAGTCTCTTACCAGGAAATGTTCAAGATCGTTAAGAACAAGCTGGTCAAAGATAAGAAAGTGATCCTTTGACGGATGCGCCTTAGCCGAGAAAAGGTCAATAGATTAGCCCACCTCGTCACGGAGGACTTGGTAGTCAACGACGCGATCGAATTCGTTGAGGACCGCAACACCATCAGACTCGAGGTCGTAAAGATTATCAACGAGGAACTAAAAAGCGAAGAGGACCTTGATCGAGAGGCCAGAAAGAAAATAGAGTCGCAGAAGAAGACGGTCCCGGAGGGAAGCTTGGAGTGGGACATTCTTTACCGTAAGTATTACGCTGAGGAGCTCAAGAAGCTGTAGAAGTCAAGGCAACTGAAAACAGAAACAGCGGCCAAGCAGCCGCTGTTTCTGTTTGGATAGGGTTGTTGGCGTGCTGAAGGTTACTGGCTTTCAGTGCGTTTCTTCAGCTTCGGACGATCGTCATCCTTGTTTGAAGGCTCGTCAGAGGTGTCCTCGGCATCCGGATTAGTTCGCCGCTTGAGTGACGGCTTGTTTGATTTCTCTCCTTCGGCGGGACGCTTGCGGTTTTCGAAGGCAATCAACTTTGATTTGATCTTGTCAAATTCCGAAGTATTAATGACATACTGATCGCGCTCCGGCAGTATTGTGGCGATGTTGGCTTGAGTCTTCTCGATGCGATCGCCAGTAGGCGGATGAGTCGAAAACGCCTTGGCCAAGGTACCGGGCTTCTTCTTTTCCTGAGCCTGAATTTTCTCGAAGAAAGAAACAAAGCTGGTCGGATCGTAGCCAGTCTTGTACATGTATTCCAAGCCTAGAAAGTCCGCTTCGGTTTCAGCCGTCCGACTGAAGTGAAGAAACTGAAGCGGGATGAGGAAACCGGCAGCCTGATAGAGCCCGTATCCGAGGCCACCGCCCAGGAAAATCAAGGGTATCGTTGCGTACTGGGCAATGGTGGCTTTTGTATATTGTTCGGTGCCATGCCTGGCAGCCACGTGGGCAATTTCATGTGCCATGACTCCAGCCAATTCTGCTTCTTCGTCTGCTGCCGTGACCAGTCCGGAATTAACGTAGAAAAACCCTCCCGGGAGAGCAAAGGCGTTCACTTCATCGGAGTCGACGACCTTGATAGTGAAAGGTACCTTTGCGTCGGAGTTCTTCACCAAGTTTTGCCCAACTCGGCTCACGTATTCGGTAATTTCGGGGTCGTTAAGCAGTTTGACCTGCCGCTCAACTTCTTGAGCAAGAGACTTACCCAGCGCGATCTCCTTCTCAAGAGAGATGAAATTCAAGTTGCCCTTGTTTACATTCCGGTTTCCGATCTCATCGACGTCCGAGTTCTTTGGCTTTTTCGCCAGGAGAGGGGTATTCAGACCTACACCCAACACTAAAACCAAAGAAACTGCCACAACCTTTCTTAATTGTTCCATTCGGATCACTCCTTTCCGAACTCTGGAGTCGCCAATGCTGTCAGTTTAGCACAAATGAGTGGCACCCCTCCCCAAATCTAACAGATTAGATCTGGGATCGTGAGATAAGGTTGTCTCTTCGTTACACGTCACGCGTGGATTCCTGGCTATCGCGACATTGTCATTATCCGGACAGGTGGAGATCTGCTTACAAAAATCCCTAATATGATGAGAGAAGGTCGCCGATTCTAAAAAGTGCCTTAAACGGTGCGTCAAATTAGGAAGAGGAGGGAGCCAAGCCCCGATGATAAAGGCCAACGGCTCCTCTAGGCATTGGTCATGATTGGTGTGAAGAAAGTCTCGACAGGTCAGATGTGGAAACATCAGGAATCAGGCGAAGTCTATGTCGTGACATCGCTCTACAGGGACGTTTTAGCGTCCTACGCTCTCCTCAGAACTGCCAACCATACAGGCTCCGAAAGCAACCGAAGAGCTCGAGTTGTGCGAACAGAAACCGGAGAAGGAATCTCTGGGTTCATGCTGGCCGATCTCGTTTAAACTCGAACGCAGCGTTCGAGTTCGCTTACTCACCTAAGAAAATCGAAGCAAGCGAATCAACTTTGATTCGTCTATCCGGTACTTGAAAGCCTTCTTTGACTGAATGAAAACGACAGGGATCTCATCCTTGAACTGATCATACAAACCGCGGTCGGTAAGAATGTCGATTTTTCTCAGGACAAAGGGAAACATCTTCTGGACTCTGTCCAAAATCTTGAGGGCTTCGTCACAGAGGCAACAATCGGGCTTGGAATAAAGGACCACTTCCTTCATCGTTGAGGTTCAACGAGACTTTTTTCTTCGCGGCTTTGTGCTCTTTGCAATCGCCTTACCCATCTCTTTGGATGACGCCGGATGCTGCCTCTGAGGACTCACCCGAGGACTTGGCTTAGAGTGCATTACTTCTCGAGCTTTTGGTGAAATGACCTTGGATGCCCTGTTTGCTTTCCCGATGCTAGCAGCACTTTTCGCGGGCAACTTTCCTTTCAGCGTACCTTTCTTTTCGCAGACAACGATCAGGTCAGGGCCGTTCTTGTCGTAATCTTCGAAATTGAAATTGCGATAAAAATCCGTTTTCTTAAAGCCAACTCCCCTAAGAAGTCCTTCCAAGTCGCTTTTGAAGTAAGGAAAGATTTCGGCTGTTCTCACGACAGAATCCCATCTGTTCTCATGTCTGTGGAAGGTTACTATGCTGAAATCAATTGACTTAGGGTTGAAGTCAAGCAAGCGGAAAAAAAGCGTTTCTTCAGATCCATTTCTTGACCCAGTTGGGGGAAAAAACCGAATCCGATTCCTAATGAGGTGATCATAGTTCCGATTCTGGAGAACGAATAAACCACCTGGATTGAGACATTTGTATATTTCCTGAAGCGCCTTTTTCAACTCTGGTTTCGTTCTCAGGTGCGAAATGGTGTCTCCAAGACAGGTAATGATGTCGAAGCCTTCAGAAAATCGCTTCGAAAGAGTGGTAAAGTCACCTAAAATGAACTCGACAGTCACGCCACAAGTGACTGCATTGGCCCTTGCCTTTTCAATCATTTTGGGACTCGCATCGACTCCCACGGCGTCGAGACCCAATCTCCGGAACATGATGACATGGAATCCCGTGCTGCAAGCGATGTCCAAAGAACTCTTTATTTTATAATCAGTTGTAAGCTTCTTGAAGAATGATCCCTCCGTTCCGATTCTTGTTGGCCAAGAGATCATCTGGTCATAAGAGTCACTGAGCTGATCGTAGAATTCTAGTACGGGAAGGACGCTTTTTTCCATAAACGAGAGAGCTAGGGTCAAAACCTCCTAACTCAACACTTTTAGTATCTGGAAATTACATTAAACAACGCAACTCTGCAAGGAAAAAAGGACGGTAAGGAAACGGCACTAACTGCCAGCAGAGAAAATTAGGATCTCGTGTGACAGGACCGGCAGGAAGGTCTCCTAAGTGGAGGGGGGAGTGTCCTTAAGAAACGATCGTGTTCTCAAGCTTAGATGCTTCTCTCCAGGTATACATAATGCGATGAATAACCGTGAGATTTGAAAGAATGGCCATAACCCAAAGCACTGGGGCCATGCGGTTTGAGAGAGCCCCGACGATCAGGAGAACGAGTCGCTCTGGCCGCTCCAGGAAGCCAACCTTGCAGAGAGGGATGAGGGACTCTGCCCTGGCTCGGGTATAGCTCGTCATAACGGCTCCCATCATTACCACTCCGGAGAGAACCATGTACGAAAGACGCTGAGCTTTGGAGTAATAGATCATGAGCCCAAGAAGCATCACGATGTCTGAGTAACGATCGAGTACTGAGTCGAAGAAGGCTCCGAACTTGGTCACGCTATTGGTAATACGAGCTACTCGTCCGTCCAGCATGTCGAAAATCCCTGCGAAAATGATAACGAGTCCGGCTTCCAAAAACTTTCCTCGAGCGAAGTAGAACGCGGCAACCACGGTAATGAGAAATCCCATGAAAGTAAGAAGATTGGGATTGATCCCGAGAAAAGCGACAAATGCCACGATCAAGTCAAGGAGAGTCTTGCAGAGTTTCCCAATAAATCGGCTGAACATACCGGATTAGACGGAATCTTCTTGGTCGTGGATCGTGATCAGCTTTAGTATTTCGAATTCCTTGGTTCCACCGGGAGTAGCGATCTTTACAGCGTCTCCTTCTTGACGGTTCAAAAGACCCTTTCCGATCGGAGACGTTGTGGAAATTAGCCCCTTCTGAATATCAGATTCCTCCACCGATACCAGCTTATAGGTGATCTGGGTATTCTTTTGAGTATCGAAAACCACGACGGTAGATCCGTACGAGACGCGGTCTCTGGGAATCTTTTCAAAATTAATCATGGCAACTTCAGCTAAGCGTTTTCGAAGATGGGCCAATTTGGCGTTGAGGATCTCTTGCCGTTGCTTGGCTGACTGATACTCAGCGTTCTCGCTCAGATCGCCCATGGCCACCGCCTTCTTAAGCTCTTGAGGAAGCTCATTCTTCAGCTCGTGTTCAATGAGCCGTATTTCCTCTTCCAATTTCCTCTTGATGTGTATGGTCATAAATGGAGCCTCCTATTAGCGGCTGAGGTTTCGAATCGGATCCCTATTGCAGTCCTTTTTTTACTTTAGTGGTGCAGCTCGCTCTTCCAAATGTTCGAATCTTGAGGAAACAGCTCTATCGTTGCATCAAAACAGCCCAAACTTTATTCTTAGGAATCGTTTGGGATCTTGTCGAAAATCATAGATTAACTTAATCAACTCAGCCGAAGCATTGTTGAGGTTCGTATACAACGAAGGATCCACGAACAATTTTCCGATCGTGCCCTCCCCTTGATTGATCCTTTCAGCCAAGGTAGAAAACTTAGTGATAGACTCGCGCAACTGAATATACAGAGCGTCATCCTTGGACAGTTTACCCAGCAATCCTTCGCCCTTTTCGATGCGCTCTGCCACAACGTTTAGCCGGGCCAGCAAGGTATCGGCACGGTTGAACAATGCGGGGTCCTGGACCAACTTCCCAAGCGTTCCTTCGCCGGATTCGACTCTGGCGATGACTTCACTTGCTCTGCCGAGAGTCTGGTTGAGTCGATCATACAGCTCGCGATCCGTAATGAGCCTGCCCATGGAGCCCTGCCCAGTCCTGACCTCCACTAGCAACTTCTCAGCCTCGCCCACGGTTCGGTCCATCTTGGCAAATAGCGAAGGATCATTGATGAATTTGCCAATCGTTCCCTGGCCTTGATCAATCTTTGCAATGATGCGGTTCAGTTTGTCGACAAAATCTCCCAAATTAGCGACAAGGTCATTGCTGTTTTGGATAATTTTCTTAATGTCTGCAGTCTCAGAGCTCTTCACTTCCCCGTTGGGAGGGATCACTTTCGCGGTCACAGACCCGCGCGAAATGTCTATGTACTTGTCACCCAACAGGCCAATAGAGCCCAACGAAGCGATGGAATCCTCGCGGATCGATTCCTTGTAAGTAGTGTCGATCCGCATCACGACCTCAACGACGCGATTTGGGTCGGGGGAAGAAGTCACGTTTACGGTGTGTACATTCCCTGCCTCGATCCCCGCCAGCCAAACTAAGGAACCTTTTTTGAGACCGGCGGCAGTTGGCAGATAAGTTTTAAGGTCGTACTTGGACCTGAAGAAGCTTATGCCGCCACCGATCAGGATTATGGAGATGGCCAATATCGTAAAACCTGCGAGAACTAGAATGCCGACTCGCAGTTGCGCCCACATGAGGTTTTTTCTTGGCATCGGACCGCCCTAATTAGCTAGTGAAGAGACGACACTAATAGCTAATATTAGTTAGGAGAGAAACTTGCGAATATATTCGTCTTGGCTTCGGCGGAGGTTTTCGTGAACACCGTCAAAAATGATTTCTCCGTCCTTGAGCATTAAGAAACGGGTATTAACCAGACATAGGTTGCTTTCCTCGTCCTTTAGGAAACGCAGGGTTCCGCGTTCGTGGCCTAAGTATTCATTCGCCATCGTGGAGGCATCTTTGAGTCGATGGGTAACAAAAACAGAGCTGACACCTTCAAGATCACGCAGTTTGATGACAAGCTCATTGATGGTTCTCGCCGTGATCGGATCCAGCCCGGCAGTCGGCTCGTCGTAAAGCATGATCTTAGGATTTCCGACCAGGGACCGGGCGATGGCGGCTCGCTTTCGCATGCCACCTGAAAGCTCAGCAGGCATCTTTTCGATGGCGTCTTCGAGATTCACGAATCCCAGTGTTTTCCTGACTAGGGGATAGATCTCATCGTCATCAAGCTCACCCTGCTCATGCAATCGATATCCAACATTCTCAAAAACCGAGAGCGAGTCAAAGAGGGCTCCTTCCTGGAAGACCATCCCGATCTTCTTACGGACCTCCATCAGCTTCGTCTCACGGTATGACGAAATCTCCTCTCCGTCCACCCAGATTTCCCCTTCATCAGGTTTGAATAGGCCGACGATGAGTTTCAAGATGGTTGATTTACCGGAGCCGCTCCCTCCTAGAATGATTTTGGTTTCCCCGCGTCTAACCGAGAACGAAATATCTTTGAGAACCGGCTTGTCATCGTAATATTTATAAACTCTCTTGAATTCGATGGCTGGGGTGAGTCTGTGATCGGACTGATCCATCATAATCACAGAACGTGCAAGAGCAACCGGGTGAGAAAGAAGTCGGCTACAAAGATGAGAATCATTGAAGAGACCACGGACTGTGTCGTGGACCTTCCCACGCCTTGTGTCCCCCCGTATGTCCGCAAACCGCAGTAACAACCTACCAGAGAGAGGATAAAACCAAACGCGGGCGGCTTGACCAAACCCTGGACCAAATCAGAGTAACTCAGCTCGTCATAAGATGAGGTCAAATAGAGGGTCGGGCTTATCCCCAAAATCGAATAGGCGACGAACAGGCCACCCATGATCCCGATGAAAACGCACAAGATCGTCAATAGTGGCACCATTGCAATTGATGCGAAAACGCGCGGAGTCACCAGCTTCTTGATTGGGTCGGTTCCCAAAGACCGCATAGCATCGATTTGTTCACTTACGATCATCGAACCGAGTTCTGCCGCAATGCCGGAGCCAATTCTCCCCGCCACAACCACTGCGGTCAAGACAGGTCCCAGTTCCCTGACCAGCGCCACTGAGACGAGTTGGCCGGTGGCTGCCACCGCACCAAATGAACTCAAAGATTTTGCGGTTTGAAGAGTTAAGACGGCCCCGGTAAAAAAACCTGTCAGGCTCGTGATCGTCAGGGAACCGACCCCGATGCTGTCCATCTGTTCAAAGGCCTCGCGAATGTAGAGAGGGCGCCGGAATAGATTGAGAAGTGCGTTAACCCCAAGAATCGACAGATTCTGGATTTCCAGCACCCATTCCTGAAGAAAGAAAGTCGGCCTGCTTGAGATATTTTCCATGAATGGATTAGATCGGCGTCATCGGGCATACTACCGATTCCTCAAATCTGAGTCAAGAATGATCCCCCCAGAGAAAAGATGTGGTCAAAAGTGACAGTATTCGCACCATTCGATGAATTCGACGAGCCTGGTGGGTTACCGCTGCGGAGAGATAACCAAACGGGGAGTACCGTAGATTGCTGACACGCTGCCCCTCGATTCATGCGCGATGAGTTCCAAAGCCCATCGATTCCGCGAAGCCTTAACAATTCCCAGCGGGCCGACAACGTTGGCCCACCAAACGTCCGCGGAGTTTTCCTCGGTATCCACGAATCGTATCTTGTGGGTTTTGAAATGACCGGCTACAACCCTAACTTCTTCCTGGCCCAGATCGATCTGAGCCCAATCTCGAGCTGGCCGTGAGGGAAGGGAAGTCTGGACATTGAGCATTGAAACGGGAACCGCCACTGGGGGATTTTCGCCAACCTGTGTCAGAATTTCTCCGACCGCTCCTTCAGTGAATCGCGTCAGATTGCCAAATGGTCGCAGGATCTTGTTAATAGTTCGTTCTTGCTGCGAATTTACTGGCTGAACGTCGGTCTCGAGCCAAAAAAGGGATTGCGATTCTCGGAGCTCCTCTCCTACCACGGAAAGCGTCAGGTGAAAAACTTCGAGATAATCAGGATGGAACAGCGTAACCTTATATTTTGATGATTCTCCAACCTTCCATACATTAATTCCAAAGAGGCCCGGGTTCAATGGCACATCGACGCTCTCAAGAAGGCTTCTTTTCTTAAACGTGACACCTTGCCCGGAAGCTGTCGAAGCCAATAGGACCACACAAAGACCAAGGGTCATTACTACCGCTAGTAGTGATGTGCCTTGCACAAGATGCCCCATCACGCAACATGGAAAAAACTTTCGGCCACCTAAATCGAATGATAATATTAGCGATTATGTTTGACTTTGTCACCGCTGGGGAATCGCACGGCAAGTCTCTGGTGGCCATTGTCTCAGGGGTTCCCCTGGGCCTTGAAATCGATTTAGACTTCATTAATCGCGATCTAAGACGCCGCCAGTCAGGCTATGGCCGTGGCGGTCGGATGAAGATTGAGAGCGATCGAATCGATATCATTTCCGGCGTTCGCTTTGGGAAAACCATCGGAAGTCCAATCGCCCTACAGATCGAGAATCGCGACTGGACCAACTGGCAAGACTCCATGTCAGTAGAAGCGAGGGAAGTCCCAGATAACAAAAGAAAAGAGGTAACCAAACCGCGCCCCGGACATGCAGACTTGGCCGGTGCACTGAAGTATAACACCAAAGACATTCGAAACATTTTGGAGCGGTCCAGTGCTCGGGAAACGACTGCACGCGTCGCCGTGGGAGGGATTGCGAAGATTTTGCTGTTCCGTTTCGGTATCGAGATCGCCAGCCATACAATTTCGATCGGTGAAGCGAGTCTGCCAGACGGCTTCGAGTATCAGTTCGAGGACATCAAGGCCGTTCGTGACAACATCGAACTGCGTTGCATCGATCGCCCAACTGAGCAGCGGATGGTGGAGGTTATCAAAGCAGCTCATATGAGTGGAGATACGGTCGGCGGAACCTTTGAGGTAAGGGCACACGGAGTTTTTCCAGGATTAGGTTCTCACACGGCCTGGGACAAGAAATTAGATGCGTTGCTCGCTCAAGCCATCGTTTCCATCAACGCTGTCAAGGCGGTTGACGTTGGCGCTGGTGAGCGCGGCAGCCGAATGCTTGGTTCGCACCTGCATGATGAGATCTTCTATTCGCGCGAAAAGGGGGGATTCTTTCGGGGTTCCAATAACGCCGGTGGAATCGAGGGAGGCATGTCCAATGGATGCGACGTTGTAGTCAGAGGACATGTCAAGCCGATTCCTACGCTGCGGAAGCCCCTCAGATCCGTCGATATCTTTAACAAGGAGTCTTTCGACGCGGCGTACGAACGATCAGACACGTGCGTTGTTCCCGCCGCTGGAGTCGTAGGCGAGGCTATGGTGGCCATCGTCTTGGCTCGGTGTTTTCTCGACAAAATCGGCGGGGATTCTCTCGAAGAAACTGAAAGGAATTTCCGAGGCTATTTAGAGCAACTGACCGATTTCTAGGATCCTCGGAGGTCCAATCAGCCTCACTTAAGGTTCATGATTCTCCCCATCATCAAATATGGCAATCCTGTTTTGCAGCAGGTATGCGAGCCCATTACCGTCTTCGGTGGAGAGCTGGAAGCTTTGTCTAAAAACATGATTGAGACAATGTATGCGGCGCCAGGGTACGGTTTAGCTGCCCCCCAGGTGGGTGTGTCGCAGAGGCTGATCGTCATCGATGTGACCGTGGGCGAAAAGCTGGATTCTCTTATCGTGCTAGCAAATCCGGAGCTGATCAATATCGAGGGGGACCAGTACGAGGAGGAGGGATGTCTCAGCATTCCGGAATTTACGGCCAGGGTTCATAGACCTCACCGTGTGATTGTGAGCGGGCGGGATTTGAAGGGCAGGGAGCGAGTCATAGAGGGTGAAAGCGTTCTCGCGCGAGTTTTTGCGCATGAGATCGATCATTTGAATGGTATTTTGTTTATCGATCACCTCGGAGCCATCAAGAGAGATATCATCAAACGCAAGATTCGCAAGAAAGTGCGCGCCGGGGAGTGGTAATGCGGCTGATTTTCATGGGGACTCCTCAGTTTGCCGTGCCCACCCTTGACGCTCTTCTTTCCAGCCCATATGAGATTGTGGCTGTGTTCACCCAGCCGGACAAACCTTCCGGACGCGGAGAAAAGCTGTCCGCGCCTCCAGTTAAGGAGATTGCACAAAAACATCGAATCCAGGTCTTTCAACCGGAAAAGCTAAGGACGGAAAGACCGAGATTTGACAGCTTGAGCCCCGACGCTCTTGTCGTCGTAGCCTATGGCAAGATCCTCCCGTCCTGGCTGTTTGAGATGCCACGGTATGGAGCCACTAATCTTCATGCGTCGCTCTTGCCTAAGTATCGTGGCGCCGCGCCAATAAATTGGGCGGTCGCCAACGGGGAAAATGTGACGGGAGTCACGACTATGAGGATTGAGGCAGGCCTGGACACTGGCGCAATCTTCCTGCAGGAACAAATTTCAATTGGTTTCCTTGATACTGCTTCCGAGATTCACGATCGATTGGCTTTCTTGGGTTCGAGGTTGCTCCTAAGGACACTCGACTTATTGGAACGCGATGCTGTAACTCCTTTGCCCCAAGACCCGTCGCAGGCCAGTTATGCTCCGATGCTAAAGAAGGCAGACGGCGAATTGAATTGGGATCAGTCAGCGACCGAGATTTACAATCGCGTGCGCGCATTTAATCCTTGGCCGGGAACCTACACATATCTTAACGGTGCAGTTCTCAAGATATGGAAAGCCTTCCCAATCGAAATGTCTATCAGCCATCATGTCACTGGAGTTCTCACTCACGCAGGCGCCTCCGGGGCCATCGTAACTTGCCGGATTGGGTCCCTGCGACTGGAAGAAGTCCAGCTCGAGAATCACAGAAGAATTTTCGCCACTGACTTCCTTCATGGAATCCGACTTTCTCAACATCAGTCGATGGTTCTAGGAAGATAGGTATCTTGCCCATCTCCCCCGCTCGACGTGCAAGCTTCCAGATCCTGCTCAGGACCGAGAGGGACAAAGCCTACACCACAGAACTTCTCCATACTCAAGCCCGAGCTTCCCTCGATGCTAGAGACCACAGACTGATGACGGAGCTCGTACTGGGTGTACTGAGAAATCAGACCCTCCTGGATTGGTATCTCTCCAGATTTAGCAGGATCGCCTTCGAAAGGTTGGACCTCGAAGTCAAGTTGGCCCTTCGGTTAGCGGCTTATCAGATTCTCATTCTGACACGAGTGCCGGTGCATGCAGCTATCGGTGAGTCCGTTGAACTGGTAAAGTCCTCAAGAACCAAGTCAGCCAGGGGATTGGTAAATGCCGTACTTCGCAAGCTGAGCCGAGTTGAGTTCCAGCAACTCCTTGAAGGGCTATCCATGGAAACCACTCACGATCTGAGCATTCGCTATTCTCATCCTGAGTGGCTCATCCAGCGTTGGCGACACCACTATGACTCTGAGACGGTAGTTCGACTTCTACAGCGAAACAATCAACCCCCCCGGGTTTTCCTACGATCGAATTGTCCCGGTCTCACACGGGATGTCTTGTCGGAAGAACTGACACGTCATCAGATCCAGGCAGTGTCTAGCCCTTTGTGTGGAGACATCTTGGAGGTGATCCGTGGAGATCCTCAGGAGACAGCTTTCTTGCAGCAGCACAAGATCTTACTTCAGGATATGGGATCCCAATTCATTCCTTACCTACTTAAGGCAGATAAAACCGATCTTTGTTTGGATCTCTGCGCCGCACCCGGAGGGAAGGCTTCGCAGATAGCCTGGATGACCCAGGGGGAAGCTAGGGTTGTTGCCATGGACATTCATTGGCGCCGGGCACAGACCATACGCGAACTTCATGGAAGTCACTGGCGAAATCTGTGCTGCGTCGTTGCCGATGGAACACAACTGTTGCCCTTCTCCGTCCAATTCGACAAAGTTTTGGTTGATGCTCCCTGCTCTGGAACGGGAACCTTGCGGAGGAACGCTGAGATTCGCTGGAGGCTCACGCCCGGTGATCTAACAGAACTAAGCAGACTACAAACGTCCTTATTGGAAAAAGCCTCCAGCTCTGTGAAACCCGGGGCGCTTCTAGTTTACTCCACATGCTCTTTGGAGCCCGAAGAGAATGAGCAGATCATCACAGCCTTTCTGGAGAAACATCCTGAATTTCACGTGGAGCTGCCTGCTGATGAGCGCTTCACTCGATTTTTTGACTCGCAACGCTACTTTAGAGTGCTGCCATCTATATTTGACTCCGACGGGTTCTTCGCAGCTTTGTTAAGGAAGACTCAAAACAGCCGATAAAACAGATTAGCTCATGGGCATAGGGTGATTATTCTGTATGAAACAGAAATGTGTTGACGACTGCAATTATTTGCGCATAATAGCGAACGTTTCTTGATCTGTGGCGTGAAGAAGGCAAACTCAGTTGGATTGTCAGGAGCGCGTCTTTTTCCTGCCCTGATTTTCCTTCCAGTTCAGTCCCCTGTGAGCTCTGTCTAGGCCTCCCCCCGGGTTTGGTGCATTAGCTTCTCATATCGAGTGTCGTGAGGTTTTTCATGAATACCAGCCTTGTTGCGCGAGGGCCGCAATCGTCGCCTGATCATCGAATCAACTACCTGAAGAGTCTCCCTTTCTTTGCTCTTCACGTAGCGTGTCTGCTGGCCTTCTTCACAGGAGTCTCCTGGAAG
>Ga0075424_100000954_pt1 | contig 24352 bp, 18 predicted proteins | sample SoiMethybrSBSTD3_FD_75301 | JGI IMG/M metagenome (GOLD analysis project Ga0075424, IMG submission 75301) | Bulk soil microbial communities from a Populus tree surrounding site in Tennessee, USA - Soil MetaG P. TD hybrid SBSTD3 | ecosystem: Environmental > Terrestrial > Soil > Tree plantation... | reverse complement strand
CCGGCGCGACCGTTACTGTTCGCAACGAAGATAGCGGGCAAAGTCAAAGCACTACCACGGATGCGCGCGGAATCTATCGCTTTTACAACTTGCCGCCAGGCAATTCCGCCCTCTTTGTACAGGCCCGTGGCTTCAAGCGTTTCGACTTCAGCAACGCTTATCTTGGGGTTGGGCGGATGAACGAGATCAATGCGACGCTCGAGGTCGGCGCAGCTTCGGAGACGGTAGCAGTGGCGGCCGCACCTGTACAGGTTGAAACCGCCTCTGTGAGTGCGATGGTTTCAAACCAGCCTGTCGAAGCCCAATCAAAAGATCTCGGGGACTTCTTTGAATATGCGATCAGCCAGAAGATCACCATTGGCAGGAACCAGTCCGCCCTAGTGCCCATCCTAAGCGCTCGTGTTGAGGCCGAAAAAGTCTCTCTCTGGAATGAAGAGGACAAAGAAATTCGCCGTGCCGTTTGGCTGAAGAACACGAGCGGCCTGACCGTCGATTCCGGCACCTTTAACGTGCTCGAAAGCGATGCGTTTGCTGGGGAAGGACTCCTGGAAACACTGCACCCTGATGAGCGTCGACTTCTCTCCTACGCCGCCGATCCGGCCCTGCGCGTCAAGATGAGGCAGGAAGGCAGCGAAAAGCCGGTGAGTCATCTACGGATTGCCAAGGGCGTGATGGTCTTGACTCGGGAATTGCGGGAGACTCGCAATTACACCGTTCACAACGCCGATAAGTCTCCGCGCCAACTTGTCATCGAGCATCCCGCCCGGGAGAACTGGACGATAGTTCCAGGTGGACCTAACCCAGAGAGACGACCGAGTCGTTCCTGCGCTTTCGTTTGAGCGTGGCGCCCGATGCCACAGAGCATTTCACTCTCGAGGAGCGCCATCCTGAAAACACTCAGATCGAGCTCAATGGCCTCGATGAAAAACAGGTGACTTTACTAGTTGAGAACCAGAGTCTGACTCCTGCCGCACAGCAGGCGCTGCACAAGGTTCTGGACCAGAAGAATCAGGTCGGAGCTCTTGAGAATGAAATCAGCTCGCGCCAGCACGAAATCGATGCCATCGCCAGGGACCAGGCGCGCGTCCGCGAGAACATGAAGGCGCTGAAAGGCAGTTCGGAAGAGAAAGCTCTGCTCCAACGCTATGCCCGGCAACTCGATCAGCAGGAAGACCGCCTCAACAACCTGCAAAAAGAGATCAACGATCTAAACGGGAAGAAAGCTCACGCGGATGTGGAGCTAGACCGGATTGTTCAAGCGATCGCGATGGATGAGAGTCTGTAGCCAGGCACCCATGTTTGGGATCTCGGCTGCCTAAGACGGGGTCTGGATCGTACGCTGAAAACTGAGAAGTCGTTTCATGAATGATCCGGGAAGGGCACGGCTTCCAGCCGTGCCGCTGAGCTCAAATGAGACGAGTTTTGAGGACCCAGAGCCACAACCGAGAACTGAGAACAGAGAACTGAGAACTGACAACTGACAACTGACAACTGCCAACTGCCTTTCAACTACACTAATCCCAGATGCCTGTCTCCATTCCCCATCTGCGGCGCTGGTTCGTGCTGGCTGCGGTCTTCGTTTGCCTGGTCGTCGCAGGCGTGTATCTCCATCGCCGACGTCAGGTGCGGGAGGTGTTGAAGCACATTCCCGGCAAGATGAATGTCGACGTCCAACAGACCGCCGAAGGGTTCAAGATCTCCAAATCGGAAGGCGGACGCACAATTTTCACCATTCAGGCCACCAAGGTTGTGCAGTTCAAGGTAGGCGGTCGAGCAGAACTACGGAACGTAATGATCACTCTCTACGGACGAGACTCGAGCCGATACGACCAGATTTACGGCGACGATTTTGCCTACGATCCTAAGTCCGGGGATGTGACCGCAAAAAGTGAAGTGCGCATCGACCTGGAAGCCAATCCGGAAGGCCTGCTCAAGCCTGATCAATCCGTACCGACAGCGTTGAGGAACCCGATTCACCTGGTGACTCGCGACCTCAATTTCAACCAGAAAAGTGGGAATGCTTTCACGAAGGCAAAAGTCGAATTGCGCATGTCGCAAGCTTCGGGGTCGGCGATGGGCGTGCACTACACCGCCGACGACAATGTATTGACATTGGAATCGCAGGTCGAACTAGCACTGAGCGGGTCATCCGAGACCAAACTGATGGCCACCCGGGGTGTGATTTCCAAGTCTCCCCGCCAGGTCGTGCTTGAACATACGAAGCTGATTCACGGTCCGCAAACGATCGAAGCCCAGCGGGCAACGGCATTTTTGAACGAAGACAATTCCGTGGACCGCGTGGTTGTTCACGATGGTGTGCAAGCCGATTTTCAAGGCGACTCCTTCATTCATGGACGTGCGGAACAAGCGGAGTTCAAAGTCAACGAGGCGCAGGACGGTGTATCCCGCGCTGTTTTGACGGGAAATGTGCGCCTCGATTCCTCCGGAGAGCGCCCTTCGCAGGCGAGCGCGGGGCGGGTGGTCGTTGACTTTGCTGGAAAGAACGTAGTGAGCAAAATTCGAGCGGAAGACAACGTCAAACTCGTCGAACTTCCCGCCAGCCCGCAAGGCATAGCAGAACCGAATGCGCAGCAGGTCGAGGTCAGCGCGCCAGCGATTGATTTTGTGCTTGCCAAGGGCAAGCATCTCGATCAGGCCTCGACTTCCGAGGCGGCTCAGATTGTGATCTCATCGCCGGTCGATCGCTCCCGCACGGTGGTCACCGCGGCAAGATTCGACGCGAAGTTCAACGAGCGCAGCCGGCTAAGTACGGTGCATGGGCCCAACGCCCGCATCGTGAATATCACTCCGGGCCAACCTGACCGCTCCAGCACCAGTCAGGCTCTTGACGCGACCTTCCGACCGGCGGGCGGCATCGACTCGATCCTGCAGCAAGGGAATGTTCTCTACGAGGACGGCGAACGCCAGGTACAAGCGGATCGGGCGCGCTATACCCCGGCCGACCAGATGCTCGAGGTCAGTGGTTCGCCACGAATCACCGACAAGGGGCTGACGACCACGGCGCAAACCGTGCGCATGAATCGCACCACCGGCGATGCGACTGCTGAAGGGGACGTCAAGAGCACGTACAGCGACCTTCGCGAACAACCGAATGGGGCGCTGCTGGCATCTTCCTCGCCGATTCACATTACTGCGCGCGCCATGATTGTGCATCGCACCACTGCTGTTGCTACCTATTCGGGAGATGCCCGCATCTGGCAGGATGCCAACGTCGTCCAGGCTCCCACTCTGCAATTCGATCGTGACCACCGGTCGGTGGTGGCGCAAGGTAACGAGCAGCCCGTTTCCACAGTTTTGGTCCAAGTCGACAAGAAGGGAAATGCCACACCCATCTCCATTACCTCGAGTCGGTTGACCTACACAGATTTCGAGCATCGCGCCCATTTTGAAGGCGGCGTAGTTGCACGCGGCGCCGACCTGACCATGACGGCTGACTTCCTTGACGCGCTCATGGTTCCAAGAGACCAGGCGACACCAAATCAGTCGTTGAAGGGGCAGGGTCAACTCGACCGGATCGTGGCAACAGGCAACGTCACCATCCAGGAACCAAATCGCAGAGCGGTAGGTGAAAAACTTGTTTACACCGTCGCCGATGACAAATATGTCTTGAACGGCGGATCGCCTAGCATTTTTGATGCCGAACACGGCAAAATCAGTGGCAATTCGTTGACTTTCTATAAACGCGATGATAGGGTTCTGGTGGAAGGAAAAGATAGCTCTCCTGCCGTCACCCAGACGCGAGTGGCACGTTAAATGCACTCATTGGCCACTGACGAAATCGGAAAAACTTACCGTGGTCGTCCGGTGGTAAATGGGGTAAGCCTGCGCGTCGAGCAGGGCGAAGTCGTTGGTTTATTAGGACCTAACGGCGCCGGCAAGACTACTTCTTTTTACGCCATCGTCGGCCTTGTCCCTCCGGACACGGGCCGTGTTCTATACGACGATGAGAACATCACCGACGTCCCCATGTATCTGCGGGCGCGGCAATTTGGAATCAGCTACCTCCCTCAGGAACCTTCCGTTTTCCGTAAGTTGACGGTTGAGGAAAACATCCTTGCCGTCCTTGAGTGCCAACCGATTTCCTGGCACGAGCGCCGGGAGAAGATGGAACAGCTGATCGAGCAGTTGGGACTGGAGCATATCCGGCAAAACCGTGGATACGCTCTGTCGGGCGGCGAACGCCGACGGGTGGAAATCGCGCGCTGCCTCTGCATCAATCCTACGTTCATCTTGCTGGACGAACCATTTTCTGGGATTGACCCGATCGCTGTGCTGGACTTGCAGAAGATCATTTCCGATCTCAAGGCCAGCGGCATCGGCATCTTGATCACCGATCACAACGTGCGCGAAACGCTATCGGTAACGGATCGAGCGTACATCATCAACGAAGGAAGGATCTTCCGGACGGGAACGCCTGAGGCGTTAGGTAATGATCCGGAAGTGCGAAGGGTATACCTGGGCGAGAGCTTCTCGCTGGTGTGAAGTCAAGTGCCTTTAGGGGCAACAGACAAGGTGAAAACGTTACGGCTGTAACGTAGCCGCAACGAGAGTTTGCTTTGATACTCAGAGTGGTAGTTGGCGAAGGGCGGCTACGCCGCGGTTTTTCGTAACAGCTTCCATAGAAAGAGCTTACTGACTGAATGGTAATGCTGCAGCACAAATTGAATGTGAAGCTGTCGCAGCGCCAGATCCTCACACCGGGTCTCGTGCAGATGGTGTCTGTGCTTGCGCTCAACAAGATCGAGCTCAAGGACATGATCAATTCCGAGATGGTGGAAAACCCGGTGCTGGAGGAACTGGAGGATTCGGTCCCGCTTATCGATGAAGTTGGCCGCCGGGAAGAAGAGCGCGACCGGGTATCCCAAGCCGCGACCGAGGAGAATCCGGTTCCCGCCGCGGACAAGAAGGATCCCTTCGACGAAATCGATTTCGGATCATTCTTTCAGGAATATCTCGACCCCGGCTATAGAAGTCCGGGAGAGATGGAAGACATCGAGCGCCCATCGTTTGAAAATTTCCTCTCCAAGCCGAGCACTCTGACCGATCACCTGTCCTGGCAGCTGGGGTCGTTACCCATCAGCCGTCCCGTGCGCGAGGCGGCGGAGCTGATTATTGGCAACCTGAACGAAGACGGATATCTCATCGCGAGTGACGATGAGTTGATGGGTGTAACCGCCCCCGCAGCGCCGGAGGCCGATGCCGCCACCCAAGAAAATCTGCTGAAGGAAGCCGAAGCTCTGGGGATGGATGCAGTCGTAGATGGGGAAGCCCAGCCCGATTCCGAATTTTCGGCTGACTGGGCGAACTCAGCGAATCAATCTTCCGAAATCAGCGGAGTCTCCACCGCAGCGGCAGTAGCTCCTGCTCCTGCAGCAACGGTTGCTGCCGAACCAGCACAAGTTGCTCCGCTAGTGTCCCATCTTGTATATAAGCCCGGATTTACTCTCGCGGAGCTGCACGAAGCCCTTGAGGTCGTTCGTCAACTGGATCCTCCGGGCGTGGCCTGCCGTGATCTGCGCGAATGCCTTCTCTACCAGTTGCGCTATATCCAGCAGCAGCACGCCCAGCAAAAGAACAATGGCAATGGAGACGCGCAGGTGGTCGCTGATGCGATGGCAGTCGTCGATCAGCACCTGCGGGCGTTGCAGCTCAAGCAGTACAAGGAAATCGGCAAAGGGATTGGTCGTCCGATCGAGGCCGTGCAGCACGCGCTGGAGTTCATCAAGACTCTCGATCCCCGTCCCGGGCTGCGCTATAACAAAAGCACCACGCGCCTGATTGAGCCCGACGTGGCCTTCGTCAAGCACGGCGACGAGTGGCTCTGCCTGATGAACGATGAAGACGTTCCCCAGCTCCGGCTAAACCCAGCCTACAAACGCCTGCTGGTGAAAGATGGCAACGACAAGGACACGCGCAATTACGTGAAGGAGCGCTACAAGAGCGCGATCCAACTGATCAAGAACATCGAGCAGCGTAAGCAGACCATCATGAAAGTCTGCTATTCCATCGTGGCGCGCCAGCAGGACTTCCTGGAAAAGGGAATCGACCACCTGAAGCCGATGATGATCAAGGAGGTCGCGGAAGAAATCGGCGTGCATCCGTCAACGGTCAGCCGAGCGGTGGCCAGCAAATACGCCCACACGCCGCAGGGAGTCTTCGAGCTGCGTTACTTCTTCTCCGAAAGCGTCCAGGGTCCCGAGGGCGGCAATACCTCGTTGCTTATCTTGAAGCGGCGTGTCAAGAAGCTAATCGACGAAGAAGATCCTTCGCGCCCGTTGACAGATGAACAGATTACCCGCATCCTGCAGTCGCAAGGCATTCAGGTTACGCGTCGCACGGTAGCAAAGTACCGGGAAGATATGCGCATTCCCAGCACGCACCAGCGTCGCGTGAAAAAGTAACGCGGCGTTTCGCCGCAAGTAGCGCCGGCGTCCCGCCGGCAAGAGTAACAAGGAGGCGTGCAGACCAGAAGCGGCGAATCGCCTTACCCGACTCGCCACGAGAAAACGGGGTTGCGACCCCAGCAGCACCGGTAGTTTGAGCCCAGATCTATGGATGTAGGAATCCCAGGAGGGCGCTCAATGAACGTGGAGTACACCGGCAGACAATACGAAATCACCCCCGCCATCCGTAAAGAGGTCGAATCCGGCCTCGCCAAAATCCGCAAAATTCTAGGCGATCGATTTGAAACCAAGGTCATTCTTGCGGTCGAAAAGCACCGCCACAAGGCCGAAATCACCATCAGCCCTCGCAATGGTCCCATCGTCGGGCTGGCCCAAGCGACCGACATGAAGCTCGCCATCAGCGAGGCCTTGGGCCACCTCGAGAAGCAGGCCGTGAAATATAAAACCCGCCTGATCTCGAAGAAGCGCAAATCGCACAAGAAGTGGAACGGCGAAGCCAAGCAGGATCAGGTGGCCACGGCAGTCGGAGTGACTGAGACAACCTCGGTGCCGGTCGTGGTGCACAAGTTTCCCGCGGTGGCGAAAACCACTGAAGTTCATCTGACGCATTCGCACGAAGCCGTTGCACTTCGTCCCATGACACTCGAGGAAGCCATTAAGGAATGCCACTTCCGCGACCGGGACGTGTTCGTCTTTCGCGATCCGAAAGGCAAAGTGATGGTGCTGCACCGGACGCGAGATGGAAGGATGGAACTCATCGAAGCGCCGTAGAAAATCCGTCGTTGGTCCTCGGTCGTCGGTTGTTAGCTTGAAACGGGCACGTGCGGCCGCGTGCCCGTTGCGTTGTAGCCTCGCAAACCAGCTTCAGATCCACAAGACGCGGTCGGCTGCGATTCTCACTTTGACGACCGCCTTGGTTCCGACTAACATGCAAGGGCCTCTCCGCCACTCTTAATGATCGGCCAAACCATCTCTCACTATCGCATTGCCGAAAAGCTCGGCGGGGGCGGGATGGGTGTCGTTTATAAAGCAGAGGACACCCGTCTCCATCGCTTTGTCGCATTAAAGTTTCTGCCTGACGAGGTTGCGAAAGATCCCCAGGCTCTGGCTCGCTTCCGGCTCGAGGCGCAGGCGGCATCGGCTCTCAACCATCCCAATATCTGCACCATTTACGACGTCGGCGAGCAGCACGGCCAGGCCTTTATTGCCATGGAGTTCCTCGAGGGGATGACTCTGAAGCACCGCATCGCGGGGCGTCCTCTGGAGACGGATGTGCTGCTTTCACTTTCCATCGAAATCGCCGACGCGCTCGATGCAGCACATTCGCAGGGCATCATTCATCGCGACATCAAGCCGGCGAACATCTTCGTCACCAAACGTGGACACGCCAAGATTCTCGACTTCGGCCTAGCCAAAGTCGAGGCTGAAAAAAGGACGGCGCACGACGCTACGCAGACAGGCAATGCCGAGCCTCATCTGACGAGTCCTGGCACAGCCGTGGGGACAGTAGCCTACATGTCGCCTGAACAGGCGCGCGGACTGGAACTGGACTCGCGCTCCGATGTGTTTTCCTTCGGCGCGGTGCTCTACGAAATGGCCACGGGCCGTTTGCCTTTCGCCGGCGACACGTCAGCCGTAATCTTCGACTCAATCCTCAATCGCGAGCCGCCAGCCGTTCGTGAGTTCAATCCCGAACTTCCTGTAAAGCTCGATGAGGTCATTCGCACTGCGCTGGAGAAGGACCGCGAACTCCGCTATCAAGGTGCGAATGAACTTCGGGCCGAACTGAAGCGTCTGAAACGGGATACCAGTTCGGTCAAGGACCGCTCGGCAGGCAGCCGCTCTGAGGCTGCCGCAGTCACGCACGACTTAGGGCAATCCAGAGTTACCGGATCAACACCCAGCGCGGTGGTCACTGCGCAACGGAGCAACCTTGCGAAGGTGAGCATCGCTGCAGGGCTGGTCGTGTTACTTGCGGGGATAGGATTTGCCGTTTATCGGTGGACGGCGCGTTCCGGCTCCAGCGGGAACTTCAATCTGCAGAACATGCAGATCACCCGCCTCACGGAAAACGGCAAAGCAGGCGATCTGACTATTTCGCCCGACGGGCGCTATGTGGCCTGGATCGTGCAAGACGGCGAGAAATTCAGTGTATGGGTTCGCCAGGTCGCTACCGGCACCGATGTGCAGGTGTTGCCGCCCGAAGAGTTGCCGTTCAATGGTCTGCGCTTTTCCCCTGATGGCAACTATCTGTACTTCACGCGGGCTGACAAGGCGACCTTCAATTTCTCGTATCTGTACAAAATCGCTTCGCTGGGCGGTACGGCTACGCAGATCGTGCGCGATGTGGATACGTCGGTTGGGTTCTCTGCCGACAGCAAGCAGATCACGTACATGCGTGGTGTTCCGGACGAGGGTGTCTGGAACGTGATGATCTCATCTGCCGATGGAAGCAACGAACGCAAGTTGCTTACTGTGCATTCGCTGGTTGGAGCCGGTTTTGTGGCGACTCCAGCCTGGTCTCCGGATGGGAAAACCATCGCAGTTTCAATTTGGGAGCTTGCAGAAGGGCAACACCCGGTTCTGAAGGTTGTTACGGTCGCCGACGGAAATTCTAAGAACCTCTTTGTTCCCACGCCAGGTTCGACCTTAGGACCTCCGGTGTGGCTGCCGGATGGAACTGGACTTCTGCTTACGGTTCGGGAAGGCAGACCGGGAGCGCGCGGGCAGATCTGGTTTGTTAGCTATCCGGCCGGTGACGTGCGTCGATTCACCAATGACCCCACAGACTATTCCACCTGTTGTCTGGATCTGACGCGCGACGGCAAGACGCTGGCGGTCATGCAGGACAGCCCCACTGCGGATTTGTGGGTGGCTTCTGCGCGCTCTCTCGACGACGCCCGGCAGATCAGTTCCGGCGAGGCCCATCCAGTCGTGAACTGGACGGCAACGGGGAAAATTCTGACTGCGGGCGCGGGCGGCCAATTGGAAACAATGGCGCCGGATGGCAGTAATGTAACTCGTCTATCGCTGCGCGAGACTCCTCAGATCTTGCCTGCAGCTTGCCGAGACGGGCGGTATCTCGTGTACGTCGTGCGTAGCGGAGCGACGTCGGATGTGTGGCGTGTGGATGCGGCCGATGGCGGTAATCCGACCCAACTTACACACGTGGGCAGCGTGGGATCAGGGAATCGATTCAAGCTGGACTGCTCGCCGGACGGGAAATGGCTGGCGTTTTTGGCCTCGAATCCCGCCGCTTCGGCAAGCGCGTGGAGAATTGCGGTGGATGGCGGTGCGCCAACAAAATTGATCGATGATGTGGATCGTCCGCGACTGGCAATCTCGCCCAATGGACAGATGGTGGCGGCGCACTTGTGGGGCAAGACAGCTACCAGTCCATCGGTGCTGGCCGCAGTTCCAGCGCAGGGCGGCGAACCAATGTATCGTTTCGACGCGCCGCCAGGCATGTTCAACCTGTCGTGGTCGCCGGACGGAAAATCATTCCAATACATTCTGACCCGGGAAGGTGTGGGGAATCTTTGGGAGCAACCGCTGGCGGGAGGCTCCCCTCGCCAGCTCACCCATTTCAAGACCGATCAGATCGTAGACTTCGCGTGGTCGCAGGACGGTACACAGGTAGTTTTTGCGCGGGGAAACCAGAACAGCAACGTCGTACTGATCTCAAACTTCTACTAGAGCCGTTTTGCTCTTGGTGTTGTCCGAACTTTATAAAACTGTCATCCTGAGCGGAGAGAGGCGTAGCCGACCGGAGTCGAAGGGCTCCGCGTCGGCCTGCGACGCCACTGGCACTTCAGACTTTTTCTATGCTCGGACCACCTGAACGCGTGTACGATCCGCCTTCCCACTTGGCCAGCGTCCATGCATACGGCTCGCTGCATCCAGAAAAAATCATTGAGGTCTGAGGTACTGCTCAGGAACGCGGGGTTCCTCAACTCGCTTCGGCGCGTGGCTGCGCCTCCATCTTCGCTCGGGATGACAGTTGTAATCTCTAATCAACCGTGCCTGAATGCCAAGGCACAACTTCTCACGAGAGCATTCTCAAAGTGACAGGGCTCACGGAAGAGCCTGAACTTGGCAAGCGAGCTGGATGAGCACTCCTCGGGACTCGAATGCGTCCCGGCCCTTTATTCCACTGTCACCGACTTCGCCAAATTCCTGGGCTGATCGACGTCGCACCCGCGTCGCACCGCGATGTGATACGCCAATAACTGCAGCGGCACGATTTCTAGAATCGGAGCCAGTTCCTCTGGAGCGGTCGGAACAAAGATCACATGATCAGCAGCTTCCTTGATTTCTTCATCCCCTTCAGTCGCCAGCGCGATCACCTGTCCCGAGCGTGCCTTCACTTCTTTCAGGTTCGACATCGTCTTCTCATAACGCACGACAGATAGCGGATCGTTCGGATCACGGGTGGCGACAATCACCACGGGAAGGTTCTCATCGATGAGAGCATTGGGACCGTGCTTCATTTCGCCCGCGGGATAACCTTCGGCGTGAATGTAGGAAACTTCTTTCAGTTTGAGTGCACCCTCCAAAGCGATCGGGTAGTGGATACCGCGGCCAAGGAATAGGAAATCCTGCGCCCGCGAATAGAGCTTGGCGAGTTCTTCACAGGTTTCTTCCTGCGTGAGAATGTGCTCGAGTTTGCCGGGGAGCCGGGTCAGATCGTGTACTTCCTTCTTCGCCTGCTCGGGCGTGATCGTGCCCCGCACTTGTGCGAGATAGAGCGCGAACAAATACAGCGCGGTCAGTTGAGCGGTGAAGGCCTTGGTGGACGCAACGCCGATCTCAGGGCCGGCGTGGGTGTAAATGGTGCCAGCCGCTTCGCGTGTGACCATGGATCCGACCACATTGCAAATCGCAAGTGTCTTCGATCCCTTACCCTTGGCTTCACGCTGCGCCGCAATCGTGTCAGCCGTTTCGCCGGACTGTGTAATGAGCAGGGTGATTGTGTCGGGAGTGATGATGGGGTCGCGGTAGCGCCACTCGCTGGCGTAGTCGACCTCGACCGGAATGCGAGCCAGGCTTTCGATCATGAACTTGCCGGCTTGTCCGGCGTGCCAACTGGTTCCGCAAGCGGCGATGTTGATTTTCTTGGCGGCCCGGAATTCCGCTTCGCTGATCTCCATCTCCTCCAGAAAGATGTGTCCAGTGTCCTGCGAAACCCGACCCAGAGTGGTGTCGCGAACGGCCCGGGGCTGCTCGTAGATTTCCTTGAGCATGAAGTGCTTGAACCCGCCCTTTTCGGCCATGATCGGGTCCCAGGTAACGTGCTGTACCTGCCGCACGATAGGTTTCCCGTCGAAGTCGGTGAGCTGTACGCCTTCGGGCGTAATCACGGCCAAGTCGCCGTCCCCAAGGAAGAAGAGATCGCGAGTGTGGTAGAGAATCGCCGGGACGTCAGACGCAACGAAGTATTCTTCTTTTCCCAGTCCGATGACCGCCGGAGGGCCGTTACGCGCCGCCACGATCTTGTTGGGTTCGTCAATGGCGATGACGGCGAGAGCAAACACGCCGGTAAGTTCCTTCACTGTCTTGCGAACCGCTTCTTCCAAAGAAGGACGATGACCGTTGCCGGTTTTCAGAAAGTACTTCTCGACCAAATGGGCGATGATTTCTGTATCGGTTTCTGTAGTGAACTTGTGGCCGTCTTCCGCCAGCTTCTTTTTCAGGGAAAGATAGTTCTCAACAATGCCGTTATGAACGACGACAATTTTCCCGGTGCAATCCCGGTGCGGGTGGGCGTTCTCTTCGCTGGGGCGGCCGTGCGTAGCCCAGCGAGTGTGGCCAATGCCATAGGTCCCGTCCAGTGGCTTGAGACGAATCGCCTCTTCCAGATTGCGCAGCTTGCCTTCGGCGCGACGAATCTGGAGCCCATCTCCATTGCCGGCAACTGCGATACCTGCCGAGTCATAACCCCGATATTCCAGGCGCCGGAGGCCATCGATGATGACCGGCACGACGCGCTTCTTTCCCACGTATCCAACAATGCCGCACATGAAAGTATTCTCCTCGGAGCGCGCCGCTCACGGGCTCTCCTTACACAATCTTTACAACGCTTGCCGATGCAAGCCGGGTCGTTCGATCGGGGGTGTCAGTCTTCGAGGGAGTAACGGTATTCCTCAATTACGGGGTTGGTCAGAACTTCCCGGGCGATGCGCTCGACTTCCGACTGCGCTTCCGGCCTGCTCAGTTGGCCGTCGAGAGTGAGTTCGAAGTACTTGCCCTGCCGGACGTCCCCTAACCCTTTGTAGCCCATCTTCTTGAGCGCACCCTGAATCGTCTTTCCCTGGGGGTCCAGAACGCTCTTCTTAAGCGAAACGTACACGTAGGCTTTCATGGGTGGCATTCATTATACGTTAGGGGGCAATACTGGCGGGCTGAGCGGCTGTGAGCCGCGAAAACGGCGGTAACTTGCGGGAAGGCAAAATCTTGCCCCACGAACCGTAGTCAGCAGCAGGTCTAGTCCAGATTCTGGATTTGCTTGTCCAGGTCCGACAATGCTGCTGTCAGCATTTCGCGGTGTCGGGGATCATGGGCGGCTTCGAGTTGCTGAAGAATTCGTTTGCGGGACAAGCGGAGTCCTTCCAGCTGACGAATGCGGGTTGCTTGCTCCCTGGTTAGTCGTGGTTTCGGTTCTTTCCTGTTTTCTGCGGCCTCGGCTTGTTGAGCTTCAACTGACTTACTCTCCCATCCTCGTGCCATGAATTGAAATTATAAGCTGAGATTAGTTCGAGCTAGCGTGGCGTCGCTTTTCATTGAAAATCTATCGCAAAGCGCGAGTACATTGCCGACTGATCGGCAGTTCGCACCCTTATCAGTTCCTTCTCGATGAGCAGCGAAATCGGCCTGAAAGGAGACTTGGCAGAACATCGCATTCAGACGCTAGCTTGGCTCACGGCGATTGTAAGTTAGGTGGAATTGACAAAGTTGAATCGATGTAAAAATCAACTGAGTTCCTCAAACTACCGCTTGTCGTAGTTCTTTTCTCTTGGCAGAGCTGATAGCGTCGAATTATCATAGTTTGCGATTCGACACCGGAACTAACAAAAGGCGGGGCTTATTGTGGTGGACTGGTTTCCGGTACCCGCAGAGCTGCTGGGCCTGCAGCGGACTACTCTTCAGTCGAAGATGCGAAAGCTGAAGATTTCACGGAAAGACTACGCGGCCTGAGCTTTCAATTTCTTCTGTCTTGGGTTTTTCGGAAAATATTATCCAATCCCAACCGCTGCCGACTCCTCGATCTCTTCGGCTGCTGCCGCGGCGGCTTCTTCCAGCATGAACCCCAGGACTTCTTGTGGGACAGGCGCATTCCACACGGGCGCAAATGACTGGCGGTGAAGCGGCGATGGCCCGTGCGTGCGCAAGGCCGCCAGGTGATGGGGCGTGCTGTAGCCCTTGTTCGAGGCCAATCCGTATTGCGGATAGACCGGATCCCAGGCACAAATCATGCGATCTCGTTCAACCTTCGCCAAAATCGATGCTGCGGCGATGGAAGCCGACAAAGCGTCTCCATGAATAATCGCACGTTGCGGCAACTCGCAGTCGAGACGCAGGGCATCGACCAGTAAATAATCAGCACCGGGTTGCAGCTGCGCAACCGCCATGCGCATGGCTAAGCGGGATGCGTGGTAGATGTTGATCTGATCGATACGCGCCACATCCACCGCCGCGATCGACCAGGCGACTGCGTGCTCCCGGATGCGTTCTGCCAGTATCTCGCGCCGCTCGGGAAGCAGCAGCTTGGAATCCCGCAGTCCGCGAATGCGATACCCAGAATCGAGAATCACTGCTCCGGCTACCACCGGGCCGAAGAGGGAACCACGACCCACTTCATCTACTCCGGCCACGAGGCGCGCACCTGTGCTCCAGGCCTTTTTTTCAAAACGTATTGTGCAGCGCAGTCGTTTCAGCAGGCGCAGTTTGGCAGCCGCAGTGGAGAGTTTCTTGTCGGCAGGCTTGGGATTTCGAGGCACGGCTCAGAGTCTAAACGCATGTTCGCCGAGGTTGCTGTGGAAGCGCAAGCGTGATCTGCGGAGTGGCACTGGAGTGGCCTCATCCAACGAAAACTTGAAGACGCCCGAAACCACGACGGCCCTCGCTGGTATTGACAGCCCCCTCCGCTCCGCGTATGATTTTCCTCCAAGTTTGCCCCTTACCGGGCAGACCGTGAATTTCATGCAGAGTGGCTGAGGGACGAGCCCTGGGAAGCCACGACAACCGGACCGGGATCATATATCCCGGTTGCCAGGTGCCAACTCTCTCCCGGAAACGGGGAACATGAGATTCGGGCAAGCGGCTTTTGGTCCCGTTTTCCCGTAACCTCTTTTCCTTTTCCGGAAAAGAGGTCTTTGTTTTTGAGGACTTCTTTTCCCGGCTCGTACCCAGCTCCTCGCAAGATCGCGAGTAGCACGATGGCTCATTACGAATTGCGATGTCGGGAGTGCGGAAAAACCTGGGGCAACCAGCCGCGCTCGATCTGTGACGCCTGTTTCTCTCCCCTTGAAGTCAGCTACGACTACGATGCCGTCCGCGCGGAGTTCACGCGCGAGAAGATTTCCCAACGCGCCCCCAACATGTGGCGCTACTCCGAGCTTCTGCCGCTCCCTGAAGACTACAGGCCTTCCCTGTCCGTTGGCTTTACGCCGCTGCTGAGCGCGCCGCACCTCGCCCAGCAGATTGGCGCTCATAAACTGTTCCTGAAGAACGACGCGGTATGCCTGCCCACGCTGAGCTTCAAAGACCGCGTTGTGGCCGTCGCGCTCTCGCAGGCGCGCGCCTTCGGATTCGATACGGTTTCGTGCTCGTCCACGGGCAATCTCGCAAATTCAGTGGCCGCACAGGCCGCACGCAATGGCTTCAAAGCCTGGATCTTCCTTCCCGCCGATCTCGAGCCCGCCAAGATTCTCGGCACCCAGGTATATGGCGCGAAAGTCGTGCGCATTGCGGGCAGCTACGACCAGGTGAATCGCCTTTGCTCCCAGATCGCCGACGAGCATCGCTGGGGCTTCGTGAACGTCAATCTGCGTCCGTACTACGCGGAAGGCTCGAAAACAGTTGGCTTCGAGATTGCCGAACAGTTGGGTTGGCGCCTTCCCGATAACGTTGTTGTCCCGATGGCAGGTGGCTCACTGATCACCAAGATCAAGAAAGCCTTTGATGAGTTGATCGCGCTGGGTTTGGTCGAGCCGAAGCCGGTGAAGTTCTTCGGCGCTCAGGCCACGGGTTGCTCCCCGATCTCGACTGCCGTGAAGGCAGGTCGCAAAGAAATCGAACCTCAAAAACCCTCCACGATCGCGCGCTCGCTCGCCATCGGCAATCCCGCCGACGGTCATTACGCAATCAAGGCAATCACGAAGACGGGTGGATGGTCAGAAGACGTTTCCGACGCCGAAGTCGTGGACTCGATCCAGCTTCTCGCTGAGTCCGAAGGCGTGTTCACCGAAACCGCCGGAGGCGTAACAGTCGGCTGTGCCCGCAAGCTCTATCATGACGGCCGCATCTCGCCCGACGAGACCACGGTGCTCTGCATCACTGGCAACGGCCTGAAGACCACCGACGCGCTGGCCGACTCTTACGAAAGCGAAGCGGCGATCGCGCCCAAGCTGATCGAGTTTGAACGCTTCCTCGAAAACACGCTGGAACTTCCCGAAGCGGTGGGGGCATAACATGTCCATCACAGTGCAAATTCCCACAGCATTGCGGCGCCTCACAGCAGGCGTCAGTAACCTGAATTGTTCTGCAGCCAACCTGGGCGAGCTTTTCATCGTGCTCGACGAAAAGTTCCCCGAACTCAAGCCGCATCTGCGCGATGAGAGCGGAGAGATTCGCCGCTTCCTCAACGTCTACGTGAACGAGGAAGACATCCGTTTTCTGGGTGGACCGAGTTACGCGTTTCAGGACGGAGATGAAGTGCTCCTGGTGCCGTCAATTGCGGGCGGCGTATAGAAATCGCTAGCTCCCGATTGTGAGTCACAGCTTCGTGGAAAGCTCCCAGTCTACTGAAGGGGCGGGATCAGAGAGACCTTGCTCGATTATGGCTCGGGACGAATGCTCGCCGACGTCGGTCAGCAGAGCGCTATCGAGCACTCGTGACGGCTTAAGCACATGCAATTCCATGCCAGGTTTTAGGCCGTCAGTACTGCCTACATTGATTGTCACCTCAGTCACGCGACGAGTTTGTTCAATGCGCGTTTCGTCGACCCGGGCGATGCTTGCCTGTATAGGTTCTTTTAGCAGATAACTCATGTGTTGCGGAGGCAGAGTCGGTTGACCTGAGACCGGCTTTTCTTCATCTCCTCGCTTAAGCAGAAAGCCTCCGGAACGTCCCCCAAACAGTGAACTCGGTTCGGTTCCTGCGTTGATGGCGTTTGTGAAATCGATTAGTCGATCCGCGGCAATCAGGTAGTGACGTCCCCCCCAACGAACCGGCAACAATTCCGGGGCGATTCCCTCAAAGCCTTCGCGGTTATTGGGATATTTGAATTGCAACTTGAGAGTACCGTTCGTGAATGCGACACTGCCATAATTCAGATCGTACAAGCCCAGACAACCATTCCATGTGAATACGAAGCCGTTCTCAGGTGCTAGCGACAGGCTCACGTTCACTCCAAGTCCGTCACCCGTAGTAATGTTCGCCGGCCCAGTCAGTTTTGGTGTGCCGTAGTTCGCGACGAATAGCTCTAATCTTCGCCTGCGAAGCCGCTCTTGAAGACCCGGACGTTTTTTCCTCGTTTTGCTGAGTCTGGGAGTACGCGGAAAGATTGAGAAGACAACCGAGTAAGAGCAAAAAAACAATGCTTCAGGCTTGTCATGGCGCTGAGCAAATTCTAGCTTGATCTCCCAAGGCACTCCAAGGAAAGCCCTGGACAAGGTGGAACTAAGGTCATTTCGAATTGTTCCTCTGCCTCACCGTCAACACCGGACATTCCGCCAGCCGCACCACTTTCTCCGCCACCGATCCGAACACAAAGCGTTCGAAGCCCGTCGAGCCGTGGGTTGAGATCACGATCAGATCGACGCTCTCCGCTTTCGCGATCGTCACAATCTCTTCCGCGGCGGGCCCATGTCCCACCATGGTGCGAACCTTCACTTTCTTGCTGACCAATTCCTCGCTCGCTTTGCGCAGCCGCTCCGTCGCCTCGGCGTGGAGATATTTCTCGTATTCCGGAATCTTGAAGACATAGTTTGGATCGGGTGGCACTCCTGGCAGGGCAGGAACGACATTCACCAGCAGTAATTCCGCATCAAAGTGATCGGCCAACTCGCTGGCGGCGCGCACACACGTGCAGGCCGGACCGCTGAAATCCGTAGGACTGAGAATTCTGCGAACAGGCAGCATGGGCTCCTCGAAGCGCCCGATTATAGACCAGGGGACCGAAATCGACAGAACGATGCGAGGTGCCCAGCCTACAACGCTCATGCCAGGCGGGATGGAAGAGAGCGGCCTCCATCCGATCGAGGGCGGTCTCTACTGGTAGCTGCTCGTACACGGTAACGAAGGCGTTGTCTGACCTCCCTGCAGGTTGTTGATGACGGACTCCTGCTGAAGAACAAAGTTTCCGTTCTTGTTCACGTAGTACTTCCAATCGTACAGTCCCAGGCCATAACCGAGGCTGTAAACCTCCATGTACTGGCACTGTGAGTAGTACTGGTTGCAGCTGTATTTATAGGTAAAGTAGCGCGTCTTGACCGATCCAACGTTGCCGACATTCGCCATGCTGGGCGCAGAAATGGAATTGACGACATTGCCGAGTGGTTGCGTCTGCGTTGGGGCGCATTGCGAATACATCTGATATTGCGTCTTCGAAGCTGGAATCTTGAGAGTAGTTCCCCCGCGATCTGTTCGAATGCAGCGCTCGGACATTGGGAGGTCCTGATTAAACCGTTTGAAGCTCGTCGGATCGTTCCAGTTCAGCTCGGTGGATCGATCGTAGATGTAGTAGCTGTCGAAGACCTTCACGTCCCAGGGATAGCCATTTTGACTCTTCGTCCAGAGGAAATATCCAGTACCCGCATAGGCGCTGTTGGCATAGTCAGGAACAATGGAGTTGTAAATGGGATTCGCATTCCCTGGGGCCATGTGTTGGTCGACACGGTTGGGATACGCCATGACGAAATAGTTCATCATGTCCTCAGTTCTTCGAGGACAAGAGAATGACTGGGCTTGAGACAGGGCAGGCACACAGGTGCAGAACAACAGGGCAAGAGCGCACTTGAACACAGAGACTCCTCGCGGCGCAAACCCGGGGGAAATTTCGCGCTTGAATTTTGGGATTTATGTGGGACGGACGCGAGGAATTCTACATCGTGGAATGTACAGTGCTACAAGTATTTCTTGGTCGGGCGTACGACCGTTAATTACTTCGGACCCTGCGGATGCCCAGCCTATCGCGCACTTTGCGAAGGCTGGGCCGCTCACCACCGGCCGGTGCACTGGAACGAAGTCGGACGTGTACCGATTCGCATCTCGACGGGTCCAAAGCATATTTCAATGAAAGGGTCCGAAGGCACGTCCGACCGCCCAACCCGGCCTTCGCGAAAAGCGCGATAGGCCAGGGCCCCCCGTGCGAAGCAATTTCCGGACTCTTGTGTCGCGCAACGCGCCAGAGCGAACCAATTCCCCGTGCGATCCTCCGTGCCCTCTGTGGTTTACACTTATTCTCACCGTTGTCAGCCGGCTTTAGTCCCTGTATAATCTAACTAACTGGTTAGTTAACAAGGAATCACCATGCCTACCGCCCCACCCCGTCCCCGTCTCGGTTCGCGTGGACGCCCCGAAGAAACCCGTACTGCCATTCTTCAGGCGGCGGTGCGCGAATTCGCCCGCGAAGGCATCGCCGGCGCACGCACCGACGCCATCGCCCGCGCCGCCAAGGTCAACAAGGCTCTGCTCTACTACTACTACCGAGACAAAGAAGCGCTCTACCAGGCCGCTCTCGATCATGTCTTTCAGGAGCGCAACGAATTCTTGCTGCGCGTGCTGGCGGAAAACGTTCCTCCTGGAGAAAAAATCCTGCGCTATGTGGGAGCCTTCTTCGACTACCTTGCCGAGCATCCTTCGCACCGTGAGATGGTGCAGCGCGAGATGGTCACGCGCGGCATGCACATGCAACGCATCGTGAAGCTCTACATGAAGCCGATCTACGAGGAACTGGTGAAGCTGCTGCGCGAAGGGATTGCCGCAGGCGTTTTCCGGCCCATCGATCCTCTGCAGTTCATTCCGTCGATGGTGGCGGTCATCGTTCACTACTTCGGCAGCGCGCCGATGATGAAGGTGATGACCCAACAGGATCCTCTCAGCCCCGACCGGATCGCTGCCCGCCGCGCCGCCATCCTTGATTTCATCTCGGCTGCTCTGTTCCGGCCCACGGCTCTGCCGTCCGAAGGAGAGCTTTCGTGAATGCCCGCAACCGCTTCTTCATCCTGTTGAGCATTATTTTTCTAATCGCTCTCGGCTATTACTTTTTCTCGACGCCTAGCAACCGCGATCTTGTGTTGATCGGAACAGTTGATTCCAACCAGGTCATCGTGAGCCCCCAGGTGATGGGCCGCTTGCAGAAGTTGCTGGTCGACGAAGGCACGCCCGTGAAGACCGGGGATCTGATCGCCGAAATTGATCCGGCGGAACTGGAAGCGCAGGAAAGGGCAGCTACCGCCACCATCGCCAGCCTGCGCTCCAAAGTCGCGGAGATGCGCTATACCGAGCAGTCGACCAAAGGCTCGACCACCAGCGACGTCGCCAACGCGCAAGCCAAACTCCAATCGACGAAAGCGCAACTGGCGCAGGCGCAGGCGACCCTGCAGCGCACCGAAAGCGATAGCCGCCGAATGATTGCCCTGGCTCAGCAAGGAGTCGCCTCGGAACAGGAGAAGGTCCAGGCGGAAACTAACCTCACCGCCGCCCAGGCCAATGTGCAGTCACTCAAAGACCAGGTGAGCGCTGCGGAAGCCGAACTGAAGGCCGCCGTCGCACGCACCCATCAGGCGGCCGCGGCGCAGAGCACCGTCGCCTCTACGATGGCAGACATGCGTACCGCCGAAGAACAAAAGCAGCAGGCGCAAGTCCGGCTGGGATACACCAAGATCTACGCCCCAGTGACAGGCACTGTGCTGGTGCGCGCCGCGCGCCAAGGCGAAGTGCTGAATGCCGGGCAGCCCATCGTCACCATCGTCGACCTCAGCGACACCTGGGTGCGTGCGGCGATTCCCGAGACGCAAGCTGATCACATCGGCCTCGGCGATATGTTGCACGTACGTCTACCCGGCGGCGCGATCACGTCAGGGAAGGTCTTCTACAAGGCCGCCGAGGCTGAGTTTGCGACACAGCGCGACGTCAATCGGCGCAAGCGCGATATCCGGACCATCGTGCTGAAGGTCCGCCTCGACAATCCCCGGGGCGCTTACGTGCCCGGCATGACAGCCGAAGTTCTGGTGTCTCCCGAACAACAACGCGGCACAGCCAACCAGAACGCGTCGGTGGAGCAGCATCCGTGAGCCCTGATGTCAAACCCGCCAACGGACGTGCCGAGACTCAGCGTCTCGACTGCGAAGGTCCCGACAAGCAAGGACCGAACGCGATCGATGTGGTGAACATCGTCAAGAAGTACGGCGACTTCACCGCCGTCGATGACGTCACGTTTGACGTGCAAGACGGCGAGATCTTCGGACTGCTGGGACCGAATGGTGCCGGAAAGTCCACGCTCATCCGCATGATGACCACGCTGATCCCAATCACCGCCGGGCGCGCCATCGTCGCAGGACACGATGTCGTTAAGGAACCGGATGGGGCGCGGCGCTGCATCGGCGTGATTCCACAGGCCTTGACCAGCGACCTCGACCTGACCGTCGAAGAGAACATGAACATCTATGCCAAGCTCTACGACGTCCCGGCAAAGCGGCGGAAAGAGTCGATCGATGAGCTGCTGGAGTTGGTCGACTTGACCAAGTGGCGCGAGGCGCAGACGAAAACGCTTTCCGGAGGCATGCGGCGACGCCTGGAGATTGCACGCGGGCTCGTGCACAGTCCACGAATCTTCTTTCTCGACGAGCCGACCACTGGCCTCGATCCCGTCTCTCGCGTAGCTGTCTGGGAGATGCTGACCAACATCAAGAAAAATCGCCAGCTTACCGTGCTCATCACCACGCACTACATGGACGAAGCCGACCGCCTCTGCGACCGCATCGCCATCGTGGATCACGGCAAGCTGGTGGCGCTCGATAGTCCCGCTGCATTGAAGGCGAGCGTGCCGGGATCCAACGTGATCGAGGCACAATTCGAAAATCCGCCTGCAGACTGGGAGGGTCGTCTGCGAAGCCTGAACGAAGTCACTTCCGTGCAGCATGAAGGCGCGGGCATGTATCGCGTCCTGACCGGAAATGGCTCGCGCACTACGACGGAGTTGGTGGAGCTAGCTGTGCAGGCCGGGGTCCCCGTGAAAACACTCTCCGTGCAGAACACCACGCTTGACGACGTGTTTGTCCACTACACCGGCCGCCAGCTGCGCGACGAACTGGTAAAGGCTTACGGTTTTGTCATGCCGCAGCGCCCAGGATTGCAGCCATGAACCGCATGCTGGCTATTGTCGAGCGCGAAATGCGCAAATTCTTCCGCTCGCCAACGCTCATGCTGGCCTCGATGGTCTTTCCTCTGGTGCAGCTGATCGTATTGGGCAATGCATTCGGCGGAAAGATCAAAGACGCACGGTTGGGTGTCGTCGACCAGGATCGCGGCACGCAAGCACTGAAAATCCGCGAGGCGATGGATTCCGTCCGCGCCAACATGCGTACATTTGTCCCGGTCTATTACAACGACGAGACCACAGCCCGCGAAGACGTACGCAACGGCAAGATCCACGGCGCCGTAATTATCCCGCCGCAGTACTCACGGCGCGTCTATGAGCAGGACAAGCCGCAAATCGCCCTGGTGGTCGACAACAGCGACAATTTCATGAGCGAGACGCTCGAGCAGGAACTGAGCGCCATCACCCAGGCACTCAACTCGCCCACCATCGAGCCACGCCTGCTGCAGCAGACCGTTCTGCAGATTGTTGAGCTTTATCCCTATATCGAGTACATGAAGTACCTTTTGCCCGGCTCGATCACTCTTGCGATGTTCGTCTCCGTCATGATTGGCGGAGGCATGCTGTACATCGACGACAAAGCGCGCGGTATACACGAAGGCTACCTCGTCACGCCGATCACCAAGACGGAGATGGTCTTTGGACTAAACCTGGCCGGTGCCATCAAGGCGGTGCTCACCGGAGTGGTGATCACGGTGGTAGGAGCGCTTCTCGCGGGGGTAAGCACAATTTTCGATCCGGCAACGGTGTTGGGCTTGCTGCTCATGATCGTGCTGACGTCGGTTGCGTTCAACACGATGATGTTCCTGCTGATGGTGCGCGTTGACGATCCTCTGGTCCCGCGCGCAATCTTCGGAATCCTCAACACTTTGTTGTTCTTTCCCAGCGGCTCGATCTATCCGGTTCAGGCATTTCCCACATGGCTGCGCGTGATTGCGAAAGCCGATCCGTTTACATACGCAGTGCACGGATTCAAAGGGCTGCTGCTGAAAGAGTCTGGACTGACGGCGATCGGCCCCGACATGCTGTATCTTGCGATCTTCGGGACCGCCGCGTTGGCGATTGCCACGCCTCTATTCAAACGCTCGCTGTGATTGTGGGGCGACGGGGGTCGTCGCCCGTCGAAAGTTGTGGATCATTCACTTATAGCTAAGTTGTTGAAAATGCGCTCAAGCGAATTCAAGATTGAAAATCGGGGTGCCGATGCCTCATGGGATGCCCGCCAGTAGCGTTTAGAAGCCGGAAGAGCGCATTTCGCGGGCTGGGATGACCTCTAGCCGTCCGGCGACCGTTGACGCGCCTACGGGCTCCTAAACGTGATTTTGTTAACCTATAGCTAATTACAAAAAGACCCTTGACAATGCGCAGAGAGTCCTTACTAAGACAAAAAGCTCTTAACCGAAAGATCGCAAAGACAGCACAAAGGTCGCAAAGGCGGGAGGACAACTGGAATTGAACGGGTGCAACGGAAAACTGAAATCGTGAGAACATTCAGCCGCTGCATCCCTCCTTTGCGTTCTTTGCGAGTCCTTCGCGGTAAAGCTTTTCTCTGCGTCCTCTGCGAGCCCTCGGCGTTCTCTGCGGTTCAATCTTGTGTTTTCTCCGGGAACTTTAAGCGCGGCAGAGGTTTCCGTTATGCTAGAGGCCTATGACGCTCATGGATGCTCCGGAATACGACGCCGAGCGCGCCCGGCGGAAGCGGCTCCGTATTGTGTCCATCATCTGCACGGTGTTGATTCTGGGATTCTTGGCTTATCAATTCCGTTTCTGGCCGGAGCGCCGTCTGGCCGACAAGTTTTTCACCGCGCTACAGAAGCAGGAATTCGAAACCGCCTATGGCATCTACATGGCCGACCCCACCTGGAAGCAGCATCCCGAAAAGCACTCAATGTATCCCTACAACGAGTTCTATCGGGACTGGGGACCGGGAGGCGAGTGGGGACCTATCAAAAACTATCGCATTTATGCGACCGGCGAGTGTCCAAAGGGCGGCAGCGGCGTAATTGTCGACGTGATCATCAACGACCGCGCGGAACACGAACAGCTTTACGTGGAGAAATCTGACAAGACGTTTAGTCCGTCGCCATGTAGCTAGGTCTTAGATCTTGGGTCTTAGGAATCAAATGTTGCGACGGTGGAATTTCAAAAAGCGGAAGGCCTGAAGGAAAGTTTATTTTCTAAGGCGGAAACCAAACGCTGACACCTGCGACCGAAGACCGAAGACCGAAGACCCAAGACCGAAGACCCAAGACCGAAGACCCAAGACCGAAGACCCAAGACCTACTACCTGCCGTCCCCCAACTGCTCGAGCGTTTTCTGCAGTGA
>Ga0075424_100000953_pt1 | contig 24356 bp, 14 predicted proteins | sample SoiMethybrSBSTD3_FD_75301 | JGI IMG/M metagenome (GOLD analysis project Ga0075424, IMG submission 75301) | Bulk soil microbial communities from a Populus tree surrounding site in Tennessee, USA - Soil MetaG P. TD hybrid SBSTD3 | ecosystem: Environmental > Terrestrial > Soil > Tree plantation... | reverse complement strand
CGAAGCTGACGGTGATCACCAGGAAGGCGTACGGCGGCGCATATTGCGTGATGTCGAGCAAGCACATTCGCACCGATGCCAACTTCGCGTGGCCGAGCGCCGAGATTGCAGTGATGGGCGCCGAGGGCGCGGTCAACATTCTGTACAAGCGCGAGCTCGATGCGGCGGCCGACATCGCCGCCGCACGCGCGGCGAAGATTGCCGAGTATCGCGAGAAGTTCGCGAATCCATACGTGGCCGCACAGCGCGGCTTCATCGACCAGGTGATCGAGCCGCGGCAGACGCGCGCCAAGCTGATTGCGGCGCTGCTGGCGCTGGATACCAAACGCGATCGCAATCCCCCGAAGAAGCACGGCAACATTCCGCTGTAGGGGCGATCAATTCAGAATGCAGAATTCAGAATGCAGAATTCAGAATGCAGACACTGACGTCCGCACTTCGTGCTTCTGCATTCTGCATTTTGCATTCTGCATTTCAGCCGTGCGCGCGTTCAGCAACCGCCTAGTACGCACGTACCAGTGACGCCAGCGCGCACGATCGTCATCGTGGTGTTCCTCGTCGTCTGGGGACTCATGACGCACGGCACCTATGCGGGGTCGGGCGATGAGCCGCACTACCTGATCGTCGCGCAGTCGATCGCGTTCGACGGCGACCTCGACGTCGAGAACAACTACGCGCAGCAGAACAACCTGATTGGCGCCGGTGGGCTGCAGCCTGGGCTGCATGCACAGCGCGGGCGCGGCGGCGTGCTGCGGCCGATTCATGACATCGGCCTGCCGCTCGTCGCTGCTCCGTACGTGCGCGTCGCCTACCCGTTGGCCGAGTGGCTGGCCGCACATCTTCCGGACGCGCTGCTGCAGGCTGCCCGGCTGAATGCTCCGCTGATCTTTCGTCATCTCATCGGCCTCGCCATCGCGCTGCTGACGGGGCTGCTCGGCGTTCAGCTGTTCTCGATCTTCTGCCGCATCACCACGTCCGAACGCCAAGCGATGTGGTGGGCCCTCCTGCTGACGCTGTCGCCGCCGCTTCTCTCGCATTCGTTTCTGTTCTTCACCGAGATTCCATCGGCGCTGCTCGTCGCATGGCTGGTGAAGGTGTTGAGCGATTCACGCGATGAGGAGGCACCGGCGCTGGTTGGAGCCGCCATTGGGCTGCTGCTGCTCATTCATGTGCGCAACATCGCGCTCGTCGTCGTGTTCCTCGCGTGGGCCGTGATGCGCTTTCGCCGCCGTGGACTGTCGCCCGCGTCGTGGGCGATGTTCGCGATGAGCGTGACGGCGCTGCTGGTCGTTCGAACCGTCGCGGTTCACACCTTCTGGGGCACGTTCGTCACCACGCCGATCGCGCGCCCGGATCTGTCGATGAGCGTGCTCGATGCCCTGCGTGAGATCGCGGCTCGAGCGATCGGGTTGCTGTTCAGCCGCGACTACGGACTGCTGTGGCTTGCGCCGGTGTATCTGTTGGCGATTGTCGGGCTGCGACTGATCCGATCGACTCCGTTGCTCGGGGCGCGCATGATCTGGGCCTTGCTGATCTCGTACCTGGCCACACTCCTCATCCCGTATTCGAACCCGTACGGTGTGGCCGGCGGCTTCGCGCCGGCCTCGCGAATGATCGTACCGGTCGTGCCGCTCCTCGCGGTCGCGGTGTTTGCCGCCGCACGGACGCTTCCCACGTCAAGCCGGCTGGTCGTTGTGCTTCAGATTGCGATCGACCTATTCGTCTGGCAGTGGCCGAAGACGCTGTGGAGAGGCGAGTGATCCGACTGATAGAATTGCACTGATTTGCGCAAAGTTCTCATCGCCAACCGCGGGGAGATCGCGGTGCGCGTCATCCGCGCGTGCCGCGACATGGGCCTCGCAACGGTGGCGGTGTACTCCGACTGCGATCGCGCGGCCCGTCACGTGCGCATGGCGGACGAGGCCGTGGCGATCGGCCGCAATCCAGCTGTCGAGAGCTACCTGCGCATCGATGCGATCCTCGATGCGGCACGAGTGGCCGGTGCCGATGCCATCCATCCCGGCTACGGCTTCCTGGCGGAAAACGAAACGTTCGCTGCCGCGTGCCGCGATGCACGACTCACCTTTATCGGTCCTTCTGCCGAGGCCATCACGCTGATGGGCAGCAAAACCGCGGCGCGGCGCACGGCCGTGGTCGCCGGCGTGCCGGTTGTGCCCGGCACGACCGATCCGCTTGCCGCAGATGTCTCGCTCGACGTCATCGAGGCAACCGCGCAGTCGATCGGCTTCCCCATCATGATCAAAGCGGTGGCCGGCGGCGGTGGCAAAGGTATGCGTGTCGTCGAACGCCTGTCGGATCTTCCGGGCGCTGTTCGCGCCGCGCGGTCGGAGGCCGCCGCGGCGTTCGGCGACTCGTCGATCTATCTCGAACGGCGGCTGTCGCGGCCGCGTCATATCGAAGTGCAGATCCTGGCTGACCATCATGGACGGGCGGTGCCGTTCGTCGAGCGCGAGTGCTCGGTTCAGCGCCGTCATCAGAAGGTGATTGAAGAGTCGCCCTCGCCGGCGGTGTCGCCAGCGCTCCGCGGGCGCCTGTGTGGAGCGGCAGCCGCCGTGGCTGCATCGGCCGGATACACGAATGCGGGCACGATCGAGTTTCTATTGGACGAGGACGGTTCGTTCTACTTCCTCGAGATGAACACCCGCATTCAGGTCGAGCATCCGATCACCGAGATGGTGACCGGCGTCGATCTCGTGCAATGGCAGATCCGCATCGCGCGGGGTGAGCCCTTGACCCTGGTCCCCGCCTCGTTGGTCACTCCGTTGGGACATGCGATCGAGTGCCGCATCTACGCGGAAGATGCCGACGCCGGGTTTCTGCCGTCACCAGGTCTCATCACGTCGTTCCGAGCCCCCTCTGGCCCCGGTATCCGTGACGACGGCTGGGTTGAAGAAGGGACGGACGTGCCGACCTTCTACGACTCGTTGCTCTCGAAACTCATCGCATGGGGCGCCACTCGCGAGGAAGCGATCGCTCGCATGCGGCGGGCCTTGAGTGAGTACGAGGTTGGCGGCATCCAGACCGCCCTGTCGTTCTTCGATTGGATGCTGACGCAACCGGCGTTCATCGAGGGGCGCGTGCACACGGGCTTCTTGGACGAGGTTTTGCAGCAGCGCCGCCCCGAGTTCGACGCTGACGCTGCACTGTCGCTTGCGGAGGTCGCTTCCGTCATCGCGTGCGTGACGCGCGCCTCTGGAGTGGGGTCGGTGCAGAGTTCGACCAGCCGTCGCCCGGTTGGTCCCACACCCACCGCCGGAAGCTGGAAGCAGCAGGGGCGGGTCGAAGGGCTTCGGTCGTGACGTTCGACGTCGAAGCAGGGGGCGCGCGACGTACGATCGACGTGCAGCCTGTCGGCGCAGGATGGGCGGTCACCGTCGACGGCCGACCGATGCGGGCCAGCGTCTTTCGATCAGGGGCGCGCTGGTCGGTGCTTTACGGCGAAGCCGGTGAACGCGGGGTGCCGCGCAGCTACGAAGCCGTGCTCGAACCGCGGCATCGCGGCAATCAGCGCGTCCGCGTCAACGGGCACGCAGTCAGGGTGACGTTCGTCGAGCACGCCCGCGGGTCGGGAACGGTTGCGGGATCGTCCGCGGCATCGGGCACGAAGGACGTGGTCGCGCCGATGCCGGGCCGGATCGTGAAAGTGCTGGTGAAGGCCGGCGATCGCGTGGTCAGGGGACAAGGGCTCGTCGTCGTCGAGGCGATGAAGATGGAGAACGAGCTTCGCGCGCCGCGTGACGGTACGGTTGCCGCCATGCGCGCGAGCGAAGGCATGTCGGTCGAAGCCAACGCGGTGCTGGTCGTGGTCGAGTAAGTGAAGATCTCCTCTCTGCTCACGCCGTTCAGACATCCCGTCACCAGGACGGTGCGCCGCATCGTGCGGCGCGTCGTCGTCGTGATCGCGGTGATCCTCGCCGTCGCGTTCGTGACGACGGTGTCGGTGGACATCGGACCGCTGCTCAAGGATGTCGCTGAACGACAGGGGTCGCGCTACATCGAGCGTCCCATGCACATCGGCCGGCTCGAAGCGCGCCTGTGGGACGGCGCGTACATCGTCCACGATCTGCGCATCGACGGGCTGACCCCTGAAGGCACGCCGTTCCTCACCGCGAGGCGGATCGTCGTCTCGATGCCGTGGAGCACGCTGTTCAACCGCCGTGTGGTCTTCGATGCGATCGAGATGACCGACTGGCGGATGTACGTCGAGTCGCTGACCGATGGCCGTCACAACTTTCCCCGGTTCACGCGCGAGCGCAAAGGTCCGCGCAGCGTCTGGACGACGACGCTGCAATACGTGCGCGCGCATCGCGGCGAGTTCGTCTATCAGGATTTCGGCACGCCGTGGGGGATCGTCACGCGCAATCTCGACGTGACGGTCACCAAACTCGGCGCCGACTATCGCGGCACGGCCCGGTTTGGCGACGGCCTGGTGGCGATGCAGAGCTACATTCCGTTCCGCACCGACATGACGTCGAGTTTCCGAATCGACGGCGGACGGGTGATCTTCGGGCGCATGGACCTCGTCACCGAGGGGACGAAGTCGGTGCTCAACGGCGACGTCGATCTCGCGCATTTCCCAGAGATGATGTTCCAGATGAAGTCGACTATCGACTTCCCGAAGATGCGAGAGATCTGGTTCCCGACCGACGCGTTCTCGTTGAGCGGCACCGCGCAATTCTCCGGCACGTTCCATTTGTTCAAGGAGACGCTGGTCCCGGGTGAGTCCGTGCGAACCGGGCGCGAACTGAAAGGCGAATTCTACAGCGCGCTTGCGGGGATCAATCGCTACCGTTTCCCGAACCTTCGCGGAACCGTTCGGTGGACGCCAGAGGCGCTCTTGGTCCACGACGCATCGGCCGATGCCTACGGAGGCACGTCGCAGTTCACCTATAACATGGCGCCGCTGAACGTGAAGAACGTTCCAGCCAAGGCGACGTTCGACGCCCGGTATCAGAACGTCGACCTCACCGCCATCAGCGATCTGTACGAATTGAACGGCATTCGTTTCGCCGGCCGTGCGTCTGGCCGCAACCTGCTCGAGTGGCCGCTGCGTCGTTACTCGGAGCACACCGGCCGCGGCGAGCTGCACGTGACCCCGCCAGAGGGTGCAGTGGTGATGACGCGGCAGATGCCGCTCGCACGCATCGCGGCGCGTGAAGCGCGCCAACCGTACGGCCCATTCAGTCCGCTGACGCCGACCGAGCCTGTGCCGGTCAGCGGTGACCTCACCTACGAGTACGGTCCCGAGTGGATCGACGTGAGCTCGGCGATCATGGCGACGGGCTCGACCTACGTCGAGATGCAGGGCCGCACCAAGTACGGCGAGCAGTCACGGTTTCCGTTTCACGTGTCGAGCGCCGACTGGCAGGAGAGCGATCGCGTGTTCGCCGGCATCCTCACCGCATTTGGATCGAAGAGCGGTGCGATACCGGTTGGCGGCTACGGCACGTTCGACGGTGTGATGCTGGGCGCCTTCAACCGCCCGCGCATCGAAGGTGAGTTTGCCGGCGAGCGCGTCAGGGCGTGGAACGTCGTGTGGGGCACGGTGCGCGGGTCGACGGTGATCGAGAACAGCTACGCCGATGTCAAGGATGTCGTGATCACGGACCAGGGGTCGACCATCAAGACCAGCGGTCGCTATTCCCTCGGCTTCCCGCGCAAGGACGGCGGGGCCGAGATCGACGCGCGTGTCGAGATCAGTAAGCGCCCTGCCGCCGATCTGCGGCACGCCTTCAATATCGACGACTACCAGATCGACGGCACCTTGTCTGGCGAATTCCAGATCATGGGTGAGTACCTCAGGCCGCACGGCGTGGGGAAGATGGAGATCGTCGATGGAAAGGCGTACGGCGAGCCCTTCGACGCGGCGACCGCCAACGTCCGCCTCGAGGGCGACGGCGCGAGGCTGGACAACGTGGCAATCGCGAAGAGTGGCGGCCGTGGTACTGGCAGCGCGTACATCGGATGGAACGGCACCTACAGTTTCAATCTGAACGCGCGCAACATTCCGGTGGAGTCGGTGGCCGCGGCCAAGGGATTGCAGGTGCCGCTCGCGGGAACGCTGGAGTTCGACGCCGCAGGCAGCGGCTCGTTCGACTCGCCGAAATACGAAGTCAAGGGCGCGCTGCGCGACTTCTTCGTCGGCGACGAAGGCATCGGCCAGGTCACAGGCCGATTCAATGTCGCCAACGAGACGATGTCGGTCGAGCTCGTCGCCGAGTCACCGCGACTCTCGGTGCTGGGCTCGGGTCGCATCGCGTTGAACGATCAGAAGGATGCACAGCTGACGTTCAACGTCCTCGACACATCGCTCGACCCGTACGTCCGTGTCTACCTGCCCAAGCTGTCGCCGTTCACGACTGCTGTCGTGAGCGGCACCGTGTTCGTGCGCGGAGAGCTCGCCGACATCGATCACCTGCTCGTCGACGCCAGTGTCGACAAGCTCGACGCGCGGCTGTTCGACTACGCGCTGCACAATGCCAGGCCGATCCGGATCGCGCTCGATCGGCATGCAGTCGACATCAAGGACATGCGGCTCGAAGGACAGGAGACCCAGCTCGATATCACTGGACGCGCCAACCTGCACGACGAAACCGTGGCGCTCAAGGCGAGCGGCGATGCAAACCTCGCGGTGCTCCAGGGCTTCGTGTCGAACATCAAGAGCTCGGGGACGGCGAACCTCTCGGCGACGCTCGAGGGACCACTTCGAGATCCGACAGCGATCGGGAAGCTGGCGATCGAGAACGGCCGGATTCGGCACTTCGCGCTCCCGCATGCGCTCGAAGAGATCAACGGCGCCCTGCAGTTCGACTCACGCGGCGTCACGCTCGATGGGCTTACCGGCAAGCTCGGGCGCGGCGACGTGGCATTCAGCGGGCGCATCGACAAAGAGGGGTATCTGCCGGGGCGCTTCAACGTGACGATGAACGGCACCGACATGCAGCTGCGGTTCCCCGAAGGCATGCGATCGCTGGTCGACGCGTCGCTCTCGCTGCAAGGTACCGCAAGTGACGCCACGTTGTCGGGGTCGGTCAACGTCAAGGACGCGGTGTACCAGCGCGCCTTCTCGACCGGCGGCGGGCTTTTCGATTTCGGCGGAGAAGGCACCGCACCGTCGGGCGGGCCGGCCGTGCCCACGATTCCGCTGCGCTACGACATTCGAATCGTCGCGCCGTCGACGCTGCAGATTCGCAACAACACGCTCCGTATCGTCGCCGATGCCGACGTCAACCTTCGTGGCACGTTCGATAAACCGGTGATCCTCGGACACGTCGACGTCACCCGCGGCGAAGCAACGGTGTTTGCCAAGAAGTTCGTGCTCACGCGCGCCACGATCGATTTCAACAATCTGGCCCGTATCGAGCCGTTTTTCGACATCGAGGCCGAGGCGCGGATTCGCGTGCCCGGCGAGACCTACCGCGTGACGCTGCGTGCCACCGGGCCGCCCGATCGGTTGAAGAATTTCGAGGTGACGTCCGACCCACCGCTGTCGGAGCCGGACGCACTCGCGCTCGTGGTCAGCGGCGTGGCGCCCGTGGGCAACCTCGAGTTCCGTCAATACAACAAGGACATCACGCCGCAGGCGTCGCTCGTCCGCGAGCAGGCGGCGCAGCAGCTCACCGGCAACTTGACGTCTGAAGTGAATCAATTCGCGCAGAAGGCACTCGGGGTCGACACCTTCCAGATCACTCCGTCGCTGAGCGATCCCAACAACCTGTCGTCGAGGCTCGAGCCCGGCGCCCGTGTCACAATCCTGAAACGGGTGTCCGACCGCGTGTCGATCACCTACTCGAGGAGCCTCGCATCATCGACCCGCGATCAGATCATCCTGCTCGAATACGATCAGACGGACCAGTTCTCCTGGATCCTGTCGCGCAACGAAGACGGGACCTACGCGCTCGACTGGCAGGTCAGACGAACGTTCTGATGCGTCGCGTTCCGGCCCCGATCCTGCTGCTTCTCCATTCTGCATTCTGCATTCTGAATTTCGGCGCAGCCTCAGCGCAGACCCCTCAACCAGAGCCCACTGTTGTCGAGGTCGTCATCGAGCAGGAAGGGCAGCCGGTCACCGATCCCAACATCACCTCGCTGATCGAGACGAAGGTCGGTCAGCCGCTCTCGATGGCTGCGGTCAAAGAGACGATCGGGCACCTGATCAGTCTCAACCGGTACGAGGACGCGCAACCGATCCCGGAGCCGCTTGCCAACGGCATCCGCCTGAAGTGGGTGCTGTTTCCGCTTCATCCGGTGGATCGCATCGAGTTCACCGGCATGCCGGGCCTCTCCGAAGGCGATCTGAGGCGCATCATCAGGGAGCGGTTCAGCGGCCCGCCGAGCGAGGCGCACGCCGACGAGGCCGCCCAGTTGCTGCGCACGCAGTACCGTCGGCACGGATATCCCAACGCCCGCGTGGTGCCACGCATCGAGCCGACGCACAACCCCGATCGTGCCACCCTGATCTTCCAGGTGGATGCCGGTATGCGGGCCCTGATTACTGACTTGCGGCTCGAGCAGGTCGACGCGGGTCAGCGCAGCAACATCGTCGACGTGCCCGACATCAAGAAGGGGCAGCCGTACGACGAGGACGTGATCGATCGCCAGCTGCAGTCGTGGGAGAACCGCATGCACAGCCGCGGCTTCTACGAAGCGCGGGCCAGCAAGAGCCCGGCGATGACCGGCACCGAGGCCTTCCTGTTCGTGAATCTGGCGCGGGGCCCGCACGTGGTCGTGGCGTTCAGCGGCGATCCGATCCCCGACAGCGAGAAGGATCGGCTCGTGCCGGTGAAGGCCGAGGCGTCCGCCGATGAGGATCTGCTCGAGGACTCGAGCCGCGCGATCGAGAACTACCTCCACGGGCGGGGATACCGCGACGCGAACGCCCCGTACATGCGCGAAGAGCGCGACGGAGAGTTGATCATCACGTTCATGGTGACGCGCGGCCCGCGCTATATCCTGCGCGAGCTGCGCCTGACCGGGAACACGTCCATCGCCACCAACGAGCTCGAGGGGCTGGTCCGCCTGAAGAACGGCGAGCCGTTCGTCCGCGCGACGCTCGATGCCGGAGCGCAATCGATCCTGACCACCTACCGGACGCGAGGGTTCACTCAAGCGCAGGTGAAGGTCAACGACGCGATCGGGGTTCCCGAGGATGCCAAAGATCCCGATCGGGGGATCGAGATCACGCTGGCGATCGCCGAAGGGGCGAGGACGGTGGTGCGCGCGGTGACCTTCCAGGGGAATACGGCCATGGCCGAGGCCGATCTGCAGCGGCTGACGGTCGTGTCGCCGGGACGCGCATACGTGTCGGCCGAGATGAGCGCCGATCGCGAGCGCATCGCCACCGAGTACCGCAATCGCGGCTATCTCGACGCCGCCGTGGCAGCGGAGCCGACGTTCGCAGAACAGGGCACGCAGGCCGACGTGCGGTTCACGATCACGGAGGGGCCTCAGATTCTCATCGATCGCATCATCATCATCGGCAACCAGCGCACGAAGACGAGCACGATCGAGAACGAGCTGACCGTTCATCCGGGTCAACCGCTCGGCGAGGCGACGCTCGCCGAGAGTCGTTCGAATCTATACGCGCTCGGGCTCTTTCGCCGGGCGTCGATCGAACCGGTGGCGCATGGCAGTGAGCCGAGACGGGACCTGCTGGTTCGAGTCGAGGAGGCGCCGGCGACGGTGTTCACCCTGGGCGGTGGCGTCGAAGGCGGTTACCAGACGCGCATCGGCGCCAACGGCCTCGCCGAGGATCAGTTCGAAGTCGCGCCGCGTGGATCCGTGCAGATCGGCAGGCGCAACCTGTTTGGGAAGAATCGCACGGTCAACTTTGGGGCCCGCGTCGGCCTGCGCTCGCGTAACCAGGCGGCGCCGAACGCGCCGCCAAACGCGCCTGCAACGGAGACGTCGTACGGGTTCCACGAATATCGCGTCGTTCCCAGTTACAGAGAGCCGCGCGTGTTCGGGACGCGTTCGAACCTTCAGGTGACCGGCGTCGTCGAGCAGGTCACACGAACCAGCTACAACTTCAGACGCCGCGAGCTTCGCGCTGAGGCCGAACTTGCCGCGTCCCGCCGCTACCGGCTGACGGGCTACTACTCGCTCCAGCGCACGAACTTTTTCGACGTGACAGACCCCCAGGATCAGCCGCTCATCGACCGCCTCTTCCCGACCGTGCGCCTCTCGAAATTCTCGGGCACAGTCGCTCGTGACTCGCGCGACGACGTCCTCGATCCGTCGCTCGGTACGCAGGCGATCTTCACCACCGACGTCGCCGCTCGCGCCATCGGCTCGGAAGTCGGTTACGTGCGCACCTATCTGCAAGGGTTCGCCTACCGCCGCCTGCCGGTGCCTCGTCGCATGGTGCTCGCCACGGGCGCGCGTGTGGGACTGGCCCACGGATTTCCGCGGACGCAGGCCGATTTGCTCGTGCGCGATCTGCCGGCGAGCGAGCGCTTCTACGCCGGCGGCGACAACAGCGTGCGCGGATTCCCGCTCGATCGTCTGGTGAACGAAGAGACGATCACCGCCAGCGGCTTTCCGACCGGAGGCAACGGTGTCATCGTGCTCAACGCCGAGCTGCGCACCGATCTCTTCGGCCGGCTGCAGGGAGCCGCATTCGTCGATGCCGGCAACGTGTTCGTGCGCGCGAGCGATCTGTCGCTGACGAACATGCGCCCGGCTGTCGGCTTCGGCGTCATGTTCAAATCGCCGTTCGGCCTGGTTCGCGTCGACCTTGGCTTCAATCCCGATCGGCGCAGCTTCGCCAACGGCGTGACCGAGCGCGGCTACGTCGTGCATTTCCTGCTTGGACAGCCTTTCTAAATGCGAAGGTCAACTGCGCTGTGGTTTTTGCTTTTTGAGTTTTGCCTTTTGAGTTGCCGAGTGGCTGGCCAGCAGCCCCTCGACCGCGTCATGGCGCGCATCGGCTCGAATGCGGTGACGTTGACCGACGTCAAGGCGGCTGTCGGCCTCGGCCTGATCGATGCGAAGTCGGCCGACGATTCGGCGTTGAGCCAGGTGATCGATCGGCAAGTCATGTTGATGGAAGTGGCGCGATTCCCTCCGACGGAACCCTCAGACGGCGCTATCAATCAGCAGGTGGAGGCGATGCGGAAGCACGCTGGTCCCGCGTTGCCGGACCTGATGAAGTCGACCGGACTCGACGAGCCGAGGCTGCGAGATCTCGCGCGCGACGCGCTTCGCATCCAGGCCTACATCATGCAGCGCTTCGGCACCCTCACGATTGTGGGCGAGGACGATGCCCGGCGGTATTACGACGAGCACAAGGCGCAGTTCACGCGCAACGGGATGCCGATCCCGTTCGAAGATGCCGAAGCCGAGGCCCGTCGGCTCGCGTCGGCGGCGCGTCTTCAGGAATCGATCGCGCAATGGGTGCGCGATCTCCGCATGCGCGCAGAGGTCGTGATCGTGCGCGCGAAGTAGAGGCGGGTCTTTAGACCCGTCTCTCAGCGATTGAGCAGCGCCACCCGCAGCACTTCCAATGCATTGAACCCGGCGTGACTCACCATCGGCGCAATCGCACTGCGGCGCCTCAGATAGACGATGGCCCAGAACGCGCCGAGTGCGCCCGTCGTCACCGCCGCATCGCGTCCCTGAAGCAGATGGCCCAGCCCGAATGCGGTGCTGAGCACGATGACGCCCACTGTTGCGCCGCCAAGATGCCGCTCGAAACGCTGCAGCAGGAACGCGCGCTGAAACTCCTCGCGAACGCCGCCGGCCACGATCGCGACGATCGCGAGCAGGGCAGCGTCCTGCGGTCCACCGGTTGCGAGCTGCTCGAGGGGATTGGTAGGGACGTTGTGGAGGACCGGCACCAGGCGCATCAACAGCGTCATCAGGATGCCGACAATCAGGAACACGGGGGGCACGAGCAGCAGCCCCAATGCGACTTCGGTCGCTGGCCGCCGGTTTCCAATCCAGAGGGCGCGGACGCTTTCGCCGTGGGCCTGCGTGAGAATCACCATCATGGCCAACAGGGCCACCGTATCGGCGACCGACAAGATGGTGATGACGGCGAGCGATGGCTCTGGGGCGAACGACCAGCCCAAGGCCTGCATCAATCCTTGGATGCTCAGCTGCGTCGGAATGCTCGAACACAGCACGATTTCGACGATCGCGACTGCCCGCCGCTGGCCGCGGGACAGGCCCGGGGCCAAGTCCGGGGCCAGACCTGGGGCCAGGCCCCCGTCCGGCGGCAGGTCGACAGCGTCAGACGGGAGTAAGGGGTCAGTCACCGCTTCAAGCCTCCGAAAATACTGGAGATGAGCCTCGGGGACAAACCCGGCAGATCGGACGACCCAAATGGTGTAAAAATGACCGGGTGGCCAGCCCCCCAATAAGGACAACGCCAACCAATGTCCGCAACTTCAGCTGAACGCGTTCTCATCGTTGAAGACGAGCCCAGTACCCGGCTGGGTCTGACCGAGCTCGTACGAACCTGGGGTTTCACGACCGATGCCGCCGCTGATGGCGAAGAGGCCTTGCAGCGCATCACCGTGTTCCGCCCGTCGATCATCATCAGCGATCTGGTGATGCCGCGCATGGGAGGTCTCGATCTCCTTCGCGCGCTCAAAGACGATGGCGGCGACTACACTGTCGTCATTCTCACCGCACAAGGCAGTGTCGAGACGGCGGTCGAAGCGATCAAGGAAGGGGCCTACGACTACTTGACCAAGCCGGTCGAGACGCAGCGCCTCAAGATTCTGCTCGATAAGATCGTCGAACGCCAGGACACCCTCCGCGAAGTGAAGACCCTTCGCAAACAGCTGCGCGAACACGGCAGCTTCGGGCGCATGATTGGCAGCAGCCCGCAGATGCGCAAAGTCTATCAAGTCGTCGAACAGGCGGCGCCGACGTCGGCGTCGGTGTTGATCTGGGGCGAATCGGGAACCGGCAAGGAGCTCGTCGCCCAGACGATCCATCAGCTCAGTCCACGATCGTCGGCGCCCTTTGTCCCGATTAACTGCGCCGCCATTCCCGAGACGCTCCTCGAGAGCGAGATCTTCGGGCACGAGAAGGGCTCCTTTACCGGCGCCGTCGATCGACGGGCCGGCTGCTTCGAGCTGGCCGATCGCGGCACGCTGTTCCTCGACGAGATCGCGGAGATGACGCCGGCCACGCAGGTGAAGCTGCTGCGCGTGCTACAAGAGCGCAAGTTCCGTCGGCTCGGCGGGCGGAGCGAAGAGACCGTCGACGTGCGGGTGATTGCGGCGACCAACGTGAACCCCAGCGAGGCGGTCAAGAACGGCAAGCTGCGCGAGGACCTGTACTATCGCCTCAACGTGTTCGCGATCGAGCTGCCGACGCTTCGTCAACGCAAGGAAGATCTGGCGCTGCTCGTGCAGTCGTTCCTGGCCGACTTCAATCAGCGGAACAACAAGCAGGTGTCGGCACTCGATCCGGCGGCGATGCGGATTCTCGAGCAGTACAACTGGCCGGGCAACGTGCGCGAGCTGCGCAACGTGATCGAGCGGGCGGTCATTCTCAGCAGCGGTGAATTCGTCGATCCCAAGAACCTGCCGCCGCTCGTGACCGACTCGCCCGACGTGGTCAAGCCGACGCTGTCGCTGACGCCGGGCACCACCGTGGAGGAGGCCGAAACACGCCTCATCCTCATGACGCTGGAGCACACGCGCGACAACAAGACGCGCGCGGCGGAAATTCTCGGCATCAGCCTCAAGACGCTGCACAACAAGTTGAACAAGCTGCGGGGCCGCGCCACCGGCAAGCGGGCCGACGAAGTGACCACGCCGTAACCTTTGACATCTTTGCCCTTTGCCTTTTGACCTTTGACCTTTGAATGCGCCTGAGCATCAAGTTCAAGCAGATGGTCGGCGTCACGGCCATCGTTGGATTGGCCGTCGTCGCGCTCAGTGTCGTGTACGCGACGCGTCTGGCCGATGTCGTCGTGCGGGAGAGCTACTCGCGCGGCCAGCTGCTCGCGAAGGCGATCCTGCAGCGCGCCGGCAGCATCGTCACCGGCGAGGGCGATCCGTACGCCGCGCTGCGCGAGGATCCTGGTCTGCGCGCGATCCTGCAATCGAGTGTCTACGGCGAGGACGTCCTCACAGCGGCGATTGTCGACGCCAATGGCGTCATCGTTGCGAACAACATCCGAACCTACGAGGGCACCACCATCAAAGCGCGGCCCGACCTCGGCAAGCTCGTCGACGAGGCCTCGTTAGAGAAGCTCAAGTTCCTCTACGGGTCGGACGAGCAGACGATCATCGAAGTGCAGGAGCAGTTGAAGCGAGGCGACGAGGACTTCGGTTCGATTCGCATCGGCGTCTCGACGACGCTGATGCGCGGCGAGCTGGACAAACTGCTCACGGAAGCGCTCGTCATCTTTGCAGTCGCGATCGGGGTGGCGGTGTTCGTCGCCGGCATCCTGGCGCAGGTGCTACTTCGTCCGATCCACGTCCTGCGGAGCGGGTTGACGCGGTTGGGCAAGGGCGAGTTCGGCGTTTCGCTCGATCTGCCGCCGGGCGACGAGTTCGGCGAGCTCGGTGATTTCTTCAACACCGTCAGTCAGCAGCTGTCCGCGGATCGATCGCTCCTGGCGGGGCAGAAGGCCAACCTGCAGTCGGCGGTCGAGCATCTCGAGGACGCCGTCGCGTTGTTCAATCCGTCGGGCGAGCTGCTCTTCAGCAACCCGGCGATGCAGCAGGCCCTCCCCGGCGATTCCATCGGGCGAGCGCTCCAGGCACTGCTCTCGACGGGGCATCCGTATCGCACGCTGGTTGAAGAGACGCTGGCGACGAGACGATCGCGCGGACCGATACAGGTGCAGGGTCATCACACCGATCAGGTGCCGGTGCCCAAGGGCGGCTCGAGTGTGCAATCGGGCGGCGGCGGCACGGCGGTCGCTTCGACGCGGGCGGTCGGGACGAAGATGGAAACGCGCGGTCTCGACGAAGAGCTGGTGATGACGCATGCGATCGTCGGCACCAGCGGTGAGCTCGTCGGCGTGCTGCTCGTGTCGCGCAACCTCGCGCAGCTGTCGCGCGTGCAGTCGACGCTGGCGTACTCGCGGAAGCTCGTGGCGCTGGGCCGGCTCACGGCCGGCATCGCGCACGAGGTGAAGAATCCGCTCAACGCGATGATGATCCACCTCGAGCTGCTGCGGACGAAGATTCGCGGCACGTTCGCCGCCGCGCTGCAGCCCGAACCCGTGGCCGCGGCCGGCGGGATGCTCGGGCTGGGTCCCGGACGAGCCACGCCGCTGCCGGCCTCCGTCCAAGGGGCGCTCGAGCACGTCTCCATCATAGAAGGTGAGATTCGCCGGCTCGACGAGGTCGTTCAAGGCTTCCTGAAGTTCACCAGGCCCGAGGATCTGCGGCTGCAACCGGTGAGGCTGAACGCGTTGTTCGATGAGATTCTGCCGGTGATCGAAACCGAAGCCGGCAAACACGGCGTGCGCGTCACGATCGAGTCGCCGGGGTCGGTGCCCGAGGTCAACGGCGATGCCGCGATGCTGCGCCAGGTGTTCCTGAACCTGGCCATCAATGCGTGTCAGGCGATGGCCAAGTCGAACGGTGGATCGCTGCGCATTACGACCGCGCCGGCCTCACGAGCACGCGTCGAGATTCGCGTCGAAGACACGGGTGTCGGCATCGCGCCCGAGCACTTGGGGCGCATCTTCGATCTCTATTTCACGACCAAGGAGCGGGGCACCGGCATCGGGCTCTCGATGGTGTATCGCATCATTCAGATGCACGATGGCGAGATCGAGGTGCAGTCCACTCCGGGTCGAGGCACCACGTTCCGCGTGCTGCTGCCGCGCGCGCAGGGCTATTGATATGCATATGAAGTTCTTGCATCGCGCCGTTTGCGTCTTCAGCTGCGCCGTCCTGGCAAGCGGCTGCGGAAAGAAGCATGTACAGACCGTCGCCGACGGACCCCCGCTCTCGATGCCGCCGCCGCCGTCGCGCGTGTTCGCTCCGATCGAGGACGAAGAACCGCTCGCCGCATCGAACCGCCCCGAAGCCACGACTGCGCCAGCGCCGGTTGTGAACCCCACGGCCAAGCCGGCGGCGAAGCCCAAACCGGCCGAAGCCGAGCGCCCGGAACAGGCGACGCCGGCGCCCGCGGTCGTGCCCGCACCCGAACCTCCGCGCGAGCTGCGGACCGCGTCGGCACCCGGCGATGCGGAGTCCGAGCGCAAGATCCTCGAGCTGCAGAAGCGCGCGTCTTCGACGTTGGGCAACGTCTACTATCAGGGGCTGTCGGCGGCACGGCGCGAACAGTACGAACAGATCAAGGGCCTCATGGTCGAAGCCGAGAAGGCGATGAAGGAACGCAACTTCGTGCTGGCGGAAACCTTGGCCGAAAAAGCCTCGAAACTGGCGACGGACCTGCTTGGCCGATCTCAGTAACGCAAAATGCATTCGACTCGCTAGAATTGCCCGCTCCGAATTGATGTCTGCATTCTGAATTCTGCATGCTGCATTTCGCGCGTCAGAACCTGACGCCCATTCCGAAATGCACGCGTGGTTTTCCCTCTTCGGGCCACGCGACGTCGAGGTCGAGCATGAAGGCCGCGGCGCCGAGGAAGATGCCGCCGCCGATCCCGCGCTGCAGACGTTGATCGGCCACGCGTTCGATCGACGTCCACGTCGTGCCTTCGTCGACGAACGTTTTCACGCCGAATCGATGGACGCTCAGCGCCGATGTGAGCGGCACGCGCACCTCTGCGGAGACCGCGACCATGCTGTCGCCGGCACGATAGCCGGCGCGATAGCCGCGCAGTGATTCACTGCCGCCCAGCAGCACCTGCTCCGGCGCGGGCAGCGGCGCATCGGCGCGCGAGAGCTGCCCGCGCAGCGCGAGCACGACCGATCGGATCACCCCGACGTAGCCGCGCGCGTCGGCCGTGAAGCGCCCCGCATCCCGACCCACCTGCCCTGAGCGAGGCCCTCCACTTTGCTCGGGCTGAGTCGAAGGGCTCGAAAACGTCAGGCGCTGCCAGCCAACGCGCGTGTAGACGGCGTTGCGCGGAAACGAGGGATCGATGCGGGTATCGACCGTGGCGTGCCCGCCGATCGCGGAGTGACGGGCGGCGTAGCTGTCGCCGAAATCGACGTGCGCCACGCTCCCGATGCCGCCCACCCTCAACCAGGGTGCGACGATGCGGTCGGCTTCGATGCGGAGATCGCGGCGCTGATCGGTGAGGTCGAAGAACGGATTGACGCGCCGATTCACCGAACCGCCGACCCGCATCAGCGATATCGGACCGCGATCGAAGGCGCGCTCGAACTCGACGCCGGCGCGCCGTTCGCCGCCCCAGGTGAGCGGCACCGACAGCCGGCTTCGCTCGCCCCTGACGTCGGCAAAGGCGAGCCGCACGCCGTAGGTCAACCCGTAGCCGTCTTCGTAGTTCAAGACCGGCAGCCACAGGCTCGCGGCGCCGATGCGCTTCAGCAGCCCGGGTGTCAGGTCGTCTGTGCTGACGCCGGAGCGCTCGACGACGACGATCATGATCAGGATGTCGGCCTGACTGTCGATCGAGCGAGACAGCCGCTTGACTTCGATGGTGTCGAAGCGATGGCTCGCTTTCAGCTTCTCTTCCGCATCGTGCAGCGACGGGTCAGCCGCGTTGCCGCCGACCGCGAGACCGCTCAGCGAAATCACATCGGCGTCGGGCGTTGTGTGATTGCCGTGCACGCGAATCTCGGCGATCGTCTCCTGAGCCGAGGCTACGGAGGACACGAAGAACAGAGCCACGAAGAGCACGAAGATCACGAAGGGATTCCGGTTGCTCACCGCACTCTCGTCGTGACGTTGGCGAGTTTGTAGTCGTAGAAATCGGCGGCGTAGCGGCCGTCCACCTCACCGATCGCGAGGCTCACGTCGAAGCCGATGCGGATCGATCGCGGCAGCCACACGTTCGGAAACGGCTGGCCCATCTCCATGGCCGCCTTCATCCCATCGATGCGAATCATCGATCGACCCGGCAGGAAATCGAGCGGCAGGTTGTGGAAGTCGTATTTCAGGATCTGGTGCTCGGCAGGATCGACCCACAAGGTGACGAGCGCAACCTTGTTCATCTTCTCTTCTATCTGGTCGTCGCGTTTGCGGATCTCCTTGTTGGGGCGCTCGCGTCCTTCCTTGAACAACTTCGTCGGGTAGTACTCGATGCGAAGCACGTCGCGCCCTTCGAGTTTTTCGCGGCCGGCGAGCGCGTAGTGCCCGGGATCGAATTTGAACTTCAGGAAGTACGCGGCCGACACAAATCCGGGCTCGAGCGCTTCGCGAATGCTCTTCTCGCTCGTGGCCTGCGCATTCGCATCGTCAGTGCCCTTGTTCCGCGCGACATCGCCACGTCGCTGCCGTTCCTCACGCCGCTCCTCACGTTTGAGCCAGTCGTCCTCCGCCTTGCGTCGATCCGCTTCGCTGACGGTGACACCATCGGCTTTGAGGGGACTCTTGATGAAGACGCCGTCGCGCGGGAACCACGCGTACTCGCGCCGTGTTCCCCAGATCGGCCGCGCACCCGGACCGGTGATCTGGATCGTCTCGCGCTCTTCGAGCACGTACTGCTGCAGTTTTTTCCAGTTGTCGTCGCGCCGTTCGAGCACGCGCGACATGAACGCATCGAGATCGGTTTGCGCTGAAATCGGAGCGAGCGCGATGAGAACCCCGGCGAGGCTGATCAGCAGGCGATGAGACACGAAAACTCTCCGGCGGGGCTGGCCACTGCTTGGACGTCGATTCTCTGCGGTTGGTTTCACCGGTCGACCCCGCTAATTCCTTGAATCCTAAGGCCTCCCTGGCTCCTGATTCCTGATCCCTGATTCCTGTACAATATCCACCATATTGCGCTTGCCCTAAAAGAAAAGCTCAATATGTTGTGGTTTTGCTGCTTGACAAAGGCGTAAACGGGGGCGCACTATGTCCGGGCGCTCAACGACAATGTAACGGGCTGAGTGCTCCCAGCACCCGGCAAGAGAGCAAGCCTTCAGGACGTCTCGAGCGCACACCACCAACAGACTTTTGGGCGACACCGATGGGGTAGGTGCGTCTCATAGCGAGTGAAGAGATGTCGGAGGAAAGCATGGAACGAGGCCCAGCCCGCGAAGCAGCAGCTGGTCAGCCGGCAACTCACGGTAGCCCACTCGACCCATCGACCCGCGCGCGCAAGGCAGCCGAGTCGAAGGCACCGCTGGTGCCCGGTCTGGAGTTTCCGCGCTACTTCACGTTGCCAGGCGTCGATCCGTTCGACGAAGTGGAGTGGGAAATCCGCTCGGCGGTGATCGGCAACGAAAAGGGCAAAGTTGTTTTCGAGCAGCGCGACGTCGAGATCCCGCGGGCCTGGTCCCAGCAAGCCACCAACATCGTCGTCTCCAAGTATTTTCGCGGGCAGCTTGACGCACCTGAGCGCGAGCACAGCGTCAAACAGCTGATCGGCCGCGTGGTCGACACGATCACGGCGTGGGCGCGCAAGGACAAGTACTTCGCGAGCGAGGACGCGCTGCAGTCGTTCAGCCACGAGTTGAAGCATCTGCTCGTGTATCAGAAGGCCGCCTTCAACAGCCCGGTCTGGTTCAACTGCGGATTCGAGAAGGCGCCGCAGTGCTCGGCCTGCTTCATCAACTCGGTGCAGGACACGATGGACTCGATCCTGACGCTGGCCAGGACCGAGGGCATGCTCTTCAAGTTCGGATCGGGCACCGGCAGCAATCTCTCGGCGATTCGGTCCTCGAAGGAGTTGCTGGCGGGCGGTGGCACCGCCTCGGGTCCGGTGTCGTTCATGAAGGGCTACGACGCGTTTGCGGGCGTGATCAAGTCGGGCGGCAAGACGCGGCGCGCCGCGAAGATGGTGATCCTCAACGCCGATCACCCCGACATCATGGAGTTCATCAACTGCAAAGTTGAAGAAGAGAAGAAGGCGTGGGCGCTCATCGACGCCGGCTACGACGGCTCGTTCACCGGCACCGCCTATACCTCGGTGTTCTTCCAGAACTCCAACAACAGCGTGCGCGTGACCGACGACTTCATGCGTGCGGTGCTCGACGACGACGAGTGGACGACGAAACGAGTGACCGACGGTGAGCCGGCGGAAACCTATAAGGCTCGCGAGCTGATGCGCGGCATCGCCGAAGGCACGTGGGTGTGCGGCGACCCGGGCATGCAGTTCGACAGCACGGTCAACGAGTGGCACACCTGTCCGAACACGAGCCGCATCAACGCCAGCAATCCGTGCTCGGAGTACATGTTCCTGGACGACTCGGCGTGCAATCTGGCGTCGATCAACCTGATGAAGTTCGTGAAAGATGACGGCGAGTTCGATGTGGCGGCGTTCAAGGCGGCGTGCCGCACGCTCATCACCGCCCAGGAGATCATCGTTCCGAACTCGAGCTATCCGACCAGAGCGATCGAGAAGAACTCGCACGAGTTCCGCCCGCTTGGTCTGGGCTATGCGAATCTCGGCGCCCTGCTCATGTCGCGCGGTCTCCCCTACGACAGCGACGAGGGCAGGGCGTACGCGGCCGCCATCACCGCCGTCATGACCGGCGAGGCCTACGCGCAGTCGGCGAAAGTGGCCCGCGATCACGGTGGTCCGTTCGGCGGCTTCGAGGTCAATCGCGAGCCGTTCCTGCGCGTGATGCGTAAGCATCGTGACGCGGTGGGCGAGATCAACCCGAAGCACGTGCCGGTGGATCTCTTTGCCGCGGCGAAGCAGGCATGGGACGAGGCCGTGGAGCTTGGTGAGGACTTCGGCTATCGCAACGCGCAGGCCACGGTGCTCGCGCCCACCGGCACCATCGGCTTCATGATGGACTGCGATACCACCGGCGTCGAGCCGGACATCGCGCTCGTGAAATACAAGAAGCTGGTCGGCGGCGGTCTGATGAAAATCGTCAACACGACGGTGCCGATGGCGCTGCAGAAGCTTGGCTATACCGCGCCGCAGATCGAGGCGATCGTCCATCACATCGACGAGCAGGAAACCATCGAAGGCGCGCCGTTCCTCAAGGACGAGCACCTGCCGGTGTTCGACTGCGCGTTCAAGGCGGCCAACGGCGAGCGATCCATTCAGTACATGGGCCACATCCGCATGATGGGTGCCACGCAGCCGTTCATCTCCGGCGCGATCAGCAAGACGGTGAACGTGCCGCGCGACGCCACGGTCGAAGACGTCGAGAAGGCCTACGTCGAGTCGTGGCGTCTTGGCGCGAAGGCGATTTCGATCTACCGTGACGGCAGCAAGCGCACGCAGCCGCTGAACACGTCGAAGGCGCAGGTCGCCGACACGCGCAACGTGGCTGAGGTCAGGGAAGTGGTGAAGGAAGTCGTCAAGATCGTCGAGCGTCCGCAGCGGCGCAAGCTGCCCGACGAGCGCAACGCGATCACCCACAAGTTCGACATCGCCGGCCACGAGGGCTACATCACCGTCGGCCTGTTCGACGACGGGACGCCGGGTGAGATCTTCCTGACGATGGCCAAGGAGGGCTCGACCATCTCGGGCTTTGCCGACGCGTTCGCGCAGGCGATCTCGTACTCGCTGCAGTACGGCGTGCCATTGCAGGTGCTGGTCGACAAGTTCAGCCACGCGCGCTTCGAGCCGTCGGGGATGACCAAGAACCCCGAGGTCCGCTTCGCGAAGTCGATCGTCGACTACATCTTCCGCTGGATGGCCACCAAGTTCCTGTCGCCGGAAGCGCAGTACCTCGCCGGTGTGAACATGCGTGAAGAACCAGCCGAGACGGAAGAACCCAAAGACGTAGTGTCCGGCTTCAGCCGGACCGACTCGGGCCGGACTGAAACGAGCCGGCCCGAACCCTCACTAAAGACCGAATCGAAGCCGCGCGGCTCCGAGTTCGCAGCGATGCGCAACCAGGAGGACGCCCCCCCGTGCAGTACGTGCGGCTCGATCATGATTCGCAGCGGCAGTTGTTACAAATGCGCAAACTGCGGAACGACGTCAGGCTGCGCCTGACGTCGTAGGAATCAGGGTTCAGGAATCAGGAATCAGGAATCAGGGCAAGGGGCAAGGAATCAGGAACGTAGGGGCCGCCTTCAGGCGGCCCTTCAAGGAACTAGGACGCGGCGTGAAAACATTGATCATCTGGAGCGAGTAGAGTTCCACAACGCACGTTGCGAATCCAGTTGGCGGCCGCCGAAGTGCGTAGCGTTCTTCAGAGGTCGAATGACTGGTTGAAGCAAGGTTGCGATGGTGCTTGGACGCGACTGTCTCAAGCTTGACTTGGAGGGCGGGACCTGACAAGGACCGCCTTTTTCTTTTGAAGTGGCACAGAACCTCCTCGGTCTTGCGCGGAGCGTTCTGTGATCGAAGTTGGCTTTTGCAACAGAAGACCCGAAGCCGATTCCCGGCTATCGAAATTATCTCGTCTACTGCGATGAATGCGGCCAAGACGGCAAGGTGTACTACGGATTTGGGTCGCTTTGGATGCCCTGGGAGCGGCGTGGTGATTCTTCACGCCTTGTCAGCACCTTAAGGGCCAAGCATCGCTATTCGCACGAGATTAAATGGAACAAGATTGACGAGAGGAATTCGCCCTTCTACCGCGAGTTGGTCGAGGAGTTCTTCCGGCGCAACTGGTTGATGTTCCACTGTCTCATCGGCCGCAAAGGTTACATTAACAAAGCGCTCCACAAAGGAGGCTTCGATGAGGCCCTGAGGAAGCATTTTGCTATGCTGCTGCGTAGTAAGATCGCGTTCTTTTCACAGGGCGATCGCCGCAAGGCGTATCACATCGTGGCTGATCGCCTTCCGTCACGGTATGAGAAGGCGGACGAAGCTGCTCACATCATTGTTAATCACGAACTCAAGCGGGACATGGGGTTTACACCCGTCCATACAATTGTCACGAGGGATTCCCGCGAGACCGACGGCATCCAAGTGGTTGACGTTTTGTTGGGTGCTGTCGTAACCGATTGGAATCAGGAGCCTGCCGGCTCGGCGAAACGCGAGTTGCGGGATTGGGTCGCTGAGCATCTAGGTTGGAGACACCTCCGCGCCGACACACGACACTGGGAGTGGAAGTTCAACATCTGGTATTTCTACGCGCCGTCCGAGGAAAAGCCTCGTGAGGTGCGCTCGTGGCGCCTCAACCTAAAACATCCTGTCCCAGCGTTTCGGCCCAAATCGGGTGTTCGCACTGCCTCGCGATGATCCAGCGACTACGTTGCGGCACGAATTGAATTCGCCATGGCGCGCAGCCGCATCACGGTTGGACAGCTAGCTCGCGAGGCCGAAAAGGACATTGATGAAGCCCTGATAATGTTGTGGGATGCGGGCTTTGACGCAGCGATCGGCCCTGAGCATCTCATCGCAGCCGGAGACACAAACCGAGCGAGGCGAGCGCTTGGTCTGCCAACCAGGAGAGAACTGGCATCGCCGTCGTATTGGTGCACCCAGCTTGCGATGGACGAGAAGGCGCTCCTAGCGCTCCTCGCAGAACTCGGCGTAAGCCGCCTGTTCGAGGGAGGGCGCCTAACGAAGAAGGCGATCCACCGCCTTCGATCCGAAGCGAGGAATCGCGGCGTCGCCAAAGCAGTTCTGGCCCAGAGGGAGGAACGCAGCGCGCCGCTTGAAGTGGCGCCGCTGGTGTGGCGTGCGATCGGACGTGAACGCGGGATCTCTCATCTCAATCCGAATGACATCCGTGCGATTCATGAAGCGCTAGTCGAGGACTTTCTGCATCACTCAGATCCAATTGACCCGCCAGGACTACGCAGCCAAGCGCTATTGGAATCAGCCGCGAATCGGACACGCACTAGCCTTGCTGGTGCAATGAAATACCCGACTGTTGAAATGGCCGCCGCCTCTCTACTACATGCTTTGGTTCACGATCATCCTTTCCATAACGGAAACAAACGAACGGCGCTTGTTGCTTTGCTCGTATTCTTGGACCTGAATTCGCTCGTGCTGACCTGTGAGGAGGAGGCTCTTTTCAAGCTCGTACTGCAGTTGGCACAGCATGCATTAGCAGTGGGTCCACGTGCTGAGCTGCCTGACCGCGAAGTCCTTCACGTCGCGCAATGGCTCAGAGACAACACTCGCTTTGTAGAGAAAGGAGATCGCGCCATCCCGTGGCGGCAGCTTCGTCGAATTGTCAACGATTTTGCATGCGAGTGCGAAATACCTGCAACAGTCGGCAACAGGCTGAACATCTCCCGCGTCGTCCAAAGCCGTCCGAACATTTTCGGTCGCATCAGAATCCGAACTCTACGAACGCAAGTAGCGTACGGAGATGAGGGTCGCGAAGTGGACAAGGGCACGATTAACAAGATCCGGCGGGACCTTGAACTTGATGACGAGCACGGCATCGACAGCGGTGCGTTTTATG
>Ga0075424_100000951_pt1 | contig 24378 bp, 25 predicted proteins | sample SoiMethybrSBSTD3_FD_75301 | JGI IMG/M metagenome (GOLD analysis project Ga0075424, IMG submission 75301) | Bulk soil microbial communities from a Populus tree surrounding site in Tennessee, USA - Soil MetaG P. TD hybrid SBSTD3 | ecosystem: Environmental > Terrestrial > Soil > Tree plantation... | reverse complement strand
CGGTCTGGTGCCGGACTCGGGCCTCTCGCACACGCTGCCGCGGCTGATCGGTTCGGCTGCGGCGTTCGAGTGGATCGTGTCGGGCCGGAGGATCGCGGCGCCGGAGGCGGCAGCCATGGGGCTGGTCACGCGGGTGGTCGAGGACGCCGACCTGGCCGCCGACACCGACGCTCTGGCAACCGCGCTGGCCGCCGGCCCCACCACCGCGATCGGCCTCACCAAGGAGCTGATCCGCCGATCGCTCGAGAGCTCGCTGGACGACCAGCTGGACGAGGAGGCGCGGCTGCAGGCGATCGCCGCGGCCGGCGACGACTTCGCCGAAGGCGTGGCGGCGTTTCTCGAGAAGCGCCCGCCCCGGTTCACGGGCAGCTGAAAGCGTCGCCTAGTTCGGGATGTCGATCACGTCGCCCGACACGGAGCCGCCCCTGCGGAACTCCTGCCAGTGGCGGAACGCGGCGGCGGTCAGCTCGCCCTTGACCTCGTTGTTCGCGATCATGATCTCGATGTCGGCCGGGCTGAACCACTGGGGCGCGCCCAGGATGTCGGAGTCGTTAATCGCGTAGCTGGTCTGGCGGGGCTGGCTGGAGAGGTAGTCCAGCCGCATCGACGTGCCGATGCGGCGCCCGTCCTCATCGTGCTCGCGCACCAGCGTGGCGCCGATCAGCGTCGCGCCGGACGCGGCGTAGCCGGTCTCCATCAGCAGGTTGCGGTTGACCACGTGCTCGGGGATCTGGAGGTTTCCGTCCTCGTCGTGGGACGCCATCCACCCGGTCGGGAAGTTCCAGCGCTCCTCGCCCTCGCGGTTCAGCTGCCGCACCATCAGCAGCTGTCCGCCGTGCTCGACGATCGAGCACACCGTCGTCGCGAAGATGGCGGGGTGCTGTTCCTCGCCCGCGCCGCCCCTGCCCGCTGCCGGTATCGCCTGTTCGCTCATGTGCATAGCTTACAGCGGTCGCTATCGTGATCCGATGCCGCAGTGGAGTCCGGAGATCGTGGTCGACTCGGCACTGGCGCAGCGGCTGATCCGAGAGCGGTTTCCGGAGCTCGACGGAGGCCCGATCGAGCCGCTTGGCGAGGGCTGGGACAGCACCGTGTGGCTGGTCGACTCGCGCTGGGTGTTCCGCTTCCCGCGCCGCGAGGTGGTGGTTCCCGGCTTCCTGCGTGAGACCGAGGTGCTGCCGGTACTGGCCCCCGACCTACCGCTGCCGATCCCGGTGGCGGCCTTTCGGGGCGAACCCGGGCCGGAGTTCCCGTGGCCGTGGTCCGGCGCACCGTTCCTGCCCGGCCGCGAGGCGGCTGACGCGGCGCCCTCGGATGCCGACCGCGTGGGCCACGGCTCCGCCCTGGGCCGGTTCCTGCGGGCGCTGCACGACGTCGATCCGAGCACGGTCACGGCCGGCGGAGCGGCGCTTCCGATCGATCCCGTGCGGCGCGCCGACATGCCGCACCGCGTGGCCGACGCCCGCCGCCGTTGCGGGGTGCTGCAGGGCGCGGGCCTGTGGACTCCGCCGCCGGGGCTGGTGGCGTTGCTCGACCGGGCCGAGCGGTTGGATCCGCCCGAGGTGCTGGCCGTGGTGCACGGCGACCTGCACGTGCGCCACCTACTGATCGGCGGCGGCGGCGAGCCATCCGGGGTGATCGACTGGATCGACGTATGCCGCGCGCACCCCGCGATCGACCTGCCGCTCTACTGGGGATACCTGCCGCCCGCCGGCCGCGCGGCCTTCCACGACGCGTACGGGCCGGTCGACGACGACGCCCTCACCCGGGCACGGGTGCTGGCCGTCTCGCTGTGGGCCGCGCTGGCCGAGTACGCACACGACGTGGGCATGCCGGCGCTGCTGTCGGAGGTGCTGACCGGGCTCGAGCGGGCTACCGAGGATCTACGCTAGCCGCGGCCTGCGCCGACGACACCACCGGCACCACCTCGAACTCCGCCAGGTCGTCCCAGCAGGCGATCCACTGGTCGAAGAGCCCGGGATCATCGGTCTCCATCAGCTGAAAGCAACGATCGAGCCGCTGGTCGACCCAGCTGTCGATGTACTCGAGCCCGGGCGGCAGCATGCGGCCACGCTCGGCCGCACGGCGGTAGACCGGCTGAGGGCCCTGGGTGAACCGTTCCACGACCATGTAGCGCATGGTCCAAGCTTCGCACGTCAGCGGTCGTCGGGGCGGAACGCGGCTGCCCAGGTGGGATCGTCGTCCTGCCGGCTGCGCCAACGAACGCGCGAGCCGAACGCCCCGAAGAAGAACGCGATCGAGGCGGCCAGCGGGATCATCAGCAGCGCCAGCACGCCCCACATGATCAGGTTGGCGTGGCTCTTGTGCTTCAGCGAGGCCACCCCCAGCGACGGTGCCAGGTCCGGCTCCGCGAACAGCTTGGGCGTCTGGCCCTTGGCCGCGAAGAAGGCTGACGGCGTGAACCAGTCGATCAGCCAGCTGCCGTTGGCGGCCCTCGAGAGCCGGATGTTGTAGGCCACGGCGCCCTGCTTCTTGGCGTTGCGCGGCTGCAGGATCATGGTCAGGTAGACCTGATTCTTCGATGCGCTCATCACGGTGTAGCCATGGAACTGCGTACCCTTGGTGCGGTACGGCGGCACCGGAAGCGTGCCCTGGTTCCACTGCTTGTGCGTCTGGCCGATGCGCATCATCGACGACGCCACCGCGTACGCCTTGGCAGGGTCGCGGCGCTCCACGCCGTTTCGCACGAACACGTCCAGCGTGTGGTTGATGGACGCGCGTGAGCCCGCCGGGAGGTGCGGCGTGGCGGTGGTCGACAGCGGCCCCCACGGCTTCTCGGTGCCCTTGACCGTGTTGCCGCACGCGGTGCCCGCGGCGAGAACGGTCGCCACGATCATCCCCACGACTGCCCGCGACTGCAGCATGCTCCACCACAGCGTAATCGAACCTGCCGGCGGATCTAGTCGTCGAGCACGGTCACGCTCAGGTACGACGGAATCGGGCCGCCGGTCAGCAGGCGCTGGTGGTTGACCGCGGTACGGGTCGCGAACCACGGGCTCTCCGACGTCCCCGGGTGCGCCACGTAGAGGGGGTAGTCGCTGGAGGCGATCTGCAGCCGCAACCGGTGGCCGGCCGCGACGCGGTACCCGGTGTGCCCCAGGTAGACCTCGGCGGCAGCGCCGTCTCCGGGATTGTCGACGGCGCGCTGGCCGTAGAGCACGATGTGCGACCCGCCCGCCGGGTCGACGTCGACCAACTTGACGTGCAGGTTCATGGACGGGCCGTCGCCGGCCACGGTCAGGTGGGCGACGACGCGGCCCGCGAGGGTCAGGGGATCGGCCAGGTCGGCCGACTCGAACACCGCGACGTCGGGCCGCGAGGCGACCGCATCCTCGTCGGGGTACTCGTAGAGGAAGGCAAACGGGTTCTCGATGGTGGAGGGCACCAGGTTCTCGGGATCGTGCACCCACTCGACCACCCCCTCGTCGGGCTCGACCCGGCCGAGACCGCCCGCCTCCGTCAGATACAGGCGCTGCTCGCGTGCTCCCGCGGGCGGCCAGACCGGTGACTCGCGCCAGCCCACGTTCGGCAGGTGCCAGCGCACGCGCGGCACCGACTCGGGGTCGCCACGGCCGGCCAGGAAGGCGTCGAAGAAGTCGAGCGCGGGGGACAGGTAGCGCGGCAGCATCCGCTCGAGCGCATCGTCGTGGGTGTCGTGGTCTTCGCTCTCGGGGATCGGCACGAACTCGAAGCGGTAGTTCTCGTGGTCGGTCGAGCCGGCGTGCAGGTACTGGAACGGCGCCGTCTCCGGGTCGCGCATGAGGCGCTCGTAGTCGAGCATGTGCGGGGGAGTGATGTTGTCGAACCAGCCAACGCCGTGCAGCGTCGGGATGCGGAGCCGCGTGAACGGGTGGTGGTCGCCGTACATGTCGACGGGTGCCTGTCCGCGGGCCTCCGCCAGCAGCCGGTCGAAGGCCAGGGAGCGACTGCCGATCAGCTCGAACGCGGGATCGAACAGCTCGCTCAGCGGCCGCCGCGTCCAGTCAGGCGTCCAGTGGTGCGTGCGGCCGTCCGCCCAGTACTGGGCCAGGTAGTGAGCGCCGTAGAGCGGTGCCACGCCGTCGCCGTCGAGCCACCCGAACAGGTCGGCCACGGTCACGCGCGGCACGATCGCCTTCAGCGCGGGGTGCCCGGAGGCGACCGCCGCCCACTGGGTGTAGCCGTAGTAGGAGTCGCCCCACATGCCGATGTCGCCGTTCGACCAGGGCTGCTCCGTGATCCACTGGATCGTGTCGTAGCCGTCGTCGACCTCGTGCACGAACGCGTTCACCTCGCCCCCCGACCGGAACTTGCCGCGCACGTCCTGGGGCAGGAACGCGTAGCCGCGCTCGGTGAAGTGGCCCGCGATGAACGGCATCCAGCAGTAGCGGCCGTTCTTGTCGTAGGGCAGCCGCACCAGCACCGCCGGCCACGGGCCCTGCCCGTCCGGCAGGTAGACATCGGTGGCCAGCTCGACGCCGTCGCGCATCGGCGCCATGTGCTGTTGCGCGCGGGGGTCGAGCGCGGCCGCCTCGAGCGTCTCGATCTCGATCGTCATCGGCGCGGGAGCCTACCCGAGCCGTGCCCACCGCGGGGTGGGCCGGATCCGCCCGGCCCACCCCGCCGCATCAACCGGCGCTCTAGTTGTGGATCAGCTCCCAGGTGTCGTTGTCGCCGTGCTGGGCGGTGAAGAACACCCGCCACGGAGACCCGGCCACCCACGGGTGCGGGACCTCGGCGCCGAGCAGGCCCGCGATCGAGGCGTCTCCGTCGGAGACGTGGATCCCGGTGACCTCATTGTCACCCTCGTTCTGGTAGCCGTCCATCCCGGAGAAGCCCGAGTCGATGGTGGCCGACGCGTCCCGGCCGACGTACAGCACCCGCGTCGGAGCCGGTGCGCCGGGCGCGCCGTAGTTGACGTCGGTGCGGATCGCCCACAGCGAGTCGAACGCATTTCGCTGCGTGTGGAGCGTGTCGCCGGCGTCCTCGGCCACCAGCGCTGTGTTGGCGCCCGAGAACGAGACGTTGTCGAACCCTGTGTGCATCTCGTTTCCGCGGTACACCATCGTCAGCGTGCCGTGCGACGCGCCGGGAGAGGACTGGCTGAGCTTGTACAGCGCGCCGTAGCCACCCAGCGCCGCGCCGGCTTCCGATAGCGCGCTGGTGTCGCCGGTCTCGGTGAACACGAACTGGCGGAAGCCAGAGCCAGGCCGGAACACGCCGTTCTCGGGACGCTTGAACGGGGTGGCGCCCCGTGCCTTGGCCAGCGTGTTCGCATCGAACGTCCCCACGCCGTCGGTGGCTGTGTCGTGCACCGTCACCCACCGTGTCTGGAACTGCTCGCCGTACGTGTGCAGGTCACGGCGGTCGGGCGAGGTGATGTCCTGGTCGGCCTTGCCGTCGTGGAACACGATCGGGTTGCCGCTGCGCAGCGAGATCACCTGCAACGCCTGCAGCTTGCCGCCCGCCGCCAGGTTGCCGCGGTTGCTCGGCGTGAACCGGTAGACGAAGCTGTTCGGCTGCTTGGCATTCGGGTTGGCGGTGCCGAAAGCGCCACCGGAATCTTCGACCAGCCAGATGCGACCGCCAGAGTCGGCCTGCACGCCCTCGTAGTCCCCGCGGCCGAACACACCGTCAAGCGGCGCCACCCGGGACGGGTAGTGCAGCGTGGCCTGGAAGACGCTCGGCCCGGAGTTGCTCTCGGTGGTGAGCAGGAGCCGTCCCGCGAACGGGTCCCAGGTGGAGCCGTCGAAATCGGGCAGCGGGTCGCCGTTCGTGTCCTTGCTCGCCATCAGGGTGACCCGGTGCGTGCCGTCCGCGTCGAGATTGATGCGCGACAGGAAGCCCGGCGCGCCGCCCTCGTGGCCCTGGAACACGAAGTGCGTCCCGTAGTCGTACGAGGCGTCCGGGCCGTTCTGGCCGTGCAGCACCAGGTAGGTGTTCTTGTCGGGCTCGGTCTTGGTCGCTTCCACCAGGTGCGTGCTCGTGGGGAGGTCACCCGGGGCGGGCACCATCGGCCCGTCGCCGTCGTAGCCGTAGTACGGATTTGCGGTGGTGCCGCCGTCCATGCGGTCCGAGCCCTGCGCGACGAGGACCTTCTCGAGGCCGCGCATCAGCGTCACCGGGACCGCGTTGCCGGCCACCTTGGGCTGCACCGCGTCGCTCCCGGATAGCATCGGGATCGCCTCCGCAGCCGCCGCGAATGCGAGCGTGCAGCCCGCCGCCGCGGCCGCGGCCGCTCGTCTGGTGAATCGCATTGCGAAGCTCCTTCGTCCGGGTTCGGCGCCTGACCGTTGGCGCCCGAAGCACGCTAGCCAGGTGGTGGGGAGCAAAGGGTGTCCGTGTTGTGGACCGTCCGTGACGAAGAGGTGAACACAGGCGGCCGCGGTAGGCTCGCGGCGTGTTCAGCGACGATGACGCCGGCCGGATCGCACGCGCCTTCGAGCTGGGCGACGGTGCGGCGTTCACGGGCACGGTCGCGCGCGGCGAGCAGGGCCAGGTGGCGCAGCTCGAGACGTCGCGCGGCCTGTGGGCGGTGAAGACGTCGTTTCGGCCGCCCGAGCTGGACGGGGAGGACGGCGCCTTCCAGGCGGCGGCGGTGGCGGCCGGCGTGGCGGCGCCCGCGGTCGTGTTCACCGCGGGCCGAGAGCTGTTCACCGACGTCGGCGGTCTACAGGTGCGCGTGTACGGATGGGTCGACGTGCTGCCCCCAGACAGCGGGCTCGACCCCGGTCGGGTGGGGCAGCTTGTGGCGGCCATCCACCAGGTGCCGTTTCGCGGACGGCGGCCGCAGGATCCCTGGTACAGCGAGCCGGTCGGCGCCGCCGGCTGGGATCGGCTGGCCGAGCGGCTGGCCGCAGCCGGCGCCCCGTTCGCCGGTGACCTGGCCGCGATGCGCGATGAGCTGGTGGCGCTGGAGGGGCTGCTGGCGCCCGCCCGCGAGCTTCGCACCTGCCATCGCGACCTGTGGTCGGACAACCTTCGCGCCACGTCCCAGGGCGGGCTCTGCGTGATCGACTGGGACAACTGCGGGCTGGCCGACCCGGGTCAGGAGCTGGCCGGTGTCCTGTTCGAGTTCGGGTACGGCGACGCCGACCGGGCACGAGCGCTCTACGGCGAGTACCGGCGCTGCGGCGGCCCCGGGCGGATCGAGCGGCGCGGCGACTTCTCGATGACGATCGCGCAGCTCGGCCACATCAACGAGATGTCCTGCCTGATCTGGCTCGACCCCACCCACACGGACCAGGAGCGAGCTCGGCAGGCGTCCCGGTTCAATGAAAGCGTGGAGACGCCGCTGACGGTCGCGGTGATCGACGAGCTGCTGGAGGCGGTCGCGGGCTGACCGGGGCGTCGCGAGCCGGTCGCCTCGTCACGGTCACCGTCACGCTGCCGTGACGCCCGCGCAGGCCCTGGGGGTGTCAAACACCGCTTCGGCCACCGTTGGGGTGCCGTGACAGGTCTGTGACGGGACGTGACCAGGCGTTCCGGATGGTTGAGCCAACCAGATTGTTAAGGGGTCAGAGCCCGACTCGGCGGCCGTGAGCGGTCGGTGCGCCGGCGTGACCGTTGGTGACCGAATCGTTGCGATCGCAGGGTCGGCCGTGAATTCTGAGACGTTTCGGCGACGTGACGGATTTGTGACTGCCAGACAGTTCGCCCGTCGCGAGCCGGGCCGGGTAGGTTCCGGCCATGACCGACCTGCTGTTCTACGGGGACACCGAGCGCTCGCACGCAATGCGCCACGAGCTGCCGGTTTCGATCGGCGATCCGTTCCTGCTCGGCATCATCGGCGGCAGGCTGCACATCATGGTCAGCCCGCTCGAGAGCTCCCGGATCGAAGCGGTCGCGCCCGATGCCGTGTACCACGACCTGGCCGACCTCGGCTTTCAGGAGCTGCGCGAGAGCGGACTGAGGATGCACGAGCTCGATCTGGAACTGGTGTCGCGGGCGGCGGCCGCGATGGCCGTACGGGAGGCGGTCGTCGACCCGGAGATGCCGGTCGCGGTGGCCGACCGCCTGCGCGCCGACGGCATCGTGCTTAGGCCCGATCACGACGCGATCGCATCCAGGAGGCGCGTGAAGTCGCGGGAGGAGCTGGCGGGCATACGCCGGGCGCAGGTCGCGGCCGAGGCCGGCTTGCGGGCCGCGGCCGACCTACTCGCCCGGGCCGTGCCCGCCGGCGAGGGGCTGCTGCACGACGGGAAGCCGCTGACCGCCGAGATGGTGCGCGCGGAGCTGCGGGACGCCTGCAGGCGCCGCGGCGCCCTGGCACCGCCGGACGTGATCGTGGGCTCGCTGTGGCAGGGGACCGGCCACGATCCCGGCTCCGGGCCGCTGCCCGCCGACCTGCCGATCGTGATCGACCTGTGGCCGCAGGACGAGCAGTCGGGGTGCTGGGCGGATATGACCCGGACGCTGGTCATCGGCGACGTCACAGACGGCGTGCGCGTGCTCGAGTCGGTCGTCCGCGAGGCGCTGGAGCGCTCCCGCGAGGCGGTGCGGCCCGGGATCACCGGCCGCGAGCTGCACGCCGTCGCGTGCGAGGTGTTCGAGCTGGCCGGGTTTCCCACCCAGCGCACGAATCCGGGGATCGATCCGGAGGAGGGCTTCCAGTTCTCGCTCGGCCACGGCGTCGGGCTCGCCGTGCACGAGGATCCGGCGCTCGGTCAGGCAGGGCATGACCCGCTGGTGGCCGGGGACGTGATCGCGGTCGAGCCGGGACTGTGGCAGCGTGAGGTCGGCGAGGTGCGGTTCGAGGACCTGCTGCTGGTGACCGACGAGGGCTGCGAGACGCTCACGAGCTACCCGTACGAGCTCACTCCCTGACCGGCTCCGAACGCGGCAGCGCCGAGAGGCGGGCGCTCAGCTCGGCCAGATAGCGCCGGCGGGTGTCCTGATCGACCGAGTCAGCGGCGTAGGCGATGAAGGGATCGACCACCTGCATCCCCGTGTATGCGAGGGTGCCGTGTAACAGCGGGTGCAGGACGTGCGTCAGTTCCCCCACGTAGTCGTCGCTGAACGAGCTCGGTTCGTACGAGGAGGTCATCACCAGCATGCCCCGCTTGTCTCCGAGGAAGCCCGACCAGGCCGGCACCTCGGGATAGCGGTAGGCCACGCCGTTTGCGAACACGCGGTCGATCCAGCCTTTCAGCATGGCCGGCACCGAGAACCACCACATCGGCGAGACGAGCACCAGCAGGTCGGCCGCCTGGAACAGCTCCACGTGGCGAGCCAGGTCGGGTGCGAACGTGCCGCCGGCTGCGGCGTGCGCCTGCTCGTCCATGGGCTGCAGGCGCTCGGCGATCAGCCGGTCCGAGAAGTCGGCCGCCGACAGCACCGGGTCGAACCCCTCCAGGTAGAGGTCGACCAGCTGCACGCTCCAGCCGGCGGCCAGCAGCGCATCGGCCGCGGCGTGGGCAAGTGCTGCTGCAAAGGACGAGGGCTCTGGATGCGCGAGCACGACGAGGGCCGCGGCGCTCCGGGAACGGGACACGGCCGCAGCCTATCCGGCCGGCGTCAGGCGATGGTGCCGACGGTCGTGGGCTCGGCACCCGAACCCGCCGGTGCGGCCGGCGCCATCGTCTCGGCCGGCAAGCGTGTGTCCGCCCGCGTGCGCAGGCGGTCGGCGGCCACAAGGCCCGCGATGCCGGCCGCCACGCACAGCGGCGGGATCGCCGGCAGCGCGTAGCGGTAGTCGAACATGGTCGTCGCTGCAGCCGTCATCGGCAGCAGCAGAGCCGCGAACCCGAAGAGCATCGCTTCGCCGCGCAGCCGCCGCGCCGGCGGCCGGCGGCCGACGGCGGCAGCTGCCACGCTTGCCAGCAGAATCGCCGCCATCACCGCGCCGGGCAGGAAGATCACCCGCTGGTAGTCGCGCAGCGGCCCCACCAGCGACCGGTCGATCGCCAGCGTGCCACCATGGCGTGCGATCGACTGTTCCGTGCGGGCCAGGTGCGGCCCGTCCACGGTGGTGGGGAACCGCCAGTGCGTGAAGGGTGTGTCGAAGTTGTTCGTCCAGTGCCCGAAGGACGCATAGTGCGCAAGGTCGCCCAGGATCGTCGAGGCATAGGCCCCCGGCTCGTGCTCGATCGCCGCCAGCGAGAACGACCGCAGCTCGCTGTCCAGGCCGAACGGGTGGCGGTGATACGCGCGGCCGCTCCACTTGTGCCACACGTAGTAGTTCGGGTTGTGTCGCTGCGCCGGAGGACCGTGGAAGCAGAGCGGGCGCTGGGCCGGCGGGACGTTCCAGTTCGAGCAGTTCGCGAACGTCGAGACGCGGCCGTAGAGGAAGTAACCGTCGTGCTTGGTCACGGAGAACTGACCCCAGGTCGCGTCGAACGCGGCGGCGTAGCCGAAAATCGGCACCGCGAATCCCACAGTGAGCAGCACGATGCGCAGCACCCCGACCCAGCGCACCACCACGTAGAGCAGTGCCGGAAGCAGCAGCGCCATGCCCACCGTCCGCGTCACGGCGCCAGCCCCCAGCAGGGCGCCCGCCGCGGCACAGGCCGCGGGCGAGGGACGGCTCCGCCACACCAGCAGCGCCAGCCCGCCCATCACCAGCAGCATGAACAGGCTTTCGGCGACGATGTACTGCGCGATGTCGATCAGGTAGCCGTCGAACAGGACCGGCGCAGCGGCCACCGACGCCAGCACCGGGCCGGCGCCGAAGCGGCGGAGCAGCGCGTAGCAGATGCCCGCCGTGACCACCCCGAACAGCTGCTGGACCGCCGTCACCACGGCGATGTCGTGCCCGAGCAACAGCACGTGCAGGAACAGCGGGTACCCGATCGGGCGGATCGGGTTCGGTTTCAGGCCAACGGAGTTCCCCAGGTACGTGAACGAGTCCCCGAAGAAGAAGAAGCCCGGCTGGTAGGCGAACCAGACCAGCGCGCGGATCACGGCCGACAGCGCCGCCAGCGACGCGAACAGGCGATGGCGGAGCGGCAGTGAAAGAGCGGCGCGATACCCGCGTTTCACCTGCTCCAGCGCCCTCACGAGCGGCTCGTCCCCGTGTCCGTGTGGTGGGAGCGCACGCTCACGTGGTGGCTGTGCTGCTCCGCGCGCGGCGCGTAGGCTGAGGTGCCCGCCACGGCCAGCGCTACCGTGACGGCGGCTGCGGCGAGCACCATGCGGCGGTCGATCGCCCGTCGCATCCACCCGGAGCGGTCGCCCCGGATCGCGATCAGGCGCCAGACAAGCAGCGAGACGGTGGCCTGCAGAGCCAGCGCCGCCGCCGTCAAGAGCACCGCCCCGGCGGCGACGTCCCGCACCGACGCCCCCGGCAGCAGCACCAGCACGATGCCGAGCGCCGCCAGCACCGCCACGGGCGCGGCCAGGGCGGTGCCCGAGGCCCAGGCGAGGATGTAGCGCACGTGCCGGAGGCCGTCCCGCACCGAGTGCAGCTTCGAGTGGCTGCCGCTCGGCCGCGCCTCGTATGTGATCGGCGTCTCCTCGATCCGCAGGCCCGCCCGCTTCGCGTTGATCACCATCTCGGACGCGAACTCCATCCCCGGCGTGCGCAGGTCAAGGCGGGGCAGCGCCGAGCGGGCGACCATCCGCAGGCCGCAGTGCGCATCCGACACGCCCGTTCGGAACAGCACGTTCAGCAGGCCCGTGAGCACCGGGTTGCCGATCCAGCGGTGGTGCCACGGCATCGCCCCGGGCAGGATCGTGCCCCGCAGCCGCGAGCCCATCACCAGGTCGGCTCCGCCGCGGCAGCGCTGCAGGAATGCCGGAAGCGCCGTGAAGTCGTAGGTGCCGTCACCGTCGCCCATCAGGATGTAGCGGCCGCGTGCCGCGTGCAGCCCGGCGAGATAGGCGCTGCCGTAGCCGCGGCGTGACTCGTGGACGACCCGCGCGCCGGCCGCCGCGGCGAGCTGCGCTGAGCCGTCGGTCGATCCGTTGTCGACGACCACCACCTCCCCGTCCGTGCCGGCCAGCGTGATGCCGCTCCACGCCGCCGTGACTGCGGCCGCGATCGTCTGCCGCTCGTCGAGGCAGGGAATCACCACCGACACCTCGAGCGACGGTTCTGTCACGGTCATGGCAGGCGCCGGGGGCGAAGCCAGCAGGGAGCGTATGCCCATGCGCCCGACGCCGGCCACGCCGAGCGGCAGCAGTGGCAGCACCGAGACGGCGTGGTAGGCGAGCGCGAACGCGAGAGCGGCGGCCGATGCGACCCCGAAGGTGGAGAGCGCCTGGCGAGCGGCGGCCTCGAACACCCCGATGCTTGCGGCCGAGGACGGGATCGCCTGGGCGTAGGTGGTGGCGACCAGCGCCATCGCGCCGCTGGGCCACGCGAGGCCGTGGATGACCGCGCGCTCCACCATCAGGGTCGAAGTCAGCAGCGCCGCCCACGCCGCGAACGACCAGGCCAGCACCGCGCCCGCGGCCCGCGCCGAGCGCAGCGGCTCCAGCGCCGCCGCCGCCGTGCGAAGCGTCTGCCGGCGCCGCTCGAGCGGTGGCGCCTTCGCCACCAGGCGGCTGGCCAGCCGCTGCAGGGCGGCGCTCCGCGCCAGGCCGACGCATGCGACCGAAGCCGCCACCGTGAGCAGGCTGAGCGCGACCAGCCAGGTGCGCGCCCAGCTGGCCGGGATCATCGGCGCGACCGCGAGCGTCAGCAGGGCGATCGTGAACAGATCGAACAGCCGCTCGAGCAGGATCGTGACCAGGCCCTGCCCGGTCGGCGTGCCCGTGTCCTTCGACAGCGCCATCACCCGGATCAGCTCACCGGCGCGAAACGGCAGCAGCGCGTTGGCGAGATAGCCGATGTTGATCGCCCAGAAGCAGGCCCCCGGCGCGGGGCGCCTCCGTGCTGGGAACATCACCGACCAGCGCACCGCCCGAAACGCCACCGCCAGCAGCAGCAGGGCGGTCGCGGGCACCAGCCACCGCCAGCGCGCGTGCGACAGCGTGGTGGCGACCTGGTCGAGCCTGACGTTGCGCACGGCCAGCCAGGCGAACACCGTCGAAACGACGATGCCCGCCGCAGCCTGAGCGGCACGCCCGGTGATTCGGGAGTCGCTCACGGCCACCGTACCGTGCAGTCAGGGCTGACCACGGGTGCAACGTAGCCACGCCCGATTGAGGCCACGTTGACGCAATTGTGAGCCAGGCACGTTGCCGCCGGTGGCCGCCGTCGTCAAGGTATGCCGAGCTTCAGGCACGGTGCCGGACAGGTGGCGCCGCGGTCCCCTGGCCCCGATGATGCTGATCCGACGCTGCCCGCCACGTACGGCCCTGCTCGCGATCGCCGCGCTGCTTGCGATGCTGCTGATCGACCCGCCCGCGATCGCCGACAGCGAGAGCGCGGCGACGGGCACGGCCGCGGCGTCGTCGGTCGGCGGTGCGCCGTTCGAGGGCTTCGGCGTGAGCGGAGCCTGGTGGGCGCGCGATACCGGGCGCCTGCCCGATCGCGTGCGGGCCCGGATCGCTCGGCTGCTGTTCGCGCGCTCCGGTCTGCACCTGTCGCAGTACCGCTACAACATCGGCGGCGGCGGCGCGGTCGCCACGGCCGCCCGGTTTGCGCCGGGGTACCTGCGGCGCAGCGGCGCGTATGACTGGGCCGCCGACCCGGCCGGACGCGACATGCTGCGCCGGGCGGCGGCGCTGGGCGTGGGGCACCTCGTCGCCTTCGCCAATGCCGCTCCGCCGGCCTTCACCACGAACGGTCGCGGCTGCGGCGGCAGCCTCCGCTCGGATCGCGTGTCGCAGTACGCGGCGTACCTGGCACGCGTCGTCTCGCACCTGTCTGCGAACGGGACGCCGATCGACCTGCTGTCCCCGATGAACGAGCCGGATAGCTCCTTCTCGAGCTGCAACCAGGAGGGGATGACCGTGCCGGTGTCCCTGCGTGCCCGCCTGATCCAGGCCGTGCAGGCTGCGCTGGCCCGGCGCGGCAGCGCGGCCGGCGTACTCGCCGACGAATCGGGAGGCGCTGGCGCGCTGCTGCACGAGGCGCCGGTCTGGCTGGCCGGAGCGGGCGGAAGCGCGCAGCCGGCCGCGGTCGCCTATCACGCCTACGACGACCCGGACGCCGGCCGCTTGAATGCGGTCAGGACGCTGGCCGGCGCCGCCGCCCGGCCGGCGTACATGTCCGAGGTCTGTTGCATGGTCGACGGCCACTTCCGGCGGGGATTTCATCCGCAGATGCGCGGGGCGCTGTGGGTGGCGCGGGCGATCTGGCGCAATCTCGCGCTGGGCGGGGCATCGTCCTTCTCGTGGTGGGTGGCGCTGTCGCCGGAGCTCGGTTGCGATGCGCGCCAGGCGAGCTGCGGACGGGTCTCCAACCGCTCGGGCTGGGACGACGGGCTGATCTACTACGACCGCGACTACCGCGCCGATGGCAGCACGCGACTCGTGCTGACGAAGCGCTACTGGGCCTACGCACAGTTCAGCCGCTGGGTGCGGCCGGGGATGCGTCCGCACGCGGTGACGGGGGACACCGGTGGTGCCAAGGTGCTGGTGTTCGCCGGGCGAGGCCACACCGTGGTGCTGGCGGTCGCGCCGCGCAAACGGCCGGCGCGGTTCTCGCTGCAGCTGCCCTGGATCGGGTCGGCGACCGCAGCCGTCTCGCAGACGTCCACGGATCGCAACGACGCGCCACTGCGGTCGGTGGGCGTGAACGCAGGCCTGCTCGGGGCCGACCTGCCCAAGGGGAGCGTCACCACCTACGTGCTGCCGGGCAGCTAGCGCGGCTGGCGGCCGCGCCGTCCTCTCCTATGATCCGGCGATGGCCGGCAAGGACGCAGCCTGTAGCTGTGGGCAGCTTCGTGTCACCACGGAGGGAGACCCGTTCGTGGTCTCGATCTGCCACTGCCTCGCCTGCCAGCGGCGGACGGGTAGCGCGTTCGGCATGCAGGCGGGGTTCCGGGCCGACCAGGTACAGGTGGCCGGCCGCTACGTCGACTACGCCCGGACATCGGACGAGCAGGATCGCAAGGTGCACGTCTTCCATTTCTGCCCGGAGTGCGGCGGAACGGTGTTCTATACCGAGCCTGACGAGGACGACCTGGTGGTGGTCGCGGTCGGGACCTTCGCCGACCCGGAGTTTCCGCCGCCCACCGAGTCGAGCTACGGGGCGCGGCGGCACCGGTGGTTCGACCTGCCCCCGGGCATCGCCAGCGACGAGGCGTGGGCACCGCTGCAGCCACTCTACGAGGCGGGCGCGTACGCCGAGGCGGCGGATCGCGGGCGAGCGATGGTTGCCGAACATCCTGACGATCCCACCCTGCTCTACAACCTCGCCTGCTGCGAGAGCATGGCCGAGCGGCCGGCCGATGCGATCGAGCATCTGCGAGCCGCGATCGCCCTCAACGAGGAGTTCAGGTCGATGGCCGCGGAGGACTCCGATTTCGACCCGGTTCGCGACCAGCCCGCGTTCGGCGACCTGGTGGGGGGACCATGAGCGAGTACGCGGTGGCGCGAATCGAGGAGATCGACGAGCTCAGCGACGGCCGCTGCCCGTTCCGGCCGGTGCGCAAGCACTTCGGCATCATGTCGTTCGGCGTCAACACATGGACCGGGAAGAGCGCCGGCGACCGCATCATCAACGAGCACGACGAGGTCGATGAGGATGAGGAGCTCTACCTCGTCCAGCAGGGCCGCGCGACCTTCGAGCTCGACGGCGAGCGGGTGGACGCGCCGGCCGGAACGATGGTCTTCGCCCGACCCGGCGTGAAGCGGACGGCGTTTGCCGAGGAACCGGGTACCACGATCTTTGCGATCGGGGGCAGGCCGGGCGAGGCCTACGAGCCCTCCGGCTTCGAGGTCTGGCTGCCGATCAACGCGCTCTATGAGGCCGGCAAGTACGCCGAGGCGGCGGATCGCGGCCGGGAGCTGATCGAGCAGCATCCCGAGTACGCTGGCCTGCTCTACAACGTCGCGTGCTGCGAGAGCCTCGCCGGGCGGACGGCCGATGCGATCGAGCACCTGCGGCGGGCAATCGAGCGATCCGAGCGGTTCCGGTCGTTCGCGGCCGGGGACTCGGACTTCGATCCGATCCGCGAGGAGCCGGAGTTTCAGGAACTGGTGAGCTAGCCGGCTCCGGCCCGCCCGCAGCGCCCGCATCGCAGCATCGATCACAGGACCTACGTCACCCGCGGGCGCGCGCGGTGGGCCGACGAGTAGACGGTCGATCCCCTCGACGCGCTCCCCGGCAGTCACGTTCTCGAAGACGAAGTCCGCGGTGACGAGCGTGAGGGCGAGTCGGGCTCAGGCACCAGCGCAGGATACGACGCCGACGTTACGCTCGCTCGATGATCTCCACCCGGTAGTCGTCCGGGTCGCGCACGAAGCACAGCCGGGAGCCGCCGTCGCTGACCGTGTACGGCGGGCGCTCCGGCTCGATGCCCTGCTGCTTGAGCTCCGCCAGCGTGGCGTCGAGGTCGTCCACGCCGATCGCGATGTGGCCGTAGCCGGTGCCGTTGTCGTATGTGCGGCCGTCGTGGTTCAGCGTCAGCTCCAGCACGTCGGGCATGCCGCCGACGCCGAAGAAGTAGTTGGTGGCCTCGAGCTCGCCGTTGCGCACGATCGGCGACTCCTTGCCGGGCTCGAAGCCGAGCGCGGTGTAGAAGGCGCGGCTGCGCTCGGGGTCGGTGATCCGCACCATGGTGTGAAGGAAAGTGGTCATGGCCGCATGCTATCCCCGTCACCAGTCCGCCAGCGTGTTCTCCTCGATTGACCCGGCGTCGACCGCGTTCTGGAACGCCTCCAGCTCCTCGGGCGGGATCGTGTAGGTGTGCTCCTCCGCCGGGTACACGTGGTTGCGCACCTCGGTGGCGTAGGCGGCGACGGCCGCTCCCATCAGCTCGCCGACCTCGGCGTAGCGCTTGACGAAGCGCGGCTCGCGTCCGTCGCCGGGGATGCCGAGCATGTCGTGCAGCACCAGCACCTGGCCGTCGGTGCCGGGGCCGGACCCGATGCCGATGGTGGGGATCGCCAGCCGCCGGCTGATGGTGGTCGCGACCGGCGCCGGCACGGCCTCCAGCACCAGCGCGAAGCAGCCCGCCCGTTCCAGCGAGATCGCGTCCAGGAACAGCCGGCGCGCGGCGTCGGCCTGGCGGCCCTGCGCCTTGTGGCCGCCAAGCGCCGTCGCCGTCTGCGGCGTCAACCCGATGTGGCCCATCACGCCGATGCCGGCCGAGACCAGCGCCCGCACGCGCTCCAGCGAGGGCCCGGCCCCTTCGAGCTTGACCACGTCGGCGCCGCCGTCCTTGATCAGCCGCCCGGCGTTGGCGACCGCCTCGGCGTCGGACACCTGGTAGCTCATGAACGGCAGATCGCCGATCACCAGGGCGTTTTCGACGCCGCGGTTGACGGCCGCGGTCAGCATCGTCATCTCGTCCATCGTGGCCGGCACGGTCGACTCGTGGCCGAGCACGACGTTGGCCGCCGAGTCACCGACCAGCACCAGGTCGACCCCGGCGGCGTCGACGATGCGGCCGCTGGGGTGGTCGTAGGCCGTGATCATCACGATCGGCCGGCCGTCGCGCTTCATCTCACGAAGCGCTGGGAGCGAGAGTTTCACGGAGCCTCCAGGACGATGTTGTCGATCAGTCGGGTGCCGCCGAAGCGCGCGGCCGCAATCAGCAGCGCCCCGGCGCGGGCCGCGCAGGGTTCGAACGTATCCGGATCGACCACCTCGAAGTAGTCGAGATCGCCCTCCACCACCTGCGGGTCGCGCAGTTCCAGCGCTCGATGCAGGCTGGCCGCGCGGCTGCGCTGCTCGGCGTCGAGGTAGACGTTTCGGGAAGACATGGCGAGGCCGTCCGGTTCGCGCTGGGTGGCGACCGCCCGCACGTCCACGGGAACGTCCAGGTCGCGCACCATGCGCCGGATCACCGCCAGCTGCTGGGCGTCCTTCTGCCCGAAGTAGACGTGGTCGGGCTCGACCCGCAGCAGCAGCTTCAGGACCACCGTGGCGACGCCCATGAAGTGACCGGGACGGAAGGCGCCCTCGAAGACGTCGGCCAGCTCGCCCACGCTGACGGAGGTCGAGAAGCCGGGCGGGTAGATCTCCTCGACCGTTGGCACGAACACCTCGTCCACGCCCTCCTCGGCTGCGATGCGCCGATCGCGCTGTTCGTCGCGCGGATAGTGGCGGTAGTCCTCGCCGGGGCCGAACTGGGTGGGGTTCACAAACAGGCTCATCACCACGCGCCCGTTCTCGGCGCGCGCGATGCGCAGCAGGGCGCGATGGCCGTCGTGGAGCGCACCCATCGTGGGGACGAGGCCGGTGCTCACAGCAGCTCGCGAACGGCGTCGGCGGCCTCGGGACCGACCAGCGGCAGAGTGGCCCGCCCGAGCGCACGGTAGAGGGGCTGCAGGTCCGGGCCGATCGCCTCCAGGTGCGCGGCGACCGTGGCCGCATCGCCGCGTGCGATCGGGCCGGTGGGCCGGCGGCCGGCCACGTCCAGCGTCCGGTCCTGCAGCGGGCGCAGGGCGCGCAGCGCCAGCTCGCGATCGAGGCCGGCCCGCTCCAGCAGGCCGACTGCGACCTGCGTGGTCGTGACCACGTAGTTGGAGGCGAAGGTCGAGGCCGCGTGGTAGAGCGGCTTGCGGTCGTCGGCCAGCGGGAACGGAATCATGCCGAGCTGCACCGCGAGCGCGTTGCCGGCGGCCGCGTCGCCGGTGACGGCGGCGTAGGCGCCCTCGAGCTGGTCGCGTCCCAGCTCGGGCCACACCGTCTGCATGGGATGGACGCAGGCGGTCCGCCCGCGGGCGGCGTCGAGCGCGTGCACCGAGGTGGCGCCGGAGAAGTGGATCACCGACGCTTCGGCGTCGAGCCGGGGAGCCAGCGCCTGGCATACCCGCTCGATCTCGGCGTCGGGGGTCGCGATCAGCAGGCGCCGGCAGTCGTCCAGGTCGGGCTGCTGCCCGCGTCCGTACAACCGCGCGCCGCTGAGACGGGCTGCGACGGTGCGGCCCACCCTGCCGGCCCCGATGACAACGGTTGTTGTGTGCATGGCGCAAGCCCCCCGGGCCTGGCACTCTACCCAGCGGCGGCCCGCGACGGTTCGGTACGAGACCGGCGGACATGATGCGTCCGACCCGCCTGCCAGAATCGGGGCCGTGGTCGATGCGGACACGCGACGTCAGGAACTGGAGCGGCGGGCGGCGGAATGGGCAAGCTGTGAGCGATGCGCCCTGGCCGGCAGCCGCACCCAGGTGGTGGTCGGCAGTGGAGAGCCCGACGCCGACCTGATGTTCGTGGGTGAGGCTCCCGGCTTCCACGAGGACAAGCAGGGCATCCCGTTCGTCGGCCAGGCAGGCCGGCTGCTCGAGACCCTGCTTGAGGAGATCGGGCTGTCGCGAGAGCAGGTGTACATCGCCAACGTGCTGAAGTGCCGGCCACCGGGGAACCGTGACCCGCTCCCGGCCGAGATCGAGTCGTGCCAGGGCTATCTGTACGACCAGATCCAGCTGATCCGGCCCCGGGTGATCTGCACGCTGGGGAACTTCGCCACGAAGCTGCTCTCCGGCAGCCCGCTCGGCATCACGCGGGTGCGGGGACGCGCCCAGGAGCACACGTTCGGCGCCGTCACCGTGCAGCTGTTCCCGATCTACCACCCGGCGGCCGCGCTCTACACGCCGGCGATGCTGGACATGCTGCGAAGCGACTTCGCGGCGCTGCCGGCGCTGCTGGCCGGCGGCCGCGCAGCGGCCGAAGCCGCGCCCGAGCCGGTGCCCATGTCCGCGGCCGCCGCGCCGGTGTCCGAGCCCGAGCTCGACGACGCTCAGCTGACCTTCCAGTTCTAGGGGGGCGCGGGCCAGCGCCACAGCGTTGCCGCGACCGGTCACGGCTGCGTGCCGAGATGCCGGCAGCGCGCGGTCGGTGTTTGACTCCAATAATTGGGCGAAGCATCTGTTCTCCATGAACCGCTGTCACGGCGCGTTCTCGCATTTGCGCCGGATCGGTGCCGGAATGCCACGGTGGCCGAAGCGGTGTTTGACACCTCACGCCCGCCCGCTGGCTATGGTCGGTGGCCGTGGCTGACCCTCCCCTGAGATCCCGGTCGCCGGCCGATACCGAGGCGATCGCGGCCGAGCTCGTCTCCCGGCTCGAGCCGGGAGACTCGGTCTGGCTGCGCGGCGAGCTGGGGGTGGGAAAGACCGCGTTCGTGCGCGGCGCTGCGCGTGCGCTGGGGGTGGCGCAGCCGGTCACCAGCCCGACCTACACGGTGGGCAACCGGTACGCGGGAAACGGCGTCAGCGTCGCCCACCTCGACCTCTACCGCTCGACCGGCCTCACCATCGAGGAGTGGGCCGACCTCGAGCCCTACTTCGAGGATGCGATCGCGTTCATCGAGTGGCCCGACGCCGGGGCTGGGCTACTGCCCGATCCGCGTGTCACCGTGGACATCGACCACCTGCAAGGCGATGCTAGGCTGATCACGCTGTCCTGCGACGATTCGGGTCTGTTGAACGCCCTTGCTGCTGCTCTCGCTCGATACCGCGACTGACACCGCAACCGCCTGCCTGTGGCGGGACGGCGAGGTGCTGGCCGAGTCGGCCACGGTCGGCCGCTCCACAGCCGCCCAGCACCTGCTCGACGACGTAGACCACCTGATGCGCACGGCCGCCGTCGAGCCGTCGCAGCTGACCGCGATTGTGGTCGGCACCGGGCCGGGCACCTTCACCGGGCTGCGGATCGGCCTGGCGTCGGCCCGCGCGCTCGGCTTCGCCCTGTCCGTGCCGGTGCACGGCGTCGGCACGCTCGACGCCCTGCTCTGCGGCGACGGCGTGGACGTGGCCTGCATCGACGCTCGCCGCGGCGAGGTGTTCTGCAAGGGAGCGGGCATCGATCTGTGCGCCATCGCGCCTGCGCAGCTGGCCGAACTGATCACGCCAGGCACCTCGCTGGCCGGTGACGGTGCCGTCCGCTACCGCGAGTTGTTGGAGCCGGCCGCCGTGATCGCGCCCGACGCGTCGCCGCACCACACGCCGTGGGCCCGCCACCACGCATCGCTGTCCGACCTCTGGGACGCACCCGAGCCGCTCTACGTGCGCGCACCGGACGCCGACCGGTCGCCCCCCGCGAGGACCGCCTCATGATGACCGCCGTCGATGTGCGGCCGCTGCGTCCGATCGACCTCGATGCCATCGAGCGGATCGAGCGCCGCGCGTACCCGACCCCGTGGTCGCGGTCGATGTTCGCCGGCGAGCTGTCCAAGCCCAGCGGCATCTGTCTGGGCGCCTTCCAGGGGGAGGACATGCTCGGCTACCTGATCGTTGCCCGCTATGTCGACGCCTGGCACGTCATGAACGTGGCCGTCGACGCGCCCTGGCGCGGCCGCGGCGTCGCCCGGCAGATGCTGGAGCGGCTGTTCGAGCTGACCGGCGAGGACATCGATCGCGGCTACACGCTGGAGGTGCGCGTCTCCAACGACAGCGCCATCGCCCTCTACCGCGACCTCGGCTTCGTCGAGACCGGCGTCCGCCGCGGCTACTACACCGACAACCGGGAGGACGCCCTGATCATGTGGCGCGACCCGGAGCCGGTGGCGTGATCCTCGCGATCGAGAGCTCCTGCGACGAGACCGCCGCCGCCCTGGTCGACGACGGCGGGCGGCTGCTGTCGAGCGTGGTCGCTTCCCAGGCCGAGCTGCACGCCCGCTACGGCGGGGTCGTCCCCGAGGTGGCCTCGCGCCGTCACCTGGAGCTGTGCGTGCCGGTCGTCGAGCGGGCGCTGGACGACGCCGGCGTCGGATTCGACCGGGTCGACGCGGTCGCCGTCACCGAGGGCCCGGGCCTGATCGGCGCGCTGCTGGTCGGGCTGGCGACCGCCAAGGCGCTGGCCTTCGCGCGCCGTCTGCCGCTGATCCCCGTCGGTCACCTGCACGGTCACGTCGCGTCGCTGTACCTGGAGCCGGAGCCGGTGGCGCCGCCCTTCCTGGTGCTGCTGGCGTCGGGTGGCCACACCCTGCTGGCCGAGGTGGACGACCGCGGCCCCGGCATGCACGTCGTCGGGCAGACGCTCGACGACGCCGCGGGCGAGGCCTTCGACAAGGGCGCGCGTCTGCTCGGCCTCGGCTACCCCGGCGGCGCCGCACTCGAGCGGCTGGCGCGCGACGGCGACGACCGCGCGCACGAGTTCGCCGTGGCAATGGCCGGCCGCGACGGCCTCGACCTCTCCTTCAGCGGACTCAAGACCGCCTTGCGCACCGCCGTGCTGGCCGCGGGCGGCGACGACGGCGGGCGCGCCGACCTGGCCGCGTCCTACCAGCGGGCGCTCGTGCGCTCGCTGGTGTCGCGCACGATGCGGGCGCTGGAGGTGACCGGCCGCGACACGCTGGCTGTGGTCGGCGGCGTCGCGGCCAACGGCGTGCTGCGCGCCGCGCTGGAGGAGGAGTGCGCGCGCGCCGGCGTGCGGCTGGCGCTGGCTCCGCTCGCGCTCTGCTCCGACAACGCGGCCATGATCGCGTCGGCCGCACGCTTCTGCCCGGCGCTGCCCTATCCCGAGTACCTGGCGCGCGACGCCTACGCCACCGCGTGAGCGTCCCGGTGGTGCTGTACGGCGCGCCCGGCTGCCACCTCTGCGACGTCGCCAAGGACGTGCTCGAACGCCAGCAGCCGCTGCTCGGCTTCGACCTGCAGTTGGTGGACATCACCGGCGATGCCGAGCTCGAGGCGCGCCATCGCGAGCAGATCCCGGTCGTGTACGTGGCCGGCCGCAAGGCGTTCAAGTACCGCGTGGAGCCGGTGGAGCTGGCCCGGCGGGTGGTGGCGGCGTCACAATCGTCCGCTTCCTGACGACCCTTGTGACAAGCGGACGCGCATAAGGAAGCCGCTCGCTACACTGCTCGTGCAATGTCACAAGGAACCATGGCCAGGGAGGAATCGTTGTCGCAGGAACGACTCACGGTGGGGGTCGCCGCGCGGCTGTCCCGGTATCTGCAGGTGCTCACGCAGGCCAAGAAGATGGGACGCGATTCGATCTCGTCACAGGAGATCGGCGAATACACCAACGTCAACGCCACCCAGATCCGCCGTGACCTGTCCGGCTTCGGCAAGTTCGGAAAGCGTGGGGTGGGCTACAACATCGATTCCCTGATCGGGGAGATCCGCGGCATCCTGCGCACGTCCGGCCAGCACAACATCGCCCTGATCGGCGCCGGCGACCTGGGCCGTGCCATCGCCTCGTCGACCGTGTTCGCAGACCACGGCTTCCACATCGCGGGCGTGTTCGACAGCGACCCGCGCAAGGTCGGCACCCAGATCTCCTCGCTGTCGGTACAGAACCCGGCGACGCTGGCCGAGATGGTGCGCGAGAAGAACATCATCGTGGGCGTGCTGGCGGTGCCGCCGGCCGCGGCGCAGCCGGCCGCAGACGCGCTGGTCGAGGCCGGCGTGAAGATCATCTTCAGCTACTCGGACGCGCTGATCGACACCCCGCCCGACGTCACCGTGCACCGCTCCAGCCCGGCCGCCGCGCTGCTCTACGCGCTCTATTTCCACCTCACGTAGTACCGCCGGCACCACGTGGTGCTTGAATAGGGTGGTGTCCCCCCGCGAGCCCGCCGGAGCGTCGTGAACCTGATCCTCTGGCACGGCTACCTGCTGTCCGGGACCGGCTCCAACATCTACACCCAGCACGTGGCCCGCGCCTGGGCGCGGCTCGGCCACGACGTGCGCCTGCTCTGCCAGGAGCCGCACCCGGAGCTGTTCTCGCTAGGCCCGGGTGTGCGCATCATCCGCCCTGAGGCAGGGCCGCTGCTGCCGACGTTCGTGCTCGACCGCTACCAGGGCATCGAGGCGCGCCTGGTCGGCGACTTCGCAGACGCCGAGCTGGAGCGCTACCTCGACCTGAACGCGACCGCGCTGGACGCCGAGCTGGAGCGCGAGCCGGCCGATCTGGTGCTGGCAAACCACGCCATCATGGGCGGTCCGGTGGCGCAGCGCGGCTGCGCGGCCTCCGAAACGCCGTACGCCGTCAAGCTGCACGGGTCCGAGCTGGAGTACGCGATCCGCGGCAGCCGGCGCCTGGCCGACCTGGCGCGCGGCCCGCTCGACTCCGCGCACGCCGTATTCGCGGGGTCGCAGCACATCGTCGATGTGACCCGAGAGCTGCTCGGCGACGGCCCGTACCTCGATCGCATCGCGATCGTCCCGCCCGGCGTGGACGTGGACGCGTTTCGCCCGGACGGCGGCTCGCGGCCGGTCCTGTTCGAGCTGCTGCGGTCAGACCAGCCCGGCGCCCACCCGGAACGGCACCCGGACGCCGACGCCGCCGATCGCCTCGAGCAGGCGGGCCCGTTCATCCTCTACTTCGGCAAGCTGCTGCGCCAGAAGGGCGTGCACCTGCTGCTCGACGCCTGGCAGCGGCTGGCGCCGCGGTACCCGGACACGTCGCTGGTGGTGGTCGGCTTCGGCTCT
>Ga0075424_100000950_pt1 | contig 24394 bp, 25 predicted proteins | sample SoiMethybrSBSTD3_FD_75301 | JGI IMG/M metagenome (GOLD analysis project Ga0075424, IMG submission 75301) | Bulk soil microbial communities from a Populus tree surrounding site in Tennessee, USA - Soil MetaG P. TD hybrid SBSTD3 | ecosystem: Environmental > Terrestrial > Soil > Tree plantation... | reverse complement strand
CGGTCGAGCTCCTCCAGGGTGTCGAGTGCGGCCAGGCCGGCGGCGTCCTCGCCCGGAAAGCGCCGGAGGTCGAACAGCATGCCGTCGGTGAGCGTGGCCAGCACGTCGCGCACGCCCGCCTGGTCGCGCTCGGGCAGCCGCGCCACGCGCGCCAGGATCGCCTCCACGCGCTCGAGCAGGGCGCGCTCGGCTGCCTGTGGCTGACGGGGCGCCGCCGCGAGGGCGACGGCGCCCACGTCCGCCGCCACGCCCGCGTAGGCCCGGCGCAGCGTCTCCAGATGGCGGATGCGCTCGGCACGCGCGATCAGCCGGGTGTCGGCGACGGTGTCGGCGGCGCGGGCCAGCAGGTAGGCCAGCCCGAGCGGCTCACGCAGCGGGCGGGGGAGGATCGCGAGCGAGAGGTAGAAGCTGCGGCTGACCTGCTTCAGCAGGTCGCCGAGGAGCTCGTCACTCGTAGTCAAACGGCCGCTTGGGCGGGTCCGGCGAGTCCTTGGCCTTCTTGAGGCCTTCCTGGAACTTGCGGTCGAGCACCTTGCCCTTCTGCGACTCGGCGGCCATCTGCTGGCGGAAGCGCTCCTCGCGCTCGGCCGACTTCTTGTTGAGCACGTCGAAGGCGGCGCCGAGGTCGCCGACGGTGCGCTTGGCCGGCGGGGGCTCGTGGGCGACCACGGCGGCCAGCTCGGGATCGATCGTGAGCTTGGCCTGGCAGCAGGGACACTCGACCGTGATGGACTTGGGCATGGCCGGCATGGGCGTCACGCTAGCAAGCGCACTGGAAGGGGTCAAGTTCCGCTAGAATGCGGAACGGATGGCGGATCTGGTCAACGAGTTCTCGTGGTCCCGTAGCCGCGATGCGACCTTCCAGGACTGCCGGCGCAAGTACTACCTGCACTATTACGGGTCGTGGGGCGGCTGGGACGCCGCGGCCGCGCCGGACGTGCGCCGTCTGTACATCCTCAAGCAGCTTGCCTCGCGCCAGATGTGGGCCGGCCGCATCGTGCACGACGCCATCGAGATGGCGCTGCACGTCTACCAGCAGGGTCGCGAGGTGCCGGTGGACCCGTTCCTCGAGGACGTCATCGAGCGCATGCGCGCCGAGTGGAAGAGCTCGCGCGACGGCCTCTACCGCGAGAAGCCCAAGACGCTGGCGCTCTTCGAGCACGAGTATGTGCTGGACCTCAAGCGCGAGGTGTGGCAGATGCTCAGCCGAAACGTGCAGAACTGCCTGCGCAACTTCTTTCGTTTGCCGCTGCTGGCCGAGGTGCGCCGCACGGAGCCCGAGCACTGGTCGATCGAGCACTGGTCGAAGGTGTTCGATTTCGAGGGCACGCCGGTGTGGATCGCTCCGGACTTCGGCTTCTGGAACGAGGCCGGCCGGCTCACGCTGGTGGACTGGAAGACCGGCGCCAGCGATCCCGACGCCACCGCGTTCCAGCTCGGCTGCTACGCGCTCTACGCGGCCGAGGTGCTCGGGGTGCCGCCGGCCAAGGTCGACCTGATCGAGGCCAACCTGCGCGAGCCCACGGTGACGCCGCTGGCGTGGGACGATGCGCGGCTGGAGGAGATCCGCGAGCAGCTGCGGCTGTCCATCCGCTCGATGCGCGCGTACCTGGCCGATCCCGCCGCCAACCTGGCGCGCGTGGACGACTTCGAGCGCACCGAGGAGCTGCGCATCTGCCGCTGGTGCAACTTCAAGGCGGTCTGCCGTCCGGAGCTCGTGGCGTGACGGCGGCGCCCATGCGCGTGCTGATCGTCGAGGACGAGGCCGACCTGGCCGAGGTCTTCCAGGACTACGTCGTCTCCCGCGGCCACGCGGCCGAGATGGTGGGCTCGGCGGAGCAGGCGCTCGAGCGGCTGCACGCCAATCCACCCGATGTCATCGTCCTCGACGTCAAGCTGCCGGGCATGAGCGGGCTGCAGCTGATGAGCCTGCCCGCGGTGCGCCAGGCGGCCATTCCGATCATCGTCGTGTCCGGCCACGCGACCGAGCACGAGGCGCGCGCGTGTCTTCGGCTCGGCGCCATCGAGTTTCTGGCCAAGCCGGTGCCCCTCGAGATCCTGGGCGCCGTGCTCGAGCACGCGATGCTCTTCGCCGAGCGCGAGGCGGCCGGCCACCCCGAGCGCCGCATGACCGGGCGCATCCCCATCAAGCTGCCCGTGCGGATGGTCAACGAGAAGGGCAAGGTCGCCAGCGGCACCACGGTGGAGATCAGCGCCACCGGCTTGCGGGCGCGGCTGGACGCCACGCTGCACACCGGCACGCCGGTGCGCGTGTCGATCACGATGCCCGATCACCGCGGACCGCTGGACGTCATCGCGCTGATCGTGCGCGCGGACGCCGACGGCGCCGCGGTGTGGTTCCTCGACCTGGAGCCGCTCGAGGCCGAGCGCCTGGTCGCGCTAGGACACGAGCCCGGGACCGCCGCCGCCGGCCGGACGCCAGCCCGGGAATAGCGCGGTCGAGGCCGGCAGGCCGAGGTGACGCGTGGTCACCTCGTGGAAGAGCGCGCGGAAGTCCGTGGTCACCGCGAGGTCACGCCCCTCGAAGCGCTGCTCGGGCGCGACTCCCGGCCAGCGTCCGTACACCCGGCCGCCGCGCACGCCGCCGCCCAGGACCAGCATGGCCGTGGCGTGACCGTGGTCGGTCCCGCGGTTGCCGTTCTCGCCCACCGTCCGTCCGAACTCCGACATCGTGAGCACCACCACGTCACTCAGGCGGTCGCCGAGGTCCTGCGCGAAGGCGGCGAGGCCGGCCCCGAGCTCGCGCAGCCGATTGGCGAGCTGGCCCTCCTCGGCCCCCTGCGCCACGTGGGTGTCCCAGCCGCCGACGTCGGTGAACGCGATGCGCAGGCCGACGTCCGCGCGCACGAGCTGGGCGATCTGCCGCAGCGACTCGCCGAAGCGGCCGCGCGGGTAGTCGGCGCCGTTGGCGGGGGACAGCCCGCTCGCGCCCGCGCTCTTCAGCATGCGGACGGCCTCGAAGGTCTCGCGGCCGGTGCCGTGCAGCAGGTCACGCACGCCGTCGCCGTAGAGTGACTCGAAGCCGCGCGCGGTGGCGGCCGGCGCGCCGTCGGTCTTCACCTCGAAGCGCTCCAGCGACGTCACCGCCAGCGCGGGCGAGGGGCCGGTCAGGATCCGCGGCAGGCGCGGTCCCAGCGCGACGGCGCGGAAGGGCGTGGCGCGCTCGGGCGGCAGCGCGCCGCTCGCGCGGCCGAGCCAGCCGTCGGCCGTGCTCTTCACGCCGGGCGTGCCGCTCTCCATGTAGTCCTGCGCGTCGAAATGCGAGCGGGTCGTGTCCGGCGAGCCGCAGGCATGCACGATGGCCAGTGTGCGCGCGCTCCACAGCGGCAGCAGCGGCGCCAGCGCGGGATGCAGCGCGAAGAAGCCGTCGAGGTCGAGCGCGGTCGCGCTGTCGCCGCGCTGCGGGCGGCCGAGCGCGATGTTCGCGCGCGCGGCGTAATAGGCGCGATCGCCGTGCGGCGGCACCATGCTGAGCCCGTCGACCGCGCCGCGCTGGAAGATTGCCACCAGGACCTTGCCGCGCGCCTCCGCGGCCTCGGCCGCGCGCGCGAGGAAGCGCGGCGGGGTGGCGACGGCGGCCAGGGCGCAGGCGCCGCCGCGCAGCAGCGCGCGTCGGGTGAGTCGCGTCATCGCCGCTGGAACTCCGGCGAACCCAGCACGAGGGCCGCCAGCTTGGCCACGTCGGTGTCGGCCGGGCCGCGGTCGTCGAGCGCGAGCCGCGTGATCACCGGCGCGGTGAGCTGCGCGCTCAGGACCTGGCGCGTGGCGGCGCCGGCCTGGCCGTGGAGCAGCGTGGTCAGCAGACGCTCGAGCACGGCGTCGGGCTGTCGCCGGTCCACCCCGCTCACCAGCGCGCCCGCGTCGACGCGCACGCCGCGCAGGCGGTTCTCGATGAGCGTCAGCGCGAAGTTCATTCGCGCCAGCAGCGTGCCGGGGCTCACCCACGCCTCGGCGCGATCGGGGTGCCCGGTGGGCGCCTGAGCCTCGTAGAGGCCCTCGCCGATCTCGGCGGCGGCCCGGGCCAGCGCGAAGCCGCCCCGCGCGTCGACCGTGGCCCCCACCGCGCGCGCGGCGCTCGCCACCAGTTCTGACGGCTTCTTGATCTTGGCCCGGATCGCCTCCGGCGCCAGAAACTCCGGTGAGGCCACGATCGCCCGCAGCATGGCGCGAATGTCGCCGCCGGTGTCGCGGTAGACGGCGGCCACCCGCTCGACGAGCGCCGGCGGCGGCTCGTCGGCGACGAAGCGGCGGACCAGCTTGGTCGCGATGAACCGCGCGGTGGCGGGGTGCCGGGCGAGGAGGTCCAGCACGTCCTCGCCGTCACGCTCGCCCCCGCGGCGCAGCGGCCGGCCCAGCACCGTCTTGTCGCCGTGATCGTGCATGGCCGGGCGGAAGACGAACCCCGCCTCGGCGCGGGGCCTGTCGATCGTCCAGCCGGTGAAGGCGCGGGCGACCTCGGTGACGTCGCGCTGCGTGTAGCCGCCGTCGACGCCGAGGGTGTGCAGCTCCATCAGCTCGCGCGCGTAGTTCTCGTTGAGCCCGGCGCGCCGGCCGGGGTTGGGACCGAGGCGCAGCGTGTAGTCGGCCCGCGCGCTGAGCCAGTTGTCGAGGTAGAACAGCATGGCTGGATGCCGCGCGCTCGCCCGCAGCAGCTCGGGAAAACGTCCGAGCGCGTGCGGGCGAATGACCTCGCGCTCCCACGCGGTCGTATACCAGCGCAGCTCACCCTTGGCCACGAAGACGTTGAAGTGGTTGGCCCAGAAATCGACCATCACTTCCTGCAGCTGCCGCTCGCTGCGCACCGCCCGCACCATCCGCGCCGCCTGCAGCTCCCCCGCGATCCTGATCGGCCGCCGCTTCTGATCGTCGCCCGGAACGGGCGAGACCCCCGGCTTCTGATCGTTGGTCGGAACGGTCGAAACACCCCGCGCGGACCGGGGGGGAAATGGGGGGGTCGCCTCGACCCCCCCATTGTTCCTGGGATATTCCTGGTGGAGCTCGGCGATGGACATCGTCAGCGTGCGCAGCGGGGCGAGCGCGCGCTCGGCCGCCGTGTCGTCGAGGCGCGCGGGGTCGAGCTGGCGCTCCAGCCAGGCGTGGAGTCCCATGGCCTCGAGCCGCTCCACGTCACCGGGACGCGGGCCGTACGTCAGCCGCTGGAGCACGTGAATGACGGTAGCCCGGTCGGTCTCGGCGCTGGCGACACCCGCCGGCAGGACGACGAGCAGCGCGGCGAGCAGCGCGCGGCTCCCGACCGTCACTTCGGCGGCTCCTCGCCGCGCCGCTCGCGGCGAAGGCGCTGGCGCTCCTCGGGCGACATCTGGCGCAGGCGCTCGCGCTCTTCGGGTGTCATCTGCTGCAGCCGCTCACGCACCCGGGCGCGCTCCTCCGGCGTCATCCGCTGCCAGCGCTCGTAATTCTGCATCACGCGGCGCTGCTCCTCGGGCGGCAGGCGCTGGAAGGCCCGGAAGCGCTCGAGGATGCGCTCGCGGTGCTCGGCCGGGAGGCGCTGGAAGCGGTCGTAGGCTTGCTGCAGCTCCAGGCGGCGCGCCTCCGGCAGCTCGTTCCAGCGCTGGAAGTCCTCGAGGATGCGCTGGCGCTCGGCGGGCGGGAGGGCCTGGAAGTGCTGGACGTTGTCGCGCGCGGCCCGGCGCTCTTCCGGCGGGAGCGCGCGCCACCGGCGATAGCGCTCCACCGCGCGCTGCCGCTCCTCCGGCGACATGCGCCGCCACCGCTCGGGATTGCGCTCCATGATCGCGCGCTCGTCGGGAGACAGCGTTTCCACGCCGGGCGGGGTCTGGCCCCACGCGACCTCGAGCACGGCGCCGGCGAGGATCGCGGCCAGCGCGATGGCGATCGGCAGCCAGCGCGGCAGCGCGCGCGCGCGCGCCTGGAGCGGCATGCGTCAGCTCCCGCCGCCCAGCCGGTCGAGCTGGCGGATGACCTCCAGGTCCTCCAGCATGTCCAGCCGCTCGACGACGCGATACTCGCGTAGCAGCGGCAGCTGCGCGCCCAGCGCGGTTTCCTCCATGGCGACGGCGTCGGCGGGCCGGCGGTTCTCGCCGGCGCGCTGCAGGCCGTGGACGCCGAGGAGGACACCGATCGTGAGCATCGAGGCGACCGCCAGCGTCGGCACGGGCCGCGCCCACCAGCCTCGGCGCGGGCGCGCCCGCACGCGCGCGCGCACCTCCGCCTGGTAGCGGCCCCAGTCCACGGGGGGCGCCGGCGCGCGGCGCGCGGCCAGCGCGTCGAGCACCAGCCGGCTCTCCTCGATGGCGCCGCGGCACTCCGGGCACGAGGCGACGTGCACGGCGACGCGGTCGTGCTCGGCCGGCGACAGCTCGCCGCGCAGGAAGGGAATGAGTTCGGTCTCGGGATGCATCGCTCAGCCTCGCTTCAATGTCTTGCGCAGGGCGCCGACCGCCCGGTGGAGGTGCACGCGTACCGTTGCCTCCGAGCATGCCAGCACCGCAGCGATTTCGCTCGTCGGCAGTCCTTCCTGGACCTGCAGCAACACCGCCGCGCGCTGCTGCGGCGACAGCCGCTCGACCTCCGCCCACACCCGGGCCATCAGCTGCGCCTGCCCGAGCACGTCGGCCGGATCGGCGGCCGGCGCGGCCTGGCGCTCGATCGGGTCGCTCCCGTCAGGGCTCTCGCCGCTGGTGACGAGCCGGCGCCACCAGCGCCCCCGACGACGATGATCCAGGCAGAGGTTGACGAGGATCCGATAGAACCAGGTCGAGAACTTCGCGTCGCCGCGAAACGTCGCTGCCGTGCGATAGACGCGCAAGAAGGCCTCTTGCGAGAGGTCGCGTGCGTCCTCGGCGTCCCGCAGCATCGACCACGCCAGACGGTACGCTCGGCCCTGGTGGCGGGCGACCAGGACGTCGAACGCCGCCCCGTCCCCCGCCGCGACGCGCCGGCACAGCGCCTCATCGGAGGGGACGAGGGAAACCCTCCCAGAGTGCCCCTCCCCAACGGTGGTCTCCCGGCTCACTCCGCCCTCTGCCGTCAACCATCCCACCCCTCGTTCGTCGGCGGCAAGGAAGCTTGCCATGGGACTGATACAGGTTGGACGCCGGCCGGACAGGCGGCGTTTACGTCCGGGGGGCTAGTCCAGAACGACCAGGCCGCGGTGCGAGCGGTTCATCGCAGTGGCGCCGGTGCGGGTGACGACGACCGTCTCCTTCACGTTGAGGCCGGCCTCGCCGACGACGTAGTAGGGCGTCTCGACGCGCAGGACCATCCCCATCTCCAGCGCGGTGCCGCCCGGCGCCAGGCGCGGCGCCTCGGCGGGCTCGAGCCCGATGCCGTAGCCGACGTGGTGACGGTCGAAGCGCGGCAGCCCGCCCTTGCGCGTGGCCGTCACCGCCGCCTCGAACACGTCGGCGCCGCTGGCGCGCGGTCCCACGACATCGAGCGCGGCTTCCAGTCCGGCGTGGATCGCGTCGAACGTGGCCTGCTGGCGCGCGGCGGGCTCGCCCATCACCGCCATGCGCGCGACGTCGGAGTGATAGCCCTTGAGACTGCAGCCGAGGTCGAAGCGCACGAGATCGCCGGCGCGCAGCGCGCGCTCGGTGGGCCACGGCGCCGGCACGGCGGAGCCCGCGCCGAAGGCGACGATGGTGCAGTACGGGCGCGCGCCCTGCGCGATGACCTCGCGCTCGAAGGCCTCGGCCGCCTCGCGCTCGGTGACGCCCGGCGCCAGCAGCGCCAGCACCACGTTGATCGCCTCCTCGGCCACGTGCAGCGCGCGTTGCAGCGCGTCGAGCTCGAACGGGCTCTTCACCATGCGGGCGGTGGCCAGCGCGTCGGAGGCCGATTCGACGCGATAGGCGCCGAGGGCCTGGCGCAGTGCCGCCGCGGTGGCGCCTGGGACCAGCGCGTCGTCGAGGCCGAGGCGCCCCGCGCCCACGCCGAGGCGGCGCAGGACTTCCACCAGCGCCTCGCCGGCGGACGCCGCCGGCTCGGCCACCAGCGCGGCGAAGTGGCGCGCGGTCTCGCCGCGCGCGTGCTCGGTGTCGAGATGGAAGCGGCCGTGGCAGGCGACGTGGTTGACGTCCACGTCGCTCTCCAGCACGGCCAGCAGGTCGATCGTCGGCACCACGAGGGCGGTGGCGTCGCGGGTGACGACGGCATATGTCTCCTGCGTGGGATAGACGCGGCGGGCCAGGCTCGAGAAGCCGGTGATGTAGGCGACGTTGGCCGGCGAGGCGGCGACGAGCGCGTCGAGCTTGTGGCGCTCCAGCGCGGCGGTGAGGCGCTCGGTCTGATGCGGGTACATCAGATCTGCAGCAGCGTGCCGGTCACGTGGCCCGCGCTCTCCGCGGCCAGCGCGGCAATCGCCTCGGCCACCTCGGCCACCGGCACCCAGCCCTTGGGATCGACGTCCGGCATCGCGGCCCGGTTGGCCGGCGTGTCCATCGTGCTCGGGGCCACCGCGTTGACGCTCACGCCGCGGCCCTTCACCTCCTGCGCCAGCGCCTGCATGAGCGCGATCACGCCGGCCTTGGCCACCGTGTAGCCGATGAAGCCCCCGGCCGGCGGCACCACCGCGCGCGAGGCGATCATCACCACGCGGCCGGCGCCGGCGGCGAGCATGTGGGGGACGACGGCCCGCGCGGCGGTGAACGCCGAGGTGAGGTTCATCGCGAGCATCCGGTCCCACGTCGCGCGGTCGGTCTCGACCAGGCCGCCGCCGGCGAAGCCGCCCACGCCGGTGACCAGGACGTCGACGCGCCGGTGACGCTCGACGACGGCGCCGGCCAGCCGGGCCATGGCCGCGTCGTCGGTGACGTCGCAGCGCTCCAGCATCACGCGCGGCTTCGTCGCCGCGTCGAGCGAGGACTCCAGGCGCGCGCGCTCGGCGTCCACGATGTACGGCACGCAGACGGTGCCGCCGTCGCGCAGGAAGCGATGGACGATCGCCTGGCCGAGGGCGCCGCTGCCGCCGGTGACCAGCGCCACGCGCGCCACGTCAGTCCGCCGCAGCCGGGGCCATCATGATGGCCGAGCGCTGGATCTCGTCGTAGCGCACCTTGGAGACGTCGAAGTCCTCGAGCGCCTCGCGCAGCTTCTTGAAGGTCTGCTCGAACGACGGCAGCGTCTTGCGCGCACGCGTCAGCGGCGTGGTGCGCGCGAGCAGGTAGTTCTTCACGTAGGGGTGGTTGATGCCGCGCTTCTTCACCTTGGCGACCGTCTGGGCCAGCACCTCGTCCGTCGCGCGCACCATCTCGGCGCGCTCCGTCCGCTCCTCCAGGCCCTTGCGTAGACTGCCCTTGAGGAACTTGTCGACGCGCCGGAGGATCGGCGCGAAGGCGCCGCCCGCGAAGCGCTTGTTGGTCTCGTAGAGCAGCCCGAGCGTGATGAAGTGCGCGGACTCGAACTGCAGGGCCCAGTCGTCCTCGGTGGACGTGGGCTGCTGCTCGACCAGCGCCCGGTACATCCGGATGACCTCGAGCGACTTCTCCTTGAGGTTGTGCGCCTTCTCCGTGTTCAGCGGCAGCACCTGGAAGGCCACCTCCTGCTCGGCCACCAGGATGGCCGGCACGTACTCCGCCTTGAGCTTGTCGAGGGCCGTGCGGCGGTGATTGCCGTTGGGCGTCCAGTACACGCCGGGCTCGGGCGACACCGCCAGGATCGGATCGACGAAGCGGTCGATCTTCTTCACCGCCTCGGTGAGCCGCTTGACGTGCGTCGGCGACACGTCGCGCTGATACGGGCTGGCCGCGACCTTCGTGCGCGGCAAGAGCACGAAGAGCTGCCAGTGCTCGCCGATCGGTTCCTGGTAGACGGCCATCACGTGGCCGCCGTCGCGCTCGACCTGCTCGGCCAGCGCGCGCGCCTGCTTCGACGGCTCCTTGTCGGGGTACACCGCGTAGTCAGCCATTGGGCTCAAAGGATACGTCAGAACGGGGATTGAGGAGCGCTCCGGCTACGCCGGTGCGCTCCGAACGTCGGGGGGGTGTGGGGGGCCATATCGGGGCCCCCCTCGTCCAGCAGGCCGCCGGCGGCGGAAGAGCTCGCGGGCGCTGCCGTAGATGCCGGCGGGCAGGAAGATGATGAAGAGGATCAGCAGCAGGCCGTAGATCGTCTCGGCCATGCCGATGAACTTGAGGCCGAACAGCACGCGCAGATACTCGGCGAGCGCGATGGTGAGCGCGGTGCCGACGGTCGGCCCGAGCAGCGAGTACATGCCGCCCAGCACCACCGCGAACACGATCCGCAGCGACACGCCGATGCCGGCCAGCGTATCGGGGTTCACGTAGGAGATGTACTGCGCGTAGGCGATGCCGCCGATGGCCGTGAGCACCGCCGACAGCACGGTGATACCGACCTTGAAGCGGGTGACGTGGATCCCGACCGAGGCCGCCGCCGTCTCGTCCTCGCCGATCGCCTCCATCGCCGAGCGCGCCATCGAGCGATCCACCCACCGCCACACCCCGAGGCCGGCCAGCCACAGGACGAGCGCGCCGTAATAGAACACGCGCCGGTCGGCGAACTGCAGCGCCAGCACGCTGTCGCCCCCGGCCGGCTTGACGGTGAGGCCGAGCGAGCCGCCCGTCCAGTCGCGCTCGGCAATGATGAGCAGGCGGACGACCTCGCCGACGGCCAGCGTGACAAGTCCGAAGTAGTGGCCGACGACCTGGAAGCGCGAGCACGGGTAGGCGACGATCACGGCCAGCCCCGCAGTGAGCAGCACGGCCACCACGGCGCCGACCCACGGCGTGAGACCGAAGCTGTTCCACAGCAGCGTGCTGGTGTAGGCGCCCAGCCCCAGGAACGCGCCGTGGCCGAGCGAGGTCAGGCCGAAGCGGCCCATCAGCGCCCACGCGCCGCCGATGAACGACCAGATGAAGATCTGCACGAGGACGTGGATCGTGTACTGGCGCATGCCGGCCATCGGCACGAAGGGCAGCCCCGCCAGGGCGAGCAGCAGGACGAGACCGAGCGCGCGCGCCGCCATCAGCCGCGCCGGGCCAGGATGCCGCCCGGCCGCACGAAGATCATCACGATGAAGACCACGAAGGCGATCACGTAGCCCATCTCGGTTGACCAGATGACGCCGCTGACCGCAATGACCTCGCTCATGATGAACGAGGCGACGAACGCGCCGACCATGTTCCCCAGCCCGCCGAGCACGCAGATCATGAAGGTGATGGGCCCGAAGGCGGCGCCGAAGAACGGGTGCACCGCGTATTGGATGATGAGCAGCGCGGCCGCCAGCCCGGCCATGGCGCCGCCGACCGCGGAGGTCACCACGTACACGCGCTGCGGGTTGGCACCCATCAGCGCCATGGCCTCGCGGTCCTGCGATACCGCGCGGATGGCGGTGCCGATGTAGGTGCGCGTCAGGAACAGATAGAGGCCCAGCATGGCCACGATCGCCAGCGCGAAGGCGATGAGCCGCGCGACGGAGATCGGCATGTCGAGGATCTCGAGCCGCGGCAGCGCCAGGCGCACCGAGCGATGGTCGGTGGTCCACAAAAAGGTTGCGAACGACTGCAAGAAAAAGAGCAGGCCGCCGGTGGCGAGCAGCTGGTTCACCGGCGCGCTGGTCAGGATGGGCGAGATGATGAGCAGGTGAACGGCGATGCCCAGCAGCGCGCCCAGCGCCACGCTCACGAGGCCGCCGACCCAGATCGGCCAGCCGTAGACCTGCACGACGAAGTAGACCGCGTACATGCACAGCATCACGAGGTCCACGTAGGCGATCCACACGATGTCGATGACGCCGAAGATCAGGTTGAGCCCGAGGGCGAGCAGGGCCAGCACGCCGCCCAGCAGCAGGCCGTTGATGGCCGCCTCGGCCAGAAAGACCGGGTCGATCACAGGCCGACGTATGCCTTGCGCACGAAATCCTGCTCGGCCAGCGCCGCCGCCTGGCCCTCCATCTTGATGCGCCCGACTTCCAGCAGGTACGCGCGGTCCACGAGCTTCAGCACCTGGCGCACGTTCTGCTCGACGACCAGGATCGTGTAGCCCTCCTGGCGCACGCGCCGGATGAGATCGAACAGGCGCAGGACCATCACCGGCGCCAGGCCCATCGACGGCTCGTCGAGCAGGATCAGCTTGGGGCGCGACATGAGCGCGCGTCCGATGGCGAGCATCTGCTGCTCGCCGCCCGAGAGGCTGCCGGCCCGCTGCGCGCGCCGCTCGGCCAGCGCCGGGAAGAGTGCGTGCACGCGCGCCAGGCTCTCGGCGAACGTCGCGCGGGCGGCGGGCAGGAAGGCGCCCATCTTGAGGTTGTCGGCCACGCTCAGGGCAGGGAAGATCCGGCGGCCCTCGGGGACGTGCGCGATGCCGTGGCCGACGATCTCGTAGGCCGGGCGCCCCCCGATGGCCTTGCCCTCGAAGGTGAGCGTGCCCGCGCGCGGCGCGATGAGGCCGGAGATCACGCGCATCAGCGTGGTCTTGCCGCTTCCGTTGGGGCCGACGACCGCGACCGCCTCGCCCGCGTCGACGCGCAGCGAGACGTCCCAGAGCGCGGTGAAGGCGCCGTAGCCGGCGGTGACGTTGCTGAGCGCCAGCATCAGGCCAGCACGATCCGCTCGCCCAGGTACGCCTCGATCACGCGCGGGTCCTCGGCGACCTCCAGCGGCGCGCCCTCGGCGATCTTCTCGCCGTGGTCCAGCACCACCACGCGGTCCACGATGCGCATGAGCGTGGCCATGATGTGCTCGACCCAGACGATCGTGACTTCCAGCTCGCCGCGCACGCGCTTGAGCATGTCGGCGGCGCCGGCCATCTCGGCGGGATCGAGGCCGCCGAGGCTCTCGTCGGCCAGCAGCAGCTTGGGCCCGGTGGCCAGCGCGCGGGCCAGCTCCAGCTTCTTGAGGCCGCCGGCGCCGAGCAGCGTCGGCATCGCCGCAGGGTCGGACGGCAGGTCCACCATCTCCAGCACGGCTCGCGCGCGCCGGCGCGCCTCCGCCTCGTCGGTGCGGTCGGAGGCGCCGTAGTGGGCGGCCACCGCCACGTTTTCGAGGATGGACAGCTTGCGGAACGGGCGCGGGATCTGGAACGTCCGCGCCACGCCGCGGTGGCAGATTGCGTCGGGCGTGAGCCCGCCGATCGACTCGCCGCGAAACGTGATCGTGCCCTCGGTGGGCGCCAGCGCGCCCGAGATGCAGTTGAACGCGGTCGTCTTCCCCGACCCGTTCGGCCCGATCAGCCCGAGGATCTCGCCCTCGCGCACCTCGAACGACACCGCGTTGAGCGCGGTGAACCCACCGAACCGCTTGGTGAGGCGACTGACGGTGAGCATCGCGGCGGCGGGGGGCGTCTCGCCCCCCGCCCGCGTCAGGTCAGCGTGCTGCAAATGGGGACGAGGCGGGCAGCGGCAGGATCGGGCTGGCCGTCTGCACCGTCTTCGGGTACACGACCTCGAACTTCCCCTCGACGATCTGGAACACGCCGGGGAACGCGCGCTCGTTCTGGCCCGCCATCGGATCGCCGGCGGGACGGAACTTCACGCCGTAGCCCTGCATGGTGCCGCCCTCGGGAATGTCGGTCTCGCGCGCGGCCTTGGCCAGGGCCTCGGGACCGAAGCCGCCGTGCTTCTGAATCGCGCGCGGCAGCACGTCGTTGAGGAGGATCCACATGTTGTTGAAGCCCATCGACACGTGCGGCGCGATGGCCTGCGCGGGGATGTCCTTCTCGAACTGCTTGTAGCGCTTCACCATCTCCTGGGTCAGCTCGCCGACACCGGGCTTGAGCTTCTTGGCGTCCAGGAGCTGCGCCGGGAGGGGGTCGACGGTGTGGAAGCCCTCGATCTCGTTCCCGAAGCCTTCCTTCAGCTTGTCGATCTGGCTGTGGCCGGCGCCGTGGCCGAGGTAGGCGCGCACGCGGAAGCCCTGCTCCTTGGACTGGCGCAGGAAGAGGTTGATGTCCGGGGCGTAGCCGGTGTGGAACAGCACGTCCGGCCGCGCCGCGCGCAGCTTGGTCACCAGTGACGACAGATCGGGCGCCTGGATCGAGAAGCCTTCCTTCAGGACGACCTGCATGCCCTGCTTCTTGGCCTCGGCCTCGTTGGCGGCGGCCACGCCGGAGCCGTACGGACCATCTTCATAGATGATGGCCACGCGCAGGTCCTTCGGGGCCTTCTTGAACCGCTCCTGCGAATACGACGCGATGTACTGCACGGAGTAGGCGCCGAAGAGCCCGCCGTTGGGCTGCGGCCGGAAGGTGTACTGGAGGTTGCGGTCCTTGAGGACGTTGTCGGCGATCGCCGTGGTGATCCAGAGGAACTTCTTCTGCTTGTCGACCTTTTCCGCGAGGGGAACGGCGTGCGCGCTCGAGTAGACGCCGGCCAGGATGTCGACCTTCTCGACGTTGAGCAGGCGCTCGGCCTCGTTGATCGCCACCTCGGCCTTCGACTGGCTGTCGCCGTCGACCTGCACGATCTTGTACTTGCCGAGCACGCCGCCCTTCTCGTTGATGAGGTCGATCATCATCTTGGCGCCGCGCCAGCAGTTGAGCGATCCGGCCGCCGAGAAGGGACCCGAGTGATCGAACAGGATGCCGATCTTGATGGTCTGGCCTTGCGCCTGCACCGCAGGGGAGATGAGCGCGCCGAGCAGCAGGGCGGCGACGAACGCCAGCGCCATCGACAGCCGTAGCGATTTCATCGGGCGATGCCTCCTGGGCCGAAAAGTGGGCGCTAAGGTAACACGGCGGCCGGGACCCCGGTAGGTTCCGGCCGCCGTTCTTAAGCGTGCATCCCCCGGCAACCGCCGATACACTGGGACCCGAAATGGGTCGACAGACGATGAGTTGCCCGCCCAACCAGCCGGCCGCTGACCAGCTCCGCGCGGCCTTGCTCGACGCCCGGCGCGTCGAGCTCGAGCTCTGCGACGGACTCAGCCCGGCTGAGATGCTCGGCGCGCCCCAGCACTTCGTGGAGCCGCCGATCTGGGAGATGGGGCACGTCGGGTGGTTCCAGGAATACTGGCTCCTGCGACACCTCGACGGAGCCGAGACGCTGCTGCCGGGCTCGGACGCCATCTATGACGCCTTCAACGTGTCGTACACGCGGCGGTGGGATCACGCCTTCCCCACGCGCCACGCCACGCTCGACTACATCACGGAGGTCCTGCGTCGGAGCCTGGGCCGGCTCGAGTCCCGCGAGCCCGACGCCACCGACGCCTACTTCTACACGCTGGCCGCCCTGCACGAGGACATGCACGCCGAGAACCTCACGCTGATCCGCCGCACGCTGGGCTACCCGCTGCCGCGCCTGTCGCTCCTCGACGCGGCCGCCGGCGCGCCGCCGGTGGACCCGGCCTACCGGCCGCACGACGTCGCGGTGCCCGGAGGCACGTTCATGCTCGGCGCCTCCCCCGGCGAGCCCTTCGTGTTCGACAACGAGAAGTGGGCGCATCCGGTCACGGTCGCGCCCTTCCACATCGCGGCCACGCCGGTGACGAACGCGGAGTACGCGGCGTTCGTGGACGACGGCGGCTATCGGCGGCGCGAGCTGTGGAGCCGCCGGGGCTGGGACTGGCGCCGACGCGAGAACGCCGAGCATCCGCTCTTCTGGCTCTCCGGCGGCGGCGGCTGGTGCGAGTGCCGGTTCGGCGCCGAGGTGCCGCTCGAGCCGTGGCATCCGGTCGCTCATGTGAACTGGTACGAGGCCGAAGCGTGGTGCCGGTGGGCGGGCCGCCGGCTGCCCACGGAGGCGGAATGGGAGATGGCGGCCACGCTCGAACCCGCGAGCGGACACAAGCGACGCTTCCCCTGGGGCGACGACGCCCCGCGGCCCGAGCAGGCGAACCTCGACTATCGCGCGGGCGCCACCATCGACGTGCGCGCGCTACCGGCTGGGGACAGCCCCGTGGGCTGCCGGCAGATGATCGGCAACGTCTGGGAATGGGTCGACGACACCTTCACGGCCTATCCCGAGTTCGTCTGTGATCCGTACCGCGAGTACTCGGAGCCGTACTTCGGCAAGAAAAAGGTGCTGCGGGGCGGGGCGTGGACGACGCGCTCGCGCTTGATCCGCGCGACCTGGCGCAACTTCTTCGTGCGGCACCGCCGCAATGTCCTGGCCGGCTTCCGGACCGTGGCCCGCTGACGAGGTCGCGCGGCTCGCGCGCGACGTGCAGCGCGGCCTGACCGCCCGGCCGCGCTGGCTGCCGCCGAAGTATTTCTACGACGCGGCCGGCGCCGCGCTCTTCGACCGCATCACGGCGCTGCCGGAGTACTACCTCACACGGACCGAGGAGGCGATCCTGGCGGAGGTCGCCGCCATGGTCGTCCGCCGCGTCGAGCCGGCCGAGATCGTCGAGCTGGGGCCGGGCTCGTGTCGCAAGGTGCGCGGGTTCCTGGACGGCGTCGATCATGGCGGCGCCGTGCGCTACCTGCCCTTCGACGTCGACGGCGCCGGGCTCGACAGCGCGCTCGCCGTGCTGATCCGCGACTATCCCGCGCTCGACGTCCGTCCTGTCGCCGGCGACTTCGAGCACGATCTCGACCGCCTGCCGCCCGCCAAGGGGCGGCGCCTCCTTCTCTTCCTCGGCAGCACGATCGGCAACTTCGACCCGCCGGCGTGCTGGCGGCTGCTCGGCGAGCTGGGCCGGTTGCTCGGCCCCGACGGCCGGCTCCTGCTCGGCGTCGACCTGGTGAAGGATCGCACCGTCCTGGAGGCGGCCTACAACGACGCGGCCGGGGTCACGGCCGCCTTCAACCGCAACATCCTGAGCGTCATCAACCGCGGGCTCGACGGCGACTTCCATCCGGACGCATTCCGGCATCACGCGTTCTACAACGACGCGGCCAGCCGGATCGAGATGCACCTGATCGCCGAGGGACCGCAGCGCGTGCGCCTGCGGCGGCTGGATCTCGTGCTCGACTTCGAGGCCGGCGAATCGATCTGGACCGAGTCGTCGTACAAGTACACGCGCGCGTCCGTCGCCTCCATGCTGCGCGCCTCCGCGCTGGCCGAGGAGGCCTGGTTCACCGACGGCGGTGGGCGCTTCGGGTTGGTGCTGGCGCGCGCGGCCCGCCGCTCAGCGCGGTGACGCGCGAATCCTGAGCCCGCGCGGCACCGCCAGGCGATCGAAGGCTTCGAACAGCCCGTGGACCGCGAGCGCCATCAGCGCGGAGGGAATCGCGCCGGCCAGGATGGTGGCGGCGTCGTTGAGCGCAAGGCCGGTCACGATGAGCGTGCCGTAGCCGCCGCCGCCGATGAAGGCGGCCAGCGTGGCCGTGCCCACCGTCAGCACGGCCGCGGTCTTGATGCCGGCCAGGATCGTCACCGAGGCCAGCGGCAGCTCGACCCAGCCCAGGCGCTTGGTGCCGTCGAGCCCGATCACCGCGGCCATGTCCACGAGCTGCGGATCGAGGCTGACCAGGCCGGCGTAGGTGTTGCGCACGATCGGCAGCAGCGCGTAGAGGGAGAGCGCGACGAGCGCCGGCACGCGGCCGATCCCGAAGAGCGGGATCATGAAGGACAGCAGCGCGAGGGCCGGGATTGTCTGCAGCACGCCCACGCCCATCAGCTCCACCTGGCCCAGCCGCCGTCGGCGCGCGGCGAGGATGCCGAGCGGCACCCCCAGCGCGACCGCCACCGCCAGCGAGACGCCGACGAGCACGAGGTGCTGCAGGGTCAGCGCTGGCAGCTCCCGCAGCAGCGCCGCGCGCCGCTCGCTGCCGGCCTCGCGCCTGCCGGTTCCGAGGCCAGTTCCGAGGAAGGATGCCGCCACCGCCGCAGCGCTCTGGTGGTCGAGATCGACCTCGGCGTTGAGGCGCGCCATCGTGGCGTTGTCCAGCCGGCCGGCCAGCCGCCGCTCGAGCGCGGCCCACGTGCGCGGCTGCTGCTCCACGAACGCGCGGCGCGCCAGCAGGACTGCGACGTAGTCGGGAAAGAACTTGCGGTCGTCGGCCAGCACGGTCACGGCCTCGCGCGCCAGCTCGCCGTCGGTGGTGAAGACCGTGATCACGTCGACCTTGCCGCTGGCCAGCGCGCGGTAGGCGAGCGCGTGCTCCATGATGCGCACGTCGCGGAAGTCCAGCCCGTAGTGACGGCGCAGTCCCGGCCAGCCGTCGTCACGGTCGAGGAACCCGGGATCGAACAGGGCGGTGAGCTCGCGATGACCACGCAGGTCGCTCAGCGTGCGCAGTCCGAGGCGGCCGGCGGTCGCCCGCGAGACGGCGAGCGCGTACGCGTTGTCGAAGCCGAGCGGCGCCGAGACCACGAGCCCGCGCTCGGCGACCCGCGTCCGCATGACGTCCAGCGTCGTGACGCCGGGGTCCTTCAGGATCATGCGGGCGACCGTGCCCGTGTACTCGGGATAGACGTCGAGCTCGCCGCCGGCCAGCGCGTTGTAGACGATCCCGGTGCCGCCGAGCCCGAACTTCCGGTCCACCCGCGCCTCGCCCGCCTGCTCGACGATCTGGGCGACCAGCTCGGCCAGGATGTAGCTCTCGGTGAATGACTTGGAGCCGATTCGCACGACAGGCCGCTCGGCGGCACCGGCCGGCACGGCGGCCGTGAGCGCGGTGGCCAGCAGCGTGCCCGCAATCAGCGCCGCGCCCGGCCGCCGGCGTCGCACGCTAGAAATATTCCGCCATCGCCGGCGGCGGCGTCTGCGCGCGGAGGAACTCGGTGACCAGGGGCGTGGCCGGCCGGCGGGCGAGATCGTCGAACGTGCCGTGCTGCACCACGCGTCCCGCGTCGAGCAGGGTGATGTTCGTGCCCAGGACGAATGCCTCGCGCACGTCGTGGGTGACCAGCACGACGGTCTTGCGCAGCTCCCGGAACATCTGCACGAGCTCGCCCTGGAGCTCGGTGCGGGTGATCGGGTCCAGTGCGCCCAGCGGCTCGTCGAGGAGCAGCACCGGTGGATCGAGCACCAGCGCGCGCATGAGGCTCACACGCTGGCGCTGGCCGCCGCTGAGCTCCGCGGGATAACGTTCGAGCAGCGGCCGCCGGAAGTCCACGAGGCGCGCGAGCTCGTTGACGCGCGCTTCGATGGCCGCGGCGGGCCAGCCGCGGGCGCGCGCGGGCAGCCCCACGTTGCCCGCGGTGGTCAGGTGCGGATAGAGCGCGCCCTCCTGCACGACGTAGCCGATGCGCCGCTGGATGTCGCGGCGCGTGGCGGGTCCGACCGGCACGCCGTCCACCGCCACGTCGCCGGTGTCGGCCGGTACGAGGCCCAGCACGAGCCGGAGCACCGTCGACTTCCCGGAGCCGCTGCCGCCGAGCAGGACGTGCGTCGTGTACGGCGCCACGGTGAGAGAGACGCCGTCCAGCGCCTGGTGGGCCCCGAAGCGCTTGCTGACGTCGCGCAGGACGATCACGTGCGCCGCGCCAGCACCATCCACTCGCGGCCCTGGCGCGGGCGCACCGAGCGCAGCGGCGGGAACGCGCGCTCGATGCGAAAGGCCGGGGCCAGCACGCGGCGGATCTCGCTGATCGAGACCTGGAAGGGCGGGCCGGCCGTCTGCGCGCGCAGCGGGAAGAAGCAGCCGAGCAGCCAGCCGCCCGGGCGCACGATCGCGCGCAGGACGTCGACGTACTCGCGGCGCCGGCGCGGATCGATGGCGCAATAGCAGGTGTACTCCCACACGCCATCGAAGGCGTGAGCATGGCTCTGGGGCAGCGTGAAGATGTCGCGCTGCTCGAAGGCGACGTCCACGCGGTCGCGCCGGGCCAGCGCGCGCGCCGCCGTGAGCGCCGCCGTGGAGAAGTCGATGGCGGTGACGTCGTAGCCGTGCGCGGCGAGGAAGCGCGCGTCGTGGCCGCGCCCGGCGCCCGGCACCGCGACGTGTCCGCGTGGCGGCGGCGTCGCCGTCACGAAGTCGACGAGGGGCGGGGCGGGACCGCCGAGCTCCCAGCCGTCGCCGCCGCGCGCATAGAGCCCCTCCCAGAACTCGACGGTGCTCACACGGGCCATGCGAAGCCCTCGAAGTCAGGGATGGCGCGCTCGGCGCCGGCGGTGAGCAGCTCGCGTCCGGTGTGCGAGGTCGTCAGGCCGATCACGCGCATGCCGCAGTTGCGCGCGGCGTGCACGCCCACCAGCGAGTCCTCGAACACGAGACAGGCCTTGGACGGAATGGCGAGGCCGGCCGCCGCCTTGAGATAGACCTCGGGGTTCGGCTTGCCCCACCGCACGTCCTCGGCCGTGATGACGATGTCGAAGTGCCGCCGCAGCCCCACCTCGGTGAGCAGCCGGTCGGCGTCGGGGCGCGAGGCCGACGTGGCCACCGCGCGCGGCACCCGCGCGCGCGCGAGCGTGTCGAGGAAGGCGGGCGCGCCGCCGACGGGCCGCGTGCCGCGCGCGGCCAGCCGCGTGTACAGCTCGCGCTTGCGCTGGGCCAGCTCGGCCGCTTCCTCCGGCTCCACGCGCCGCCCGAGGAGCAGCGGCACGGCTTCCTCGGCGGGCCGGCCGATGGTGAGCCGCCAGTACTCGGCGGGTGGCGCCACGCCGATGTCGCCGAGCAGCAGCCGCCAGGCGTCACGGTGGTGGGCGCCGGAGTCGATGAGCACGCCGTCCATGTCGAAGATGACGGCACGCGCGGCCGCTTCCGCCCCGCTCACGATCGGAGGCGATAGAGCGGAGCGAGAGTGCGGAACGTCTCGAGCGCGGCCATCCGGTACTGGGCCTCGGTCCACCGCGCCGCTTCCTCGGCGGGCACCGCCCGGCCGAGCACGAGCTGGCCGTCGCGCGTGCGCACGAGCTCGTCGGCGAGCGCGCCCAGCTGCTCGGGCGAGAGATCGGCCAGCGGCGTGGCCGGGTCCTCGTCGTGCTCGTTCTTGAACCAGGCCAGCCCGCGCACGCGGCGCAGCACCGGTCCGAGCTTCCCCGCGCTGCGCTTCCACGCGCCCGCCCACTTCTTCTTGTCCGCGTGCTCGGGCCCGACCTCGAACAGGAAGCGCACGCAGTGGCGCGAGACGGCCACCTTGAAGTGGCAGTGCTTCTTGTAGCCGCGCCCGTCGGGGCAGAACGCCACCCAGGTGTCGTCGGGCGGGTTGACGGTGCGGCGGGCGTGGCGGGCCACGTGGGCGAAGGCCGGCCCGCCGGTGGCGCGGCTCACGGCCGGCGCCAGGCTGTGGCCGATGGCCTCGAGCTTGGGCCGGATGCGGCTACGGATCTCCGACATGCGCGGCTTGAAGCCCCCGACGTCGAACACCCTGAAGTCGCCGGCATTGAACGCGGCCGCGGCCATGCTCAGGCTCTCACGATTGGGGGGCCATCTCCGGGCCCCCCATCGAATTGATCAAGCGGAAAGATCGGACGCCGCACGCGCGTGAACGGGAACCGCCCCAGGTTGGACGACGACAGCCCGGGAGCGTCGACCTCGAGGATCGCGCGCGCGAGCGGCTCGAACGCGGCGCGGTAGTGGATCGACGACTTCAGCACGAGGATCTTCTCGCCGGCCGGATCGATGCCGACGAAGCGGATCATCTCGGGATCGAGCGCCTGGCGCCGCTGGGAGATCAGGATGATCTTGACGTCGTTGACGTCGAGCACGGCGGTCGGGCCCACGCGGGCCTCGAGCCCGCGCATCATCGGCCCCTTGTAGACGAAGCGCCCGTCGGACAGCGTGCGCACGCGCCCGGTCACCGTGAGCGGGGCGCCGTGCGCGGGATCGACCTTGCCGCCGACCTCGAGCGTCAGCGTGGCGCCCACGCCGGCCGCCACGCAGGCCGCGGCCGCCTGGGGATCCCACAGGCACGCCACCGTCGCGCTGCGCGCGCCCACGCGCAGCAGCTCGCGCAGGATCTCGGTGGTGTCGCCCCCGGCGCCGCCGCCGGTGTTGTCGGCGATGTCGGCCAGCACCACCGGCCGCCCGTCGAGCGCTAGCGCGCGCGCGACGGCGTCCTTCGGCGACAGCGCGGTGTGCAGGAACTCGCGCCGCAGGTCCCAGGCCGCCGCCGTCAGCTCGTCGGCGAGACGGTCGGCCAGCGCCTGGTCGCCGTTGGTGGCGACGTAGACCGACAGGCCGGCGTCGTGAATGTCGGCCAGCGGGAAGCCGGCGAAGATGGACACCGTCAGCACGCCCGCGCGCCGCTCCATCGCGTCCGCGAGGTCGTAGAGGCGGCGCATCGGCCCGCGCGTGGTGAGCTGGCCCGCGATCGGGGGCAGCATCGGCGGCTGGCGCCACGCCACCGTGGGCCGGATGCGGCCGGCCGCCACCTCGGCCAGGCGCGTCGCCGCCTCCGCTCCGCGCTCGCGCATGTCCACGTGCGGGTAGGTCTTGTAGCCGTGCAGCAGCGTGGCGGTCTCCACCATCGCGCGGGTGATGTTGCCGTGGAAGTCGAGCGTGACGGCGATGGGCGTGGCGCCGACGGCCGCGCGCACCGCGCGCAGCAGGTCGCCCTCGCCGTCGTCGACACCCTCGACGACCATGGCGCCGTGGAGATCGAGCAGCACGCCGTCGAGCGGGCCGGCCGCGCGCAGGTCGGCGAGCAGCCGGTCGCGCGCTTCGGCGTAGAACTCCTTGGCCACGCGTCCGGCGGGGGAGGCGGTGGCGGCCAGCGACGGCACCAGCGCGGCGTCGAGCGCGGTCGCCGCGTCGATCATCCCGCCCAGGCAGGTGCCGGTGCCCCGGTAGGTCTCGAGCAGCTCGCCGCCGTAGCGGAGGTCGTGCGCCTCGAACTGCGCGCGGTCGGTGCGGATCGGGCTGAACGTGTTGGTCTCGTGCGACAGCATCGCCACGAAGAATCGCACCGGACCTCCTGCTTGCCCGATCGGATTTGGGGCGTCGACGGCGGGCATAGTGTAAAGGGTCGGGTATTCCTGTTCAACGAGGAGGGTCGCGCCCCCGGCGCGAGGAATATCGCCAGAGCGGCAGCGGGTTGGGCGACGCGGCAGTGTTACAATCGCCCGCGTGAATTCCGTCTTCGTCGTCACCGGCGGCGCCGGCTTCATCGGCTCTCACCTCGTCGAGCGGCTGCTGCGCGAGCATCCCGACGGCATCGTGCGCGTGCTCGACGACTTCTCGACGGGCAGCGAGGCCAACCTGCCGTTCGCGGCGGCGGCCGGCCGGCGCCTCGAGATCGTGCGCGGCGACGTCAAGCGGCTCGACGACGTGGAGCGTGCGGTGGCCGGCGCGGCCGTCGTGTTCCACCAGGCGGCCATGCGCTCGGTGCCGCGCTCGGTGGCCGACCCGCTCGGCGCCAACGCCAACAACGTGGACGGCACCCTGCACGTGCTGGAGGCGGCGCGCCGGCAGTCCGTCCCGCGCGTGGTGTACGCCTCGTCGTCCTCGGTGTACGGCGCCAATCCCGAGCTGCCCAAGCGCGAGGACCAGACGCCGGCGCCCATCTCGCCCTACGCCGTCTCCAAGGCGGCCGGCGAGCAGTACGCGCAGGTGTGGACGCGGCTCTACGGCGTGGAGACGGTGGGCCTCAGGTACTTCAATGTCTTCGGCCCGCGCCAGGACCCGAAGTCGGAGTATGCGGCCGTCATCCCGCGCTTCATCCTGTGGGCGCTCGAGGGCACGCCGCTCGAGGTGCACGGCGACGGCACCCAGTCGCGCGACTTCACGTACATCGACAACGTGGTGGACGCCAACCTCGCCGCCGCGCGGGCGCCCCAGGCCTCCGGCCACGTCTTCAACGTCGGCTGCGGGAACCGCGTCAGCCTGCTCTCGATCGTCGAGCGGCTGGAGAAGATCCTGGGGCGCGTGGTGACGCGCCGGCACACGCCCGGGCGCGCCGGCGACGTGCCGCACACGCAGGCCGATGTGACCAAGGCCGAGCGGCTGATGAAGTACACGGCACGGGTGGACTTCGACGAAGGATTCCGGCGCACGGTCGACTACTTCAGGAGGACCGCATGATGGCTCGAATGCTCGTGATAGTGCTCACCGCCGTGCTCGCGCTGGGCGGGATCGCCGGCGCGGCGGCCGCGCAGGCGCCCGCGCGGCTGATCGTGCAGGCGACGGCCGAGCCGCCCGGTCTCGACATGACGGCCACGCCGGCCACCGCCACCTCCGGCATCGTCTTCTACAACGTGCAGGAATCGCTGGTGAAGGTGGACCGCCACGGCAAGCTGGTGCCGTCCCTGGCCGAGCGCTGGCACACCGCGGACAACAAGAACTACACGTTCTTCCTCAAGAAGGGCGTCCGCTTCCACAACGGCCGCGAGATGAAGGCCGCCGACGTGAAGTTCTGCTTCGAGCGCGCGCTCAACCCCGAGACCAAGCACCCGTACGCCAAGGACTACGAGGCGGTCGGCGACATCATCGTCAAGGACGACTACACCGTCACCTTCGCGCTCAAGACCGTCAACGCGAACTTCCTCCAGAACATCGCCCGGGCCGGCGCCGCCATCTATCCGCGCGAGGCGGTCGACACGCTGAAGAGCCACCCGATCGGCACCGGCCCCTTCCGCTTCGAGGAATGGGTGCGCGGCGACCGCGTGGT
>Ga0075424_100000948_pt1 | contig 24402 bp, 21 predicted proteins | sample SoiMethybrSBSTD3_FD_75301 | JGI IMG/M metagenome (GOLD analysis project Ga0075424, IMG submission 75301) | Bulk soil microbial communities from a Populus tree surrounding site in Tennessee, USA - Soil MetaG P. TD hybrid SBSTD3 | ecosystem: Environmental > Terrestrial > Soil > Tree plantation... | reverse complement strand
AAGGCGAATATTTGACAGCGTGGATCGGCCACGCTATATTTGTCAAGGCGAATATATGAGCCAGCAACTGGGGCAGCTCGAGACGCTCTTCAAGGCGCTCGCCGACGCCACCCGGCTGCGCATCCTGCGGCTGCTGATGGCGGGCGAAGTCTGCGTGTGTGACCTGCACGACACGCTGAAGATCCCGCAGGCGAAGGCCTCGCGGCATCTCGCGTACCTGCGGCGCGCCGGCCTGGTCACGACGCGCCGCGAGGGCCTGTGGGTGCACTACCGCCTTGCCAAGTCCGCCGATCCGATCATCGCGACCATCGAGGATGCCACGACGCACGTGCTGGGGCATGTGGACGCCTTGAAGAAGGATGCCGAGCGGTTCGAGAAGCGCACAGGGTGCTGCGTGCCGGCCGCCGGCGCGCCGGGGCTGGTGTGTTGCGGACCCGCCGCGACAGCGCGCGCCTCGCGGCCGAGCGCACCCACGGCGGGCTTGTCGCGCCGAAGCGCGGCGAAGGCGGATCTGTGACCGACGTCAGCATTGCGCCGGCGCAGGCGGCGGACTTCGATGTGATCGAGGCGCTGCTCGATCGCGAACAGCTACCGCTGGCGGGTCTTCGCGACCATCCGCAGCACATGTTCGTGGCGAGGGTGGGCAACCGTATCGTCGGCTGCGCCTCGCTCGAGCTCTACGGCGACGCGGCGCTGCTGCGATCGGTGGCCGTCGATGCCGAATTTCGCGGCGGCGGCATCGGAGGCGATCTGACGCGCGCCGCTCTGTGCCTGGCCGAACGCCGCGGTGTGTCAACGGTGTATCTGCTGACGACGACTGCAGAACGCTTTTTCCCCCGATTCGGCTTCGAGATTGTGGATCGCGCGGATGTATCCCCTGCGGTGCGGGCCTGCGCCGAATTCGCGCACGCCTGCCCCGCTTCCGCGTTCGTCATGCGGGCGTTTTTGACTTCTCCGACATAAGCACGTCGTCCCATTGTCGCGTGGGGTTCATAGGCTGGGCGTGACTCACACGCTCAGGAGGACTCTCACGCATGCGATCTACATTCACTGCCTTTACGTGCGCTGCCGGTCTGGCCGCGGGATCCGCAGTCGCTGCCTACGCCTTTGGCGCCGATTTCGGGCTGTTTCGGGACAATCAACTGGATGCGCACTCGGAGCAGCTGTTCGGTTTCGTCAGCCCGGTTGATGCTTCGTCTACGGAGAGCGTCGGGGCGACCGACGCCAATGCCGATCCCACGTCGCTCGTCACCGTTGCAAAGGGACTTCAGGTGCACGTGGTTACGGCGCAGCCGAACGCTGCGCCGAATATCGATCAGATTGTCCTCTGGCCGAACGACCAGAACCCGACGCATCTGATCGTCGCCAACGAGGAGGGCGTCGCGCAGCCCGGTGTGCAGCGGATCCGTCTGTCTGACGGACTCGTCGAAACGATCCTGAGCGGAACGTCCTCCGGTGATCCGGTGCGGCGCACGGCGTGGGGAACCCTCATCTTCGGAGAGGAAAACGGCGCCGATGGCTGGCTGATCGAGATTCTCGATCCACTGCACACGACGAATGTGAGCTTCAATCGTGCAGCGGGTACCAGTTCGGATCCGGCGCATGTCGTGGCGCGGCCCGCACCCGGACGTTTGTCGTGGGAAGGGATCGCGCTGTATCCGTCGGGAGTCATGTACTACGGCGACGAGAACCGGCCGTTGAACGGCACACCCGGCGGCGCCTACTTCAAGTTCATCCCGTCAACCCCGTGGCCGGGCGGGACCATCAGCAATCTCAGTCAGTCGCCTTTGACCGCTGGAAGCATCTACGGTCTGCGCCTCGGCAAGCGCAGCGGCAACACTGACTATGGCCAGGCCTCGGAGACGGGTCTGGGAACGTGGGTGCCGGTTACGACCGTCCCGAATACCAACCTCCGCGCCGCCGCCGCGACACTCAAGCTGACCGGCTACTATCGGCCAGAGGATTTCGAGATCGATCCCGAGGCCCTCGCCGAAAGCAAGGTGCGCTTCTGTGCGAACAACACCGGGAACGAGAGCCTGGATCACAACTGGGGCCAGACGATCTGCGTGACCGACGGTACGCTGGCCCAGTCTGTGGCGAATACCGCGGTGCCCGCGGTGCAATTCCTGGTGCTCGGCAGCGCCGACTTCGCGATGATGGACAACATCGCCTATCGATACGGTCACGGCAATTGGATCATCAATGAAGACGGCGACGGGCCCGACGTTGGCCGCAACAACGATATCTGGTCGTGCCTCGAGGACGGCGACGACGCCGACGATCAATCAGACGGCTGCCTGCGGGTCGCCACGCTGAACGATCTCACCGCCGAATCCACGGGCGGTGTATTCGACAAATTCGGAAATCACTACTACGTCAGTATTCAGCACAACGTAACCGGCCACGGCGTGGTGCTGGACATTACGGGCTGGCGCTGACGGGACCGGGGCTCAATAGGTTCAAAGGGTTCAAGAGGTTCATCAAGTTCGAAGGTTTGAACCCATTGAACCCGATGAACCCGATGAACCAATTGAACCCTCACCAGGCAGCGTAATCACGAAGCGCGCGCCCCCTTCCGGCCGGTTCTCGGCGCTGGCCTGTCCCCCGTGCAGCTCCACCAGGTGCTTGACGATGGCGAGGCCGAGGCCGGTGCCGCCGGGACGGGAGCGAGATTTGTCCACGCGATAGAACCGCTCGAAGACGCGCGAGAGGTCGTCGGGCGGAATACCTGGTCCCGAATCCGAGACCGAAATCCTCACGCTTCCATTCTCCTGGATCGCTTCGAGCCGGATGGTTGCGCTCTCCGGCGAATAGTGCACCGCGTTCTCGACGAGGTTGCGCAGCACATCGTGCAGCTTTGCTGGATCCGCGGTGATGCGGCACGCGGCGGGATCGACGGTGGCCGTGACCTGCTGCCGCTTTGCTTCGGCGGTCTGTGCCACGTCGCCGACCACGGTGTTGAACAGCTGTTGCAGATCGCAGGGCGCCAGGTCCAGCGCCTCCTGCCGTGCATCGAGGCGCGCCAGGCGCAGCAGGTCGCTCACCAGCCGCTCCATCCGCGCGCTATGACGCGCGATGATTTCCAGAAATCTCGTCGTATCCTCCGCATCCGACCGATCGTCGAGGAGTGCCTCCACGTACCCGCGAATGGCGGTCAGCGGTGTGCGCAGTTCATGGGACACGTTGGCAACGAAGTCGCGGCGGATTTGATCCGCGCGGCGGAGATCGGTGATGTCGTGCAGGACGAGTACTGCGCCGCCACCTCCGCCGCGCGCGACGGGCGCGGCCCGCGCCACGAACGTGCGGCCAGGATCGCGGGTCAGCGCAAGCTCGCGGCTGTCGACGTTGTCGCCGCGCAGTGCCGTGCCGAGCTGCTCCGCGATGTCAGGGTGCCGGATGACTTCGACATAGGGACGGCCGATCGACGAATCGTCCATGCGCAGCATGGCTTGGGCGGCCCGGTTGGCCATCTGCAAACGCCCGCCGCCATCGACGACGAGCACGCCTTCCACCATGCCGGCAAGCATCGCATCAAGGCGTGCGCGGTCGCGCAGAAGCTCGTCGATCCGGTTCCTCAGCTCGCGCGTGGAAACGTTCGCGGCGGCCGCGGTCGTGTCGATCTGCTGTGTAAAGAGGGCAGAAACAATCGCCGAGCCGACGAGGACTGAGACCAACGCGAGCGAGATGGCGAGGGCCATCGCCATGTCCCTGGTCGCGAGCGTGATCGAGGCGATGGCGATGAGCGCGATGAAGAACTGTGCCCGGAAACCGAGGCTCACGTCACCTCATTCTCCGCAAGCTTGTAACCAAACTGTTTCACGGTGACGAGCGCATCGACCAGGGCGGGCAGCTTTTCGCGCAGCCGGCGCACGTGCACGTCCACCGTCCGTGTTCCGCCCGTGTACCGATAGCCCCAGACGTCCCCGAGCAGAAGGTCGCGCGAGAGCACGCGGCCGCGATGCTCCAGGAGGTACTGCAACAACAGAAATTCCTTGGCTGTCAGCTTCACCTCGCGTCCGTTGTCACACACCGTATGCCGCGACAGATCCATCGAAATCGGCCCGAAGCTCAACGTCGCCGGCCGCGGATCGCCACGCCGGGAGCGTCGAAGAAGGGCACGGACGCGGGCCACCAGTTCGTTCGGGCTGAACGGCTTCGACAGATAGTCGTCGGCGCCGAGGTCGAGGCCGAGAATCCGGTCCGCCTCTTCGGCGCGCGCGGTCACCATGATGATCGGAATCGTTTCGGTCGCGTGATCTCCGCGCAGCGCCCGGCACACTTCGAGCCCACTCAACCCGGGCATCATCAAATCCAGAACCACGAGATCGACTGGATGCCGTCGCGCGTATGCGAGCGCATCGTCTCCGGACGCGACCACGTGCGCGGTCCAGCCCTCTTTGCGAATGAAATGGGTGATCAGCTCGGCGATATCGCGATCGTCTTCGGCAACCAGAATCTTCACGCGCGGGTCGGTGCCATTATCTACCGGCGTCACCTCAAACGGCCGAGTGAGCCTGCAGATTGACCCATCCCGATGACAGCTGGCGCACGCTCTCTGGACCGTATCTACACAAATTGCGGCATATACGCGACTTATATCGCTGGGATCGGCTGGCATCGCCCTTGGAGTCCTCTGTTGCGTGGCATTTTGGAAGGAGGGTCTGGACGTGAAACCGATGGCAGCAGCACTGACCGGCGCCCTGGTTGCGGGCGTGGGGATGTACGCAGTCGGCACGCGCGCGCAGGATCAGTTCGCGATGAATCCGGCGCTGGCGGGCAATCCGGCAATCAGCTATTTCGCCTCGCCGCAGCCGCAAGCGCAGCCGGTGACCTACTACACGCCGGCGCCGCAGCCGGTTGCACGTCGGACGGCGGCTGCTCCACGGCAGACCGTCTATCGCTCCACGCAGCCGCGAATCGTTTCTGAAACCGTCGATACGCGTCCGCAGCGCTCGAAGACCAAGACGGCACTGATCATCGGCGGGTCGGCGGCATCGGGCGCGGGCGTCGGTGGCATGGTCGGCGGCAAGAAGGGCGCGCTGATCGGCGCAGCACTCGGCGGCGGCGCAGCTTCGATATACGAAGCAACTCGCCGCTAACCGGAAGGGGCGGAGGCCACACACTCCGCCCCTTTTTTGTTAGAACGCCGGTGTGAGCTTCAGGAAGACGCGCGTCCCCTCGTCGCCGCGCGCGATATCCAACCTCAGGTACGTCCTCGCGTCGGTCCCGCCCCGCACGCCAAACCCGTACGCATGTCTCGTGTTCGTCGGATTGATGTCCTGCCAGTCGTGCGCGACCTTGCCGAAATCGACGAAGCCGGCGACGTACACCATCGAGTGCACCTTGTGGCGGAACTCGGCATTGAAGAGGCCGGCGTTCTCGTCGCGAAACCGGAACTCGCGGAATGACCGCACGGTATCGCCGCCACCGACATACGGGAGCAGGTAAAAGGGAATGCGATCGCCAGGCGCGTTGTTGGCGTAGGTGAGCCCCAGCCGGAGCGCGATGACGTCATTGCGCGCGACCGAAACGAAATGCGAGCCGACGATATCGAAGCGGCGGAAGTTGTACTGTTCGAGCGTCCGGTCGTTCCACAGCGAGTAAGCAGCGCGGTAGAAGCCTCCGCGTCTCGGGAAGCCGTGCGCGTCGACCGAGTCGACCTCGGCGAACACGCTGTCATGAACGAAGTGCGGTTGTTGTGCGAGACCCGGCGCCGTGGCGTCGGTGAAGATCGACTCGATAGTCCTCAGGTGCGCGTCACGTCCATGACGCACCTCGGGAATGAAGTAGCCGACATCCGCGCCGATGCGCATCCACGGCGTGACGTGCGCGGCGGCGCGCGTTGACACATCAGTGGCTCGAATACCGTAGTCCACGCGTGTGGCGTCGGTCGTGTCGATTCCGAGCCCGTAAAAGTCGTCCTGCGTGTTGTTGCGGAACGTCAGCTTGGTCGAAACATCGACAAACGTCGTGTTGACCCACGTGAGGGCTGCGTCGATGCCCCGGTAGGCCTTCGTGGATACGGCCGCGGAGACGTCGACAAACGCCCAGTCGAGATGCCGGCGATAGCCAGCGCCGCCTGCCAGTCCGCTGCCCGGTGAGAGCCCGCCGATGCGCGGGTAGATCCCGTCGCCCTTCAGCCTTTGAACAATCGGGTTTTTCTCGATGTAGTTGCGGACCTTGCCGACGACCGCCGGTGGCTGATCGGTGGCCTGTGCCGATCCATCAGCGCCGGGATTGCTCTTCGATTCAACGGTTGACGGAACCGGGGACGGCTGAGGGGCGGGATCGCCGGCGCTGTTTTGCGCCATCGCCGCGGTGCAGCCGAACAAAGCAGCGGTAACCGCGAACGCGGTAGGTAAGGTTCTCAACATTCACGGTCATCGGGAGTTACAACTCCCGAACGCCGCGGTTATTGAGCAGGAACCATGCCGCTACCAGGCTCAGCAGTACACCATTGACGATCAACACGGTGGGCGCAGAGGTCACTGTGGCGAGCCATCCGGAGACAAGGCTGCCGATTGGCATCCCGCCGCGGAACGCCAGCATGTAAATGCTCATCACGCGGCCGCGCATTTCGTTTGGCGCGATTAATTGCACGAGCGATGTGACGGTGGAGAAGACGATCATCAGCGCGAATCCCGTGAGGAAGAGCAGCGCCTCGCTGAGCGGCAGGCTGCGCGACATTGCGAACGCGATGATCAGCGCGCCGTAGACGATCTGCATGAGCAGCGCCGTCAGGCCCATCCGCTTGAACTTACCGAGCCAGGCGACGGTCAGTGCGCCCGCGATCGAACCGGCGCCTGAAAACGCCATCAGATGGCTGTAGGTGCTCGCGCCCTGCTGGAAGACCTGCTGCGCGAACAGCGGCAGGAACGTCAGCACCGCGAAGCCGAGGAAGGTCGTTGCTGCCGCGAGGACCGTCAGCCCGACGAGCGTGCCGTGGTGCCACACGTACGACAAACCGTTTTTCAGCTCGTCGCGCATGCCGCCAGCGTGGGCCGGTGGAATGTGCTTCACGTGCAGCGCCATGAGCGTGTTGATCACGACGACGAACGACAGCGAGTTGAGGAGGAAGCAGGCGTTCATCGCCTGCGGTTCGTCGTAGCCCCACGTCATGAACACCGACAGCGTCGCGGCAAACAGCAGGGGACCGAGAACGCGCGCGAGATTGAACTGGATGGAGTTGAGCGCAACGGCGTTCGGCAGATCCTTCTTGTCAACGAGCGATGGAATGAGTGACTGATACGCGGGGCCGCCGAACGACTGCGCCACGCCGGTGGTGAACGACAGCGTGAGGATGTGCCAGATCTGGACGACGTGAAAGTACATCAGGGCGGCGAGCGTCGCGGAGGTCGCCATCTGGACGTACTGCGAGGCGAGCAGCGTGCGGCGGCGGTCGCGGCGGTCGGCTAGGACGCCGCCGGCCAGCGAGAACAGAATGATCGGTAACTGCTGCAGGAACGCGTCGAGACCCAGGAAGAACGCCGAGTGCGTCAGCGACAGCACCAGCCAGTTCTGCGCGACGATCTGCATCCATGTGCCGATGCTCGACGTGCATGCGCCGAACCATTGCACGCGGAAATCGCGGTAGGTGAACGCGGCAAACATGCGCGTCATCGTGCGCATGCCCAACGACCCGGCGGATGCGGGTGTTGCGATGGGAGCTTCTGCCGGCGAAGGTGTTTCCCCTGTGCTCTCGGTAGTGGAATTCGGGGCGGCCGCGGTGGTCACAACGTGAGGACCATATTAGAGCACCCCAACGCGCTCAGACCGCGCGTTGGGGTCACCTTATATCTAGCTTGACGGGACACAGTCGATTCGCTATATTTTCGCCTTTGAGGCGAACATATGGCGAATCTTGCGCTCGCTCGTTTGGAAACGGCTCTTCGGGCGCGAAAGCTCGACCGCACGCTGACCACCGCCTTACCGCCGCTCGATCGGCAGGACGAATCGGCGGTGATTGCCACAGACGTCGCTGCCATCGATGCCTGCGTGCGCGGCGGGCTGCCGCGCGGCCAGCTCTCGGAAATGGTCGGGCCGCAGTCGTCGGGTCGCACGACGCTCGTCCTGCAGACGATTGCCGCCTCCACTCGCCGTGGCGAGATTGCTGCGCTTGTCGACACATTCGATCGCCTGGATGTCGCGTCGGCCGCCGATGCAGGCATCGATCTCGATCGGCTGCTCTGGATTCGGGGCATGGATTGTCGAGGGGGGGCGCCTTCAGGCGGATCGGATGTCGCCGTCAATCGCGCGCTCAAGGCGCTCAATCTCGTATTACAGGCCGGCGGTTTCGCATGCGTCGTCCTCGATCTTGCGGATGCCCCACTGATTGCGGTCAAGCGGATTCCGTTCACGACGTGGCTGCGCGTGCAACGCGTCATCGAAGGGAGCGACACGGCATGCGTGCTCGTCGTTGCCCAGCCGCTCGCACGCAGCACGGGCGGGTTGACGTTGACGCTCTCGGGCCGTGCGCGCTGGACCGGCGACGGCTCTTGCAACCGCCATCTGACGGGCGCCGAGATCCATGTCCGTGTCGTCTCGCCGCGGAGACGCGTGGATGGCGACGTGTGCATCCCTGCCGCATTCGCAGCGACAGCCGTCGATGACGAGCCGCGGAGTCACAGAGACACAGCGAACACATTTTTATCTCTGTGACTCTGTATCTCTGTGTCTCTGTGGCTTGTCCTCAGTGAACGTTGCAGGAGTTTACGGTGTTTGCGTGTCTGTATGCAGCCGAAGGAAGCCGCCCCGATGTGCTGCTGGGCGTCGCGCGCGATTTCTCGCCACGCATCGAGACGTGCAGCGCACGCGACGTCACGCTCGATCTCAGCGGACTGACGCGTCTGTTCGGCGACGCGAACACGATTGCCGGCGAGCTGCAGCGCACTGCCGCGGGGCGCGGCTTGCGCATCCGTATTGCGATCGCCGGCACGCGTACCGCCGCCCGTCTGCTCACCCGCGCCCGCCCCGGCATCACCATCGTCGAGCCCGGCCACGACGCAGAAGCGCTTGCCGACTTGCCGATCGACCTACTCGCGATTTTCCGCAGCGAACCCAAAGAACCAGAACCCACTGAACCCATTCCAACTCTGCGCCGCTGGGGCCTGCGCACCCTCGGCGGCCTTGCGGCATTGCCACCGGAGGAAGTCGCGGCGCGGCTTGGACAGGATGGTGTCGCGTGGCAGCGTCGGGCGCGCGGCGAGGATCCGGCGCCGCTGGTGCCGTCAGTGCCCGAGGAACGCTTCGAGCAGGCGCTCGATCTCGAATGGCCGATCGAAGGGCTCGAGCCGCTGTCGTTCGTGCTCGCGCGGCTGATCGAGCCGCTCTCCGCGCATCTCGAACGGCGCGATCGCGGCGCCGCAGCGCTGCACGTCCGCTTGCATCTGGTCACGCGCGAGGTGCACGAACGATCGCTGCAGTTGCCGGCGCCCATGCGCGACGCCCGCACACTGCGGACGCTGGCGCTGCTCGACCTCGAATCGCATCCGCCGGCTGCTGCCATCGATCGCGTCGTTGTCGCCGTCGATCCGACACCGGGGCGTGTCATTCAGTTCTCGCTGCTCACGCGGCCGTTGCCGTCGCCGGAACATCTCTCCACGTTGATTGCACGGTTGTCGGCGTTGATGGGCGACGAGCGTGTCGGTTCGCCGGTCACGGTCGATTCATGGGAGCCCGGCGCGTTCGAGATGAAACCATTTCGTCCTTCGGATACCCACGCGATTCACTCCCACGAGCCACAGAGACACAGAGACGCCGAGACCTCAAAAATGTCTGTGGCTGTACGACGGTTTCGGTTTCCGGTCGCTGCGCGTGTTCGAGTCGATCGTGGTGTGCCTGTGCGGGTGATGACGGATCGCCGCGGGCTGGGCGGAGGCACGGTCGAAGCGCATGCCGGTCCATGGCGCGCATCCGGGGGATGGTGGATCGAAGATCCCCTCAAGTCATGGGAACGCGACGAATGGGACGTCACGCTGAGCGACGGCGCGACGTATCGCGTCTATCGCGAGCGCGACACCGATGCGTGGTTCATTGAAGGCGTTGTGGATTGATCCGTGTACATCGAGCTTCACGCGGCTTCAGCCTTCAGTTTTCTCCAGGGTGCGTCTCTGCCCGAAACGCTCGTCGAGCGCGCCGCGGCGTTCGGCTATCCGGCGCTCGCGCTGCTTGACGCCGATGGCGTCTACGGCGCGCCGCGATTTCACAAGGCCGCCAAGCAGGCAGGTCTGAAGGCCATCATCGGCGCGGAGTTGACGGTCGCCGATGCTGGTGGGGTGGGTAAGGCGGGTGGGGCGGGGAGGTGGCGCCTTCCCGTGCTCGTCGAATCCCAGGATGGGTACAAAAACCTCTGCCGCCTCGTGACGAAGATGAAGATGCGCGCCGCGAAGGGTGAAAGCGCGTTGTCGCTCGATGAATTCGAGGGATACACGACCGGCCTCGTCGCGCTCGCCGGCCGCCCCATCCTCGATGCGTCGCGGTATGGCGTCGGCGGCCTGCTCGATCGGATCGTTGGCCTGTTCGGCTGCAAGAACGTCTGTGTCGAGCTGCAACGGCACCTGCTGCGCGACGAGCAGGCGGCCAACGTTGCGCTCGAATCGCTGGCGCGCGCGTTCGGCGTGCCTGTCATCGCCACCAACGACGTCCGCTTCGCCGAGCCTTCCGATCGGCCGCTTTTCGACGTGCTCACGTGCGTTCGCAACAAGACAACGCTTGACGCCGCGGGCCGGAAGCTGGCGCGCAACGCCGAGCGCTATCTGAAATCGCCGAAGGCGATGGCCGAGCTGTTCGCCGATCGTCCTGGAGCACTTGCCGGCACGCGTGCGCTCGCCGATCGGCTCCAATACACGATGGCCGATCTCGGCTATCGCTTCCCGAAATATCCGGTCCCGGACGGCGAGACGGAGATGTCGTTTCTCCGTCACATTACCGAGGCCGGCGCGCGCGAGCGTTATCGCCCGTATCACGACAAGGCGCGCGCGCAGATGGCACGCGAGCTCGCCCTCATCGAGAAGCTCGACCTCGCCGGCTATTTCCTGATCGTCTGGGACATCGTCAACTACTGCCGGCAGCAGGACATCCTCGTGCAGGGACGCGGGTCGGCGGCCAACAGCGCGGTCTGCTACAGCCTCGGCATCACGGCGGTCGATCCGATTGCGATGGACCTGCTGTTCGAGCGCTTTCTCTCCGAAGAGCGCGGCGAATGGCCCGACATCGACCTCGATTTGCCCAGCGGCGATCGCCGCGAGCGCGTCATCCAGCACGTGTACGAGAAATACGGGCGGCTCGGCGCCGCCATGACGGCCAACGTCATCACATACCGCAGCCGCAGCGCGGCGCGCGAAGTCGGCAAGGCGCTCTCGCTGCAGGAGGACGACGTCGATCGGCTCGCGAAGGTGATGAACAACTTCGAGTTCACCGATCCGAACGACACGCTCGGGCGTCACGTTGCCGAAGCGGGCCTGTCGCTCTCGATGCCGCGGATGAAGACGTTCGCGGAGCTCTGGCTGGCCGTTCAGGATCTGCCGCGGCATCTCGGTCAGCACTCGGGCGGGATGGTCATCTGCCAGGGCGAGCTCGATGCAGTGGTGCCGCTCGAACCGGCGACGATGCCGGGCCGCGTCGTCATTCAGTGGGACAAGGACGACTGTGCCGACATGGGGATCGTCAAGGTCGATCTGCTTGGCCTGGGCATGATGGCCGCGCTGCAGGATGCCATTGAGCTGGTGAATACCGGGATCAGGAATCAGGGATCAGGGATCAGGGATCAAGAACCTTCGGATCCTCGACCCCCGATCCCTGATCCCCGATCCCCGATCCCTATGAAGTTCGACTTGGCCCACATCCCCATGAACGATGCCGAGGTCTACGACATGCTGCAGAAGGCGGAGACGATTGGCGTCTTTCAGGTCGAGTCGCGCGCGCAGATGGCGACGCTGCCGCGGCTCAAACCGACGCACTTCTACGATCTCGTCGTGCAGGTCGCGATCATCCGGCCCGGCCCCATCGTCGGCGACATGGTCCATCCGTACCTGAACCGGCGCGCGGGGCGCGAGCCGGTCACCCCGCTCCATCCGTCGCTCGAGCCGATTCTCGCCCGCACGCTCGGCGTGCCGCTGTTCCAGGAACAGCTGCTGCGGATGGCGATGGTCGCCGCCGGTTTTACCGGCGGGCAGGCGGAGGAGTTGCGGCGCGCGATGGGCTTCAAGCGGTCCGAGAAGCGTATGAAGCAGATCGAAGGGCAGCTGCGTGAAGGGATGGCGCGCAACGGCATCACCGGAGAGACGGCGGAACGGATCATCACGTCCATTACGTCGTTCGCGCTCTACGGCTTTCCCGAGTCGCACGCGGCGAGCTTCGCGCTGCTCGCCTATGCGAGCGCGTATCTGAAGGCCCATTATCCGACCGCGTTCTACACGGCGCTGCTCAACAACCAGCCGATGGGGTTCTATCACCCGGCCTCACTCGTCAAGGATGCGCAGCGCCGCGGCGTCAGGTTCCATCCGATCGACGTGCAGCAGTCCGACTGGCTGTGCCGCGTCGAGGAGGACGGCGCCATCCGGCTCGGGTTCATGTACGTCAACGGCTTGCGGAAAGAGGTGGGTCAGGCGATCGCGGCATTCGACAGGACGAAGACTCTCGCGCCACCACTCCTGTGCGCGAAGTGTGGTTCAGACGATGAGTCGATGATCGAGACCGTCAGAGACGGGATCGGGAATCAGGGATCAGGGATCACGAACCTTCGGATCCCCGATCCCCGATCCCCGATCCCTACCCGAACGTATTTCTGCAACACCTGTGCGCACGAGTGGACCGTGCAGCTGCGCCCCGTCGGCCGTTTTACCTCCATCGAGCAGGTCGTCCAGCGCACTGGCCTTCGCCGCGACGAGCTGATGACGCTGGCGGATATCGGGGCGTTGAATGCGTTCACCAATGAACGGCGGAGCGCGCTGTGGCAGGTGGAGCGCTGCGTCAGACCCGCCGGTGATCTCTATGCGGGTGATGACAACTCCCAACTGCCAACTTCCAACTCCCAAGGGGAACTCTCTCGATCACCGCTGCCGACTATGGATGATCACGAAAGGCTCCGGGCCGATTACGCGGGCATGGGGCTCACGATCGGTCCGCATCCGATGTCCTTGCGGCGTGACGACCTCGCGCTGCGAGGCGTGCTGCGCGCCGTTGATCTGCCGCAGGCGCGCGACGGCCGGCGTGTCCGCGTCGCGGGCATGGTCATCACGCGTCAGCGCCCGGGGACCGCGAAGGGGTTTGTGTTCCTGACGCTGGAGGATGAGACCGGCATCTCGAACGTGATCGTCCGCCCGGATTTGTTCGATCGCGAGCGGATGACTGTCATCCGCCAGCCGTTCCTGCTCGTCGAAGGGGTGCTGCAGCATCAGGATGGGGTGCTGTCGGTCAAGGCGGAACGCCTGCAGGGCATCGATGGCGGCGCCTCCGTGGACGCCCACGATTTCTACTAACGCGAAGCGACCTCGTGGTTCAAGGGCAGTGGTCCTGTAAACTGATCACTGCTTGAATCCGTTGAGGATTGCTTTCCTGGGCTGCGGCTTCATCACACGAGTCCACAGCCGCCATCTCCGGGGCCTGCGCAACGAGATCAGGTGCAGCTACGCGAGCCGCTCGCATACGAAGGCCGATGCGTTCTGCCGCGACTTCGCCGGCGCCGGCTCTTACGCGGACTACGCCGCCGCGATCGAGGCCCCCGATATCGATGCCGTCGTCATCGCGGTGCCGCCGCGCTATCACCTGACGCTGACGCTCGCCGCGCTCGCCGCGCGCAAGCACGTGCTCGTCGAGAAGCCAGCCTTCCTTCGCATCGAGGACTATGAGACCGTCACCGCCGCGCGTGATCGCGCCGGGCGCGTCGTCCTGGTCGGCGAGAACGACCACTACAAGCCGCTTGCCGTGGAGCTCCGCCGGCTGATGGACGGCGGCGTACTGGGCGAGATGGTCTTCGCGCATTTCACGACGATTGCGCACAGACTGAAAGCGGCCGACGACTGGCGCAACGACGAGGAGATGTCCGGCGGCGACGCCTTCTTCGAGGAAGGCGTCCACTGGCTGCATCTGGCCAACAGCCTCGGTCCGCGCATCATCGAGGCGCATGGCTACCGGCCGCCGGTATCGGCGGACGGGCCGGACCGGCGCGCCAAAAGCATGCTCGTCAGCTTTACGTACGACAACGGCGCGGTCGGATCGCTCTACTACTCGCGAGAGATCCCCTCGCTCTTTCGCGGGTTGCGGCTGTCGAAGCTGTTCGGCCGCAAAGGCGTGATCTCCTTCGAATCCAACGGCACGTTCATCGTCGTACGCGGCGAAGGTGTTCCACAATTCAGGCTGCCGGGATTCGGCGACATGCGCGGCTATCGCGCGATGTACCGCGATTTCGTGCGCGCAGTCCGCGAGACCGGCGAGCCGGAGATGAGCCTTGAACGCGCGATGGAAGACCACCATCTGATGGATCAGATTTATTCGAGCCTCGGATCCCGGATCGCGGATCCCGGACCTCGCGTCCCGGTCCAGTGATCCATCGATTCGACCTCATCATCATCGGCAGCGGCGCAGGAGGCGGCACGCTCGCGCACGCGCTCTCGTGCACCGGCGCCCGCATCCTCGTGCTCGAGCGCGGCGATTTCATTCCGCAGGAAGACGAGAACTGGGATCCCGAGGCGGTCTGGAAGCATCTGCGATACCGAATCAACGAGCACTGGCTCGATGAGCGGGGACGTGAGTTCCGCCCATACACGCACTACTGTGTCGGCGGCAACACCAAGTTCTGGGGCAGCGTGCTCTATCGGCTGCGGCGCGAGGACTTCGAAGAGGTGCAGCACGTCGACGGTGTTTCGCCCGCATGGCCGATCACGTACGAAGCGCTGGAGCCGTACTACGAACGCGCGGAGCGGCTCTATCACGTGCGCGGACAGCACGGCGCCGATCCGACGGAAGTGCCGCGCGGCCCGTTCCCGTATGAATCGGTACCGCATTCGGCGGCGATGCAGCAGCTCGTCTGCCAGCTGCGCCATCTGGGTCTTCACCCTTCGCCGTTGCCGCTCGGGCTGCTGCGGCCGGGGGAAGCCGACGGCTGCATGCTGTGCAACACCTGCAACTCGTTTCCATGCAAGGTCGGCGCGAAGAGCGACGCAGAGATCTGCTGCGTCCGGCACGCAACGCTACAGCCGAACGTGACCCTCTGGACGCGCGCCTATGCGCGCCGGCTCGTCACCGGTGGCCGCGGAACAAAGGTCGAGGCGGTCGAGGTCGAGCGAAACGGCGAGACGCTTCGCGTCGAGGCGCCGCTCGTCGTGCTGTCGTGCGGCGCGGTGAATTCCGCGGCGTTGCTGCTGCGCTCTGCCACCGACGCGCAGCCTGAGGGTCTCGCAAACTCCTCGGGTCTGGTCGGCCGCCGCTACATGGCGCACCTCGCGACGATGATGCAGGGGTTTCATCCGTTCAGACGCAACGAGACCGTGTTCCAGAAGACGGTGGCGATCAACGACTACTATCTGCGCGGCACCGGCGATATGCCGTATCCGCTTGGCCAAATCCAGTCGCAGGGACGGACACACGGCGTCATGGCGCAGACGGTCGTCCCGTGGATTCCGCTCTGGGCCTACGACGCATGGGTGGCACGAGGGGTGGACTGGCTCGCCATCTCCGAGGATCTGCCTCGCGACGAGAACAGAATTTCGGTGACACCGGACGGACGCATCCAGTTGCACTACCGGCCGAACAACGTCGCAAGCCACGAGCGGCTCGTCGCCGAAATGAAGCGTGTGCTCCGGAAGCTGGGCTTCTGGGTGGTCGTCGCGCACTCACACAAGGAAAAAAACACCACGCACCAGTGCGGCACGCTCTGTTTCGGCACCGATCCGCGGATGTCGGTGCTCGATCCGTTTTGCCGGACGCACGACATCGACAACCTGTTTGTCGTCGATGCGTCGTTCTTCCCGTCATCGGCGGCGGTCAATCCGGGTCTGACGATCGCGGCGCAGGCGCTGCGCGTGGCCGATCACATCAGGGAAACTCATTTAGAGTAGGCCGGGTCCTTTCGGGCCCGGCAGGTGGTGGGGATCCATGAAGGCGCGTTCGTTCAGCCACGTCGGAATTACCGTGTCGAACTTCAATCGTGCGGTGAAGTTCTACTGGGACGTCTTCGGCTGTCCGCTGGTCGGGGTGGCTGACACCCCACCCGATCGCGTGAGGTCTTTTTTTCAGGTCCCGGCTGACGCTCCGGCGTGCAAGATCGGCTGGATTCGCGTCCCGGGCGGTGGCGTGCTTGAAATCTTCGAGTTCCAGCCCCAGCAGCCGCCGATTGCGGTGCCGTGGAACCGCGTCGGCCTGACCCATATCTCGTTCAACGTCCGCAATCTGGAGCGCTGGTACGACTACCTGGCCGGCAAGGGTGTCGAGTGCCTCAGCCGTCCGGAGCGGTCGCCGCGCGGACACTCGTTTTTCTTTGTGAAGGACGTCGACGGCAACCTGATCGAGCTGATGGACCTTGGCTATATGTACTACGTGCTGGGGTGGTTAGGTCCGCTCGGCGGATGGCTCTTCCGCCGCGGCATGTACAGGCAGTATTACAGGTAGGGGATCGGGGATCTGATCCCTGATCCCCGACCCCGGATCCCCGGTATAATCTCCGCCCTCGGAGGCAGAGCATGAAACGACGCATCATCCTCGGCTCGTTGCTTGTCGTCGGCGCGATTTCGATCGCCGTGGCGCAGCAGGCGCCGCCGCAGCCGTCGGCCAACGCGCTGATGGTCACCAAGCTGAAAGACAACCTCTACGTGCTGAAGGGCGGCGGCGGCAACACCTCCGTCTTTATCACCGCCAACGGCGTTACCGTCGTTGACACCAAGAATCCTGGCTGGGGCTCGCCGGTCCTCGAGAAAATCAAGACGCTCACGGACAAGCCGGTGACAACGATCATCAACACGCACACGCACGGCGATCACGTCAGCGGCAACGTGGAGTTCCCCGCGACGGTGGACATCATCGTCCAGGCCAACACCGCGGAGAACATGAAGAAGATGATCCCGAACAGCACCGCCGCGGATCAGACGGTGCCGGCGCAGACCATCTTCCAGCAGAACGGCGGGAAGGGTCTCGCGAAGCACACGTTCAAGGACAAGATGACCGTCGGCAAGGGCGCCGATGAAGTGGACCTGTTCTACTTCGGCCGCGGCCACACCAACGGCGACGCCTGGGTGCTGTTCCCGTCGCTGCGCGTGCTGCACGCCGCCGACATCTTCTCGGGCAAGAACATTCCGCTGCTCGATGCCAACAACGGCGGCAGCGCCGTCGAAATCGGCAACAGCCTCGACAAGGCCTACAACGCGTTGAACGGCAAGTACGACACGATTATCACGGGCCACGCCAATGAGATGACGCCCGCCGATCTGAAGGAATACGCGCAGTTCAACCGTGATTTCGTCACCGAAGTGAAGACGGCGATGGCCGGCGGCAAGAGCCCCGACGACGTGGCGAACAGCTGGCAGATTCCGGCGAAGTATCAGGGCTACGCGCCGATCAGCACGCCGAACGACAAGGTCCGCGTCAAGAACAACGTCAACCTTGCCTGGAAGGAACTGGGCGGGAAGACGACGAAGGCCACCAAGTAGGCCGGGTCCTTCCGGACCCGGCAGGTGCAGGGGCGGGTCTTCAGACCCGCCACGTCAGGACCCGGCAGGTGTAGGGGCGGGTCTTCAGACCCGCCACATCAGGACCCGGCAGGTGTAGGGGCGGGTCTTCAGACCCGCCACATCAGATCTTTGCGAGCATGAGGAGCTCGCGGTCGTACTGGCCGCGGGCTTCTCCATAGATCGGCTTCACGGCATCGACGAACTTCTGGTGCTCCTCGGGCGTGAGCTCGACGATCGTCCCGCCCTCCTTCTTGATGTCCACCATCGCGTCTTCTTCTTCCTTGACGTGCAGGGCGCGCTGGAATCCGACCGCGTCGCGTACGGCCGCACGCATCTCCTCCTGCAGCTCCTTCGGCCATGCATCGAACTGCGTTTTGTTGAAGAAGATCGGACGCGACAGATAGAAGTGGTTCGAGGCGGTGTGGAACTTGTGGAACTTGTGAACGCCGTAGGTCGTCGTGTTCGAGAACGGATTCTCCTGCGCGTCGATCGTGCCGGCCTTGATCGCCGGCAGCAGCTCGGACAGGTCCATGATGCGCGGCATAGCGCCCAGCAGCTCGAACGTGCGCTCCTGCACTTTGCTCGGAAGCACGCGGATGGTCATCCCCTTCATGTCCGGCGGGGTGTGAATGGGCCGCAGGCGGTTCGAGATGTGGCGGAAGCCGTTTTCGAACCAGCCCAGGATGCGGTAGTTCCCCTTCGCTTCCATTCGCTGCGCGAGCGTCGAGCCGAAACGGCCGTCCATGGCCGCGCGCGCCGTCGTGGTGTCGGAGAAAAGGAAGGGGAGGTCAGCGATCCCGAGATCCGGAATCTGCTCGGTGAAGTAGCTGCTCGACTGATACGCCATCGTCAGGACGCCGTCTTCCACGAGCCAGGGGAGGTCTTCGCCTTTGTAGCCGAGATCGAGGATGTTGTAGAGATACTTGACGTCGACATCCTTGCCGAATTTCGTCTGAATGCGCTCGCCAATGCGCTTCAGCGAGAGGCTGAAACCGTTGTTCGGCGGCGCATAACCGGCCAGCAGGATTCGAATCGGTCTGGTCGTCGCGCTCCTCGGCGGCCCCGCCTTCGCCGTATCTTGCCGAGCGACGTTCTGCTGCGCGAAGGCCGCCGCCGGGCTGCCGATCGCGCGGCTCGCGGCGCCTGCGCCGATCACCGCCGCCGCCTTCAGGAATCTTCGTCTCGACATGACTCGGATTGTAAGCTCTCGGGGTGTCAGTTCGCATCGGAATCGATCTGGGTGGGACGAAGCTTGAGGGCATCGCGCTTGACGGCGGCCGGGAAATAGCCCGGTTGCGCATTGACACCCCGCGAGGTGATTACGGCGCAACGCTCGAGGCCATCGTCAGTCTGGTCGTCGATCTAGAGGAACGAATCGCGGTCCCGATGGCCGCCACCGTTGGTGTCGGCATTCCTGGAACCATCGCATCACCGACGGGCCTCGTGAAGAACGCCAATTCCGCGTGGCTAATCGGCCGGCCGTTTCAGCGCGATCTCGAGGCGCGTCTCGGTCGACCCGTTCGTGTAGCAAACGACGCGAACTGCTTTGCGATGTCAGAGGCAGCCGATGGCGCCGCCGCCCGCGCCGCGGTCGTCTTTGGCGTGATCCTCGGCACCGGCGTTGGCGGCGGCATCGTGGTCAACGGTGAGGTGGTGAACGGCGCGAATGGCATCGCGGGAGAGTGGGGGCACAACCCGCTTCCATGGCCGGAGGCTGGTGAGCTGCCAGGACCGGTGTGCTATTGCGGTAAACGGGGATGCATCGAGACGTTTCTCTCCGGTCCCGGTATGGCTGCCGACCACGAACGGATCTCGGGCGAGCGCCTGCAGGCGGTGCAAATTGTGGCTGCCGCCACACGCGGTGAACAGGCTGCCGAGGCGACGTTGCAGCGCTATGAGCGCCGGCTCGCCCGGGCGCTGGCCGGCATCATCAACGTCCTCGATCCGAACGTGATTGTCCTCGGCGGCGGCGTTTCGAACGTCGAGCGTCTCTATGCGAATGTCCCGCGGCTCTGGTCGCCCTTCATCTTCGCGGCCGAGACCGACGACACCGGATCCCGAAGCGCGAATCCCGCATCCCGCGTGGCCACGCGTCTGGTGCCTGCGCGTCATGGCGACTCGAGCGGCGTGCGCGGCGCCGCGTGGCTCTGGTCAGGTTAGTGGCGGCGGCGTTCCTGCCGAGCGACCGATAATATTCACAGACTCGACATGCCGCACCGGAAGACGTTTGTACCCGCCTCAGTCCTCGCACTGCGCCACTACTCGTCGTCGACCTTCACGAGCGATCTGATCGCGGGGGTAACCGTCGGCCTCGTCGCGCTGCCGCTTGCCATGGCCTTCGCCATTTCGTCCGGCATGCCGCCTCAGGCAGGCATCTATACGGCAATCGCCACCGGTTTTGTCATTTCGGCGCTCGGTGGATCGATGGTGCAGATCGGCGGTCCTACGGGAGCCTTCGTTGTCGTCGTCTACGGCATCATCGCGACCTACGGTGTCGACGGGCTGTTCATGTGCACGATGATGGCCGGTATCGTCCTGGTCATCATGGGATTGACCGGCACGGGCACCGCCGTTCGTTTCATTCCGCGGCCCATCGTTCTCGGTTTCACCAACGGTATTGCGATCGTCATCGCCAGCACGCAGCTCAAGGACTTCTTCGGCATCATGCTGGAGGGCCCGGTGCCCGGCGACTTCATCGGGCGTATCCGCGTTCTGGGCAGCCACATTGGAGCGCTCTCGCCTCAGGTCGCCGTTCTGGGAATCTCAGTCGTCGCGCTGATCGTGATCTGGAACCGGCTGGTGCCGCGTGTTCCCGGTTACATCGTCGCACTGGTCGCCGGCACCATTGCCGCGACGATGATGGAGATGCCGGTGGATACGATCGGGTCGCGCTTTGGCGGCATCCCGGCGGGTCTTCCGTCAATCAACATCCCGCACTTTCGCCCAGACCTGATCCTGCGTTTGCTGTCGCCGACGCTGACCGTGGCGATGCTTGGCGCGATCGAGTCGTTGATGTCGGCCATGGTCGCCGACAGGATGGCGCACACGCGTCATAACTCGAACGTCGAACTGTTCGCCCAGGGGGTTGCCAATATCGTCTCGCCGATCTTCGGCGGGCTGCCGGCAACAGGGGCAATCGCGCGCACCGCGACCAACATTCGCTCGGGTGCACAAACGCCGGTCGCAGGAATTGTTCACGCCCTCACGCTGCTCGTGATTCTCGTTGTCGCGTCGAAGCTGGCCGCCGCGGTGCCCATGGTGGTGCTCGCGGGCATCCTGATGGTCGTCTGCTACAACATGGGCGAGTGGCACGAGGCGCGCGAGCTGTGGAAGCAGAGCTGGACCGATCGCCTGGTGTGGCTCGTCACCTTTGTGTTGACGGTCGTCGCGGATCTGACCGTCGCCGTCGAGACGGGGATGATACTCGCGGCCTTGCTTTTTATCAGACGGATTTCAGTCACGACCAGCGTATCGCGGGTAACACGGGAGTATGTGGAGCACGGGCGAAAACACGTCCTCCAGGACAAGCCGATCCCCGGCTATGTGACGATCTATCGTATCCATGGCCCATTCCTCTTCGGGGCGACGGACAAGCTGACGAACCTGACGAGCCATGTCCATGAGATGACACCTATCGTGGTCCTCCGCTTGCGCAATATGACCGCGATCGATGCCACCGGCATGAAAGCGATCCAGGACTTCGCGGACGCGCTTCATGCGACAGGGCGGACGCTGATTCTGTGTGGCGCGCCGTCACAGCCCGCACGGCTGATGGCAAAAGCCGAATTTCACCGCCATGTCGGCGCCTCGAACATCCTGCCGAACATCGACGCCGCCCTCGCTCGCGCCGCCGAACTGCACCGCGCCATCGCCTAAAGCGGACTTGTCGCGCCGGAGCCCTGGCCGAGGCGGACGGCCAGCTCTTTGCTGTAACCCATCGGACGGGGGATCGAAGGCCGTACGGCACGGCTGAGTTGGCCCCCGAGAAGGGGATTCGTGGAGCTCATCGTTCAGCCGACCGACGGAATCACGCCGCTCCTGGAGGCCATCACGGCTGCGCAAAAGTCGATCGACCTGATGATCTTCCGCTTCGATCTGAAGCTGATGGAGAAGGAGCTCGAGGCCGCACGCAACCGGGGCGTCGTCGTCCGCACGCTCATTGCGCACCAGGGCTCACAGGGCGAAAAGAAATTGCGGCAGCTGGAGCTCCGCCTGCTCGAGAAGGGCATCCTTGTCGCGCGCACGGGCGACGCGTTCACGCGCTACCACGGCAAGATGATGATCATCGACCACGAAATCCTCAACGTGTACGGGTTCAACTTTACGACCCTCGATCTCCAGAGCCGCAGCTTCGGGATCGTCACCAAGGACAGAAAAGCCGTCATGGAGGCGGTGCACTTGTTCGAGGCCGACACGCTCCGGCAGGAGTACGAGCCTCAGGAGGACGGCACATTTGTCGTCAGCCCGGAGAACGCGCGCGAGATTCTCGCGATCTTTATCAAGCGCGCACGGAAGCAGTTGTTGATCTACGACCCGAAGATCACCGACCTGCAGATGATCCGGCTGATCAATCAGCGGGTGAAAGCGGGCGTCGACGTTCGCATCATCGGCAGGATAGGGAAACGCGGCGGCGGATCGCTGCGCGTTCAGAAGTTGCCCACACAACGGCTGCACGTCCGCGCCATGGCACGTGACGGTGACACCGCCTTTGTCGGCAGCCAGAGCCTGCGGGCGCTCGAGCTCGACGGCAGGCGTGAGGTGGGCCTCATCGTGAAGGAGCCGAAGACGGTCAAACAGCTCGTCGAGGTGTTTGAAATCGACTGGTCGAAGACCGACCTCGGCGCCAAGGAAGCGAAAGAGGCGAAAAAGGAACTGAAGAAGGCCGAAGAGGAGCTGACCGAGGCCGCAGCGCGCTAGACCGCCTTACGAACGCGCTCGATCGTCTTGCCGACCCGCAGCGACGCATAGAAGATTCTACCCACCTGAAGGCCTCCCTTCAGCTTGTGACGGCCAATGGCTTCAAGGCCCGCCGATGCGATACAGCCGCAGTTGGAGCAATCAGGATTGCCGCCGAACTGACATGGCATGATGCGTCGCTCGAGATCCGCCGAATAGCATTCCGTCGTCTGCGCAAAGACGCATTGATCCGGTGAAGCCGGCGGGTTGGCGTAGACCTTCAGCATCCCGTCGAGCATCTGGAGTTTCTTGATGTGCGGCATCAGACGGCGCAGTTCCGAAATGACCGTTGCGCGGTCCGCGGCCGTCAGCCGTTCCGCGGAGATCTCGCCCTTCTGTGGTGTATAGAGGCTGATCCAGATCAATCGCGTGTCCGGGTTCGCGTCCCACGTGGTGAGAAATTCCTCGAGGTACCCCGCGCGGCGCACTTGCTGCCGCGTGACCGTGCAGTGCACGGTGATGTGGTGCCCTTCGATGTGCTTCAGGATGCGATCGTAGGTCGCGGGCGTGCGTCGCGCGTCGTGTTCTGGCTGCAGCCCGTCGATCGACACGACGACCTGAAGCTTCGGCAGGTCGGCCCATTCCTTCGGAATCCGGCGCACCGCGCTCGTCACCAGCTGCGTATGGATTTGCCGCTCCGCGAGCTGCGGCAGGATCTGGCCGAGCTCGCGATAGCGCACGAGCGGCTCACCGCCGACGATCGAGACGTGCAGCGGTCGATGGCGATCGACCAGCGCCATGAAACGCGTGACCAGCTCGTCGCCCTTGTAGTCCGCGAGGCCGCGCAGCGTGACGCCCCCGCCGCCGAGATGATCCTCACCGTACGCGTAGCATCCGGGGCACCGCAGTGGACATTCGCGCGTGATCTCGATCGAGATGTTCGGGCGGTAGCCCGCAAGGATGCGGCCCCATGCCTGGACGATCTCTCTGCCGCCAACGCTCATGCGACCACTATATCTCCTGTTATCCTCTCTGAGGATGGCAGGTGACCCCGATTTCCCTAAAATCGTGCGGCGACGCTCCAAGGTCCACGGATGGGGCGTATTCGCCGCGGAACCAATCAGCAAAAACACACGCATCATCGACTACGCCGGTGAGCTGATCGATCACAAGGAGAGCCTCAAACGCGAAACACGCTACCTGAAGAACGGCTGCATCTGGTGTTTCACACTGAATCGCCGCTGGGTGCGTGACGCGAACGTCGGCGGCAACCTGGCGCGCTTCATCAACCACGCCTGCAGGCCGAACTGTTACAGTCACATCATCGGCGACACGATCTGGATCCGGGCCGCGCGCAATATCAAGGCCGGCGAGGAGCTCACCTACAACTACTTCACGGACGGCGAGAAGCTGATTCCGTGCCGCTGCACGCCTGGGTGCCAGACGCGCTTATGACCGCCACCAACGCCACGAAGACGTTTGAGCCACAAAGAACACCGAGAACACTATGTTTCTTAGTGGTCTTTGTGGCTATCGTCTTTGTGCCCTTCGTGGCGTACGTGCCCGCGCAAACAGAGTTCACCGAAGCCGACCTGATCGCCGCGAGCGGCGGCCGCGTGATGCGCATCGGGTTCCTCGCCGACGGTCACGTCACAGCGATTCCGCTCGAGGCGTACGTCGCTCGCGTGCTCGCGGGCGAGAGCGATCCGAAGGCGGCCGATGCGGCGCAGCAGGCGCTCGCCATCGCCATTCGCACGTATACGCTCAAGAATGCGGGCCGCCATGCGCGCGACGGCTACGACTTGTGCGACAGCACACATTGCCAGGTGCTGCGTCCATCGACTCC
>Ga0075424_100000946_pt1 | contig 24427 bp, 22 predicted proteins | sample SoiMethybrSBSTD3_FD_75301 | JGI IMG/M metagenome (GOLD analysis project Ga0075424, IMG submission 75301) | Bulk soil microbial communities from a Populus tree surrounding site in Tennessee, USA - Soil MetaG P. TD hybrid SBSTD3 | ecosystem: Environmental > Terrestrial > Soil > Tree plantation... | reverse complement strand
CGCGCCATCGTCCAGCGCGCGGTCGTAACTCAAGTAAAGACGGCCGCGCTCGATCCCCAGCGCCTCGGCGAGCAGCAGCTCGGCGTCGAGGCGCGCGCTCTCGATGCCGGCGGCGGCCAGCCGCGCCGCAGCGTCTTTCAGCGCCGACGATACGGTCGCCGCCGCTTGGCTTTGCATGTCGGTATTCATCTATCCCGCCTGCAGCGCCTCGGCCTGGTAGTGCGTGTTGAGCGCGTCGATCAGTTCCTCCAGCTCGCCTTCGATCACGCGGTCGAGCTTATATAGAGTGAAATTGATGCGATGGTCGGTGACGCGTCCCTGGGGGAAATTATACGTGCGGATGCGCTCGCTGCGGTCGCCGCTCCCGACCATGAGCTTCCGCGTCGCCGCGATCTCCGAGCGCTGCTCCTCCTGCTTTTTTTCCAGCAGGCGCGCGCGCAGAATCTTGAGCGCCTTGGCGCGGTTTTTGTGCTGCGATTTTTCGTCCTGGCACGAGACGACGAGGCCGGTGGGGATGTGCGTCATGCGCACCGCCGAGTCGGTCGTGTTGACGCTCTGCCCGCCGGGGCCCGAGGCGCGCATGACGTCGACCTTCAAGTCCTTGGGGTCGATGTCGACCTCCACCTCGTCGGCTTCGGGGAGGACCGCGACGGTGACCGTCGATGTGTGAATGCGCCCCGAGCCTTCGGTGACCGGCACGCGCTGCACGCGGTGGACGCCGCCTTCGAACTTGAGCCGGCTGTAGGCGCCCTTGCCTTCGACGAGGAGAATGATTTCTTTCAGTCCGCCCAAGCCGGTCGGGTTCGAGCTCATCGTCTCGACGCGCCAGCCGCGATTTTCCGCGTAGCGCGTGTACATGCGCGAGAGCTCGGCCGCGAACAGCGCCGCCTCGTCGCCGCCGGTGCCGGCGCGGATCTCGAAGATGACGTTCTTGCTGTCGTTGGGATCTTTCGGCAGCAGGAGATATTTGAGACGAGCCTCGAGCTGCTCCTTGCGCTCGCGAAGCAGCGCCAGCTCCTCCTTCGCCATCTCGCGCATCGCCTCGTCGTTTTCGTCGAGCAGCTCCTTGTTCGATTCGATCTCCTGCTCGGTCTTTTTCCAATCGCGGTAGCAGAGCACGAGCTCTTCCAGATCGGCTCGCTCCTTGGCGATCTTGGAATATTCGCGCGATTTCCCCGGCAGCGACGGATCGCTCATGAGGCTCTCGAGCTGCGTATAGCGTTTTTCGACTTCCGCGAGTTTGTCCAGCATGGTAGTAGCTTTCAGCAATCAGCGTTCAGCTTTCAGCTAATTCAACCATCCGACTGAGAGCTGATAGCTGACCGCCGAAAGCTGTTTTTGAAATAAAAAAGGGCAAAGGGATTTGTATGCCCTTTGCCCCTTTACCTTCCGAGCTCGCTAGTAATTCACATTCAGTCTTGAACCTCCGCCGGGTTAGGCGCTCTTGTTCTTGATGCCGTACTTCCGTCTGAACTTCTCTACCCGACCGGCAGCATCGACGAATTTTTGCTTGCCCGTAAAGAAAGGGTGGCAATCGGAGCAGATCTCCACGTGGATCGTCGGCACCGTGGAGCGAGTCTCGACCACGTGGCCGCAGGCGCAGATGATCTTCGCCGGCTTGTATTCTGGATGGATGCCTTCTTTCATATTAACCTCAGACGAAGTTTATACCACGAAAACAGAGCGCCTTCAAACCAGGCTTATTTGAGTATTTCCTTCAGCCGCGGCACGAGCGTCGGATCGACGTTGAAGACCTCGCGGACGGATTTCTCCAGCGTCGCGCCGTCGAGCGGGTTGATGTCGAGCTTCGCCTTTTCCGCATCGGCCAGGAATTCGGGATCTTTCATCGTTTCCATGAACGCCTTGCGTAATATCTCGATACGCTCTTTGGGCGTCCCGGGAGGCACCACGTAGGGACGCGCCGTCGGCCCGACGGTGTGGACGATGGCGCGGATGAGCTTTTTGCCCTCGTCGGTCTTGGCGAAGCTCAAGTCGATCGGCACCTTGGGGAGATCGGGATGCGCCTTGGGGACGTGCTGCATGACGACGACGATGTTCCCCGAATCGAGCTCGTTCTTCCAGGTCGCCTTGAACGACTCCCACGAGTTGCAGACGCCTTGGACCTCGCCGCTGTTGAAGGCAAGCTTGACCGTCGCGGTCCCCGAGTAGCCGCTGACGAGCTGCATCGGCAGACCGATCGCCTCTTTCAGAATTTTCGGGATGTCGTCGGTCGCCGAGCCCGCGCCGACGCCGCCGAGCTTGACGACGGTTTTAGAACTCAGCCACTGCTCGGCGCTGGTGATGCCGAGCGACTTGGAGATGCCCATGACGTAGTTGTCCTGCCCGGGCGCGCCGACGAAGCCGAATTTGACCGACTCGAACTCGACGCCCGGCTTGCCGAGAAACTGCTGCAAGAACAGGCCGCCGATGAAATGTCCGATCGTGAGGCCGTCGGGCTTCGCCACCCTATATATATGGTTCGCCGAGATCAGGAATCCCGCGCCCGGCATGTTGTCGACGACGAACGACGGGTTTCCCGGGATGTGCTTTCCCATGTGGCGCGCGATCGTGCGCGAATAGGTGTCGTAACCGCCGCCCGCGGCGGCGCCGACAACGATGCGCACGTTCTTGCCTTTGTAGAACGAGTCCTGGGCGAAGGTCAGTGTAGCGGCGTTGACGATAAGGAAGCTTGAGACGATCGATGCAATCTTCAGCCCGCGAGCCGTCATAAGTCTTCCTCCTTTATCCCAAAGGCTTTTCGACGTTACGCCCCATAACAAGACCCAGGGGCGAAGTCAAAGAGGGGCGAAGGACAAAACCGGGAGTGCTTCGACGTGCAGCGAACGTCCTTCGGTCATTCCCCCGGAAGCGGGAACCCAGTCTTTTCCCGAATTCTTTAGAACCTGGCCCCCGCTTTCGCGGGGGTGATGGAAAAAAGCCGCTCTCTTTGTTTTTAATTACGGCCGGTCGAGCGCCAGCGCCTCGTAGACGCTCTCGCCGCGGATCGCCATCACCGGCACCAGCGCCTGGCGCGCGGCGAGCGTTCCCGCCTGCGAATCGCGCGCCTGCCACTCGCGCTCCTCGAGCCGCAGCACCGAAAGGTCCGCCTCCGCCCCGACACGGATCGAGCCCAGATCGCTGCGCCCGAGCAGCTTCGCCGCTCGCACCGTCGTCATGTGGACGACGTCTTCGATCCCAAACCCCAGTGCGAGCAGCTTCGCCATCGTCGTCGGCAGGTCGTAGACCGGCCCGGCGCGGTTGCCGCGATGGCCGTCGGTAGAGACGCCGTCAGGCGTAAGTCCCTGGTCGAGGACGCGCTGCGCTACCTCGAAGTTGAAATTGTGCAGCCCGTGGCCGACGTCGAACATCACGCCGGCGGCGGCCGCGTCAAGCACTTCCGGCCAGAGCTCGCCGTTCGCATCGAGGAGCCCGCCGCGGTGCATGGTGAACATATGCGTGACGATGTCGCCGGGCTTGAGATACGCGAGCACATTGACGACCGGCGGCGGGTCGGCGGTGTTGCTCCAGCTCTCGCCGATGTGCACGAGCAGCGGCAGATGGAGATTATCGCCCAGGCGGCGCGCGCGCCGGAGCGGCTCCAGTCCCGCTTTACCGAGCGCGGCGCCCGTCGCCATCACCTTGATGCCGACGATCATGTCGCGGTGCTTTTCCACCGCCGCCTCGATCTTAGCTTCGTCGATGAGGCGCGGATCCTCCAGTGTGCTGTAGCCGGGGCCGGCGACCGAGCCCAGCGTCGATAAATTCACGTAGGCGAGCACGCGCGTCCGCGCCGGCTCGGCGATGTGGCGGCGGAAGATCGGGAAGAGGCTGTGGCCCGTGCTGCCGGCGTCGACGACCGTCGTCACGCCGGAGCCGACGCCAAAGACATCGGGGTCGGCGCCGAAGGCGCCGAGGCCCGTCATGAGATGGAGGTGGACGTCGATCAGCCCCGGGACGACCAGAAGACCGCGCGCATCGATGATTTTCGCGCCGACGGCGGCGAGATGGGCGCCGAACGTCTCGACGCGCCCGCCGCGGATCAGGATATCGAGGCGTCCGTCGATCTCGGCCGCCGGATCGAGCAAGCGGCCGTTTTTAATAAGCAGGTCGGCCATTTTTCTTCACTTGCGCCATTCCATGACTTCGAGGCGGACGCCCTCGGGCCCCTCGAAGAAGCAGACGTGGCGGCCGTCGGGGAGCCGGCGCTCCTCCAAGATGCGCGCGCCGGCGGCGCGCAGTTTTTCCACCTCGCCGTGGACGTCGTCGGTATCGAGCGCGAGATGCTCCATACCGTAGTGCTGCTCGAGCTTTTGCTCGTCGAGGAAATCGGTCACGTTCATGCCCAGGCCGTGGAGGTCGAGCCGAATGGCGAGCTTGTCGCCGTTCTTGTTCTCGGCGGCGATCCTCGCGCCGAGATTTTTGACGAACCACTCGGCAGTCTTCCGCGGGTCGCGCGTCTTGATATGGATGTGATTGATTTGGAACGCCATGGGCCACCTCCCGTTTTGTGCTAAGACTAGACTCTGGAGAGGAGAAAAAAAAGGGTATATCTTTCCATGATGGGAAGGAAACTCTAGATACAAAAGATGAAGCGCGCGAGCGGCATCCTGTTGCACATCACCTCGCTTCCCTCTCCGTTCGGCATCGGCGACTTGGGCCCCGCCGCGTACCGCTTCGCCGATTTTCTCGCCGACGCGCGCCAGACCTATTGGCAGATCCTTCCGCTCACGGCGACGAGCGAGGTCAACGGCCACTCGCCCTACGCGAGCCCGTCCGCATTCGCCGGCAACCCATTGCTCGTCAGCCCCGAGTCGCTGCTGGCCGACGATTTGATCAAGCGCGAGGACATCGAGGAACATCCGCCGTTTCCCAACGACCGCGTCGATTACAAGAGCGCGGTGCCTTACAAGGTGCGCCTGCTCAATAAGGCTTTCGAGCGCTACCAGGCGCGCGCCTCGAACGACATCATCTTCGAGAAATTCTGCCACGATCAACACGACTGGCTCGACGATTACAGCCTGTTCGCCGCGCTTAAATCGCAGTTCGAGAACGTCGCCTGGACGGAGTGGCCGCCGCCGCTCCGCGACCGGGAGAAAAGCGCGCTAACACAATGGAAGAAGCGCTGCCGCGAGCAGATGAAAAAGGAGCAGTTCTCCCAATACCTTTTTTTCAAGCAGTGGATGGCGCTCAAGCATTACTGCAACAAGAAAAATATTTTCTTCATCGGCGACATGCCGATCTACGTGGGCCGCGACAGCGTGGACGTGTGGGCAAGCCCGCAGCTCTTCAAGCTCGACAAGGAAAAACACCCGACGGCGGTCGCCGGCGTGCCGCCGGATTATTTCAGCGAGACGGGACAGCTCTGGGGCAATCCGGTGTACCGCTGGGACATCCTGAAGGAGACGCGCTACGCCTGGTGGATGAAGCGGCTGCGCCACAATCTCGCCTGCTTCGACGGCATCCGGCTCGATCATTTCCGCGGCTTCGTACAGTACTGGGAGGTGCCCGCCGCCGAGCGCACCGCCAAAAAGGGCAAATGGGTCAAGGCCGCGTCGGATGAGTTCTTCGCCTCGCTCGTGCTCCAGTTCCCGGACGTGCCGATCTTCGCCGAGGATCTGGGCCTCATCACCCCCGACGTGCGCGCCGTCATGAAGCGCTACGGCTTCGCCGGCATGAAGCTGCTCCTCTTCGGCTTCGGCGCCGACATGGCGCAGAATCCCTACGCGCTCCACAACCACGAGAAGAATTCGCTCGTCTACACCGGCACGCACGACAACAACACGGTCAAGGGCTGGTTCGTCGAGGAGGCGGGCGCCGCCGACCGCGAGCGGCTCTCCCGCTACGTCGGCCACGCCGTCGCCGCGGACCAGGTCCATTGGGAGATGACGCGCCTCGCGCTCATGTCGGTCGCCGAGACCGCGATCCTCCCGATGCAGGATCTGCTCGGCCTCGGCTCAGAGGCGCGCATGAACCGGCCGGCGACGACCGACGGCAACTGGGCCTGGCGCGTGCTGCCGGAACAGATCGACCCCGCGCTCGGCGCGGAGCTCGCCAAGATGACCGGGCTGTACGGCCGGCAGCCCGATAGCGAAAAAACCGGAGTTGCAAATTGACTCGCCTTCGGCGCGCAGATATATTCCGAGCCTAGGAGGGAACCGTGGAAGTTCTCGGCATGGTCATGGCGGGCGGCAGAGGGAACCGGCTCTATCCGCTGACGCGCGACCGCGCCAAACCCGCGGTCCCTTTCGGCGGCAAATTCCGCATCATCGACTTCGTCCTGTCGAACTTCATCAATTCAGGCATCTATTCGATCTACGTTCTGACCCAGTTCAAGGCGCAATCGCTCGTCGAGCACCTCCAGGAGGGCTGGCAGGTGGGCGGCCTCATGCGCGATTACTACTGCACGCCCGTGCCGGCCCAGATGCGCTCGGGTGTCGACTGGTATCGCGGCACGGCGGACGCCGTGTATCAGAACCTCCACCTCGTCAAGCGGCGGCATCCGAGAGCCGTCGCGGTTTTCGGCGCCGATCACGTCTATAAAATGAACGTCCGCCAGATGGCCGAGGCCCACTGGTGGCAGAACGCCGAGGTGTCGATTGCCGCTCTCCCGGTCCCGATCGAGAACGCGACGGAGTTCGGCGTCATGGAAGTCGACGACAAGTGGCGCATCCTGGGCTTCCAAGAGAAGCCGAGGAACCCCAAGCCGATCCCCGGCGAGCCCGACATGGCGCTCGTCTCGATGGGGAACTACATCTTCGACACCAAGCTCCTGGTCGAGGCGCTCGAAAGAGACGCGCCGAAGACGACGAGCAACCACGACTTCGGCATCGACATCATCCCCGAGCTTCTGCGCGCCGGCAAAAAGATTTTTGCGTACGACTTCAGGGCGAACCGCATCCCGAACGTCGCCAAGGGCGAAGAGGTGAGCTATTGGCGCGACATCGGAACGGTCGAGGCCTTCTTCGACGCGAACATGGAGCTCCGCGACGTGAACCCGTCGCTGAATCTCTATAACCGCAGCTGGCCGATCCGCACGGTGAGCTACAGTGACCCGCCGGCGAAGTTCGTCTTCGACGAGGACGGCCGGCGCGGCATGGCGCTGAACTCGATCGTGTCGGAAGGCACGATCATCACCGGCACAGTGGTGAAGAACTCCGTCCTCGGCCGCAACGTCCGCATTCACAGCTATTCGCAGATCGAAGACGTTATTCTAATGAATCAGGTCGAGATCGGCCGCGGCTGCCGGCTCCGTCGCGTGATCATCGACAAGAACGTCGTCATCCCGCCCGGCAGCGAGATCGGCTACAACAGCGAAAGAGACCGCGAGAAGTATTTCGTCACCAAGACCGGCATCACGGTGATTCCGCGCGACGAGCCGAAGCGCGTGATCCCGTCCGACCAGACGATCATCCCGTAAAAGTCCCACTAAACAGAGTCTGGAGAAAGGCGATAAGACGCCGCATGAGCGCTCCCGCCGACGTGGTCTTCCTGCTCGACGTCGACAACACGCTGCTCGACAACGACCGCGTGCTGCGCGATCTCCTGCTCCACATCGAGCGCGAGTTCGGGGCCGAGCGGCGCGAGCGCTACTATGCGATTTTCGAAGAGCTGCGCGCCGAGCTCGGCTACGCCGACTATCTGGGCGCGCTCCAGCGCTACCGACTCGACGACACCTGCGACGCCCGCGTGCTGCTGATGTCCTCATACCTGCTGGACTACCCGTTCGCCAACCGGCTCTACCCTGGCTCGCTCGACGTCGTGGAGCATTTAAGCGCCTGGGGGCCGACGGTGATTCTCTCCGACGGCGACGTGGTTTTTCAGCCGCGCAAGGTCGAGCACTCGGGCCTCTGGGAGGCGGTCGAGGGGCGGGTGCTCATTTACATCCACAAGGAGGAGATGCTGGACGACGTCGAGCAGCGCTATCCGGCGCGCCGTTACGTCATGGTGGACGACAAGATGCGCATTCTCGCGGCGATGAAAGAGAAATGGAAGGGCCGGCTGACGACCGTCTTCCCGCGTCAGGGACATTACGCGCTCGATCCCAAAATTATCGCGGCCTATCCGCCGGCCGACATCACGGTCGAGCGCATCGGAGATCTAGTCGATTACGATTTACCCGCCCTTCTCGGCGGCAAGCGTTGAAACGATCGGGACAGGGTCTCTACGGAAGATAATTCAAGTCGATGAGCTGACGGGGCGCGATGTTTTTCGCCTTGGGATTTTCTTTGGCGAGCTCGTCGATCGCGAGCTGCAGGCCTTTAAGCGTCGGCCGGCCGTCGTCGGGCAGCGCGCGCGACCGGGTCGTGTAATCGGTCTCGGCGAGCGACCGGTCGTCGGTCCTGAGCGCCTCCATGATCTTCTTAATCGCCTCGTCGCGATGGGTTTTGTAGTAGCGTATCCCTTCAAGGTAGGCGCGTAGGAAGCGCCTGACGGATTCGCCGCGGCTCTTGAGATAGTCCTCGCGCGCCACGATCGCCGTCATCTGATACTCGATGTCTTTCTCCGCCAGATCCATCAGGACCTTCAAGCCGAGCTTGCGCCCGACATTGCTGTAGCCCGAAACGAGCGCCGTCGCATCGATGCTCCCCGACTGCAGCGCGGCGAGGCGGCTCGCGGAGCCGCCGACCTGAATGATCTTGACGTCGCTCTTCGGATTGAGGCCGAACTGCGACAGCACCATGCGGGTCGCCAGCTCGTCGATGCTGCCGAAGCGCGTGATGCCGACGATCTTCCCCTTGAGGTCCGCCGGGGTCGTAATGTCGCCGCGCGCCATGAAGGTGTAAGGAAAGCGATTGTTCACGCCGGCGACGATCTTGATGTCGGCGCCTTCGGTGTAGCCGTGGAGAAAGGGGGTGGCGCCGGTGGCGAGAAGGTCGAGGCTCCCGCCCACCAGCGCCTGGGTCGCCAGAGTGCCGCCGCTCGTGATCAGCACGACTTCGACGGCGAGCTCGTGTTTCTTCAAAATGCCGGCCTCTTTCGCCAGGGCGAGGATGATCTTTTCCGTGCTGATCGCCGCCGTCGTGCCGTGGCGGATATTGACGACCTCGGCGCACACGACGCCGCCGGCGAAAAGCGAATAGACCGCGATTGGAAAAAAAAGATAGTGTCTCGGACGCACTCGGCTACAACGTCTCCAGGAAAGCCAGCAAATCAGACTTTTCCTGTTCCGTAAAGCCTATGCCGAAACGCTGGTCGTAAAAATCGATGACCGCGCTCAGGTCCGCCGCCGAGCCGTTGTGAAAATAAGGCGCGCGCGCGGAAAGCCCGCGCAGAATCGGCCCCTTGAACCGGCCGATATCCTTCCATCGACCCGTAATCAGCGCGCGCCCGGGATCGGTCGTTTGCTTCAGCTCTCCGGTCGTTTTGTTGCGCAGCGTATAGAGCGGCATGTCGGGGGTACGTCGGGAAGCGTCGGCGAGGCCGATGTTCAGAGGCGCGGGAACGGAATGATCGCCGGCGTTCGGCGCATCGTGGCAGGTGGTGCAGCTACCATTGACGACCGACGGGTTGCCGAAAGCCGCCTCGTCGTTGATGCCGTTCACGTTGCTGATACGGATCAATTTTGTATTGAACAGATCTTCGCCGCGCGCGATGGCGGCGCGCTCGGCGTTCTCGCCGCGGCCGGTGAGGCCGTGCCATGCGTCATAAATCGTGAAAACGTCCGGATTGAACGGTGCGCCCGTATGGCTGTCGCCGAACAGGTCGTTGATGCCGATGTAAAAAAGCTGGTGCGAGAGGTTCTCGGGTCCACCGAGGGCGCCTTTGACGGTCAGACGGCCGGCGTTGTTGTCGAGGATCTGCGCGGTGAACAGCGCCGTCTCGAAGACGACGATGCTTTCGCGCTGCGCATCGGTCAGCGGATTTCCCTGGGCGTGGCCCTGCGTCGCGCCGTTCGACTGGTCGCTCAGATCGAAATGGATGGTTTGGCTGGGAAAGGTCTCGCGGCCATCCCACATGACCGTGCTTAGCAGCGTGAGATTGGTCGAAGGCAGCGGACGGCGAAACAGCGACAGCTCGGCTGCGCTCGCGAAGCCGTAAGGATCGTCGACGGCGGCGAGCTCGAATTCACCGCCGATCGGAATGCCGATGCCGACGCGAATGAGACCCCTGGTGAGCAGCATGCTGTAGGCGGCGCGGCGGGCTTCCAGCGTGGATACATCAGCGTTGGGCGAATTCGATCCGTCATTGGTGCGAAAGATCGGGTCGGTTCCCTGGGTCCGGTCGAAGCGCTTCTGCACGTCCGCAGGCGTGACCGTCCAGCCGTCCTCCGGCACGTGACACGTGGAGCATCGACGGCCGTTGGTGCCGAGGTTCTGAAAAAACTCGTTGCTTAAATCGAGCGCGCCGCTCGTGCTGAAGGTCGCGTGAGCGCCGGAAGGGTTTCTGAGCGGCAGGTTGTTCGGCACGAGGGGAGATTCAGGCGCCGCGCTCTCTGGCCATGCGAGCAGCATCGCCGCAAGGATCAAAGCGGCCGCCGGGAAGGATTTAAGAATCGCCTTTCGGGAGGGTTGATGGTTGCGCTTCATTGCGTTGCCCCCCATGCGCTGCTGTCAACCCTGCCGGACCGCGTCCGCTACCCGCCAGCAGGAAGCGATGTAGCATGCAGAATTAATAACAGTCAATCGGGTTTTTACCCGAATGCTATCAATAGCAATGGATTGAAAAGAACGACATTTTGGCAATCGGCGATCGTTACGACGATGGGTCGATCACCCCACGGAATATTTTTCTCCCCCGCTACGATTCTTCCCGGCGGAGGGCGAAATCTTGTGGCGAGTGAGAAACGGCCAGATAAAAACCCCCGCGTCGAGGCGTCTTTTTTTGCCGCTGTTGGCACAGGCATTGCGCATAGAAACGCAGAGGCGTGAACAACGTCGAAATTTCTACAGGAGGTGCGTTCTATGAAATATACCTATAAAACATTCGCGTTGGGAGGCATTTTGGCTGGATCGTTGATCGCGGCGCCGGCGGCGTTCGCCCACGGCGACAGATATTCCAGTAACACGTCGCAATCTTATGCGTGGATCGATGATACCTACTCGTCTTCGAGCGACAGGTTCTCGTCCAGCGACGAGAATTCGTTCCAGTCCAACTACGAGACCTCTCAGATGTCGAACGATTCGGAGCCCGATCAGAACGTCCTGAGCCGGCTTGAACGCGATCGGGACAAACTGGCGCGGGACTTGAGCTCGGGCGCCAGCGACGATCAGATCGCCCAGGATCAGCGGGCGATCGAGATGGACGAGCAGGGAATGCACGAGACCGTCGCTTTTACCGGCGACGGGACCGTCGTCGTAATCCCGGGCAGCTAACCTGACGGGAGAAAGAGGGAGCGGTTGGAGTAGAGTCCGGCCGCCGGCGTCAAGCCGGCGGCCGGATTTTTTTATGCGGCCGACTGCGGCTGCGATTTCGATTTGCGCGCGCCCGTCACTTCCCGATAGAGCCCCAGATACTCCTTCGCCGAGCGTCCCCACGAGAAATCCGCCGCCATGCCGTTCGCGACGACCTGCGCCCATGCTTTCTTGTTGATGTAGACGGCGATCGCGCGCTTGATCGCGGAGAGAAGAGCCTCGCCCGAATAATGCGCGAACTTGAAGCCGTTGCCTTTGCCGGAGAGCGGGTCGAAATCCTCGATCGTGTCGTCGAGGCCGCCGGTCGCGCGCACGACGGGGACCGTGCCGTACTTGAGGCTGTAGATCTGGTTCAAGCCGCAGGGCTCGTAGCGCGACGGCATCAGGAACATGTCGGCGCCCGCCTCGATCTGGTGCGCGAGCGCGTTGTCGAAGCCGATCTTCACGCCGATCTTTTCCGGATGCACCGCCGGCAGCTTCGAGAGCAGATCCTGATAGTGCTGGTCGCCGGCGCCGAGGATCACGATCTGAAGATCCATGCTGAGGAGGTCGTCGATGATCTCCAGCAGCAGGTCGAGCCCTTTTTGATCCGCCAGGCGCGACACGATGCCCAGCAGCGGCGCGGAGGATTTCCGCGGCAGGCCGTAGATCCGCTCGAGATCGCTCTTGCACTCCGCCTTGCCGGCGAGATTCGCGGCGCTGTAATTTTTCTTGATGTGCGGATCGGTCGCGGGATTCCATTCGCGATAATCGACGCCATTTAAGATGCCGTGGAGATCGCGCTTGCGGTCGGCGAGCACGCCTTCGAGGCCCGAGCCGTATTCCGGCGTGAGGATTTCCTGGGCATACTTGCGGCTCACCGTCGTGAGCGCGTCGGCGAAGAGAATGCCGCCTTTTAAAAAATTGATGCGGCCGTAGAATTCCAGATATTTGGGATGGAAGTAGGTCGCGTCGATACCCAAGAGGGGCCATTCGGAATAGGGAAAAACGCCCTGGTGCGCGAGGTTATGTATCGTCTGGATCGTTTTGGGCCGCGCCTTGCGCCTCCCGAGCGTGTTCAGCACCGGGACGGGCGCGGCCTGCCAGTCGTGGCAGTGGATCACGTCCCAGGGTCCAGTCGCCGCGGCGAGCTCCAGCACCGCCTTGGAGAAAAACGCGAAGCGCTCGGCATTGTCGGGGTAATCGCCTTGCGGCGTGCCGTAGAATTCCGGCCGGCGAAAATATTTATCGTTGCGGATGAGATAAACCGGCGCCGGGCCTTCAACCGCGGCCTTGAAAATCTTTCCCGCGGCCTTCCGGCCGGCGAGCTCCACGGCGACCTCGATGTCGGTCTCTTCGGCCGGGAATTTCTCCATGACTCTCTGATACGCCGGCAGCGCGACGGCGCACTCGACGCCGAGCTCGGGGAGCGCGCTGGAAAGCGCGCCGACGACGTCGCCGAGTCCGCCGGTCTTGGCGAGCGGAACGCACTCGGAAGCGACCATGAGGATTTTCATCGGCTTTTTGACTTTCTATTCCGCGCTGACTGCTGAAAGCTGATCGGCGACAGCTGACTTACAGCGCGATTTCCCGCAGGAGCTGCGCCGCCATCTCCGGCGGCATCGGATTGATGTAAAAGCCGGTGCCCCACTCGAAGCCCGCGACCTGCGTAAGCTTGGGCATGACTTCCATGTGCCAGTGATAGTGGCCGTTTTCGACCTCCTGAAACGGCATCGAATGGACGATGTAATTGAAGGGCGGGTCGTTGAGCGTGCGATTCAGGCGAATGACCGCTTCGCGCAGGATGCGCGAGAGCGCGACGTATTCGAGCTTGGTCGCGTGCTCGAAATACGAGGAATGCTTCTTCGGCAGGATCCAGGTCTCGAACGGAAAACGCGGCGCGAACGGGCAGATGAGGACGAAGCTCTCGTTCTCGCTGACCACGCGGACGCGATCCTCGATCTCCTGACGCACGATGTCGCAGTAGATGCAGCGCTCCTTGTATTTATAGTATTCCTGCGCGCCCATGAGCTCGTCGCTCACCGTGCGCGGCACGATCGGCAGGGCGATCAGCTGCGAGTGCGTGTGCTCCATCGTCGCGCCCGCCTCGGCCCCCTGGTTCTTGAAGATGAGCACGTAGCGGAAACGCTTGTCCTCGCGGAGATCGAGAATGCGGTCGCGATAGGCCCAGAGCAGCTCCTCGTACTGCGTTTCCTTGAGCGCGCCGACGTTGGTCTCGTGCTTCGGCGTCTCGATGATCACCTCATGCGCTCCGATGCCGTTCATCAAGTCGTAGACCCCCTCGCCGCGGCGGTCGAGATTGCCCTCGATCATCAGCGCGGGAAACTTGTTCGGCACGACGCGGAGCGTCCAGCCGGGACCGTCGCGCTGCGAGCCACCAGGTCGATATGCGGCGATCTCCGGCGGCGTAAGCGTCTCGTTTCCCTCGCAAAAGGGGCACGGCCCCGGCCGCGGCGGCGGCTTGGGGCGTTCGGTCTGCGCCGGCCGCTTGGCGCGCTCGGTGGAAATGATCACCCACCGGCCAATCACCGGGTCTTTTCTCAGTTCAGGCATAGCGCTAGTGATGGATTATTCCATTTTATCGCGGCCTTGTCCATTCGACGGTTTTCCTGAGCCATACGGGCTATTAGCTCATACGGCCGCGATAAACCGTATGGTCCGCGGCGCGCCGGATCGCCTCCAGCCGGTGCGCCAGGTCGAAGACCGGATGGCGGCTCAGCGTGTGATAATAGACCACGATGATATCTCGGGGTTTCTCCTCGATCGACCGTTCGATATTACGGCTGACGGTTTCCAGCGTCCTGCCTTTGAACGGATTAAAGAAAAACAAAACCGAAGGGCCCTCTGGGATCGCGAACGCCGCCGCGTTCATGCAGAGGAGCTTGATATTGCCGCAGGCTTTTCTGCCGCCATAGGCGACGAGGTTGCGCTCGGCGATCGAGTGAAGCGCCGGGGAGAACTCGACGCCGATGATCTCTTTGAACGAAAACTCCGCCGCGTAAAGCACTACCGCGCCTTTGCCGGAGCCCATATCGATGAAGGTATTGCGCGCATAATCGAGACCAAGGCTCGTGATGATTCGGCGAAACGGCGCGCGCGGGGTCGGCTCATAGGCGCCGGTCTCGTCCGCGCGGGCCTCGGGCGTGCCGAGATCTTCCGGCTCGATGAATCCCGTCGTCTCGACGCCGAACTGGCGGTCGAAGCGGTGCTGCGGATCGAAATAGAGGCGCAGCGGGCGGGTCGCCTCGACGAGCGACCCGGGAACGAATCGTTTGAGCACACTTTTGTAGCCCATACCGCGCTCGTCAAGTTAAACATCAAAGGCGGCCTCGGCCAAGGCCTAGAGACTTTCTGGCATCGCTCCACGGATCGTGCGATGTTTGGGCGGTCATGAGCTACGACGCAGTCATCGTCGGCGCCGGCCCCAACGGCCTCGCCGCGGCGATCGCGCTCGCCGAGGCCGGCCGCTATGTAGTCGTCTTCGAGGCCGACGCCGAATGGGGCGGCGGCGCGCGCTCCGCCGAGCTCACGCTCCCCGGCTTCGTCCACGATCTCTGCTCGGCGGTCCACCCGCTCGCCTTCGCGTCGCCGTTTTTCCGCCAGCTGCCGCTTGCCGAGTATGGACTCGAATGGATCCAGCCGCCGGCGCCGGTGGCGCACCCACTCGATGACGGCCCCGCGGTCGTGCTCGAGCGCTCCATCGCGGCGACCGCCGCCGGCCTCGGCGCCGACGGCGCGGCGTACCGCAGGCTCTTCGAGCCGATTACGCGCAATTGGGAGCGGCTCCTGACAGACTTTTTGGCGCCGCCGCGGTTTCCCCAACACCCCCTCGCCGTGGCCGGCTTCGGCGCTCGCGGGCTGCGCTCCGCCCGTGCCCTGGCGGAAAAACATTTCCGCGGCGCCCGGGCGCGCGCGCTTTTCGCCGGCCTCGCGGCGCACGCTATGCTGCCGCTGGAATATGCCTTGACCGCCGGCTTCGGCCTGGTGTTGGGCGCGGCGGGCCATGCGGTCGGCTGGCCGGTGCCGCGCGGCGGCGCGCAGAAGATCGCGGATGCGCTCGCCGCCCACCTCCGCGCGCGCGGCGGCGAGATCGTCACCGGCAGGCGCATTGAGTCGCTCGACGAGCTGCCGGAATCCCGCGCCGTTCTTTTGGACGTGACGCCGCAGCAATTGCTGAAAATCGCCGGCACGACCCTGCCCGAGTATTTTCGCTCGCGGCTCGCCCGCTACCGCTATGGCATGGGCGCCTTCAAGGTCGATTGGGCGCTCGATGGGCCGATCCCGTGGAAGAGCGAGGCGTGCGGGATCGCCGGCACGGTTCACCTCGGCGGCACGCTCGAGGAGATCGCCGAGTCCGAGCGTGCCGCCTGGGAGGGAAAATCGTGCGCGCGGCCGTTCGTGCTCCTCGCGCAGCCTTCGCTGTTCGATCCGACGCGCGCACCGGCGGGAAAGCACACGGTCTGGACTTACTGCCATGTGGCGCACGCGTCGACCGAAGACATGACGGAAAAGATCGCCGCGCAAATCGAGCGCTTCGCGCCGGGCTTCGGCGCGCGCGTGCTCGCGCGCCGCGCCCATTCACCCGCCGATTTGGAGCGCCGCAACGCCAACCTCGTCGGCGGCGACATCAACGGCGGCGCCGCCACACTCGGGCAATTCTTCATCCGCCCGACGGTGTGGCTCTATGGGACGCCCGTCAAGGGACTGTATCTCTGCTCGGCCTCGACGCCGCCGGGCGGCGGCGTCCACGGCATGTGCGGCTATTTCGCGGCGAAAAAAGCGCTGAAGGAATGTTTCTAGCTTCGAGTTCCGAAGAAATTAAAAACTGAGAGACTATTTTATTTCTCCGGAAATCCGGTCTTGAGCGCTTCCGCGCAGTCGCGGTAGACGGCAACCGCGCCGGCCTTCTTCAATTCCTCGCGGCTGTAAGCGCCGCCGGTCAACACCGCGGCGGTTTTGATCCCGATGCGCTCGGCCGCCTCGATGTCCCAGATCGTGTCGCCGAGCGCGAGGACCTCCGCGGGTGTGACACCGGCCTTTTTCAGCGCGAGCTCGAATACGTCAGGTTCCGGCTTGCCCTCTTCGACGTCCGCCGAGCTGACGATATCGATCATCAGGTCCTTGGCGCCGAGCTCCTTCATCGTGTGCTCGAGCTCCTCGGGCTTCGCGCTGGTCGCGAACCAGATGCCGAGGCCGCGCTGCTTCAGCCCCACGATGAGATCGCGTGCGCCGGGCAGCGGCCGCCCCTTCGTCTGAATTTTCTTATAAAGTTGGCCGTGGAGCTTGTCGGCTTTCTGCGCCTGCGCTTCGCCGGCGATGAACTCGCGCACCATCTTTTTCCCGCTCTTGCCGATCTGGCGATGGATCTCGCGGCGCGGAAAGACGTGGCCGATCTTCTCGAAGGCGTCCGCCCACGCCTCGACATGGAGATAATTCGTGTCCATGAGCGTGCCGTCGATGTCCAAGAAGACGGCGCGGATCATGATATTTTGATCGTCTTCCAGCGGCGCGTGAGCATGATTTTGAGCTTGCGCTGCTCGCGCTCTTCGAGCGCCGTCTTGGATTCTTTGAACGCGGCTTCGAAGCCCGTGAGCGCGGCCGGCGCGTCGGCCTCTTCGAGCCGGCGTTTGAGCGCGTAAAAAAGCGGCGAGAACTCGTCGCAGAGCTCGCGGATGAGACCGAAAGAAAGGCGGTGCACCGGCGAGGGGCCGAGGCGGCGGATCGCCTCCTGATGCTCCGGCGTGCCGTAGCCCTTGTGACGCATAAAACCGTAGCCGGGATATTTTTGGTCCATCTCTTCCATCAGCCGGTCGCGGTAGGTTTTCGCGATGATCGAGGCTGCGGCGATCGAGAAATTGATGCCGTCGCCTTTCGAAAACGCGTTCTGCGGGATCGAAACCCCCGGGATCGTGCGCGCGTCGATGAGTAGATGATCGGGCACTGACGGCAGCGCCTCGACCGCGCGCCGCATCGCGAGCAGCGCCGCCTGATAAATATTTATATCATCGATCTCCCCGACGTCCGCGATGCCGATGGCAACGCCCGCGGCTGTCCGTCGGATGACCGCTTCGAGTTTACTTCGCGTCTCGGCGTCGATTTGCTTCGAGTCGTCGATCCCGGCGATCTCCGTGCCGGGTGAAAAAACCACCGCGGCGGCTACCACCGGGCCGGCGAGCGGCCCGGTGCCGGCTTCGTCCACGCCGGCGATCGCGCGGCGGCCGGATTTCCACAGCACGCGCTCGAAGTTGAGCATACTGTCGAGTCGCAGCCGCTCGTCGCGTTCTTTTTCGTATTTGCGCTTGAGGACTTCGTAGAGCAGGCGCGCGCCGCGGCGCGGGTCGCGCTTGAGACGGTTCAGCGCCTGAGCGGAGACCGGACGGTCTCCGCTCAAAAGCTTGGCGCGAATCGAGTCGATCGAGAGGTCCGTCAGACGCATAGCCTTTTAAGACTAGCGCAAACGAACCCCGATTCAACTCGCCCGCGCCCTGCCGCGGCCGCGCGGTTTCCTGAGCGGCGGCGGCGTTGTCGGCGGCCGATACGGCGAGCTCGCGTCGCCGCGAGATTGCGTAATGTCTTCGGTCTCCTCGTCGTCCGCGCCCGCGGGACGCTCGACGGCCGAGTGCGCCCTCGAGCGGCTGCCCTTCTCCCACGGCGTCCTTTGGACTTCGAGGTGATCGATGACGTCGCCGATGCCCGCCACGTCTTGCAGGAGCTCGGTAAGCATTTGATGCTGGCGCTCGCTCGGCACCGTGCCTTCGAGATTGATCACGCCGTCGCGGCTGGAGATACGCAGCTCGTCCATGTCGATGTTGCCTGCCTCGCGGATGAGGTCGTTGAGCGCGGTCTCGATCTCCGCGTCGTCGAGCAGGCTCAAGTCCGACGGCAGGCGGCTGTCCGCCACCTCTTCCTCGGCGCCGGCGCCCGCCTTGCCTTCGTGAGCGCGCGCGCAGTCGATGCAGAGCCGCGTCGTGGGCAGGGCTTTTAGCCGTTCGAGCGCGATATAGTGCCCGCAGGAGACGCATTTTCCGTAAGTGCCCTGGACGATGCGGAGGATCGCCTCGTCGATTTCTTCAAGCGCCTGGCGGTCGCGGTTGCTCAGGTGCTCGAGCACGGTGGCGATACGCTCTTTCTGCGCCTCCTCCTCCAGCTCAGCCTCCTGCTCCTCGGTGATATTTTTGAGCTCTCCCTCGTTATTATCGACGCCGCCGACGATCGCGAGGCGCCGCTCATGCAGCTCCTCGGCCAGCGCGTCGATGATCTTCTTTTTTCGCGTATTCATGATGCCTCCTTATAATCCATCTTTATATCTATATTGAGCTGTCGCCGCGCCGCGCGGGTCGATTGTTTCGCGCACATGGGACCCCTTCAGAACCCGCCGCTCGCCTCTCTCCGCTGCGGCGCGGGCAGAGAATCCGCTTCGATGAAGATATGCTTCACTTCGGGGTGGCGGTCGCGGATTTTTTTCTCGACACGATCGATGGTGCGCTCTACCTCCGATGCCGGGATGTCGGGCCGGAAACGGACGTCCATCGCGAGTAAAATCGTGTCGGGCCCGAAGTGCATCGTCATCGCGCGCCCGACGCTAATAACGCCGGGCTCGGACTGTGTCAGCCGCCGGATGTCGCGGAGCATGTCGGGATCGACCGCCTCGCCGACAAGCAGCCCCTTGCTCTCGTAGGCGAGCAGCACGGCGACGGTCGCGAGGATGAGGCCGATGACGATCGACGCGCCCGCATCGAAGTAGGGGTTGTCGAGCCTGTCGGCGAGAAAAACGCCGACGAAGGCCGCAACGAGCCCGAGCATCGCCGCCCCGTCCTCGAACAGCACGGCGAACGTCGTGGGGTCCTTGCTGTCGCGGACCGCGCGCCAGACGCTCAGCTCCCCCTTTTCGGCGAGGAATGCCTTCGTTGCGACCATAAAGGAGATGCCTTCAGCCACGAACGCGAACCCCAGGACCGCGTAGTTCCAAATTGGATTTTCGAACCGCACCGGATGCCACAGGTGCAGGATCCCTTCGTAGATCGATACGCCGCCGCCGATGCCGAAAATCTCGATCGCGACGATCAGCGTCCAGAAGTAAAGCTCCTTGCCGTAGCCGAACGGATGCGCGGCGTCCGCCGGTTTGCGGCTGAGGCGACGGCCGAGCAGCAGCAGCGCGCCGTTGCCGGTGTCGACGAGCGAGTGCACGCCCTCGGCGACCATTGCCGCACTGCCGGTGAAGGCCGCGGCGACGAACTTGCTCGCCGCGATCGCCACGTTGGCCGCGATCGCCGCGTAGATCGCCCTGCTGGATTCCGCTTCCACAGTCGATCACGCACATTTCATCCCTACTGGGCCTGAAGCCATAGACGAATACACTAGCGGCAGCGGAAGCACTGTAGCAATAAGGAGAACACTGAATTCGCTACCGGAATTTACCGGGCAGATGTAAACAAGCTACCGTTTTACGTCATTGCAGGGATTTTCCAACCTACTTTGCGGACCGCGACAGCTTGGATTCATGTGAAAAAGCGGTAAGACAATTAGATGCCGCTGGAGGGCAGGAGGAGGCAGGCTATGAACGGCAAGAAAATCAGAGTCGCGATCATGGGCGTCGGCAACTGCGCATCGTCACTGGTGCAGGGCGTGGAATTCTACAAGAACGCTCCCGACGACGCCTTCGTCCCCGGCCTCATGCACGTCAAGGTCGGCGGCTATCACATCCGCGACATCGAATTCAGCGCCGCCTTCGACATCGACGCCAACAAGGTCGGTAAAGACCTCTCTCAGGCGATCTTCGCTCCGCCCAACAACACCTATAAATTCTCCGACGTCCCGCGCTTGAGCGTCCCCGTGCGCCGCGGCATGACCCACGACGGCCTGGGAAAATACCTCTCCGAAGTCATCCGCAAGGCCCCCGGCACTACCGACGACGTCAGCGGCATCCTCAAAGCGAGTAAGACCGACGTCGTCGTCTCCTATCTCCCGGTCGGCTCCGAGATGGCCACCAAATGGTACGTCGAGCAGGTGCTCGACGCCGGCTGCGGCTTTATCAACTGCATCCCGGTCTTCATCGCCTCCCAGCCCTATTGGCGGCGGCGGTTCAAGAGCCGGGGGCTCCCGATCATCGGCGACGACATCAAATCCCAGCTCGGCGCGACCATCACCCACCGGGTGCTCACCCACCTCTTCCGCGACCGGGGCGTGCGGCTCGACCGCACCTACCAGCTCAACTTCGGCGGCAACACCGACTTCTTGAACATGCTCGAGCGCGAGCGGCTTACCTCCAAGAAGATCTCCAAGACCAACTCGGTCTTGAGCCAGCTCGACTACCCGATGACCAACGCCAACGCCCACGTGGGGCCGAGCGACTACGTGCCGTGGCTGGAGGACCGCAAGTGGTGCTACATCCGCATGGAGGGGACGACCTTCGGCAACGTGCCGCTCAACTGCGAGCTCAAGCTCGAAGTCTGGGATTCGCCCAACTCGGCCGGGGTGGTGATCGACGCGGTGCGTTGCGCGAAGCTGGCGCTCGACCGCGGGGTGGGCGGCGCTTTGATCGGCCCGTCTAGCTATTTCATGAAGTCCCCGCCCCAGCAGTTCGACGACCACGAGGCGCGCGTGCGCACGGAGGCGTTCATCAACGACGAGGAGCCGGCGCGGGGACGCGCGGCGACGAAGATCGGGAGGGCCCGGGCGTAGGATGGCCGGAACATGCGGTGTATCAATTCGACCGGGGCGATCCTCGGTCAGGAGGAAAAATGTTGGAAGCTGAATCGAGCGACGATCAAAATTCTCAAGGCGGCGACGACAGGCCGCGGCCGCGCCTAGGATTCCTGGGCATCGGCTGGATCGGCCAGCACCGCCTCAAATCGATCGCCGAGGCGCGCCGCGCCGAGATCGTCGGCCTCGCCGACTTGAACCCTGGCGTGGTCGCCGCCGCCACTCTCGAGACGCCCGACGCCGACGTGGGCGAATCGCTAAAGGACCTGCTGCGCATGGATTTGGACGGCCTCGTCATCGCGACGCCGACCGCACTTCACGCCGAGCAGGCGATCGCGGCGCTGGAATCGAACGTCGCGGTTTTCTGCCAGAAGCCGCTCGGACGAACCGAGCAGGAGACGCGCGCAGTCATCGCGGCGGCGCGCCGCGCGGACCGTCTCATCGCCGTCGACATGACGTATCGTTTCGTCCGCGGCATCCGAAAAATCAAAGACATCATCGAAGCCGGCGACATCGGCGAGGTCTACGCGATGGATCTCGTCTTTCACAATGCCTACGGCCCCGACAAGCCGTGGTATTACGATTCCAGGCTCGCGGGCGGCGGCTGCGTGATCGATCTCGGCATTCACCTAATCGACATGGCGCTCTGGATGTCCGGATCGAAGATCGGCGGCGTGTCGAGCCGCCTGTTCGCGCAGGGAAAGCGCGTCGGGCCGCAGGACGACCGGCTCGAAGACTACGCGGCGGTGCGTCTCGATCTCGAGAGCGGCGCAACAGCGAATCTCTCCTGCTCTTGGCATTTGCCCGCAGGGCGCGACGCGGTCATCCGCGCATCGTTTTACGGCACCAAGGGCGGCCTGGCGGTCGCGAACGTCAACGGCTCGTTCTACGATTTCACCGCCGAGCAGTTCAGCGGCACCAGCCGAAAAGTCCTCGACGAGCCGCCGGACAGCTGGGGCGGGCGCGCCGTGGTCGCGTGGGCCGAGCGCCTGGCCGAGAGCTCCGCGTTCGATCCGGAGATCGAGAGCGCCGTCGAGGTCGCGCGCGTCATCGACGCGATTTACGCGAACGAATCGCGATAAGCGATCGCCTCGATTCGCACGGCGCGCGCCTTTCCTTTTTTTAAGCCGCGTCGGTCAAGAGCGCGCCACTCTGCGCGGCGAGCTCGAAGTACGCGCCTTTGCACGCGACGAGCTCTTCGTGCGTGCCCATCTCGACGATCCTGCCGTCGTCGAGCACACAGATGAGGTCGCAGTCTTTGATCGTGTTGATCTTGTGGCTCACGAGCACGACCGTACGCTTGCCTTTGAGCCTCAACAGCGCCTCGGTCAGATGATTCTCGTGCAGCGCGTCCTGCGCGCTGGTCGGCTCGTCGAGAACGAGGATCGGTGCCTCGGTAAGCAGGGCGCGGGCGACCGCGATGCGCTGGCGCTGGCCGCCGGAGAGGTTCTGCCCGCCTTCGGTGAGGATCGTATCATAGCCGCGCGGCATCTCGGCGATGAAGAGATCGGCGCCGGCAAGCCGCGCGGCGCGGCGGATCTCCGCGTCGCTGGCTTCGGGCCGGCCGTAGGCGATATTCTCGTAGATGCTGGTCGGCAGGATGACCGTATCCTGCAGCGCCAGCGCGATGTGCCGGCGCAGGTCTTCCAGCCGCACCCTCTTGATGTCGCGGCCGTCGAGCGTCACGCGGCCGGCGGATGGGTCATAGAAGCGCGGCAATAAATTCAGCAGCGTGCTCTTGCCCGCGCCGCTCAAGCCGACGAAGCCGACACTCGTGCCCGACGGGATCGTCACATTGATGCCGCGGAGCACTGGTTTTCCCGCGACGTAGTGAAAGCGCACGTTTTCCAAACATAGGGTGCGCGGCCGGCGCGGCAGGCGTATCGCCTCGGGCGCGTCCGCGACGAGCGTGTCCTTGTCTAGCACCTCGAAGATGCGCCGCGTCGCGACGAGACCCCCCTGGAGGCTCATCCCCGCGCCCGTGAGCTGGCAGAGCGGATCGTACATCATGCCGAGATAGCTCATGAAGACCATGAGCTCGCCGGGCGTGAGCACGCGCTGATAAACGAGATAACCGCCGTAGCCGAGGATCAGCGCGCCGCCCGATCCCAGGATCGCGCCGATACTGAGCGCGTAGCCGACCTCCTGGCGCATCATGCCGAGCCAAGATTTGACGCACCGCTCCGAGGCCGAGCCGAAGCGCGAGAGCTCGTCCTCCTCGCGGCAGAACGCCTGCGTCAAGCCGATCGCGGTCATCGATCGCTGAACGGAGCTCAAGAATTCGGTGTCGGCTTCCTTCGCCTCGACCGTCCTCTTGTTGAAGCGCCGGCCGAAGTACACGTTGACGAGCATGAGCGGCGGCACGACGAGGAGCGCGGCGAGCGTCAGCGGCACGCTGCGCAGGAACAGGATCGACAGGATGATGGCCATCGTCACGACCGCGAAGCTCACGGTGATGAGCACGCCCAGAACCATCTCGCAGCCGCGCGTGTCGGTCGTCACGCGGAAGACCGAGTCGCCCATCGGCCGCGCCCGGTGAAACGCGAGATGCATCCGCTGGAGCTTGCGAAAGAAATCGTGGCGGAGCCTCAGGACCCCGTTATAGTTGATGCGGGCCTGGAGCAGCTTTTTCACGACGCCGATCAGCTCCTGGATGAGTCTCAAGCCAAGCGCGATGAGCGCCAGGCCGGCGATCTGAAGCAGCGGCGCGCGCGGCAGCCAGGCGAGAAACAAGCGGTGGATCAAGTCGTGCCGCGCCGGCGAACCCACCAGCGTATCGACCAGAACGGCGAGCGGCCACGCTTGCAGGATACTGATTAAGACAGAAAGGGTCATCAAGGCGATCAGAAAGACGATCGCCTTTTTATCGTCGCGAAAATACGACAGCGAGCGCAGGACAACCTTGCGGTCGCTCTTTTTTCCGAAGCAAAAAAATAGATGAATAGCCTTTTGAATCATTGAAGTTGCACCTCACGATGAAAATGAAAACGCGATGGAGCTAAAGAGGTGAATGGAAGTCTGGATGAACCCGGAGCAGCCTTCGGCGTTTCTTCGACTTTCCGTGAGGGTAATAAATGCGGGTCACGAATACAAGGTAAATACCCGAGGGAAGTTAATAAATTTTTGAGGGAATCCCCTAACGCTGTAAACGGCGGGTCGCAAAAAAAGGCGGCTGTTAAAACAGCCGCCTTTTAAGTGGACGTATTGAAAGGCTTATTCAGCGCGCCTGCGAATGGTCGCATCGCCGTCGCGCCGGCTATTGCCGTTGAAATCGACGCCGGGCGGCGTCGAAAAGGAAGTTGCCTCGCTCAAGAATTTTTCCAGCTCCCGGTTGAAGGCCTCGGGCGCTTCCAGATTGACCAGATGGCCCGCGC
>Ga0075424_100000938_pt1 | contig 24524 bp, 18 predicted proteins | sample SoiMethybrSBSTD3_FD_75301 | JGI IMG/M metagenome (GOLD analysis project Ga0075424, IMG submission 75301) | Bulk soil microbial communities from a Populus tree surrounding site in Tennessee, USA - Soil MetaG P. TD hybrid SBSTD3 | ecosystem: Environmental > Terrestrial > Soil > Tree plantation... | reverse complement strand
CCAGCGCGGCGTCGCGCAGCACGTCGGGCTGCTCCGACGATGGATCCAGATCGAACACGCAGATGTCCGGGCAGTACACGTCCGGCACGCGCGATATCCACACGTGCGGCGTGATGCTGTTCTGGTTCGCAAGCCAGAGGAGCGTTCGAGTATCGGTGACGAGCGGGTGGTGTACCACGCCGTCCTTCTTCGGCACCTCGACACGCTCGAGCCAGTCGGGAAATCCCTTGGAGACGTCCTTCTGGAAGAAGCCCTTCCGGCCGATGCCGGCGGGATAGCGTTCCATCGTGACCGGACGGTTGCGGATGTGCGGCAGCATCACCGGAGCGATCGCTTCGTAATACGCCGCGAGGTCTCCTTTCGTGATCCCGTCGTCGGGGAACAGCACCTTCTCGGGGTGCGTGATCATCGGCTCTCCCGGACGACGTCGCGCGCGTTCCTGTCGAACCGCACGCCGAGCAGCCGCGGATGCCGGAGCTTTCCGTGCACGGTCCACTCGATGAACGCGACCTGGACGACGATCTCCGGACGGACCCAGTGCGCGCGCAGCCGCGGGAGACCCTTGGCCTTCGTGAACGGCGAGGCGGGCAGCTCGATCGCGTCGAGTCGGCGCCGCAGATCCAGCAGCAGCTTCGTGTCGAACCCGGTGCCGATCTTTCCTGCGAACACGAAGTCGTCGCCGTCGTAGTAGCCGACGAGCAGCGCGCCCAGCCCGACGCGGGCGCCCTGCGGATCCGTGAAGCCGCCGACCACGAGCTCCTGCGACGCCTCGCATTTCATCTTCAACCAGTGAGGTGAACGCCGCTGCTCGTACCGCGAATCGCGCCGCTTCGCGATCACGCCTTCCCAGCCTTCGCGCGCCGCGCGTTCCCAGGGCTGCGGGTCGTCGACCCGCCTGACGCGCACGAGCGGCGCGGCCAGGGGCAGCCGCTGGAGCACCGCCCGGCGCTCGTCGAGCGGCAGCGGCGTCAGGTCCCGGCCGTCCATCCACATCACATCGAACACGTGGTACGTGCTCGAGCGGTCCCAGGTCACTTCGCCATCGAGAATCAGCTCGCGCGCGGGCAGCTCACCGATCGCCCGCGCGATGTCCGGCGAGTGCTGCGCGAGCCGGTTGCGCGAGAACAGCCGGACGTCGCTTCCGCGCTTGAACGCGATCAGCCTGATGCCGTCGAACTTCCGCTCGAAGATCCACTCCGGCCCGGTGAATCGCTCCTGCGTGAGCGTTGCGGCCATCGGCTCGATCCAGTCAGGGAAAGAATCACCAATCACCAATCGGGAATCCCCAATCCCCAATCCCCAATCCGCAATCCGCAATCCACGATCATGAATCGGATCCCGCATCCCGGATCCCGGATCCCGCATCGCGCATCCCGGCTCGCGCATCCCGGATCCCGACGCGCGAACCGCGAGCCGCGAGCGCTAGATGTAGCGGACCCACCACGATCCGCCGCGAGCCTTGACGCGCGCGAACCACCGGCATGGCACGTAGAGCAGCGCGACGCACGTGATGAACACGGCATACAGCAGCCACAGCGGCCACTGCTGGCCGTCGGGCGTCGACACGAATGGCGCGGAGAGGAACCAGTCGGCGTGCGTCGTGCCGTCGCGCAGGAACCAGACGAGCAGCGACACGGCGTGAATCAACGGGATATGAAGCAAGTAGTAGAACAGCGGCACTCTTCCGTACGTCGCGAGCGCGCTGCTGAACCATCCCCGCGCTCGCTCTGCATACGGCAAGACCGCAATCGTCGGCCCGAGCGTCATCAGCAGGAACAGCTGCGAGTCGCGGTACTTGCTCTGGTTGAGGAGGCGGAACAGGAACGGCGCCTCACCCGAACCGCGAAGGGACGCGGCGATCCCGCCCAGCAGCAGGAAGAGCGCGGTCGCGCCAAGCCCGATGCGGAGGCATGCGCGCCGGCGCGACTCCGGATCGCGCACCATGATCGCGCCGAAGCCATAACCGGCGGCCATGATGCCGATCCACGGGACGATGTTGTAGAGGACGGTGGCCGCCAGTCGATTCGGGACGATCGTAATGGGCCCGCCGAGGTACAGCAGCCGCCACAACGGCATCGTCGCCGCGCGCGCACCTGCGGGGAGCGCCGAGGGGATCAGTCCGAAGATCTGCTGCAGCACGATGACGATGAGGCCAAACGTGCCGACCGCGCGCGGCGAAAAGCGCGCCAGCCCGGCGAGCAGAATCATGCAGACGCCCAGCATCCAGATGACGCCGAGCAGCAGTTGCGTGAAGTCGAACGAGAAGGTCCAGGCAACGTGCAGGAACGTCAGTTCGAGGAGGATGAGGATCGCGCCGCGCGCCACGAGGTGCCGGGCGAGCGCGGACGCGTCCGCGAGCTTCCTGCCGAGCAGAAACGCGGACGTGCCGGCGAAGAACGCAAAGGCGGGCGCGCAGAAGTGCGTCACCCACCGCGTGAAGAACACGCCTGCCGTCGGCCCGCCCGGGGGCACCCCCGAGTAGACGCGCACGTGATCGATGGCCATCAGCACCATGACAGCGCCGCGCACGACGTCGATCGACGTAATGCGCGGCTGCGCGGCGCGTCCGGGGGCTGGTGATTCGCTGACGGCGACTGCGGCCGTGGGCATGACTCCCTCGCGAGCGCCCATCTTGGTGAACCCGTCCATGGGTTGTCAAATCGAATCCCTAATCCCTCATCGTGAATCCCTGATCGATGAATCGTGCAATGCCCAATCCCCGATCCGCGAATCTTTCAAACACTGTATCGGTGAATCCGTGAATCTTCAGCGCGTGATGGTTCAATGATTCAACGATTCACGCATTCATGGATTCATGGATTCCCGATCAGGGATTCCCGATGAGGGATTCCCGATGAGGGATTAGGGATTGGTTCTTTACGACCAGATCACCGCGAACGCATGCGTCCATGAGTTCTGACGGAACCCGGGGATACACCACAGCTGCGCGAGCGGCTCGATCGCGCGCGCCGCGACGGCGGTGCCCATGTCGGCGCGCTGCCATCCAAACTGCTCGAGCACGCGCGCGACGAACGCTTTCGCCTCCGCGTCGTTGCCGCAGTAGAACATCGTCGGCGTGCCGCCCGCGAATTGCGGGTTCACCATGCGCGCGGCGCCGACACTGCTGAACGCTTTGACGAAGCGCGCCTGCGGATGCGCGGCCTGCAGCCGTTCCATCAGGGACTCGTTCGGTCCCGTGAAGAACTTGAGCACGCCGTCCACCGGAGGCTCTTCGGCGATCGGGTTCGTCGCGTCGATCACTACCTTCCCGCGCAGGTTCTGGTCGCCCGCCAGCCCCAGCGCCTCCGCTGCCGCGGCGCCGTGCACCGCGAGTACGATGACCTCCGCCCATGCCGCCGCGTCCGCGAATGTCGCGGCCTGAATCCCGGTGCGCGATGAGAACTCGGACAGCTTCGACGGTGTGCGGCTGCCGATCCTGACCTCGTATCCGTGCTTCTTGAACCCCTCCGCGAGCGTCTGACCTACACTTGCCGAGCCGATGACTCCCACTTTCCGCATATCGTGGCCCCCCCTGCGAGCGTGAGACGCGGCTGCATGGGCGCGGGGTTCCAATCCCCAATCCCCAATCCGGAATCACCAATCACCCATCAGGGAATCCCCAATCTGGAATCCTCGTTCTCAAATCTTGCATCCGGAATCGGCAATCTCTGGCGATTGAGGATTCCCGATCGAGGATTGGGGATTCACGATGAGGGATCGGGGGACTCACGATTGTGATTGGTGATTTGGTGGTTGGTGGGTCCCGATCGGGGATTCGGGATTCACTTTGGGAATCGAGGTACCCCGGTGCACAATAACGCGCTCGAGAGTGCTGCGTGCGATCTATCCGGCTATATCTCGCTCTCCACGCCGTTTGCGTGACGCTTCTACCTGGATGGGTATGCGCTCAGCCGGGCACGCCGACGTCTGCGCTGGGCGAAATCCCGCTCCCCGGCGGCATCAACGCGGCCGCGGCCGCCCTGAACGATCCGCTCCCGCCAGATCGCGGCCAGTTTCTCGTCGAGGTGATCCGGCGGACGTACGCGACGCCGCTTGCAGCGCGCACGGATCCGCGTGAGGCCGCGCTTCGGGCGCTGCTGACGCAGCTCGATCGCGCGCGCCAGCTGCCCAGCGGTTCCGTCCCGCAGGACACCGTCCCGCTGCCGTTGTCACCAGCCATCTGGATCGACGTCGTCTTCGGCGGCCGAACGACGATCGACGGTCTGGCGGCCGCCATTCTCCAGTCGCGCAACGCCTCATTGTTCTATAGCGGCCTGCTCGCCCTGGACGGGCCGACCCGCGATTGGATCGCGTCGCAGCGGAATCTGATCTCGGAGCTGGCGTCGCGATCCGCGCCGGTGTTTGCCGTCGCGGCGCCCGGTTTTCGGGTATCGGGCGGCCGGGTGCGTGTGCCGGGCGGCGCGCGCGCGGAAACCGCGTGGGAAGCGTTCGTGGGACGCCGCGTCACCGAACCGGCCGATTTCCTCCACGCGCTGCTCGAAGCAGACGAGGGACGTGTCGCCTACGTGCTCACGGCGATGTCGGAGCTGACGCCCGAGCAGATCGTGTTCGCGCTCGGTGGCGATCAGGGAGATGCACCGGCGGGCTTGCGGCGTCTTGGCGCCGTATTCGATCGGCTGGCGCCCGGGTGGAAGGTCATCGAGCGAACGCTCTGGCGCCCGCGCCGCGATCCTGCGTTGCTGCTCTCAGACCTCGCCGTCGACGAACACGGGATCCCGACGCTTCCTGGATCGCGCGCGTTCTGGACGGCGGTGTTCGCGGGCGAAGCACCCGCCGCGGCGCACAGCCGCGGCGCGGACCTCGCCGGCGACGCGGCCGATTTCCCGTGGCTGTGCGACCGGATCTTCTCGGGCACACCCACCGAGCAGCGGCGCCGCTACGAAGCGCCGTTGTTTGCGTCTCGAGTCGTGAAACACGTGACCGGAGAGACGGCGGTGGACGCGCTGGAGGCAGTCCGCATGGCCCTGGAGTTCCCCGCGCTAGCCGGAGTCCTCGAGCGCGCGCGGATCGACGACGTTGCGGTCTATGCCGCCGCGGGCCATCGCGCGGCGGAGTTGTCCGGGATCGCCCACGAGCAGCGCCGCGTGCGTGCGCTGGCGCAGTTCCAGGGCACGCTCGCGCTCCTGACGCGAATGGAATCCCGCGGCAGCGTGAGCCCCGATGTCGTTCAACGTGCGGTCAGGTCTTTATCAGAGCTGGAGCCCGACGCGCAGGGTGAATACCAGGGCGCGCTGGTCCGCTGGTTCGCCGACTGGATCGACTCGATCCAGCCGAACACGCCGACCGACGCGGCGTTGATGCAGTTGCTCGCCGGGCCGGTTGCACAGTCCGCGCGGTACGTCGACTGGGAGGGCACGCGTTACAAGGTCGATCTCACGGCGGCGGAGGCGGCGCGGCTCGCGCGGCTCGTGGGCGATGCTGCACCTCCGTATTTGTCGGCGGCCCGCGCGCTGATTCAGGTGGCCGACGCGATTGAGGCGCCGAACCTGACGAAAGACGCTCTCCGTGCATCGACGCGGCCGCTGGAGCCGCTGCTGACCGTGATGGGCTGGAACGCCGCCGATTGGCAGCGCGTGCTGTTCACCGCCGCCGAGCGCGGCGACGTGCGCGAGGCCGCGCGTCTCGCGCCGCGGCTCCGGATGATGGCGGCCGACGTGTGGGCGCGCGGCGTCGTCGAGCTGACCTACGTGATCGCAGTCGGGCAGCCGGAGCACGCCGCCGTGTCGATCGCGGACATCGCCCGGCGGCACGACTTCGACCTGCACGGCGAAAGCGTGCACACCGCAGGTCCGTGGGCGTACCCCGCCGCTGACGTGAGTCAGCGCGGGTTTCACATCAGCGGCGCGCTGCTCGGGCTCGAAACGGCGCTCGCGGAATTCTCGCTGACGCGCGTGTCGACGAAGGCGCCTCCCCGGAAGCCCACCCTCAGCAGCGAGGAACGCGCCGTGTTCATCGCGACCGTGCCGCTCGTCGAGCCGGCGCGGCTGTTCGACGAGGATCGCGATCGAATCGTCGCCGCGCTGCAATCGGGGCGCGCGCGTGTAGCGGCCGTTAGAACCGACGAGGACGCCTCCGCGCTGGCCGCGTCCATTCCGCTCGGGCCGGTTCGGCGCACGCTGTACCCATGGACCGTCGCGCACGATCCGTCCCGCACGTCCTCGTTCTTCTCGCCGCTGGAGCTGTTGTGGGTCGGCCTCGGGAAGGCCCCCATCAGCCCCTCGTTCCATGGGTGGGGCGTCTTGGCGCAGGCCCGACTCGGATGCCTCTGCCTGCAGATCATCGACAGGCGGCCGCTGGAGATGCTCGCCGGACGCGTGAACGCCGGAATTCTCGCGAGCGGATTTCCGGACCTCGAGCTCCGCCTCGCGGAGCTTCTGGCCGACCTCCACATGCCGGCCCCGTTGCTGGCGGGCGTTCTCGCCTCCGCGACGTTCGATTTCGTCAACGGCGCCGCCGCCCGCGACGAGGACGATCGCCGGGCCCTGGTCGAATTCGTACTGGCGCTCCGGGTCGATCGCGTGGAAGAGTATCTGGCGATGCTGACGACGGGCGGCCCCCTGGTGCCGCCCAGCGACGCGGCAGACCGGTTCGACGGGGTAGCACCGGTGAGGAGACAACGATGAGGCTCCCGTGTGCCCTCGCGCTTTCCGCCGCCGCGGCGATCGTGCTGCTCGACGCCCCGGTCGGCGCCCGCCAGGAACGCGGCGTCCGGATTTCCTACCCGCCTGCTGACGCGATTGTCAGCGGGCCGACGCGGATCGAGGTTTCGTTCGCGCCGGCGGAAATCGTGTCGCAGGTCGCCTCCGTGATGTTCCAGGCGAACGGGCGCGTGCTGTGCACCGTCGACCAGCAGCCGTTCGCGTGTCCGTGGGATCCCGGCGACGCCGTCCGTCAGAATCACCTGCGGGTCGTGGCGACGATGCGTGACGGCTCTCGCCTCATCACCACCCTGTTCACGAAAGATGTCGGCTACACCGAGCAGGTCCGCACCGACGCCATCCTCGTCCCGGTGATCGTCACCGACCACGGCCGGTTCGTGGGCGGCCTCGGGCAGCAGGACTTCGAGATCTTCGAAGACGAGAAGCCGCAGCGTGTGGCGACGATCACGAGCGAAGAATCGCCACTCGATCTCATCGTCGCGATCGACATCAGCGGGAGCATGGAGGACGCTCTCGACGAGGTGAAGGCGGCGGTGAAGCAGCTGCTCGCGAAGCTCCGTCCAGGCGACGCAGCCACGCTCATCGGGTTCAACGACACGACGTTCATCGTCGCCGAGCGCGAGAAGAACCGGCAGGTGCGGGAGTCGGCAGTCGATCTGCTGAGCGCCTGGGGAGGGACGGCGCTCTACGACGCAACCATTCGCGCGCTCGATCTGGTGACGCGGCAGACCGGCCGCAAAGGTGTCGTGATCTTTTCCGACGGCGACGATCGCAACAGCCTGACGACCCGTGACACGGCAATGTCGCGGGTGCAGTCGAGTGACGCGATGCTCTACACGGTCGGCTTCGGCTCCGGCGCGACGGTGCCGAAGCTTCGCGCGAGCCTCGAGTCCTACGCGAGGGCCACCGGGGGCCGTCCGTTCTTTCCGCGGCAGACGAAGGAGCTCGACGGCGTGTTCGACGAAATCGTCGCCGATCTCGCGCATCAGTATGTCCTGTCGTATGCGCCGACCAACGTGAAGCGCGACGACGGCTGGCGAAACATCAAGGTTCGGGTCAGGAACGGCAAGTACGACGTCAGGGCGCGGCGGGGCTACCGTGCATCGAGAACGCAGTCATTCGGGAGCTAATCATGAGGACACGCTTTATTCTGGCGGCGGTCGTCATCGTGAGTTGCGGGCTCGCCGCGTCTGCGCAGCAGACGCCGCAGACCCCCAGACCCTCGTTCCGCAGCGGCGTCGAGCTCGTCACCTTTGACGTCGGGGTCACGGACAAGCAGGGACAGCCGGTGCGCAATCTCTCCGCGTCGGACTTCACGGTGACCGTGAACGGCGCCCAGCGCCGCGTCGTCAGCGCCGAATTCATCGACACCGACTCGCCGAGTCAGCGCGGCGTCTACGGGCGTGACGTCGTTCCGGTGAGCTCCAACGACGCCGGCGGCATCGGCCGGCAGTTTATTTTCGTCATCGATCAGTCGACGCTCGATCCCGGCCATCTGCGGAACGCGGCGAACGCGGCGTCACGGTTCATCTCGAAGCTGACCTTCGCAGATCGATCCGCGATGATGGTGCTGCCCGTCGGACCGAATGTCGGTTTCACGTGGGCACACGATCGCGTGAGAGAGGCCCTGCAGCGCGTCACGGGGACCGCGCGCGCGACGTTTCAATGGGAAGCGGGCAGCCTGGCAGAGGCGCGGGACATCGCAAACCGCAACCTCTATACGCTGCGTTCGGTTGGCGAACGCGAGTGCGGCACATCCAGCGCCACGGCGGTCGCGTCGCTCGGCGGCGGTGGCGGCGCGGGCGGAGGGTCCGGCGTGGCGAGTCCGTCGCCGGTTCCGTCAGGTGGCGGCGGCGCGGGTGGAGGGGGCGGAGCGGCTGGCGGCGGAGGGGCGTCGGGCGGCGGATCGGCAACGGGGTCCGGGTCGCGATCGGGCGGTGGTGGTGGCGGCGGCGGTGGCGCTGGTGGCGGCGGTGGCGGCGGCGGTGGTCTCGGGGGGGGCGCATGCATGCGCGAGCTCCAGATGAATGCCGAGATGTCCTGGCGGACCGCGCAGATGATGGCGCAGTCGAGCGTCACGTCGCTGCGGGATCTCCTCTCGAAGCTCCAGCACGTGCAGGGCGACAAGACCATCATCCTGATTTCGGGCGGGTGGCCGCTCGACGAGCGTGACGAGACGACGCTGATGCAACTGGTGGCCGGGGAAGCCGCCGCCGCGCGCACGACGATCTACACCGTGTTCGTACCGATGACGGCGTCCGCCGCCGACCGGCGGATGATGTCGATCGCGCCGGTGCGCGATCAATACCTGCAGTGGGGACCGCTGGATACGCTCGCCTCGATGTCGGGTGGCGCCTCGCTGCGCGCGGAGGTCGGGGCGGAGCTCGTCTTCGACCGGCTCGCGCGCGAGCTGTCGGGCTATTACCGCCTCGGCGTCGAGAAAGATCCCGCCGACGCGGATGCGAAGGCGCGCCGCATGAAAGTCGACGTGGCGCGAGGCGGCACGACCGTTCGTGCGCGGACGATCTTCGACACGCGCACCTACGAGGATCGCGACTGGGCCGCGCGGCTGGCGTCCGCGCTCGAGGCGCCGGTGCCTTCGGGCGGGGTCGGTCTTCGCGTGACGAGCTACATCGCCGCCGATACGGAGGATCGATCGCGCGTGAAGCTGGTGCTGACGGGCGAGGCGTCGCGCATTCAACCGGGGGAGACGGTGCTGCAGATCCTCGTGCGCGACATGGACGGCAAGAAGATCCTTGGCGCCGAGCCGCCCGTCGGCCAGGCCACGGGCGACGTGCTGCCATTCTCGACGACGATCCCGATTGCGCCCGGCACGTACCTCGTGCGCGTCGCCGCGATGGACAGCTCGGGGCGCGTGGGATCGGTCGAACATCGAGTAGACGCGCGGCCCGTCCCGATTGGCGCGCTCTCTGCGACGGGTCCGCTGCTCGTGCGTGTCTCGAATCGTCCGGCGTCGGACCCGCGCCTTGCGCTCGACGGAGTTTCCCAGGACGAACGGCTGGCGATGGAAATCGATCTGCTGGGTGACTCCGCGCGTCTCTCTGGCGCCGACGTGACCTTCGAGGTCGCATCGACAGCGGAGGGTCCCGCGCTCGTCCACACGAAGGGCTCCATCGGCCTCGACGCGGCGGGCGGAGCGCTGATCGCGCAGGGCGTGACGGACATGCGCATGCTGCCGCCCGGCGATTACGTGGCGCGCGCGCGGGTGACGTCCGGCGGTGAGCCGCTCGGCGAACTGCGCCGCGTGTTCACGCTCGAGGGCGTTGCACCGGCGGCGACAGACGACGCCGGCACAGTCGTGACGACGATCGGCGGCGCGTCGTCGGTGTCGATGGGACGCTCCGTGCGGGCGATCGGCGCCGTCGCGCCGTTCAGGATCGAGCAGGTGCTCGCGCCGGAGGTCGTCCGCGAGTTCCTCGATCGCGCAGGCCAGCGATCGGAGACCGACGGGCCCGTGCCGCATTTCAGGAAGGGACTCGCACTTCTGGAGAAGCGGGAGATCGGTCCCGCGGCCGACGCATTCAAGGACGCGATGCGCGAGTCCTCCGACTTCTATCCGGCGATGGTGTATATCGGCGCCTGCTATGCGGCCGGGGGAAAGGACAAAGAAGCGTCGAGCGTGTGGCGCACCGCCCTCATCAAGGAAGGGGACGCGGCGCCGCTTCACCGTCTGCTGATCGATGCGCTCCTGCGACAGGGACGCGGCGACCTGGCGCTCGAAATGGCGACGAGCGACCGGGACCGCTGGCCCGAGGACGCCGTGTTCAAGCGACAGTTCGCGATCGCGGCGCTCACCGGCGGGAAGCCAGTGATCGGATTGAAGGCGCTCGACGAGCTGATCTCGTCGCAGGCCGCCGACGAGCCCGCGCTGGCGCTCGGCTTGCTCACGGTCTACGAAGCGTTCCAGAGCGGGCACCCCATCGAAAGCACCGATCAGGATCGCGCGCGGATGCTTCGGCTCGCGGAGCTGTACCGGGCCCAGGGAGGGCCCTCGCTCGCGCTCGTCGACACCTGGGTCGCGGCGATGAACAAACAAAAATAGGGGTAAACCCAACGGACGCCCAATCCGTCAAACGCACCATGACGTCTTTGGGTGATCTTCGACTCGCCTTTCGAGGGCTCCGCCGGAGCCCTCTGTTCGCTACCGTTGCGATCCTGTCGCTCGCGCTCGGGATCGGCGCCAACACCGCCATCTTCACGCTGATCGATCAACTTCTCCTCCGGAAGCTGCCGATCCGCGCGCCCGAAGAGCTCGTCATGCTGTACCAGCGCGGCTCGCACAACGGCAGCAACATGGGCGCGCGCATGCATTCCTATCCGATTTATCAGGATTACCAGAAGCGAGCTGAGCCGCTCGCGGATGTGATCTGCCGTCGCCTGATCTCCGCGTCGATCAGCATCGACAACCGGACCGAGCGCGTCGAGTCCGAGATGGTCTCCGGCAATTACTTCACGATGCTTGGCGTGCCGCCTGCCCTCGGGCGCGTGTTCAACTCGCAGTCCGACGACCAAGTCTACAGCGGGCACCCCGTCGTCGTGCTCAGCTACGACTACTGGACGAGCCGCTTCGCGAACGATCCATCCGTCATCGGCAAGAAGATTCTCGTCAACAACTTTCCGATGGAGATCGTCGGCGTCTCGGCGCACGGGTTCAACGGCCTCGATCCCGCGGAGTCGCCGCAGATCCGCGTTCCGATCCAGATGAAGCCGGTGATGGCGCCCGAGTGGGGATGGGTCCACATGGACGACCGCCGCGCGCGCTGGGTGCAGGTGTTCGCGCGCCTCAAGCCGGGCTACACGGTGGAATCGGCCAAGGCGCCGCTTCAGGGCCTGTTCACGCAGATTCGGCAGTACGAGATGACGCTGCCCGCCGCGAAGGACTGGTCTGCCTACTCGCGCGAGCAGTTCATGAAAGGGCAGCTGCTCCTCGAGCCGGCGGCGCAGGGGTACTCCGAGCTGCGCAACAGCTTCTCGACCGCGCTCGTCGTGCTGATGTCGATGGTCGGCCTGGTGCTGCTCATCGCGTGCGCCAACGTCGCGAACCTCCTGATCGCGCGCGCGTTCATGCGTCAGAGGGAGATCGCGGTGCGGCTGTCGCTCGGAGCGTCGCGCGGACGGCTCGTGCGCCAGCTGCTCGTGGAGAGCTTGGTCCTGTCGATCGCGGGCGGTCTGCTCGGCCTCGGCCTCGCCGTCGTGCTCACCCGCACGCTGATCGCGCTCGTGCCGTCGGAGGGCCAGCCCGTTTCGATCACCGCTCATCCGGATCCGCGAGTCCTCGCGTTCACACTCGTCCTGAGCTTTGCCACCGGGATCATCTTCGGTCTCGTTCCGGCGCTGCGCGCCAGCCGGCCCGATCCATGGACGACGTTGAAGGACACTGTGGGCTCGATCGCGGGAACCGGCGGATCGCTGTTCCTGCGGAAGGGGCTCGTCACCGCGCAGGTCGCGCTCAGTTTTCTGCTCCTGTTCGGCGCGGGACTCTTCGTCCGCAGCCTGCAGAACCTGAAGACGACCGACACGGGCGTCGGGCTCGACAACCTCGTGACGTTCCAGCTCTCGCCGACGCTCAACGGCTACGACGCGTCGCGCACCGTGCAGTTCTATCGGGAGCTCCTGGATCGTCTCCGTGCGGCGCCCGGCGTCAAATCGGCGGCGTACGCCGCGGTCCCGATTCTGTCTGGCGACGAGTGGGACAGTTCAATGTCGGTCGAGGGCCACCGCGTCGCGGACGGCGAAGACATGCAGGCGTTCATGAACTCGATGTCACCGGGATACTTCGAGGCGATGAAGATCCCGTTCATCGAGGGGCGGGACTTCACGCCGCTCGACGCGAAGGAGCAGGCGACGGTCGCGATCGTGAACAAGCGGTTCGCGGATCATTTCTTCCCCGGGCACAGCGCGCTCGGAAAGCACATCGGATTCGGCACCGGTCCGCGGTCGAAGCTGAACATCGAAATCGTCGGCGTCGTCGCAAATGCGCTGTACGAAGGCCCGCGCGAGGGCGTGCACCGTCAGGTGTTCATCCCGAACTGGGGCAACAATAGCGCCGTCTTCTACGTCCGGATGCACACCACCTCCGCGAGCGCGTACGGGATCATCCGGAACGAAGTGAGGACGCTCAACGCGGGGATGCCCGTCTACGCGATGAAGACCGTCGAGGCGCAGCTCGACGAGACGCTGCTGACCGACCGGCTCATTGCGCTGCTCTCCGCCGGCTTCGGGCTGCTGGCGACGGTGCTGGCGTCGATCGGGTTATACGGCGTCATGGCGTTCGTGGTCGCGCGGCGGCGGAAGGAGCTGGGAATCCGGCTCGCGCTCGGCGCGCAGCCGTCCGGCGTCGTGCGGCTCGTCATGCGCGAGGTGATGATCCTGCTCGGCATCGGCCTGGCGGTTGGCGTCCCAGCGGCGCTCGCGCTCGGCCGGTATGTCAGCGGGCAGTTGTACGGAATCAAGGCGAACGATCCATGGATGGCCACCGGGACGCTGGTGCTGCTGACGGTCGTCTCGGCCGCGGCCGGATTGATCCCCGCGACCCGCGCGAGCCGCATCGATCCGATTCTGGCGCTGCGGTATGAATGACAGGCGACAAGCGACAGGCGACAAGGGACAAGCGACAAGCGGCTAGGCTAATCGCGAACCGCGAACCGCGAACCGCGATTACGTCACCATCACGCCGAAGGCGAGACAGAGCGTCGCGTTGGCAGTGGCCATGAAGAAGTCGTCGGTGCCGCGCGGCGCGAAGAGCTCGATGAGCGTATTCGACAACGCGATGACCACCGCGAGTCCGATCCACGGCGCAGGCAGGCCCTGCGCCCTGACGACCCACAAGCAGAACACCAGCGCGCCGACGAAGCCGGAAACGGTGCCGCCGATCGACTTGCGGTTGACGTCGCCGATCCCGCGGACGCGAATCCGCTGCTTGCCGAAGAGCGAGCCCCCCACCTCGGCGAGCGCGTCGGCGACTATGTAGGAGCCCCAGATCAGCGCGAAGACCGCGGCGAACTGAGACGGCGTGTAGACGACCGCCAGCCGCGTGCCGAGCGGCACCATCACGAACTTGAACGCCGTCCACAGCGTGCTGATGAGCAGACAGTTGGCGCGCGCGAGGACCCCGTCCATCACGCGCGATTGCGGTCCGTAAAACGCGGCCGCGAGAAAGCCGTTCGCGCGGTAGAACGCGAGGAAGACCCAGCTCGTGATCACCGCGTCGAACAGGTTGTCGGTCAGGAACAGCGTGGCGAAGTTCGACGACTGCTCCGACTGGACCCGGGAGTACAGATAGAAGAACCCCGCCAACGCGAGCGTAATGAAGCGCCCACGCCGGCCGATCATGTCGGTGATCCGGATGCGCCGCTCCGAATACCGCGACGTGAACGAGGCGACGTCGAACGGCTCGCGCATCCTCGACGAGAACGCCTGGCGCCGCTCTTCCTTCGAGAAGCCGACGAAGTACTTGAGCAGCAGGTTCTTCACCCCGTACCAGATCACGCCCCAGATGACGTAGAAGAACAGGATGCCCGAGCCAACCCTTGGCACGGTGTCCCATCCCATCGGGTAGTAGTTGAAGAGGCCAAAGAAGCTCCTGTGGGTCGTCTGCACGAAAGCCCACAGGGCCGTCAGCCCCCCGTTGAAGTACAGTGCGCCACGGAACACGCGGTCGGCGGTTCTCAGCCGGTTTTCGAATGTGGGCGCCTGCGGCGCGATGTCGACGGCGATGGTCATAGGAGACACGTGTGAGAAAGATCCTGTTCTCGGTGATTCTCGTGCTCGCCGCGGCCGGTGCAGCGGCGCAGGACAACGCCCCGCCCGTTTACGTGACGCTCTGGTTCGATACGGAAGACTACATTCTGCCGCAGGACGACGCCGCTGCCAAGCAGCTCGCCGAGATGCTGACCGCGCTTGGCGTGCGCGCGACGTTCAAGGTCGTCGGCGAGAAGGCGAGGGTGCTCGAGAGCCGCGGACGCCGCGACGTCATCGCGGCGCTGAAGCGCCACGACATCGGCTATCACTCGAACACCCACAGTCAGCAGCCGACGATTGCCGTCTACCTTCAGAACGCCGGCTGGGATGACGGGCGCGCCGAGTTCTACCGCCGCGAGTCGCCGGGAGCACGCGACGTCAAGCGGATCTTCGGGATGAAACCGTCGGCGTACGGTCAGCCCGGCAGTGCGTGGGCTCCCCAGGCGTATCCGGCGCTGCGCGACATGGGAATCGACATGTACCTGGACGAGGCGGACCACGTGGGCATCGACGACCAGCCGTTTTACTACGGGGGGATGTTGAACGTATTCAAAATGCGATCGAACCTCGCACGTATGGAGTTGAGCGGCGGCGAGAGCCTCGAAAAGGGGAAGGCGCGATTCACGCAGGCGTACGAGCGATTGCGGACCCGCGGCGGCGGAACGATCAGTATCTACTATCACCCGAACGAGTGGGTCCAGACTGAATTCTGGGACGCGGTGAACTTCAGCCGCGGAGCGAATCCGCCGCGCAGCGCCTGGAAGGCGCCCGGGACGCGCCCTCCTGGGGAGACAGAGCAGGCATTTCGTGACTTCGAGGCCTACGTGCGGTTTATGAAGGCGCAGCCGGGTGTGCGGTTCGTCACCGCCACCGACTTGAAGAGCATCTATCGCGACACCGCGATTGGCCGCCATTTCAACCAGGACGACTTGCGCAGAATGGCCGCCGCCGTGCACGCGGGAATCACATTCCAGACATCCGGCGACTATGCGCTGTCGGCGGCGGATCAATTCGCGCTGCTCACCAGCGCGGTCGCCGGCTTTGCCGCGCGGGGCCTTCCGCTTACGGCGGGGCTGGCGTATCTGGACGGTCCCGCGCGCGAGTACTCGGCGCCGAACGGCGGCAAACCCTCGTCGAGCTTCGCGTGGGAGCCGTTCGCACGTTCCGTTCTCGACACGTCTGTCTTCTGTCAGGCGACACATCGAGTGCCCGACGAAATCTGGGTGGGAACCGACAGCATCGCTCCTGCGGATTACCTCGCGATGCTCGCAACCGTCGTCCAAGAGATCTCGAAATCGGGCCGCGCGCCCGCGCAGGTGCCGCGGGTCACAGGACGCTTCATCGCCGACCGCTTCGTCGCTGAAGATAGTCCCGCGCTGTGGGGATGGGTCATCTTTCCGGAAGGCTTCCACGCGCCGCGAATCATGGAGCTGGCGCGGCTGCAGGCGTGGACGCTGAAGCCTGCAGTGCCCCATCGCTGATCCGATTCATCCTTTTTCACACCTCGCTCACGACTTGCATGAGGCCCTGCGTTATCATCTGGGCCGACCGCGGACCTTCCGGACATGTCGCCCAGATCGCTCCGTCTCGCGCTGCTATCGCCGCGTGGCCCGCTCTATCGCCACCGCGGCGGCATCTGGAAGAAGACGATGCGGTACGCGCCGCTGACGCTGACGACGCTCGCGTCGCTCGTGCCGCCAGAAATCCCCGCCGACATCCAGGTGATAGACGAGGGAATCGACGAAATCGATCCGTCGACGATCGACGCGGACTTCGTCGGCATCAGCGCGATTACCGGTACCGCCCCACGCGCGTACGAGATTGCCGCGGCATTTCGCCGCCGCGGAATTCCCGTGGCCCTCGGGGGTGTGCACCCGACGCTCGTGCCGGAGGAGGCGATGCGGCACGCCGACGCGATCGCCGTCGGCTACGCCGAGGAGTCCTGGCCGCGCATGCTGCGCGATTTCGTCGCAGGCCGAATGGCGCGCCGCTACGATCAGAGTCCGAACCTCTCGCTCGCGAACCTGCCTTTTCCGCGACGCGATCTGTTCGACGGCGGCATGGTCAACGTCGCCCACACGCTCGAGGCCACGCGCGGCTGCATCTATCAATGCGACTTCTGCGTCGTCCCCGCCGCGTGGGGCCGGCCGCTCCAGAAGCCGGTTGCCGATGTGGTTGCCGATATCCGCCAGATGCGCGCGAAGCGCGTCATCTTCCTGGACCTGAACCTGATCGCGGACGTCCCGTATGCGAAGGAGCTGTTCACCGCGCTCGCGCCGCTGAAAATCCAGTGGGGCGGGCTCGCGACGACGACGATCGCGTGGGACGACGAGCTGCTCGATCTCGCGGCACGCGCCGGATGCCGCGGCCTGCTGATCGGCTTCGAGTCGTTGAACCAGGCGTCGCTCGTCGAGACGAAAAAAGCGTTCAACATGCGGCGCAGCTACGCCGAAGTCGTCCGCAAGATTCGCGAGCGCCGCATCGCGCTCATGGGGTGTTTCGTCTTCGGCTTCGACAACGACACGCTCGATTCGTTCGGCGAGACCGTCGAGTTCGTGATGACGTCCCGCATGGACCTCCCGCGCTACGCGATCGCGGTGCCGTTCCCCGGCACCGGCCTCTACAAACGGTTGAAAGGCGAAGGGCGGATTACGACGGAGGACTGGAGCCTCTACGATGGGCAGCACGTTGTCTTCGAGCCGAAGAACATGACGGCCGAAGAGCTGCTGCGCCATACACGCCGGGCATGGACGACAACTTATAGTTACGCGTCGATGGCGAAGCGTCTCGCCGGATCGACGCGGCTGTCGATTGCCATTCCGGCGAACCTTGGCTATCGCTTCTACGCGTACCACCTCGATACGTTCTATACGTGCGACTGGTTCATGGATCGGGTCCGCCTCAAGGCGGATCGGGTCCGCCCACAGGCGGAGGAGGTCCGCCTGAAGGCGGACACTACGTCCGGTGATGCGAGGACGGCATGAACGCGACGTTGGATGCCCGCCGCATGCTCTCGAGCGGAATCGAGGCGCAAATGGTCACTCTCCGTCAGCTGCATGCGGGACGACGGCTGGCCGAGATCGCGTTTTTCGCGCTCGTCTGGATCGCCAGCGGCTGGCTCGGCATCGCGGCGATGTCCACTGCGGGTTGGCCGGGCTGGATTGGGCGGCTGCTCGCGATTGCCGCGGGCGCGGCGGCGCTCAACGCGTTCTACCTGCTCTCTCACGAAGGGCACCATCATCTGCTGTTCCGCGGCGGTATCGCGAATCACGCGACGAACATTGTTTTGTGCGTGCCGCTGCTGCACTCGCCAAGCGCATACCGCGTGCTGCACGAGCTGCACCACCGATTTCTTGGCGGCCCCGGCGATCCCGACGAGTATCGCAACTACACCGACAGCGCCCGCGCTCGCTGGACGCTGCAGTGGGTGCGCCTGACGATTGGGACGCTCGTCTACATGCCGCTGATTCCGGTCGTCGCCTGGCGGCGCGCGGACGGAGCGACACGCCGGCGCATCGCACTCGAGTATGGCGGCATGACCGTCGTGTGGGTGCTGGTCTTCGCCGCAGTGCCGCTGGCGGTGCTGCTCCAGGTGTGGCTGATCCCTGGCGTCGTCGTCGGCTACATCTCCGCGGTTCGAGCGCTTGCGCAGCACGCGTTGACCGACGCCGGCGATCCGCTGCTCGCGTCGCGGTCGGTGCGCAGCAATCGCGTCGTCTCATTCCTTCTGCTGCACGAGAACTATCATCTCGAGCACCACCTGTTCCCCGAGGTGCCGAGCTACAACCTGCCGCTGCTGCACCGGCTCCTGCGCCCGAGGCTGCCGCGCGCGGTCGAGGCGCCGTCGTACTCGCGATTCCTGACCGGATTCATCGGCCGCTCTCTTCATGGCGACGAATCGCCGATGGATCTCCGATGACCGTCACGTTCCGGGCGGCGCAGCGCACGGCGCCGATCGCGCATCCGCTTCGCAGGTTTGCGAACGCGGACGTCGTCTGCGAGGGATGGTATGCGGTGGGCCCGGCGGCGATCGGCCGCGGTCGGGTCACCCGCGCGGCAATCGGAAAGCGCGAGATCGTCCTCTATCGCGATCTGTCGGGTGTGCTGCACGCGGCAGACCGCACCTGCCCACATCTTGGCGCCGATCTTGGACTCGCCAGCGTGACGGATCGCGGACTGCAATGCGCGTTTCATCAATGGTGCTGGGATGACGAAGGCCGGTGCGCCTCTGGCGGCGGCGCGGTCACGGGCGCGCGGCTTCGCGTGTATCACGTGTGCGAGCGATGGGGGCTCGCCTGGGTGTGGGCGGGCGATTGGCCGGCATACGAGCTGCCAATGCCGGAGCCGCCCAACCGGCGACACGTGCTGCGCCTGCCGCCGCAGCGGCTCGCGTGTCACGGACACGTGGTCCTCGGCAACGGCCTGGACCTCACGCACGTCGTCCCGGTTCACGGCTTCAGGTTCGTCGACGATCCGGACGTGGAGATCGATCCGCCGCACCGCATTTCCGTACGCGTGCACGCGCGGTTCGGATCGACCCTGATGCGCCGGCTGCTTGGCGTCGCGAATCAGTCTGCGCGATGGCGATTCACCAACATCGGCCCGAGCCTCGCATGGGTGAGCGTCACATCGCCCACGCCGTTCGAGCTGTTGTGGACGGCGCGTCCGCTGCCAGACGGGACGTGCATCACGCAGACGCTGTTTTTCCTGCCGCGATGGCGCTCGCTCGTGCGCGCCGTGCCGATGATGATCGCGACGACATGGGCGGATCGGCGCGTGCTGCAGGGGATTCACTTCCGGCCGGGGTTCGTCGCGTCGGACGCGGTCTTCGCAGCCTACGCGCGGCTGGTGGAGGAGACGCCGGAATGGTAGCCGTGGCGCCCGGAACGTTCGCGCGTCCCGGCGTGGTCCGGCAGGGATGGTATCTGGTCGCTCGGAGCTCGCGGATCCGCCGCGGGCGCGTGCAGCCGGTGGACGTCGGCGCACGGCGGTTGATCGTTTACCGCGATCTGAGCGGCCGCGCGCACGTGACCGACGATCGGTGCCCGCACCTTGGAAGCGATCTCGCGCTCGCGCGCGTCACACCCGAGGGTCTTCGGTGTGAGTTTCACGGCTGGTGCTGGGGTGCGGACGGGTCGTGTGTCGACGCGCCGGGCAACCCGGCGCCAATCCGACGGCGTCTCCGGCAGTACGCGTCGGACGAGCGATGGGGTTTCATCTGGGCGTGGACGGGCAGCGAGCCGGCGTTTCCACTGCCCGACGTGCCGCCAGGGCTGCGCCGCCAGGTCGTGCTCGCTCCGCATAGGTTGAAGGCGCATCCTGACGTCATCTTCGCCAACGGTTTCGACCTCGCGCACTTCGGCCCCTCGCACGGCATTGCGGCGAGCACCGCGTCGCTCGACGTCGGCCGGTGGACGATCGATCACCGGATCGTCGGACGGCTCTCGCACCGCAGGACGCTGCGGCTCGTGGGGCTGGGGGGGACCGAACTGGACTTCTCCTTCATTCAATATGGCGGCGGCATCGTCCACGTGCATGTCCGCAAGCCGATCGAATACCTGATCTTCTTCACGCTGCGCCAGGATGCGGAGTTCCGCGCGCGGACCCGCACGATGCTGTTTCTGCGGAGGCGCGCGGATCTGCCGCGCGCGCTGGCGATCCTCTGGTCCACCGCGCTCGATGATCTCCGGATGATGGAGCGGATTCGCTGGACCGGCGCGTTCGCGCCAGCCGACGCCGCGCTCGAGCGCTACGCAGACTTCGTGGAGGCGCTCCCGCTGGCGTGTCCAGCCGAAGCTCACGCCGCCGCGTCAAATGGCGGGAGCGAAGGTTGATAAGGTTCGAGCGCGTCGGCGGCGCAAGCGGCATCATCGGCGTGGCGGCGATCGCCGTGCAATTTCTTCTCGTTGGCACGACTGCGCCGGACGCTGCCGGCCGGCTCGCGCATCGCATGCGCTGGGAGTGGGTGACGCTGCTGCGGATCGTCGGCGGCGTCGGGATCATCTGGTTCACCGCCGGCCTCGCGGCGCGGCTGCGGCGCTGGACGCACCAGCCGTCCGGCCCGGCGCGCGTCGTGCTCGGCGGCGGCATTCTCTGGGGTGCTGTCTGGCTGGTGAGTGCCGCACTCAACTCCGCCGCGCTGTCAGTGCCGGCTGCCGACGGCGATCCCGCCGCGGTGCGCCTGCTCGGCGTTCTCGGCGTGCAAAGCGCCCTCGTGCTCACGCCGGCGCTGTCGATCGCCTTCCTCGTCGCCACCGGCATTGCCGTGCTCGCGGCCCCGACGTTCCCGCGCCGGTTCGCACACGCCGCTTTCTGGGCCGCGGGTTTCCGGTTCGTACTCGCGCTCGTCGACTGGCACGGCGACGCGAACCTCGTCATGCGCATCATGGACTTCACGCTCATGTGGGTGGTGGTGACGAGCGTCCACCTGCTCGGCGCGACGCGGCCGGCGGAGATGACGCCATGATGGCGCGGCTGCGGCGATGGGAGAAGACCAGTGCGATCGCCGGCATCTGCGCCGCCATTTCGCTCGCGGCCGGCGATCTGATCGTACGGACGACGAGTGCGTCTCTCGGCGGGAGCGACGCCGATTACGCGCGGGCGCTGCTGGCCGAGCGCGCGAAGTGGGAATGGGTAACCCTGCTGCGCCTGATTGGCGGCACGCTCGTGTTGTGGTTCGCGGCGCTGCTCGGCGATCGTCTGAGGCTCTCGGAAGGAGAGCCTGCGCGCCTTGCCGAAACGGCGTTTGGCCTCGGCGTGGTCTGGGCGGGCGTGTGGCTGCTGAGCGCCTTCTTCAACTCAGCCTCCATCATGCTCGCGGCCGACTACGCGGATCCGGCTGGCGCACGGATCGCCGGGGTCCTCGCCGCGGAGATTCCACGCGTGCTGACGGCAGGGGTCGTCTTCACGCTGCTTCTTGCGACCTCGCTGGTGACCGTTCGATCGAACCAGTTTCCGAAAGCCTATGCGTACGCGACCGGCGCGCTCGCGGGTCTGGTGCTCGTGCTGGCGCTCGTCGACTGGTACGGGCCCGGGACACTCGGCTGGCTGATTGTCGCGCTCGCGCTCGCGTGGACGGCGGCGACGAGCGTGGTGCTGCTGTGGCCGATGGTCCGCCTGAAGGCGGACACTACGGATTTCTGATGCGTACCGACGTCTTCCTGTTCTCGTCGACGTATCTGTTCCCGGCCGTGGCATTCCCACTGGTCACCTACGCGTGGCGCGCGAGCGGCGCCTCGTGGCCGTTCGTCGTGCTGGTCATGGGCGTGCCCGTGCTGTTCGGCTACCTCATGCCCTGGGTCGCGACCAGCGTCGTCAAACGCTGGCGCTTCACCAGCGGTCCGCGCATAGGCTCGTACTACGTGCACCACGGATTCATCTACGGCTCGAAGCTCGCGTTCGCGCTGCTGCTCGTCGTGCGATCGATCGGATCGATCGCCACGCTGCTCGATGCCGTCGCGGTCGTGCTCGTGTCGGGCGCCGCCGCGGGATTCGGTGGGTGCGTGCACGATGTGCGGGCGCTGCGCGCCGGACGGATCGAGGTCGACGGCGGCCTCGACGCGCTGTGGCGGTTCGCGCCCCCGAGCTATTTCACGATGGGCGCGACGTACGCCGCGGTCGTCCTCGCGGCGCATCGCCAGCTGACGTCCGATCCCGCCGCGTTCGCATGGGTCTTTCCCGCAGCGTTCGTGGTTCTGTGCACGATTCCGACGCTCGTGTTCATCGCCGTCGATCCGCCGACGCGGCAGTTCCTTCGAGCACGTTGGCGTCGGGCACTCCCGGAAGGGTAGGCCGGGGCTTCAGCCCCGGCATGAGGAGGAAACACGATGAGGCCCGTACCTGGAGCAACCATCTCTGAAAAACTCGGCGCGAGCGCAGGCGCCTGGGCTGTCCTGTGGTTGTCCATTCATTACCTGATCCTGCACAACGCCATTGCCGGCACTGTGTCGACGACGATGGATCCGGATGGCTCGTATGTCCGCGCGCTCCTCGATCAGCGGATGGCGTGGGAATGGGCGACGGCGCTGCGCGTGATGGGCGGCATCATGATCATCTGGTTTATGGGCAGCCTGGGAAGCCGCCTGCGCATGGCGGAAGGGGAACCTGGGCGCCTCGCCTCTATCGCGTTCGGGATTGGCGTCGTCTGGGGCGCGATCTGGCTGTTGAGCGCAATGCTCAACTCCTCGTCGATCGTTCTCGCGGCCAACTACCAGAATCCAGCGGGATCGCGCCTGGCGGGCACGCTCGCGCATGAAATGGTCGTGACGCTCACACCCTCGCTCGTGTTCACGCTCTCGCTCGCGACTGCGTTCGTCGGGCTCCGATTCGGCGGGTTCCCGCGCGCCTACACCTACGCCACCGCAGCCTTTTCCGTCCTAATCCTCGCGCTCGCGATCGCGGACTGGTACGGGCCGGGGAACCTCGGAAACGTCATTCTCACGCTTTCGTTCGCGTGGATTGCGATCACAAGCCTGCTGCTGATTCCGGCATGGGTGCCGGCGGATTTCGTCCACGGCACGCGATGAGGCTGACCCTCGTTCATCCGTGCATTGGCCGTCGGCGCAACCAGCCTTACATCAGGAGCTGGCAGATGGAGCCGCTCGCGCCGGCGACGCTCGCAGGGCTCACGCCGCGCGACGACGTCGAGATCAGGTTCTACGACGATCGGACCGAACGGATTCCGTTCGACGAGCCGACCGACCTCGTTGCGCTCAGCGTCGAGACCTACACGGCGAGGCGCTCGTACGAGATTGCCTCGGAATACAGGCGCCGCGGAGTGCCGGTCGTCATGGGCGGGTTTCATCCGACGCTCGTTCCGGAGGAGGCGGGTGAATACGCGGAATCGATTGTGATTGGAGAAGCGGAGCAGCTCTGGCCGCAGCTCATCGACGACTTCCGCAACGGACGGCTGCGCGAGGTCTATCGCCAGTCAGGCCGGCCCTCGCTCGCGCGCATGCGTCCGGATCGATCAATCTTCGCGGGCAAGCGATACCTGCCTGTCGGGCTCGTCGAAGCAGGCCGCGGGTGCCATTTTCGCTGCGAGTTCTGCGCGATCCAGTCCTACTTTTCGAATACGCAGACGCGGCGTCCCATCGAGGAAATCGTCGAGGAAGTTCGTCGCATCCGCAAGCCGCTGATTTTCTTCGTCGACGACAACATCACCTCGAACATGGACGAGGCGAAGGAATTTTTCCGTGCCCTGATTCCGCTGAAGATCCGGTGGGTGAGTCAGGCGAGCATCAATGCCGCGCACGACGAAGAATTTCTGCGGCTCATCAAGGCGAGCGGATGCCAGGGGCTGTTGATCGGATTCGAAAGTCTCAACCCCGAGAACCTGCGGCGCATGCGAAAGTCGTTCAACATGATGCACGGCGGCTACGAGCGCGCGCTCGAGAACCTGCGTCGCCACGAGATCCGGCTGTACGTCACCTTCATCCTCGGCTACGACGAGGACCGCGGCGATACGCTGGAGGAAACGCTTGCCTTCGCCGAGCGGCACAGGTTCTACATCGTCGCGTTCAACCATCTGACGCCGTTCCCGGGAACGCCGCTGTACGATCGCCTTCGCGCCGAGGGGCGGCTGTTGTACGACCGCTGGTGGCTCGATCCCGCGTATCGATACGGGATGGTGCCCTTCGTCCCGCGGGGGATGACGGCGGACTCCGTCGAGCGGCGGTGCATCGAAGCGCGCCAGCGTTTCTACAGCTACGCCTCGATTCTGCGGCGCAGCCTCGACTTCGACGTGAACAGCCGCTCGTTCTTCATGTGGACCCACTTCTTCTCGATCAACCTGCTGTTCAGATCTGAAGTGCTTCAACGGAAGCGGTTTCCGCTCGGCGACGAGTCGTATTCGGGCTCCTTGATCAAGGCTGCCGCAGCGCCGGCGCTGGCGTCATGAACGTCGCGATCGGTCTGGCCTCCGAGACGGACGATGCCGGAGTGAGAAGGCTCCTGCGAGGCCAGGCGATGCCCGGCCGCGTGCGGTTGTCGTTCTGCCGTGAACCGGATTTCTCGCTCGGGTGTGCGGTGACGGGCGACGAGTACCAGATCGTCGTCGCGCGATCGATGCCCGATGGCGACGTC
>Ga0075424_100000937_pt1 | contig 24526 bp, 27 predicted proteins | sample SoiMethybrSBSTD3_FD_75301 | JGI IMG/M metagenome (GOLD analysis project Ga0075424, IMG submission 75301) | Bulk soil microbial communities from a Populus tree surrounding site in Tennessee, USA - Soil MetaG P. TD hybrid SBSTD3 | ecosystem: Environmental > Terrestrial > Soil > Tree plantation... | reverse complement strand
CATCTGCATGCCCAGGAGCTTGAGCTCCCAGAGGTTGGTGGCCAGGATCTCGTCGAGCAGCGCCTTGAGCAGCGGGTCGACCGGATAGATCTTGTGGAGCTTCTTGACGTAGCGCTCGAATACCTCGACGTGCCGGCCCTCGTCAACGACCTGGGTCGAGGCGTAGAGCTTGGCGTCGAGCTCGGGGATGGAATTCACGAGCTGGCCGCAGACGACCAGCGCGCCCTGCTCGCCGTGCAGGAACTGGGAGAGCCGCCAGGCCGAGACGCGGATCTCGACTTCCTTGCGTTCCTCGGGCGTGAGCTTCGGGAAGAAGTCGGTGCCCATGAACGCCATCTGCACGTTCAGCACGGGCCCCTCGGCGCCGACGGCGCGGCTCCAGTCGATCGCCGCCGAGCCATTCCACTGGTTCTTCTTGGCGGTCTCGTACAGGGTCGCCAGCTCGTCGTGGGTCGGGACGTAGTCGTAGTCCCACAAGGTCTCGAGCTGGTACGTCACCCGTCGCGCCGCCGCGGTTGTCGTCGTCGTCACACGCGCACCTCTGAGCTCCGAGTCGAACAGGGTAGGTCCAGCATTTTACCTCGCCCGCGCGGTGCGTGCGGCGAATCCGTCGCGCCCGCGTTCCTGGCCCGCGCCGGGGAGCTAGAGTAGGATGGGGCCGTGCCGGACGACACGATCTATCTCGAGCAGATGGAGCTGGGGCCGATGCAGAACTTCGTCTATCTCATCGGCGACCCGCAGGCGCGGGAATGTGTCGTGGTCGACCCGGCGTGGGAGATCGACACGATCGTCGACACCGCCCAGGCCCAGGGGATGACGATCACGGGGGCGCTCGTCACGCACACCCATCAGGACCACGTCGGCGGCAGTCTCGAGTCGTGGGGCATGCCGGGGCGCATCCCTGGCGTCGAGGAGCTGCTCGCGCGCGTGAAGGCGAAGGTCTACGTGCACAAGGCGGAGCGCGAGTTCCTCAAGGGCCTCGGCTCCGACCTGGTGAAGGTCGACAACCACTCGACCCTGACGATCGGCCGTCTCACCTTGACCTTCATGCACACGCCTGGCCACACGCCCGGCTCGCAGTGCTTCCTGATCGACGGCCGCCTCGTCTCCGGCGACACGCTCTTCATCGGCTCGTGCGGGCGCACCGATCTGCCGGGCAGCGATCCGACCGAGATGTACTACTCGCTCACGCAGCGTCTCGGCGCGCTGCCCGAGTCGACGATCCTGCTGCCCGGCCACAACTACGGTGGCCCGTCCTCGACGATCGGCGACGAGAAGCGCGCCAATCCCTTCATGCGCTTTCCCGCCCTCGGAGATTTTCTGCGCGTGATGGGTGGCGGCCGCATCGTCGCGCCCTAGCCGCGCCGCGGCTCACGTCGTCGCGCCGCTTCTCTGCCGTCGTCGGTAGCACGCGGTGTTATCCTCGAAGAACCCATGGCGATCGCGTTGAGGAACTGGCTGAAGGTTCGATTCATCGCCGGCTTCTTCGTCACGGTCCCCGCGTTTCTCACCGCGTGGCTCCTCTGGATCTTCTGGAGCCGCATCGACGATGTGTTCACGCCGATGTACGAGAAGATCCTCGGCCGCGCGGTGCCGGGCCTCGGATTCCTGACCGCCGTCGGCATCATCCTGATGATGGGCACGATCGCGCGCAACGTGGTCGGCCGGCGCGTGCTGGCCTGGGGCGACAAGCTCCTGCTGCGCGTGCCGATCTACCGGCGGCTCTATCCGTCGGTGAAGATGCTGATCGATTCCTTCTCGCCCGAGCGGCGCAGCGCCTTCGGCGCGGTCGTGCTCGTGGAGCATCCGCGGCAGGGCGAGTATGCCTTCGCCTTCGTCACGAGCCACGTCGTGGTCGAGACGCCGAACGGCAAGCGCGAGATGGTGACGGTGTTCATCCCCACCAACAACCTCTATCTGGGTGACGTGGTTGTGGTGCCGCGCGACGACGTGCTGCCGACCGGGCTCCCGGTCGAGGAAGGCGTGCGCATCATCCTGTCGGCGGGCAACGCCACGCCGCGACAGCTCCCGCGAAACTAGCGCGCCGAGCCCCGCGGCAGCCGCCGCGCCCATCCGGCGACGGCCTCGCCCAGCGGAAACAGCTTGCCGAAGAAGAAGTGGTCGGCGCCGTCGACCGTGGCCCCGATCAGCCACGGGCGTGCCGCCATGAATTGCTCGAATGCGTCGAGCGGGCAATATTGATCCCGCGTGCCGGCGACCGCGAGCGTGGGGACGTGCCGGTCCTCGAAGAACCCGAAGTCGGACATGGCCAGCGGCGGCGCGATCAGCGCGATGCCGCCGATCCGTCCGTCGCGGCTGCCGACCAGCGCGGCGATCCGCGACCCGAACGAATATCCGGCAATCGCCACCGCGCCGTCCCCGATTGCCTTGGCCAGGGTGTCGAGCGCCGCCGCCGCGTCGTCCTGCTCGCCGACACCGCCGGCATGAACGCCACCGGAAGCCCCGACTCCCCGGAAATTGAAGCGCAGAGTGGCAAGACCAAGCTCCGCGCACACTTCCTGGGCGCGCACGACGACTGGATTGTCCATGTCGCCGCCGTACAGTGGATGTGGATGGCAGATCACGACCCCCGCCGTCGCGGACGCGGGCAGGGCCAGGCGGGCTTCCAGGCTCAGATCGGCCCCGACGGCAATGGTGACGGGCTGTTCGGGTATCATGGCCGCCATGAGAATACGGGCGGGGGCCTCGCGCGTCCAATGATCGTGTTGACCTGCCTGCTGAACCGCCGCCGTATCGGTGCCTACCTCGATGGAGCCCTCGAAGACGAAGCCTCCCGGTCGATCGCCAGTCATCTGCGCACTTGCACTAGGTGCCAGGGTGAGGCCGAGAATATCCGGAGACTGCAGGCGCTGCTCCAGCGCACCATGACGCTGAGGGTGGAGCGGGCCGAGCCCGACTGGTCCGGCTTCTGGCCCGGCGTCGTCCGCGGAATCGAAGAGGCCAAGCATCGAGGAGTCCCGGTCCCCGTGGTCGCGCCGAGGAGTTGGTGGTGGCGACCGCGATTGACGCTGGGAGGCGCCCTCGTCGCCGCGGTCCTTGCCTCGGTCACGTTCTGGCAGCTGAGCTCTGGCCCTCTCGCTCCCGATGCCCCGATCTTCGTCAGCGCCGCGCACACCGACGATCCCCGCGGAACCGTCGTCGTGTACTCGCCCCACGAGCAACAGGACGTCGCGGTCGTGTGGGTGTTGGGGCTCGACGAATCTTCTGACTGACGCGTGGTGGGGTGGTGGGGGGGGAGGGGTGGCGCGGCCTGGTAGCTCACCTCGCTCTTCGTAACTGAAGGCGCGTTCGGTTCCTGGCGACCCTGACTACACAGGCCGCGCCACCCTCCCCACCACCCCACCACGCGCCAGCCCTTTCGGGCTTAGGGCTTAGAACCGATTCGGACTCACGTTTCTCGCTGAGTCGACTCGCGCTGTCGGGCGACATGACTCTGCTCGCGCGAACTGAGGACGTGGCGATCGAATCGCGGATGTCGGGTGCGGTCGTGATGGCCCCTTCTTTCGCGGCGATGCTTCTGCAGTGGGACGTTGAGCTACGCGCGCTGGTGTTTGTGAAGATCCGGGGTGCGGCGGTCCTTCGGGGCTGAGTTGGCGTCGGTGGTGGTTATGGAGCTGGGTTGCGGGAGCAGGAGGGCGCTGGGGGTTAGCGGGATTTGAGGGTGGTGAGGCGTTCTCGGGCTAGGGAGGTTTCTTCGGCGCGCGGGAAGTTGTCGACGAGATACTGCAGGCGGGCCTGGGCGAGCGCGGGCTGCTTGAGGTCGATCAGCGCGAGCGCTTCCTTGTAGAGAGCTGTCGGGACCTTGTCGGCGCGCGGATAGTTGGCCTGGACCTTCTTGAATTCCTGCACCGCTTGCTCGAGTGATTCGTTCGCCTTGTCGCCCTGGCTCGCGTCGGTGAAGCCGCGCGCCAGAGAGAGATAAGCCTCGCCGATCCAGTACTGGGCGCTGCCGGCCAGCTCGTGATCCGGATAGCGACGGAGGAACTCGCGGAAGCCCGCGATCGCGAGCGAGTAGCTGCCCTTGCTGAAGTCGATGTACGCCGCCTGATAGATGTCTTGCGGCTGCAGCGCGCCCGTCGTCGGTCGCGGCGGCACCGCGGCGATCGGTCCTGGCGGTGTCGTGGTGGTCGCCCCTGTCGAGGGCGTCGTCGTCGAAGCTGCCGGCGGACGTGGTGTTCCTGCGGCACTCGCGCCCGCGGGGGGAGCAGCTCCGCGGGCCTGTCGGTTGAGCGCCTCGACGCGCGAGTTGAGCTCTTCGACGCGGCTCGACAGCGACGTGATGGTGTCGTTCAGGCTGTCGACCTGGCGCGTGAGGGCTGAGATCTGCCGGTCGTTGTCGCCGGCATGCTCGCGCACACGCTTGTCGACCTGCGCCGCGATCGCGTCGTTGTCGATGCGTGCCCGCTGAGCTGCCTGCTGCGCAGCCGCCATGTCCTGTCGGAGCTGGAGCAAATCTTGTTGCGTGGCGACGCCCGTGGCTTCCTGCACCTCGGCACAGCCGGCCAGCGACAGCGCGAGAAGGAGGACGAGCCCTCTCCTCCCGCTCATGACCTCACGCGCACCTAGCGAGGCTTGACGAGAAAGTTCGCGCGGCGATTTTTCGCCCAGCACGCCTCGGTCTTCTCGTTGCAAACTGGCCGCTCCTCGCCGTAGCTGATGATCGTGATGCGGTTGGCCTGGATTCCCTGGGAGACGAGATAGTTCATCGTCGCCTTCGCGCGCCGCTCGCCGAGCGCCAGGTTGTACTCGTTGGTCCCACGCTCGTCGCAGTGACCTTCGATCAGCACGAGGTTGTCGGCGTTCGATTTCAGCCACGTCGCGTTGGCGTCGAGCGTCTTCGCATCCGCGGGGCGGATGTCGTACTTGTCGAAATCGAAATAGACTTCCTTCAGTGCCGCGACGGCCATGAACTCGCGCGGCGACGGTCGCGGCGTCTGCGCGGACGTCGCTGCGGCGCCGCCGGGGGCCGCGGCGGCACCCGACGAGGGCGAAGGTGTCGGCGCGGGGGCCGCGGAGCTCGGCGTGGGCGCGGGCGCTGCCGTTTGCGCCGCCGTCGTCGCGGGCCGCTTCGCACAACCAGTGATCATCAGGCCCGCCAACAGCAGCGACATCATCGAAACCTGCGCGGCACGCGTTAGCATGACGCCTCCTTTGACCTCCGCTCTAAACGCTCGTAGTTCGGCCACAATGCTATCACGGTAGCCGAGGCGACCATGAGGGACTTGTGGCTTCCGCGGCACCGGACGTGACCTGCGTCGTGTCCCCGCCGTCGAGCAGCATCATGTAGACCTGCCAGCGGCCCGAGCGGTTCGACTGAAACGCGATGTGCCGGCCGTCGGGTGCCCAGGTCGCGCCCTGGTTGTCGCCCTGACCGCTGGTCAGCGGACGCGCGTTGGTCCCGCCCGGGGTGATCGCGTACAGGTTGTGAGTGCCCTCGCGCTGCGTGTAGACGATCGTGTCGGCCTTCGGCGACCAGCGCGGCTGCGTGTGAAATCCGCCGGTGGTGACCTGGCGCACGTTGGAGCCATCCCGATCCATGACGAAGATCTTCGGAGCGCCGGCGCGATCGGAGACGAATGCGATCTGCTGACCGGTCGGCGACCACGTTGGCTCCGTGTCGATCGAGGCGTGGCGCGTGAGTCGCTGGAGCGCGCCGGTCTGCACCGTCAGCACGTAGATTTCCGGGTTGCCGTCCTTCGAGAGCGTCAGCGCGAGCATCCTGCCGTCGGGGCTCCACGACGGCGACGAGTTGATCCCGTGGAACGAGGCGAGGGTCTGAACGGGACGCCGTGGCTCGAAGGGAAACAGGCGGAAGAGGTCCGGATAGCCGTTCATGAACGAGGTGAACGCGATCGACCGCGCGTCGGGGCTCCAGACCGGCGAGAGGTTGATCGATCCATTGCGCGTCACCGGACTCGTGCCGAATCCGTCGTAGTCGGCGACGACGATCTCCTTGGCGCCGGACGGGCCCACGACGAACGACAGCTTCGTGTCGGCGACGCCCGCCTCGCCGGTGAACTGGAGCACGATGTCGTCGGCGATCTTGTGGGCGAGCCGCCGCCGCCAGTCGAACCCGGGCGCCGGCGACTGGACCGCGGCCTCGAACTTGCGGGACGCGATCGAGCGAAAGTCCGGCGTCGTCAGGTCGTAGAGACGCACCTCGGCCTCGGCGCGGTCGGCCCGGAACGTCAGGAGCCCATACGCGCCGACGTGGGCACCGGCGGCCGCGAAGTTGGTCCAGACTTGTCGAAGCGCGTCGGGATTGTTGGCGGGCACGCGATCGGAGCCGGCGACGACGCTGAAGGCGCCCGACAGCGTGAGGTCGTTGCCCGCCACTGTCGGGATCTGCTTGGCTGCCCCCTGGCTGTCGGCGCCCGCGACGACCGAGAACTCGGGGATGGCGATGTTGAGCTTCTTGCCGCCAGGGCCACCCGTGACGTTGATGTAGACGTCGGCGGGCGCCTGGGCACGTACCGCAGGCGGCGGGGCCCAGAATCCCAGGGTCGAGGCGACTGCGAGCCCGGCGAACAGGACGGCGATGACTGTACGTCGCACGGGTTATCCCCCTTGCGGATCGAAGACGAACTGCAGGCCGATCCTCAGTGTGGGTTTCTTGAATTCGTCGGGCAACGGTGGAAACGGGCCGGCGTCGTTGATCGCGCGCAGCGCGACCTGATCGTAGGCCGGGTTGCCCGAGCTTTTGTCGATCCCGACTTGATTCAGGCGACCGTCGCGCCGGATCTCGAAGATCACGGCCGGTTGCTGACCCGGAATCGCCTTGCCGTTCCACTGCGCGCGGATCTTCTCGGCGACCTGCCGGATGTAATACGAGTACGGAAAATCCGTGACATTGAGCGTGAGGGCGCCGGAGCCCGTGGGCGAGCCGGTCGGCGCGCCGAGCGGCGGCGGCGGAGGCGCCGCCGGCGCCGGTTGCGTGCTCGCCTCGCGTCGCGGAGTCGACGCGGGATTGGCGGCGGACGACGGGATCGGCGACGGACTCGGGGCGGGCAGTGAGGCGAGATCCTTCTCAGCCGGACGCATGCGTGCCGGTGCCCGCGTCGGCAGGCTCCGATCCGGGAGGCTTCGATCCGGCAGCGCGGCGGTGTCTCGCGACGGCAGATCGCGCGAGGGAAGGTCACGAGCGGGGAGATCTCGGGCCGGCAGATCGCGCGGCGCCTCGCGCCGCGGCAGCTCGGCCGGCGGCGCCGGCGCCGGCGTCGGGGCGGGCGGCTCCTCGACGCGCGGTGGCATCGTCACGCCTTTGGGCGATCCGATCGCTGCGGTCGCGGGGGCGAGCACCACGTAGACCGGCTTCGTGCGCGTGTCACTCCACATCGAGGCACTGACGATCACGACCACGAACAGCACGGCGTGGAGGATCGCGGAGACGACCGCCGGCCCCAGCGGCAGACGGATCCGTCCCAGCGCCGGTCCGATGTGGAAGTGCGCCCGCAGGGTCCCGACAGGCACTGCCGTCGCGGTCTCAGCGCTCCCGAGCCGGCTCGGTGACCATTCCGAGTCGCTCGATGCCCGCGCGACGGACGCGGTCCATCGTCTCCACGACCGCCCCGTACGACAGCCCGGCGTCGGCCTTGAGGTACAGAGTCTTGTCGGTTCGGTTCGCGAACGCCTGACGGAGGGTGAGCTCGAGGCCGTTCGGTGCCACGCGCTTCTCGTTGAGGAAGAGCGCCTGGTCCTTGGTGACGGTCAGCACCATGCGCTCCTCGACGGCGGTCGGCTTCGACGCGGCCTTGGGCAGGTTCACGTCGATCCCGCGGTACATCATGGGCGCGGTGAGCATGAAGATCAGCAGCAGCACCAGCACGACGTCGACGAGCGGAATGATGTTGATCTCGGCGAGGTTGGTGCCGATGCGGCGCGGGCCCTGCGTCTCCTCGGCCTTGAACATCGTCGCCGGCTCAGCCCGCCTTGGCGGCGGGGCGGCTCAACAGATTGAGCAGATCCATCGTGAAGCCTTCCATCTCGACGGCCCAGTGCTTCACGCGATTGACAAAGTAGTTGTAGCCGATGACCGCCGGGATCGCCGCGCCGAGGCCGGCCGCGGTGGCGATCAGCGCCTCCGAGATGCCCGGCGCCACGACCGCGAGGCTCGCCGAGCCCTGGGCGCCGATGCCGTGGAATGCGGCCATGACGCCCCACACCGTGCCGAACAGGCCGATGAACGGCGTCGCGCTCGCGGTGGTCGCCAGGAAGGGCAAGTAGTGCTCCAGGCGCGCGACCTCGAGGGCCGCCGCCCGGCGCAGGGCTCGGTTCACCGCCTCGAGGCGGTCGTTGCTGAGCCCCTCGTCGAGGTCGTCGAGCACCTTGTCGAGGACCTCGGGGATCCCCGAGACTTCCTGATACGCGGCGAAATAGAGCTGAGCGAGCGGGCTCTGCCGGAGCTTGCGCGCCGCGCTGTGGACGATCGACGGGCGGCGCGCCTCGCGGAAGACCCTGAGGAACTCGAAGGTCTGCCGGCGAACCCGCCGGAATTGCCACGCCTTTTCGACGATGAGGGCCCAGCTCACGATCGAGAACGCCATCAATACGAGGAGGACGACCTTCGCGATCGGCCCCGCGTTCCAGACGAGAGCGAGAACGCCACCACTCAATGTATCGCCGGCCACAACTGCTCCTTTCGTTTGCGTTCTGCGTATCTACGGCATTATAACCACATCCGTGCGGCGTGCCCTCGTCCTGCCGATCGTCTTCGCCGCGATCAGCGTCGGTGCCCGACCGGCGCCGGGCCAGGATGCCCGGGCCGCGGTCGAGGCCTTCGTCGCCCGGGTCTCCGACGTCCAGATCAACGACCTCGTGATCGATCAAAACCTGGCCCTGTACCACCCCGACGGGCAACGGCGCGTCTCCGGGGGCGAGCAGCGCCTCTTGTTCAAGCTCCCGCAGCGGCAGCGCGTCGAGCAGACGGTCGAGGGCCAGCGCGAGATCCAGCTGACGGTGGGCGATCGCGTCTGGGTACGCCGGGCGGACGGCAAGGTGGCCCAGGTGCCGGCGCTCGAGCCGAGCCGCGCACTCAGCCACGTGCTGGCACCCGTCAAGCGCCGCGCAGCCGACCTCATGGCCGAGTGGCGCGCCCGCGGTGTTCGTGACGACGTGAGCCACACCGCGCGCGTTGGGGGCAGGCAGGTGACGGTGATCGGCGCGCACCCGGGCGATCGCGACGTGCCGGCGGTGTGGCTCGACCCGGACTACGGCGTCGTGCGCATCGTCACCCGCGAGCGGCTGCCGAACGGAGTGCGGCTCCTCGACCTGACCCTGTCGGAGCACCGGCCGCTCCTCGGCAAGCTCTATTTCCCGTATCGCCAGGAGGTGTTCGTGGACGGAAAGCTCCTGGTGCTCTTCACGGTGCGCTCGGTCGCGATCAACACCAATCCGGCCGACGCCCTCTTCGACCCCGCGAATCTGAAGTCACCCTGATGCACTTCGCATTTCTGGGCACCTCGGGATCGGTCCCGTCGGCCGAGCGCGACACGACCTCGATCGTCGTGGTCGTTTCCGCGGGCGCGGTCCTGATCGACTGCGGCGGCAGCCCGATCCAGAAGCTCCGCCGCGCCGGCGTCGATCCCCAGGCACTCGTCGCGGTCGTGATCACGCACATCCACCCGGACCATTCGTATGGCCTGCCCGCCCTGGTCCGGAACTTCGGCGTGCTCGGCCGCCAGGCGCCGCTGACCATTTACTGTCGGCCCGAGCACGTCGAGCCGCTCAGGAGCCTGCTGAGCCTGTTCAACACGCTCGAGCGCCCCGGCATGTTCAAGGTCACCGTGCGCGGAATCGATCTCGCGGAAGGCGCTCACGCCTTCGACCTCGGGCCACTGACGCTCAGGACCTCGCCGAACGAGCACGGCGCGATGCCGAACTTCGCGGTGCGGGTGGACGCGGCGCGGGCCCGGAGCGTCGTCTATTCGTCGGACACGCGACCGTGCGACGCGGTGGTCGCGCTCGCCCGCGGCGCCGACACGCTCGTGCACGACGCGACCTACTCCGAGCGCGACCGCAGCCGTGCCGGCGGCCACGCCCACTCGACGGCGGCGGAGGCCGGCGAGGTCGCCGCGCGCGCCGGCGTGCGGCGGCTGATCCTCACCCACATCGGCGCCGAGTACCATGGCGACGTGGACGCGCTCGCCGATGAGGCCCGCCAACGGTTCTCGGGCGCCGTCGAGATCGCGCGCGAGCTCGTTCCGTACCCGTTGTAGCAAGCGACTGGATAGCTGGTGCCGCGCGGGACGCGGCACGCGGCGCGGCACTCGACGGCGGTCGCTCAGCGCGAGACGAAGAGGTTACCGGCGATCCAGAAGCGCAGGCGTAGCTCGACCGCGCGGGTGATGCCGACGCGCGGCCCGATGCGGATGCGGAAGTCGCGCGGACGGTCGGGCGGCTCGATCGTAAACAGCCCGCGCGTGAGATCCGCGCCGTTGTCGCGCAGGGTGACGCCGAGAGCGCGCGTGAGGTTTCCGGGGCCGCTGGCCAGTCGCGTCGAGTCGGACCCGATGCCGCGGCGGCGGGCCATCATCTCGAGCCCCGCGACTGGCTCGAGCGCGCGGATCAGCACGCAACCCGGACGCTTAGCCGGCCCGGCGACCGCGTTCAGGCAGTAGTGAATGCCGTAGTTCAGATAGACATAGGCGAATCCGCCCTCGCCGTAGATCAAGGCGTGGCTGCCGGGTCTGAACGCGGCGTGCGAGGCGGCGTCCTCCGGGCCGAGATAGGCTTCGGTCTCGACGATGCGGCCCGCCGTCAGGGCGCGGCCGCGTCGTGACACGACGAGACACCCGAGCAGGTCGCGCGCGACCGCCCGCGCCGGTCGCAGATAGAAGCGGCGCGGCAGCGGCACCTAGGCCAGGCGCTCGGCGACGAGACGTCGGAGCGAATCGAAATCGAAGGCGACGCCGGTGCGGCTCGGCGGCTCGCCCTCGGTCTTGAGCCCCGTTTCGCTGATGATCGCGCAGATGGTCTGATCGGGGTCGAGTCGCTTCTGCGCGAGCAGGCGGGTCAGCACCGCCAGGGTCGCGACGCCGGTGGGCCCGGCCCACACGCCTTCGACGCGCGCGAGCCGCCGCTGAGCCTCGAGGATCTCGTCGTCCTCGGCGTCGCCGGCCAGCCCTTTGCCCTCGCGCAGGAGCCGCAGGACCCAGTCGCCTTTCCGGCCCGGATCACCCGCGGCGAGACCTTCGGCGACCGTGTAGCCGATCTTGAGCGGCGTGATCGCGCCGCCGTCGCGGAACGCGCGGACGATCGCGTTGGCCCGCGTGGCCTGCGCCGCGACCATCAGCGGCGCTCGCGTGATCCAGCCCGCCTCGCGCATCTCGCGAAAGCCGCGGGCCGCGGCGATGAACGTCTCGCCGACCGCGGCCGGGGCGACGACCACGTCGGGCACGGCCCACCCCGTCTGCTCGGCGATCTCGTAGGCGAGCGTCTTCTTGCCCTCCTGCTTGTAGGCGTTGCGTGAGGCGCCGCAATCGAAGAACAGGTCGTCCGCGACGAGCCGGTCCCAGATCTTGATGAGATCGTCGTAGACGCCCTTGTAAATGACGAGGTCGGCCGTGGTCGCGGCCATGTGCAGGAGCTTGGGGGCCGAGGCCCGCTCATAGGCGAAGATCAGCGAGCGTAGCCCGGCGCGCGACGAGTAGGCGGCGATCGAGGAGCCGGCGTTGCCCGAGCTCACGACCGACGTGACGCGATAGCCGAAGCGCAGCGCGGCCCCGACGGCGGTCGCCGACGAACGGTCCTTGACGGTCCCCGTCGGGTTGGCGCCGTCGACCTTCAAGAGAAGCCGGCGCACGCCGAGCTCGCGCGCGAGCCGAGGGCAATCGAGCAGCGGCGTGCCGCCCTCGCCGAGCGTCACGCGATGCGCGGGATCGGCGATCGGCAGCACCGGGGCGTAGCGCCAGAGCCCGGAGCCCGCGAAGAGGGCGGGACCGGCCGCGCGCATGCGTCCGATGTCGTAGCGGAGCTCCAGGAGCCCGTGGCACGAGGCGCATTCGAGACGATAGGTGAGCGGGTAGACCGCTCCGCAGTCGATGCACGTGAGATTTTCGGCCAGCGACTCGGTCATGAGCGCTTGCCGAAGCGCTCCTCGACCATGACCAGCATCGCCTCGATCCGGTGGCGCAGGGTGTGCTCGGCCAGTGCGCGGCGCCTCGCATTCTCGCCGATCGCACGCGCCTCGTCCGGGTGCTCGAGGTGCACGTCGAGCTGGTGGCGGAGCTCGCCGAGGTCGCGATAGCCGACGATCTCCTCGCCGGCCTTGAAGAGATCGTGTAGATCGTCCTTGAGGTCCACGACCTGGCAGGCGCCGGCCGCGGCCAGCTCGAAGGCGCGCGTGTTGACGCCGACGATGTCGTTCATCGGGTGATGATGGTTGAGCGACAGGGTGGACGCCGAGTAGACGAGAAGCTTTTCCTGTCCGAACACCGGCGGGCCGGCGATGGCGCGGATCACCGGATCCTCGGTCGCCGTCCAGCCGCTGCCCCAGAGCTTCAGCGGATAGTCGCGCAGCGCCCGGACGAACCGCTCGCGGTACGGATAGCGGTTGCCGACGAACGAGATCGGCGCGCCGAAGCGCTGCGCCTCCTCCGCCGTGGGCGTGACCGGATGATGCGCGGCGGGCACGCAGTACATCGGCAGGTAGGCGAGGTTGCGCAGCCCGACCTGCTCGAGGCTCCGCATCGCATAGCGCTCTTTCGTGAAGAACAGGTCGTAGGCTTCGATCGCCTCGAACGGCATCATCCAGAGCGGGTTGTCCGGGAAGAAGTTCAGGAACAGCGTGTCGAGCTTCTTCTTCACGCGGGCGATCAGCTCGGCGCTGATCGGCCCGCCCTTGATGACCAGCACGAGGCTCGGCTCGAAGCTCAGGCACTCGCGCTCGAGTCGCCGCAGCAGGAGCTTCTGGTAGGCGGATTTGGTACCGCGATTCTTGTAGAGCGCGTTGTTCTTGCGGTACTCGAACGTGCGGACGTCGTGGCCGAGCTCGCGAAGCTCGTCGGCGAAGTCCATCCCCATGAGCCCGGGCCGTTCGAAGGGAAGGACGACCAGCCAGCGCACGGCTCGTAGCGTAGCACACGGGCCGCGCTGTATCATGGCCGCGCCGTGAAGGTTCGCGCCCTCCAGCGCCACGCGCCGTCGCTCCTGCTCTTCGCCGCGCTGCTGGTGATCTGGCAGCTGGCGCCGCCGATCTTGAAGATCCGCGAATACCTGCTGCCGAGCCCTGCCGGGGTGGTCCGCGCGGCGCTGAATTTCTCGATTCCCTGGCACACGCACCTCGCCGTGACGACGCTCGAAATCCTCGGCGGCTTCGTGCTGGCCGGTGCCGCCGGGGTGGCGCTCGGCGTCGCGATCGCGTGGTCGCCGACGATCGCGCGGGCGCTGGTGCCGTTCCTGGTGTTCGTCAACACGTTGCCCAAGGTCGCCGTCGCGCCGCTGTTCCTGCTGTGGCTCGGCTACGGCATCGTGCCCAACGTGCTGATCGCCGCACTGATCGGGTTCTTCCCGGTCGTGATCAACACCGCGGTGGGGCTCACGCAGGTGGACGACGAGCTGCTCGACCTCGGGCGCGCCTTCGGCGCGCCGACCTGGAAAGTGTTCCTGAAGATACGCCTGCCGAACGCGCTGCCGTACGTGCTCTCCGCGTTGAAGATCACCGCCACCGCCGCGGTGGTGGGTGCGATCGTCGGCGAGTTCGTCGCCTCGCAGGCCGGGCTCGGCATGGTCATCGTCAACGCGCAGACGAATCTCAACACCCCGGTCGCGTTCGCGGCGCTCTCGTGGATCTCGATCATCGGTCTGGCCCTCTACGGCGCCGTGTGCTTGGCGGCGCGCTGGTGGGCTCCCTGGGCCGACACGACGTGAGCGTGCGGGCCCGCGCCAGGAGGAAACGATGAAGGTGAATCGCCCGACATTGTCGATCGGCCTCGCGCTCGTGCTCGTCGCCGCGGCGTGGCTCGGAGCCCCGCAAGCCCAGACATCCCAGAGGGTCGTGTTCGCGCTCAACTGGTTTGCGGTCGGCGATCACGCCGCGTACTGGGTGGCACTCGAGCGCGGCTACTATCGTGCCCGAGGGCTCGACGTCGAGCTCCAGAACTCCAAGGGCTCGGGCGACTCGATCGCGAAGGTCGACACCAACCGCGCCGACCTCGGCCTGGCCGACGCGGTCGTGGTGATCCCGCGCATCGCGCAGGGCGCGAAGATCAAGGTGGTAGGCGCCGTGTTCGACAACACGCCGCTGAACATCTGGACGCGTAAGGACACCGGCATCACCAGGCCGAAGGATCTCGAGGGCAAGACGCTGGCGGCCCCGCCCGGGGACGCGCAGCGCCAGCTCTTCCCCGCCTTCGCCAGGCTCAACGGAATCGACGAGACCAAGGTGAAGTGGGTGAACATCGAGCCCGCGGCGAAGTTCGTCGCGCTCGCCGAGAAGCGCGCCGACGCCGTGCCCGACTACACGACGGGCCAACCGTTCTGGGAAAAGGCGGTCGGCGCCGAGAACCTCGTGCGGATGCCGTGGAGCCAGTTCGGCTTCGACACCTACTCGATGGCCATCTTCGCCAGCGAGAAGAGCATCGCCGAGCGCCCCAAGGTCCTGCGTGACTTCGTCGCCGCGTCGTACCAGGGCTGGCGCGACGTGATGGACAATCCCAAGGCCGCGCTCGAGATCTTCAAGAAGCGCGTGCCCGACATCGAGCTTGCCCTGATCGAGCCCAACATGATGCTCGGACTCGATCTCATGAAGACCGATCGCTACGCGAAGAACGGCATCGGCTGGATCGAGCGCGCCAAGATGTGCCGCACGGTCGAGCTGATCAACACGTACATGCCCGACATGCCGCGCAAGGTCGGCTGCGACGAGGCATTCACGATCGAGTTCCTGACGAAGATCGACCCGCCGAAGCGTTGATCGTCCTCGACGGAGTCGGGATGACGTACCGGGCCGACTCCGGCCCCGTCGAGGCGCTCCGGGACATCAGCTTCACGGTCGATCGCGGCGAGTTCGTCGCCCTGGTCGGGCCCTCTGGCTGCGGAAAGTCCACGTTGCTCCGGATCATCGCCGGACTGCGCCCGGCGAGCGCCGGACAGGTCGCCGTGGACGGCCGCGCCGTGGCCGGGCCCATCGCCGAGGTCGGGATGGTCTTCCAGGCTCCCGTGCTCTTGAAGTGGCGGCGGATCGTCGACAACGTCCTGCTCCCGGCGGAGCTCGCGGGCCGAAATGTCGGTGACTACCGCGCACGCGCCCGCGAGCTCTTGAGCCTCGTGGGACTCGAAGACTTCGCCGAGAAGCTCCCGCGTGAGCTGTCGGGAGGCATGCAGCAGCGTGCCGCGCTCTGCCGGGCCCTGCTGCTCGATCCACCACTGCTCCTGATGGACGAGCCCTTCGGAGCGCTCGACGCGATGACGCGCGACGAGCTGAATCTCGAGCTCTTGCGGGTCTGGGGCGAGAGGAGTGGGCGGCGAAAGACGATCCTGTTCGTCACGCATTCGATCCCGGAGGCGGTGTTCCTCGCCGACCGCGTCGTCGTGATAACGCCGCGACCCGGACGAGTGGCCAGGGTCGTCCACGTCGGGCTGCCGCGGCCGCGGACGATCGCGACGCGCGCGGGCGCCGACTTCGGCGCCCGCGCCCTCGAGATTCACGACGCGCTGACGCGTCCGGCCTGAGCCCGGGACGCCGTCAGGCGACGGCGGCGGTACGGATCTGGCGGAAGCGCGCGGCGAACAGCGGGTCGAACAGGGCGGCGGTCGCGACGAGCACCGCGTCGGCACCCTCGCGCAAGACGTCACGGGCACGCTCGACCGTCGAGATCCCGCCGACGGCCAGGACCGCACGGTCCCACGCGCCGGCCTTGCGCCACGCCAGCATCTCGGCAACCTGGCGCGAGGCCACCGTGAACGTCTGAGCGCCTACGATGTCGGCGCGCTCGCGGCCAGCGCCTTCGAACGCCGGCCCGCCCTTCTCGTCGAAGACTCGCCGGTTGATACCGTGGACGAGCACGTAGCCGTGGGCCCAGGGCGCCAGGCGCGTGGCGGTTTCGTGGAGCGCGCGCGGCGTCTTGAAGGCTCCGAGCTTGGCCAGAATCGGGATCGTGACCGTCGTCCGCACGCGGTGCAGGATGCGCGCGGAGAGCGGCACGTTCTCGTAGATCATCTGGGGCTGCTCGACGAAGGGATCCGGCGTCGCCAGGTGGATCTCGATCGCGTCGGCGCCGCTCTCCGCCGCCCACTCGGCGCAGTGGGCGTAGTCGGCGATGAGCATCTCGGCGTCGCCGCCGAGCTGGGGTGTGCCGATGACGCTGACGATCAGGACCTGGCCGTGTCCGATCCGCTCCTTGGCCCGCCGGATGTCCTTGCGCCAGACGTCGGGCTCCATGGAGGGCTCACCGAGCGACACCGCGATCGTCGCGGCGCCGTTGTTGGACGGTCGGGAGATGACGGCCGCCTGCTCGCGGTTGTCCACGTGGCGGATATTGGGCAGGCCATGGGCTGCCTTGAAGCTCGATCGGACGGTGGCGTAGGTCAGGATGTCGAAGCCGAGGCGCGAGTAGGCCTCGACCCACTTCGAATTGAGCAGGGGACCGGCGGCGATGCCGAGGCTCGAGTTGACCGGGCGGCCGAACAGGACTGCGCCCGGGCCGGGAGGAAGACGACGCACGCGAGGAAGGCCGGGCGTATGCGAATAGTTCCACTGATAGGAACGATCGAGGCGGTAAGCGCCGTTGGAAATGGCTCAATCACTCCTTTGCTACAAAATGACCCTGGTAAGCGCCTAGTTTATCACATAGTTACGCCACATGCCTAGATAAATTCGGGCGCCACCTCGCGTGCCATCAGCTCGAGTTCTCGCATGATGTGCGCGTGCGGCATGCCCGGGAAGAACATCCGGCAGATCAGATGCGTCATTCCGTAGGCCTCGGTGAAGCGTCGGATCTGCGCGACGCACTGCTCGGGTCCGCCGATGATGAACCGGTCGGCCATCAGCCGATCCAGATCCGTCGCGATCGAGGCGTCGATGAACGGATGGCGCCATCCGCCCGCGTACTCCTGGCGATACGCAACCATGATGTGCTCTTCGGCGAGCTCGCGCGCCTTCTTGTCGGTATCGGCGATGATCAGATCGCGAGTCAGAGGCCAGTCGGTGATCGGATGGTGGCGGCCGGCCGCCCTCCGGTTGTCCTGGAACCGCTGCTTCCCGGCGAGCAGGCGCTTCAGATCGGCCGTCGGCCCGGGAATCCAGTTGTCGGCCAGGGTCGCCGCGCGCCGGAGCGTGATGTCGCCCCAGCCGCCGATCCAGATGGGTGGGTGCGGCTTCGTGATGGGCTTGGGCTCGAGGCGCCCCTCGACCGTGTAGTAGCTGCCCTTGAAGCTGAGGCGCTCCTGGGTCCACAGTCCCTTGACGATGGCGAGCTGCTCCTCGAACCGCGCGCCGCGCTTCTCGAGATCGACGCCGTAGAGCGCGAACTCGTCGGGCTTGTAGCCGATCGCGATCCCGAGCGTCACGCGTCCGCCGGAGATGACGTCGAGCATCGCGACGTCCTCGGCGAGCCGCACTGGATGGTGGAACGCGGCCACGACGATGTCGGTGCCGAGCATCATGCGCGAGGTGCGCGTCGCGAAGCCAGCCAGCACGGTCAGCGGCGACGGCCAGTAGTGGTTCGTCACCGAGTGGTGCTCTTCCATCCACACCGAGTCGAAGCCGAGCTCCTCGGCCCGCGTGACCTCCTCGAGCGCTTCCTTGTAGTACGCGCCGCCCTCGATGGGGATGAAGCCGATTTTCAGTCGCGCCATGGGGCGAGAGCCTAGCATGGGTGTGAGAGCGCGTCACCGTCCGGGACGGTCACTGTTGGAGATACGTGAGTTGACCGCCCCGCATGGATACGTGAGATGGCCACTCTAACGGCGTGGCGTGGCAGGAATGACCTCCGGGGAGGAGGCCATGGCCTACACGCGCGCGGGGGTGGAGCGAGCCATGAAGGTGCAGGAAGTGATTCTCCGGGCCATTGATGGGCAGCTCACGTGGGTCCAGGCCGCCGACATCCTGGGCTACAGTCCGCGCACGATCCGGCGCATTCGCTGGCGGCTGCGGCAGTTCGGCTACCAAGGGCTCTTGGACCGGCGCCGGCAGATTCCCTCGCCCAAGCGCGCCCCCGTCGCCGACGTCCAGCGCCTGCTCGCGCTGTATCGCGAGCGGTATCAGGGCTTCAATGTCCGCCACTTTCACCAACTGGCGCGACGCCAACACGGCGTGCGCTTTTGCTATGCGTTCGTGAAGAAAGCCCTGCCGACCGCCGGCCTGGTGGCGAAGCACCAGCCCCGGGGTCGCCATCGCCGGCGCCGGGAGCCGCGCGCCTGTTTCGGCGAGCTGCTCCACCTGGACGGCAGTCGGCATCGCTGGCTGGCGCTGCACGCCGAGCAGTGGTTCACCCTTATCGCGGTCGTCGACGACGCGACGCAGCGCTTGCTCTACGCCGAACTGCGCGAGGGCGGGGAAAGTGTGGTCGCCGTCCTGACGGCCCTGCGCGCGATCCTCGAGCGCTATGGGCTGCCGATGGCCCTCTATACGGATCGCGCGCACTGGGCCGTGCATACGCCCGTCGCGGGTGGCCCCGCCGATCGCCGCCGCCACCCAGGTCGGGCGCGCGCTGGCGCGCCTGGGCATCGAGCACATCCTGGGCTACTCGCCGCAGGCGCGCGGCCGCCGCGAGCGGGTCAACCGGACCTTACAAGATCGCCTCGTCAACGAGCTCCGGGTCGCCGGCATCGCGACGCTCCCCGCGGCCAATCGGTATGTGCGCCAGCGCTTCGTGCCGGCCTTCAACGCCGAGTTCGGCCGCGCGCCCGCCGACTCCGCGTCGGCATTCGTGCCGCTCGGGCGGGTCGATCTCGATCAGATTCTCTGTGTCGAAGACGAACGCATCGTCGGGCGCGACAACGTCGTCACCAGCGAGCGGCGGCCGCTCCAGCTCGCGAAACAGCCCGGCCGTCGCACGTGCGCCGGGCTGCGGGTGCTGGTCCGCCGCCATCTGGACGGGCAGCACTCGGTGTGGTACGGCGGTCGCTGTCTCGGCCGCTATGACGCCACTGGTCAGCCCCTGCGAGCGGCCTGACTCTGTGCGGCGGTTCACTCGAGCGGCCAACTCACGGTGTCAAACAGTTGCGGCCAACTCACGTATCAACAACACGTCCGGGACGGTCACTTGACAGGCGCCGGCGGCGAGACTACACACGGTGAGGCATCACCGTTCCAATCGAGGAGGCCGCTGCCATGTCGAGCATGAAGGGCTTTCATATCCTCAAGAATCTTCCCGAAGAGAAGATCACCGACAAGATCTCGCGTCGTGTGCTCACGGGTGATCAGGAAATGATCGTCTGGTGGTCAATGAAGGCAGGCGCTCACGCGACCGCTCATCAGCACCCGCACGAGCAGATCTTCTGGGTGCTCGAGGGAAAGATGGAGTTCCGCCTCGGCAACGACCAGCGGGTATGCGGCCCCGGCGACATCGGCCTCATCCCCGGCGGTATCGAGCATGAAGCGTGGTTCGTCGAGGACACGGAGGTCATCGATGTCTTCGCGCCGCCCCGCCAGGACTTCCTCACGTCGGAGGTCCCGGCCTACATGCGAAAGGGCTGAGTGCGTTTACTTGAGGGCGGCCGCGAGCATGCTGACGACGTGGTCGAGATGCGCGATGTAGTCCTCGGTCCCCTTCACGGCGCCGGGTGACTGCGCGACCACCACCGTTTTTGCGCCGGATTCCTTCGCGACGCGGTTCGTCACGTCGGTGGGATACCAGCTCTCGTGGAGGATGACCTTGACCTTCTGCTGCCGCATCGAGCGGATCAGGTTCGCGAGATGCTGAGGTGAGGGCGGGATACCAGGTCGATCCTCGATGACGCCCGCTTCCACGAAGCCGAACGCGCGATAGAAGTACGGCCAGCTGTCGTGGTAGCTCACGATCCCTGCGCCCCGGAAGGGCGCGAGCGCGGCCTTCCAGCGCCGGTCGGCCTCGGCGACTCTCTCCAGAAAGCCCTGCCGATTGGCCTCGAACACGCGGGTCTGTTCCGGGGCCGCGCGAGTCAACCCGGCCGCGATGTTCGCGGTGACGATCGCCACGTTGTCTGGATCGAGCGTGTAGTGAGGGCTTCCGAGCGGGTGTACGTCTCCCATCGATCGGTCTACCCGGCCGGTCAGCACCTTGAGCACCTCGATGCCCTGCGACGCCTCGACGACGCCGGGCGAGCCGCGAAGCACCCTCGGGTTCGCGGCTCCGTGCACCATGACGTCGATCCAGGCGTCTTCCTCGAGACCGTTACGGACCAGGACGTCAGCGCGGCGGACCATCAAGATCTGGCTCGGCCGAACTTCCATGTCGTGAGGGTTCTGGCCGAAGCGCGCGATGAGGTCGACAGTCGCCAGGTCGCCCGTGATGGCGCGCGTCAGGATGAACAGGTCCGGCAGCGTCGCGACGACCCGCAGCCTGGGATCGGCGGCGTGCAGCATCGGCGCCACGCTGGCCACGACCAGCCCGAGGCCGCCGAGCAGTGTCAGGGCGCGACGCCCGGTCGTAGCGGCCCGAGCTAGCCGCCGTAGCCCCAGTTCCAGCACGGACGCCGCTCGAGCCAAAACCAGTCGTCGCAAAGCTCTTCGGCGCAGCGATGCCGACACTGTTGCTCCGTCTGATCCGACACGCAGTGGAGTTCGCCTGCGGCCCTGCAATAGCAGGAGCCCGTGAATTCCCATCGAGCCCGCTCCGCGGACATGCCGCTCGCGCTCGTCAGCCCGAGCTCCAGGAGAGCAGTGAGCGTGATCAGCCTGACCCGGCGCGCCCGGCGGCTCGCCATCATTGCTCCGGCTCCATGGCGCCGCTATAGTCTCACGACATGCTCCGAGCATGCGTCGCGGTTGCTCTCGCCGCAGTCTTACCGGTATCCGAATCTGGAGCCGCGGATCTCTTGGCGATTCGCCGCGTCGCCGCGACCGGCCAGGCCGTGCCGGGCGGCGGCGCCTTCGATCGGTTCAGCGTCGAATCGCTGCCGATCGTCGCGCCGATCAACAGCAAAGGTCACGTCGCGTTCTTCGCGACCGTCGTCCGCGGCCGCGTCAACGAGGGGTTTTTCGTCGCCTCAGGGACTCGCATCAGCAAGCTCGTTGCGGATGGTGACCCGGTCCCCGGTGGCGGCGTCTTCTCAGGATTCGGTAAGCATCCGGTGCCGGCACTCAACGACACGGGAGAGCTCGCCTTTTCGGCTGCGATCGCCGGCGCCAAGGCGGTCGAGGGCATCTTTGTCGCGTCGCCGGGTCGCCTGAGACCAGTCGCGCTGGCCGGAGGGCCGGCGCCCGACATTTCGTCGGGCACGTTCGCGAACGTCGATACCCCGGCGATCAACGATCGCGGTGATGTCGCGTTTCTCGCGACGGTGCGGCGGGGCCGCGAGAGTCTCGAGGTCATCTATCTCAACTCGGGCGGGAAGACGCGAAAGGTCGTCGCGCAGGGAGACCCCGCCCCGGCCGGCGGGACGTTCGCGGGCTTCGGCCCACCCTCGCTGAACGGCAAGGGACTGGTGGTCTTCGGCGCGGTCGTCGAGGGGCGCGCCGTACCCGGCGGCCTGTTCGTCTGGAACGCCGGGACGATCCGGATGCTCGTCGGAGCCGGAGACGAGACGCCCGACGGCGGCATCTTCGCGAAGCTCTCCGAGCGGATCGGCGTGAACGACGCGGGCCTCGTCGCGTTCAATGCGATCCTCAAGGGCGCGCCGATGGCCGGGGGCATCTACGTGGTCAACGACCGCGTTCGGCGGATCGCCGGCCTCGGCGACGCGGCTCCGGGTGGCGGCATCTTCTCGCATTTCGGCCTCTGGCCCTCGCTGAGTGCCGCGGGAGCCGTGGTGTTCGCCGCGTCGATCGACGGAGGGCCAGCGCCGGTCGCCGTGTTCGTGTCCGGTCAGGGCGGCGCGATCGCGAAGGTCGCCGGGGTGGGGGACGCGCTGCCCGGCGGCGGGTCGCTCGTCTCCTTCGGTCTCTATCCGTTCGCCGCGACGAGCCAGCTGGGCGCGATCACGTTCGCCACCGCCCCCGACGCGACGGGAGCCGGGGCCGAGGGGATCTTCGCGCTCGATCCTGTCCCCGGCCGCTAGCGGCCCTCGTTCAGTTCATGTCGTAGGGGGGGTACTCGATGAAGACGTTCGCGGCGGTGATGAGCCGATGCGCCGTCACCGTGCGCGGGGCGACCGTTTCGCCGCGGAGCATCCGGATCGCGAGCGGCAGGATCTCATACCCGTAACGGTCCAGGTAGAACGCGACCGACCCGACGACGATGCTGCCGCGGTTACTCGGGTCGATCTCCTTTCGATCGTTCATGCCGCCGTGGACCGAGCGATCCACACCCTGTCCGACGATGGCGCCGTCAGGGACGCGTCCCGCCGACTCGAGCGCGATCTTGGCCGCGAGCGCGGAGGCGTCGTCCATCGCCGCGACGAGGATCTTGGTCGACGGGTGGCTCGCGAGCACCTTGGCGAGGAGCGGCGCGACCTGAGCCGGATTGCCCTGCGTATCTACGGGAATGATCCTGATGGCCGGCAGGTGACGCTTCAGACCCTCGGTCGCCCCCTGAGCGCGCTCGGGAACGCGGTGGGCCTGGGCTTGCAGGTGACCCAGCACGACGCCGATCGTCGGGAGGCCGCGCCAGTTTCTCCCGCCGTACTCCGACAAGGCCTCGCCGGCGATCCGTCCGGCCACGCGGTTGTCCATCGTATAGAGCGGCGCATCCGGAACAGGGGTGTTGATCGCGAGCACGCCCACGCCCGCGCCGCGGAGGCGCTGACCGACCTTGATGTTCGTGGCCGGGTCGTCGAGGTACTGGATGTAGAGATCCACCTTGCGGGCGACGGCGTCCTCGACATTCGCGAGCGCCTTGCGAGGATCCCGCTGGTTATCGTAGAAGACGAGGTCGATCGGGTAACGGCGCACGGCGAGGACGAAGCTCTCGCGAACATCTCGGCCGGTGAACCCGGTTCCTTCGAGCGTGGTCCCCGGCTCTTCGGTGAGGTTCGCGAACGCGACAGTGTAGCGCCGCTCCTGCGCGAACGCGAGGAGCACCGTGCCGCCGAGCCACGGCAGCAGGAGAAGCCACGCGAGATTGACCCACATAACACAACGCCGGCGCCCCCCCGGGAGCGCCGGCGTCCGTAATGCCCGACCCACCGCGAAAAGCTCCTAGCGGATGCCCTCGATCGCGACGAAGTTGCCGGTCAGCCCGACGGCCTTCGGCACCGTCATGCTGAAGAAGAACGTCGCCCGCTTGGTCTGGTCCGCCTCGGCGGCCATGAGGTCGGTGCGCACGTTCTCGATGATGTGTATCCCGGCATCCGTCAGCAGGATGTTGTGGACGATGAACGCTTCCTTTGGATCCTCACCAGGGATCACCTCGACGCCCCAGGTGTCGGAGCCGACCGCGACGATCTTCTGCGAGACGAGCCAGTTGCCGGCTTCCTTGCCGATCCCGGGCTCGCCCGAGTTGTAGACCGCGTTCTGCGCCGGGAACTGCTCGAAGAGGTTGCCCCAGCCCGTATGGATGATGAGGATGTCCCCCTCGCGCAAGGTCACGTTGTACATCTTGAGGCCGGCTTCGATGTCGGCCTTGGTGATGACGGTGCCCTTCTCGAGGCACGGCTTCTTGCAGGCCGAGTTGCCTTTGAACTTGTTGGCCGCCTGGTACACCTTGACCATGTCGACGAGCACACCGCGCGTCGCGAACGACTTCAGGTGCTCGAGGCCGAGCTTGGTCATGTTGTTCTGGGTGATGAACTTCCCCATCGGCGTCTGGTTGTAATAGCAGTCCTTGCGGCCGATGTGCCCCATGCCGTCGAGGTGTGTTCCCACGTGGCTCTGGCTGAGCCAGGTGTCCTCCATGTAGGTCAGCTGGTTCTCGCCAAGGGCGCCGCCCGGCGCGAGCGTGGTCGCCGTCAGGATCGTCTTTGTGAACCGCGTGCCGAACAGCGGGATGCCGTCGGTCAGCGGGTACGACATCACGACGACCTTGCCGTCCTTGATCTCCGCGGCGGCGGCCTTGGTGACGGCCGGTGTCACGCGGTTGGTCGCGCCGGTCTGATCGTTCGGGCCCCACGGGGAGGCCGGCACGATCGTCTTGCAGTCGGTCTGGGCCATCGCGGCCGGCACCGACGCGATCAGCGAGGTGAGCATCACGGCGATCACGAACAGGGACTTGCGCCTCATGCGACGTACTCCTTTCGACAGTGAAGGACACGGCACATCCCGGGGCTATAACGCCGGGATGGTAGTACCGATCATGGGCGTATTTCAAGACGCTTTGCGGCACGGCCCTCGGCCCGGTGCTAAGATCGCGCACGATGGCCGAAGAGTTTTCCCGCGAGGAGCAGGCCGCCCTCGCTCCCTATTTCACCAGCCTCGATGGGCCCGTGTTCGCGCTCGTCAACTTGCCCGAGGTCGTGAAGGGCGCGCTGTTCGCGCGTTACTCCCGCTCGC